>Ga0070741_10016992_pt1 | contig 12021 bp, 11 predicted proteins | sample Coa_R1_4_FD_66440 | JGI IMG/M metagenome (GOLD analysis project Ga0070741, IMG submission 66440) | Surface soil microbial communities from Centralia Pennsylvania, which are recovering from an underground coalmine fire - Coalmine... | ecosystem: Environmental > Terrestrial > Soil > Unclassified ...
CCCCCACACCCGCGGCGAGGATCAGATGGGGGTTCCCCCGCCGGCTCAGTAGGCGCCCCTCCGGGCGAGCACGACGAACGGCGTCTTGACGAGGATCGTCACGTCCAGCCAGATCGACCAGTTCTCCAAGTAGTAGAAGTCGAGCCGGACGAGATCGTCGAAGCTGAGGTCCGACCGGCCCGCGATCTGCCAGAGGCCCGTGATCCCCGGCAGGACGTTGTAGCGGCGCCGGTGCCACGGGGCGAGCCGGCCGAAGTCGCGGAGCGGCAGCGGCCGCGGGCCGACGAGCGACATCTCGCCGCGCAGCACGTTGACCACGTTCGGCACCTCGTCGAGCGACAGCCGCCGCAGCACACGCCCGACACGCGTGACGCGCGGATCGTCGCGGATCTTGAACAGCACGCCGTCCGCCTCGTTCGCCTGCTCGAGCTCCGCCTGCCGCAGGTCGGCGCCGGCGACCATCGTCCGGAACTTCAGCATCCGGAACTCGCGCTCGCCGAGACCGATGCGCGGGTCGGCGTAGAACACCGGCCCGCGCGAGGTGAGCTTCACCGCCAGCGCGATCACCAGCCACACCGGCAGCCCGACGACCACGATCACGGCCGACACGACCAGATCGAACGCGCGCTTCGTCAGCCAGTCCGTGCCCGCGAAGTACGGCGGGCGCAGCTCGAACAGCGGCACGCCCTGCCCCGGCACGTACTCGCCGCGCTCGATCAGCAGCTCGGTCGTGCGAGGGGCGACGCGCACCTTCACGCCGCGCCGGTGCGCCGCCTCGACGATCTCGAGCAGACGCTGCTCGTCCAGCCCGGCGTCCGCGACGAGCAGCTCGTCGAGCGGCTCGAGCGCGAGCGTCTCCTCGACGCTCTCGTCCGGCTCGACCTCGCCGGCCCACTCGTAGGCGATGCCGCCGCGCGTCGCGCCCAGCGTCGCGCGCAGATGCTCGCGCGCCGCGGCGTCGCCGACGATGACCACCTTCCGCCGGACGCCTACCGCGCGCAGGACGACCCCGGTGAGCTGCTCGTACGACGCCCGGAACATGCCGATCAGCGCCGCCACGAACAGCGAGCCGGCGACGTACAGGCCGAGCGTGCCGATGTGCTGGCTCGTCCCGATCGCGAAGAAGAGCGCGAGCAGCGCGACGAGGAAGACGCTCGGGAAGACGCGCCCGGCCCCCTCGCGCCGCTCGCGCGGCGCGTAGAGGCCGGCCCGCCAGAAGACGAGCACGAGCAGCAGGATCAGGAACGCGAGCCAGCTCGTCTCCTGGTCCCACAGGAGCCCCCAGAGAATCGGCTTCGGGTCGAAGACGAGCGCGCGCAGGGCCAGCGCGAGATAGAGGCCGAGGACGAGCCCGCCGATGTCGATCGTCGCGAGCGCGGCGATGCTGGCAAGGCGCCGCGCAGCGGTGCGAAGCGACGCGGGCGCGAGCACGTACGGACGGGCGGCCCGCACGTCCTCGACGGGACGCTGCTGCGCCTGCGTCATCGGCGGATGGTAACCCCGCCGAACACGTGCTCCGGCGCGTCGGCGGCGAGCTCGGCGAGCTCGACGACCGACAGCGGCCGCCGCAGCCGCCCGAGCAGCGCGAGCAGGCCGTGGATCACGCGCGCACGGCGGCGGTCGGCGAGCTCCCAATCGTGGAAATGCACGTGCACGGCGGCGGGCAGGCGCCCAAGCCCGCGGGCGAGCATCCCGATCGAGTGCGTCGCGGGCAGCTCGACGAGCGCCGCCCCCGACGGCAGCCGCAGCACACGCGGCCCGTCCACCTGGAGGCGCGGGGCGTCCTCGGCGAGATACGACTGGCGGAACGTCGTCGCGGTGCAGTCGACGTAGCCGAGCGACGCCAGCGTCTCCGCCACCGCCGCGTCGAGGTACCAGCCGCCGCCGCAGAAGAACCGCGGCGCGACGCCGCGCTCGCGCAGCCAGTCCGCCTGCTCGCGGACGACCGCCGCCGCGTCGAGGCCCGCGGGCGGCCGCGCCTGCGCGGGCCCGCCCCAGTGCGTGTGGTGGCCGAGCGGCGCCAGCGACCCGGCGACCCGCGCCCGTTCGACCCAGGCCGACTCGTCCTCGCCGGCCGCCGCGTCGGGCGGACGCAGGAACGGCGTGACGACGAACCCGCCCGGGCGCCGGCGCAGGAGGCGCTCGAGCCCCGCCCAGACCCGGTCGTCGAGGGGTCGCTCCGCATGACACGAGACGACCGCGTACCTTGGAGGGCCCGCCACGATGCGCATCTTCGCAGCGAGACGACACCTCCCTGTCCTCGCCGTCGTGCTGGCGGCGGCGCTGCCCCGGCTCGCGGTGCTCGCCGTCGAGCGGGGCAGCATCCTCTCCGCCTACGCCGAGAAGAGCGACCGCTTCGCCGACACGTTCGTCAAGACGGGCACCTTCGGCTTCATCGCGGGGTCGCCGTCGGCGTACACCCAGCCGCTCTACGGCTTCTTCCTCGTGCCGCTCTACTGGGCGTTCGGCCGCACGTGGGAGGTCGTCGGGCTCGCCCAGACGGCCGTCGCCGTCGCCACCGCCCTGCTCGTGTACGCGATCGCGCGACGCATCGTCCCGCGGCTGGCCGCGCTCGTCGCCGTCGTCGCAACCCTCAACCCGTACCTCGTGTGGCACGACGTGCACGTCAACCGCGAGATCGTCGACCAGGTCGTCCTCGCGGGCGTCGTGCTGTCCGCGCTCGTCACCGCCGAGCGGCGCTCGCCGCGCTTCGCCGCCCTGACCGGCGCGCTGCTCGGCCTCGCCGTGCTCGGCAACGGCCGCCTGACCGCGCTGCCGCTCGTCGTCGCCGCGTGGCTCGCCTGGCGGCTCCCGCGCGGGCGGCTCGTCTCGGCCGCGCTGGTCGCCGCCGCCGCCGCGCTCGTCGTGTCGCCGTGGCTGATCCGCAACCAGGTGCAGCTCGGCTGCCCGGCGATCACCACCGACGGACGCGCGCTCTGGAAGGCGAACAACGTCAACACGTACGCGACGCTCGCCGCGGGCAAGTGGATCGACGAGGTGCCGCAGCCGAAGAGCTTCCCGCTCAGCCCGGAGTTCGCCGCCGACGAATGGACCGAGAACCACGTGCGCGTGCCCGTCGACGAGTGCGCCCAGATGCGCATGTTCGAGCACCTCACCTTCGTCTTCTGGCGCAAGCATCCGGGCGAGAAGGCGAAGCTGATGGGGCAGGCGGTGAGCCTGCTCTGGGACCCGCGGGCGCACGAGACGGTCGGGCGCTCCGGCAAGGGCACCTGGCACGACACGGCGCGGCGCGTCGGCGAGCCGCTCTACCTGGTCCCGGTCTACGCGCTCGCGCTCGCCGGCCTCGTCGCCGCTCCGTTCGCCTTCACGTCGCTCGCCGTCCTGCTGCTCGCCTACAACACCGCGGCGGCGATGCTGTTCGCCGGCACGACGCGCTACCGCGTCGCCTTCGACTTCCTGCTCGTGCTGCTCGCCGGCGCCGCCGTCGACCGGGCCTGGAGCTCCTGGCGGTACAGGCGGGCCACGGCGGCGGCCGCCTCGTCGGCGGAGAACTGAGCGAGCGCACGGGCCCGGGCGGCGGCGCCGAGGCGCGCAACGCGCTCCGGGTCGCCGGCGAGCTCGGCGAGCGCAAGCGCGAGCGCCGCCGCATCCCCGGCGGGCACGACGAGCCCGGTCTCGCCGTGCTCGACGATCTCGGGCAGGCCGCCGGCGTCGGAGACGATCGCCGCCCTGCCGCGCTCGGCGGCCTCGAGCGCAACCATCCCGAACCCCTCGCCGCGCGACGGGACGACGACGATCGCGTTCCGCTCGTACACCGGCGCCGCCGGCGAGACGCGCCCGAGGAACGTCACGCCTTCCGGCGCCGCCGCGCGCAGCTCCCGCTCGAGCGGCCCGGCACCGGCGAGCTCGAGCGTGAGCCCGGGCACGAGCTCGCGCGCCGCCGCGAACGCCGACAGCAGGATGTCGAAGCCCTTGATCGGGATCAGCCGCCCGACCGCGGCGAGCCTCGGCGCCGGCGGCGGCGGCGGCGGCTCCGGGCCCGCCTCGATCCCGTAGTGGATGACGGTGAACGTGCCGGGGCGGAAGCCCTCGCTGCGCTCGAGGTAGCGGGCCAGGCCCGCCGAGATCGCGATCTGGCGGTGGGCGAGCCTGCCCACCGTGCGATCGGCGGCGCCGATCACGCGCCGGTCGCGGAACTCGTTGAAGCCGTGCTTCGTGGAGACGCGCAGCGGGACGCGCGCGAGCGCGCCCGCCGGCAGCCCGAGCAGGTCGGCGTGCACGAGATGGGTGTGCAGGACGTCGGGGCGCCGCAGCGCGAGGCGCGCCGGGACGCTCGGGTCGAGATCGAGCCGCATGCGCCACGCCTCCGTCGGCACGCCCGCCGACCGCATCCGCTCGACGAACTCCGCCGCCCCGCGCTCGCCCTCGTGCAGCACGAGCATCGCCGCGTCCAGCCCCTGCGCCCGTAGCCGCGGCAGCAGCGAGAGCAGGTGCGCCTCCGAGCCCGAGACGCCCGAGACCTTCTGCACGTGCAGGACGCGCGTCAGGCGGACTCCACGACCTCGAGGATCCTGGCCGCCCACGTCGTCGAGGAGTGGTCGGCCTCCACGCGGCGGCGGAGGTCGGCGCCCAGCTCGCGCCGCTCGTCGGCGCTCCGCGCCGCCATCCACTCGAGGCCGCGCGCGATCCCGTCGACGTCGTTGCGGTCGAAGCGCAGCTCCTCCTCGAGCAGCACCACGAAGCTCGGGTTCGACGCGAGCACCGGCAGACAGCTCGCGCACGCCTCGAACACGACCTTGTCGAGCGAGCCCTCGGCGGTGTTGTTGACGAGCACGTCGGTCTGCGCGAACGTGTCCGGCAGACGCGTGCGCGGCACCGGCGGCTCGACGCGGATCGCGTCGCTCGCGAGCTGCTTCAGGTACTCGAGATGCTGGCGCTCCTCGCGCGTCTCGGACGGGCCGCGGATCTCGAGCTCGACGTCCACCCCGCGCTCGCGCACGATCAGCACTGCCTTGACGATCGCCTCCAGCCCCTTCGCAGGCGAGGTGCGGCCGAGCGCGAGCGCACGCAGCGGCGGCTTCCCGTCGCCGTGGTCCTGGCAGGGGAACTGCGACATGTCGATGCCGTGGCCGATCGGGATCACCTTGCGCGACGGCAGCGGGAACGAGCCTCGCGCGACGCTGACGACGCGGTTCGAGAGCCGCTCGGAGAGCCGCAGCAGGCGGCTCGGCTTCCAGTGCGTGAACCAGAGGACGACCGGGACGCCGAGCGGCCGCAGCAGGGGCGCGGCGAGCACCGCGTAGATCGGGCTCATGTGCGCGATCAGGCCGATCGGCCGCGGACGCAGGCTGCGCGCGAGCGCCCAGCCGTACCTGAGCCCGCGCTGCCAGCGGCGGCGGGCGCCGATCACGTGCACGGTGCAGTTGCCGGGAAGGACGCCGGGCACCGCGCGCAGGCAGATCACGATCACCTCGTCGACCCGCTCGGCGAGCGCCCGCACCATCGCCGTCGCCGCGGCGAGGTTCGGATGCTCGGGGTCGATCTGCTGCGTGACGAAGACGATGCGCCGCATCCGCGCGAGCCTAGACGAGCGCCTGCTCGACCAGCTCGGCGACGCGCCGCGCGTACTCCTGCGGCGTCGACTCGAAGCGCGCCGCGGTCGCCGGGCCCGCCGCCCCGAGCCGCTCGGCGAGCGCGCGGTCGGAGGCGAGCCGCACGAGCGCGTCGGCGAGCGCGGCCGCGTCGCCGACCGGGACGAGCAGCCCGTTCTCGCCGTCGCGGACGGCGTCGGGGATGCCGCCGCCCGTCGAGCCGATCACCGCGCGGCCGCGGGCGAACGCCTCGACCGCGACGCGCGGCAGCCCTTCGGAGACGGACGGCAGCACGAGCGCCCACGAGCGGTCGAAGAGCGCCGCCACCTCGGGCGGCTCGAGCCGCCGGTGCCAGACGGTCCGGTCGGGCAGGTCGGCGGCGAGCGCCTCGACGACGCCGGTCTGGCGCCCGGCGCCGACGAGCTCGAGCGTCACGCCCGGCAGCCGCGGCGCCGCGAGCCGCCACGCGGCGGCGAGCGTCTCGACGTTCTTGTACCGCTCGAGCACGCCCACGAAGGCGAGCCGCGCCTCCGCCGGGAGCGGGACGGGCGGCCGCTCGTGGAAGGCGCCGATCTCCGAGTAGGTGATGAACACGGCGGCCGGCTCGACGCCGGCGCGGCGCACCTCGCCGGCCGTGAAGCCGGAGACGGCGCGCACCGCGTCGGCGCGGCGGACGGCGAGCTCGGCGGCCCGGTCGGCGAACGGCGCCGCGAGCCGCCGGAGCGGAGAGCCGTAGTAGCGGCCGGCGGTCGTCCAGTCGCCGTGCACCTCCACGATCACGCGCGCGCGCGAGCGGGCGAGCGCGCGCGCGGCGAGGACGCAAAGGCCCTCGTAGGGGCTCTGGGCGATCACCGCGTCGGGACGGAACGCGCGCAGCTCGCGCGCGACCGCGGGCACCGCCCGCGCGTAGAACGCGCGGCCGTCGAGCAGCGTGAACCGTTCGAGCGGCCCGCCGCCCGGGCCCGCCGAGCCGACGACGCGCAGGTCGAGCACCTCGCCGAGCGCGGCGAACTTGCGCTCGTGCGCGGCGGCGAGCGGCCGCGCGTAGCGCGTGCGGCCGACGAAGAGGACGCGCCTCACCGCGAGGCTTCGGTCAGGAGCTCGAGCAGCCGCGTGTACACGCGCGTGCGACTGTAGCGCTCGACCGACGGGGCGGCGGCGGCGCGCAGGCGCTCGGCGAGGCCCGGCTCCTCGAGGTAGCGGCGGATCGCCGCGGCGAGCGCCGCCGCGTCGCCGGACGGGACGAGCAGGCCGTTCTCGCCGTCGGCCACGACCTCGGCGACGCCGCCGACGGCGGTGGCGATCACGGGCGTCCCGGCGGCGAGCGACTCGACCACCCCGTGCGGGAAGTTCTCCCAGCTCGAGGAGAGGATCGACGCGTCCGCGGCGCGGAACAGCTCGAGCACCTCGCCGCGCGGGCGCGCCCCCACGAAGTCGGCGCCGCCGAGCGCCTCGAGCCGCGCCCGCTCCGGCCCGTCGCCGACGACGACGAGCCGGACGCCCGCGCGCGCGCACGCGTCCAGCGCCAGCTCGAGCGACTTCTGCGCCGTCAGCCGTCCGGCGAAGACGAGCGTCGGCCCGGCGAAGCCGTGGCGCGCCCGCAGCTCCTCCCGCGAGGGAAGCGCGTCGACGTCGGGCGCCGGGTTCGGCAGCACGCTCACCCGCTCGGGCGGAACGCCCCAGCCGGCCGCGAGCTCGGCCAGGTACGCGCTCGGGCAGACGACGTGGGCGGCGCGGCGGACGATCGCGTCGCGCGCGGCGCGGAGCGGCAGCGTGCGCAGGCTGCGGTCGTCCTGGAACGCGGCGAGCGAGCCCGGGTGGAGGCCGCGGCGGCGGGCGCGCTCGAACGCCGGGTCGGCGGTCAGCTTCAGCACGTACGGCCGCCGGGCGAGCAGCGAGCCGAGGCCGCTGCGTCCGAACATGCCGGTCGAGTAGACGACGTCCGCGCGGCGGGCGAGCCGCCGCACCGCCGCGAGCGCCCGCAGGTGGCGCACCCCGGGCGGCAGCGAGCGCGGCACCCACTCGAGCGGGTACGGCGCCGCCGCCGGCGCCGCGCCGGCCGTCACGAGCACCGTCGGCTCGTGGCCGTGCTCGGCGAGGAACGCCGCCACCTCGGGCGCGTGGCTCGCCGGGCCGCCGACGTCGGGCGGCCAGATGCCGGACACGACGAGCACCCTCACGACGGCGCCCGGCGGAGGTCGCGGCGGATCCGCGCGAGCAGGACCGTCCACACGGCGCAGAAGGCGATCGTCGAGACGAGCAGCGCCGCCGCGCCGCCCGTCGCGCCCCAGAGCGCTGCGAACACGACGAGCGCCGGGACGAACACGAGCGCCTCGACGCCGTGGGTGACGATGCGCAGGCCGGGCCGCCCGATCGTCACGGGCAGCGTCTTCGACCAGCCGTAGATCAGCTGCAGCGCCCCGGTGACGAGCACGAGCCGGCCGGCGTCCGCGGCGTGCACGCGGTAGACGCGCCCGTAGACGACGCCCATCAGCCACGGCATCAGCACCCACCCGGCGGGGACGGCGACGGCCATCGCAACCGTCGTGCCGGCGATGTAGCGGCGGAGCATCCGCAGCACGCGCGCGCGGTCGCCGCGCTCGAAGTCGGAGGTCTGCTCGGCCAGGAGGACGAGCCGCGCCGGCGCGCTGAGCGCGCCGAACGCCGTCAGCGGGGCCTGGGCGTTGCGGAAGTACGCCGCCTGGCGGAACGGCGCGACGACGCCGATCAGCATCGTGCCGAGGATGCCGCGCGCGGAGGTGACGCTCGACGCGACGGTCGACTGCACGACGAAGTTGCGCACGTCGCGGCCGTCGTCGCCGAGCGGCACCGCCGCTCTCGCCGGGAAGCGGCGAAAGGCGGCGAGGCCGGCGGCCGAGATGGCGGCGGTCGCGACAACCTGCGCGGCGAGCAGCCCGAGCAGCGCGGCCGTGACGCCCCATACGGCCCCGACGCCGGTGCCGGCGAGCCGGAGCGCCATCGCCACCGCGTAGAAGGCGCCGCGCACGTCGTAGCGGCCGCGCAGGATCAGGGCGCCGCCCGCGACGCCCTCCGCCGCCTGTGCGAGTGGGACGAACGCGCCGACGAGCAGCGGCCAGGCGAGATGCTGGTGCGGCCACACGAGCGACGAGAGCGGCGCGAGCACGAGGAGCCCGACCATCCCGAGCGCGCCGCCCGACACCTTGACGCCCAGGGCGACCGCGAACAGGCGGCGCAGCCGCCCCCAGTCCTCGGTCGTCGTGTAGCGGAAGCCGTACTTGATCAGCGCCTCGTCGATCGTCAGGTCGAGGAGCAGCTGGAAGAAGCCGACGGCGGCCATCACCGTCGCGTAGCGCGCGTAGCCGCCCGCGCCGAGGACGCGCGTGGCGACGACGGAGGTCGCGAAGCCGAGGACGGTTGCCGTGTAGACGCCGGCCGCCGTGACCGAGCGCCGGCCGAGCATTCGAGAGGCCATCTAGACGAGCGACTATAGTCGTGCCCTCGTGTCGCGCCCTTCCCCGGCCGCGCTCGCGCTGGCGCTCGCCGTCCCGTTCGTCTTCCTCCATCCCGTCTACCAGCTGTCGGTGACGGCGGGGCCGCTGACGGCCGACCTGAGCGACTTCGCGATCTTCGCGGCCGTCGTCGCGGCGCTCGCCGACGGCCTCCGCAACGGCTTCGCCCCGCTGCGCGGAAACCGCGCCGTGTGGATCCCGCTGCTCCTGTTCGGGCTGCTGATCGTCGCCAGCCTCGCCTGGGCGCGGCGGTTCGATCCGTCGTACAGCCTGAGAGACCATCTGATCAGCGCCGCCAAGTTCGTCGAGTACATGCTGCTCGCGGCGGCCGCGCCGCTCGCGCTGCGCCGCGCCGAGGACCGGCGGGTGTTCCTGTGGGCGGTGCTCGCCTGGTCGGCGTTCCTCAGCCTGGTTGCGATCCTCCAGTTCCTCGGGCTCCTGCACCAGTTCAAGGGCCGCCGGCCCGAGACGCGCGAGCCGTCCTACATCGGCCACCATGACCTGGGCGGCTTCTCCGGCGCCGCGCTCTCGGTCGGCTTCGCCGCCATCCTGCTCGGCCTGCACCGGCGGCTCGGCCGGCTCGGCCTCCTCTCGGGGGCCTTCGGGATCGCGATCGCGGCCGCGCTCGACTCGGTCGGCGGGATGCTGCTCGCCGCGGCGAGCGCGTACACGCTCGCCCGCCGCCGCGGCCCGCTCGGCTGGCGGCGGCCGCTCGCCGTCGCGGGCGTCTGCACGCTCGTCGCGCTCGGCGCCGTCACCCTGCGCGGATCGGCGATCAAGGACTTCCTGCGCTTCCTCGGCGTGCGCCCGGAGACGAAGGCGCAGGCCGACCAGATCCAGACGTACGCGCAGCGGACCGTGCTGATCTACATCGGCGCCCAGATCTTCGTCCACCACCCGCTGCTCGGCGTCGGCTGGCAGGAGTCGCGCGAGCCGCGCGCGTTCGAGCCGTACCTCGCCGGCGCCCGCGCCCGCTTCCCGAAGGCCGCGCCGGCCTCGTTCCCGTCGCGCCAGCACCTCTGGGGGGTGCAGAACGGGCTCGTGCAGACGCTGTCCGACCTGGGGGTCGTGGGCGGCGCGGTGCTCGCCGCGCTGCTGCTGGCGACCGTGCGGCTCCTCGTCGCGGTGTCGGGGCGGGGGCCGCCGGAGCTCGCCTGGTGGGCGATCGCCGTCACCGGCTTCCTGATCTTCGCGCTCGCCGTCTTCACCGGCTCCGGCCTGCTGCCCGGGCTGCCCGTCGACGCGCTGCTGTGGCTCGCGGTCGGGCTCGCCGTGTCGCTCCACAATTCGCTCACGCCCGCCGAGTAGGCTGCCGCGCGTGCCGTCGCTCGACTCGTGGCCCGGGCAGGAGCACCGCGCGCCGTCGCGCGGCCTGCCGGGCTGGTCGATCCGCAAGCCGCTCGCCGACTGGCTGCGCGAGGAGGGCGCCGCCGTCGCCGGCAAGCGCGTGCTCGACGTCGGCTGCGGCGTCAAGCCGTACTACCCCTTCTTCGCGGCCGCGTCCGAGTACGTCGGGGTCGACGTGCGGGAGAACGCGAACGCCGACCTGCACGGCCCGGTCGAGGCGCTGCCGGTCGCGGACGGCGCGTTCGACGTCGTCCTCTGCACGCAGGTGCTCGAGCACGTCGACGACCCCGCACGCGCCGTCGCCGAGCTGTACCGCGTCACCGCTCCGGGCGGGCGCGTGCTCGCCTCGACGCACGGCGTGATGGTGTACCACCCGAACCCGCAGGATCTCTGGCGCTGGACGCACACCGGGCTCGAGCGGCTGTTCGCGGCGCACGACTGGTCGTCGCTCGCGGTGCGCGGCGGCGCCGGCTCCGCGGAGGCGGTCGCGATGCTCGCCGGCAACTACCTGCACCTGCTCGCGAAGCGCGCCGGCGCGCCGGCGCTGGCGCGGCCGCTGATCGCGCTCGTCAACGTCGCGGCCGCGGCGCTCGACTACCGTGTCGCGATGCTCCGCGACCCGATCCCCGGAGTCCTCTACGCGAACCTCCACGTCACGGCGGTGAAGCTGTGAAGGCGCTCGTCACGGGCGGCGCCGGCTTCATCGGCTCGCATCTCGTGCGCGCGCTCGTCGAGCGCGGCGACGAGGTGCGCGTGCTCGACAACTTCTCGACGGGCAGCCGCCAGAACCTCGCCGGCCTCGACGTGCAGGTCGTGGAGGGCGAGCTGCGGTCGTACGAGCGGGTGCACAACGCCGTCCGCGGCATCGAGGTCGTCTTCCACCTGGGCGCGCTCGGCTCGGTGCCTCGCTCGGTGCAGGATCCGCTGACCTCCAGCGCCGTGAACGTCGAGGGGACCCTGAACGTGCTCCTCGCCGCACGCGACGAGGGCGTGCGGCGCGTCGTCTACTCGTCGAGCTCGTCGGTGTACGGCGAGCGGCGTGAGCTGCCGGCGCGCGAGGACGCGCCGCCCGACCCGAGCTCGCCGTACGGCGTCGCCAAGCTCGCCGCGGAGCGCTACTGCGTGTCGTTCTCGCGGGTCTACGAGAGCTTCGAGAGCGTCGTCGTCCGCTACTTCAACGTGTTCGGGCCGCGCCAGAGCCCGTTCTCGCAGTACGCGGCCGTGGTGCCGCTCTTCATCACCCGGATCGCCGCCGGCCAGCCGGTGACCGTGGAGGGCGACGGCGAGCAGCGGCGCGACTTCACCTACGTGTCGAACGTCGTCGACGGCACCCTTCGCGCGGCGGACGTTCCGGCGGCGAACGGGCGCGTGTTCAACCTCGCGGCGTCGCAGCCGGCGAGCGTGAACCGGCTCGCCGACCTGATCGGCGAGATCGTCGGCCGCGAGCCGCTGCGGGTGCCGGCGCCGCGGCGCGCCGGCGACATCCGCGACTCGTGGGCCGACATCACGGCCGCACGCGAGACGCTCGGCTGGGAGCCGTCCGTGGCGCTCGCGGAGGGGCTGAGGCTGACCGCCGACTCGCTGCTCGAGGGCGGCTAGTGCGGCCTCTCGAAACGTTCGACCTGGAACGC
>Ga0070741_10016993_pt1 | contig 12020 bp, 5 predicted proteins | sample Coa_R1_4_FD_66440 | JGI IMG/M metagenome (GOLD analysis project Ga0070741, IMG submission 66440) | Surface soil microbial communities from Centralia Pennsylvania, which are recovering from an underground coalmine fire - Coalmine... | ecosystem: Environmental > Terrestrial > Soil > Unclassified ...
AAGCCGAAGTACGATTTCGAAGGAACCGAGCCCGCCAATAATGCCCCGGCTGGTTACATCTGGGACAACGCCTTGCAGAAAGGTGTTACTGTTCGCGATTACGGCCAATGGGCCACCAACATACCGCTCAAGTCGGTGACCGGGGCGCGCCAGATTGAGAAGGTGAATGATCCCGTTTTGCAGAACCACATCGATATGAACTATCGCGGTTTCGATCTCGAATACTCCGATCTCGACCGTGCGAATGAGTTCATTCGCGAGTGGAAAGAATTCGATGCGAAAGGCGATGCACCCCAGTTGATGATTGTTCGTTTAGGGAACGATCATACGCAGGGCACCAAAGCGGGAACACTCACGCCGTTCGCTTACGTCGCGCAGAACGATCAGGGCGTTGGAATGCTGGTTGACGCTGTATCTCACAGCAAACTTTGGGGCTCAACCGCCATCTTCATCATCGAAGATGATGCGCAGAATGGCCCCGATCACGTGGATTCGCATCGAGCGCCCGCTTACGTAGTTTCGCCCTTCACCCGTCGCGGAATTGTCGATTCCAACATGTACAACCAGACGAGCGTGTTGCGAACTATGGAACTAATCCTCGGCCTCCGGCCCATGACGCACTTCGATGCCGCTGCGCCTCCGATGTTTGCTACCTTCTCCCGTCAACCAGACACTCGGCCATGGAATCTGATTCAGCCGAAAACATCATTAACGGACCGCAACACCACAAACGCACCCGGCGCACAGCAATCCGGTCGCATGGACTTCTCCGATGCCGATCTGATTGATGATGACGAATTGAACGCCGTCCTTTGGCGTGCCGTCAAACACACCGATCCACCGCCACCCACCCGCAGCGCGTTCGCTAAATAACCTGTCTAGAGTCACTCGTTATCTGCGGCCGGCTGAAGTCAGTTCAAATTACTGTTCGATCAACACCCAAGTCTTAGTGGTGTTGGTCATCATCGAAAGCCGTTCTGGCATTTACGCGATAAAACTATTGTTCCGGCTGCAAAATTTTGCCAACATATTTCTTCTTGAAGACGATGGCCGCTATCGGGCCTCTTTGCTTTCTGGAGGAGATAAATGTCTCGAACACAGATCTTGAGAAGTTGCGGATGCTTACTGGTTATCATCCTCCTCGTTTTCTCACCAAGGTCCTTTGCGCAGGACGCGACGTCAGGACAAATCGTGGGCAATCTTTCCGATCCGTCCGGCGCGATGGTTCCGAACGCACAGGTTACTGTCACGAATATCGAAACTGGCCAAACGGTTACAGTTCCCGCGAATTCCCTTGGTCACTATGTCGCGCCCCTGCTGCCGCCCGGCAACTACTCTGTATCGGTCAAGGTCCCCGGATTTGCGCCAATCGTTAAAACTCCGATTAACGTTCCCACCGGAACCACCACAACAGTTAATCTGCAACTTGCGATCAATGCTTCCCGGCAGGCCGTGACCGTAGAAGCCGGCGCAGAGATCCTCCAAACTGAAACGGCATCGAATGGTTCTACGGCAAATCATCTGACCGTTACTAACTTGCCGCTTACCAATCGCAATTACACACAAATCCTTCAGCTTAGCCCTGGTGTCGCGAGTCAGTTGCCAAACGCAGGCTCGCTCGGCCGTGCGACTATCGACGTCAACGTGAACGGAACGCGCGTCGCCGACAACAGCTATCAAATCGATGGTGAAGATGCCTCAAATCTTCAAGAACAAGGCACTGGTGGAGTTTACGCAGAAGCAGGTATTTCCATTCCGAACCCTGATGCGATCGAAGAGTTCCGCATTCAAACCGGTCAATATGATGCGACCTATGGTCGCGGCTCGGGCGCTAACGTCGATGTGGTCACAAAATCCGGCACAAACAAGTTTCATGGCGACGCATTTGAGTTTCTTCGCAATACGGACCTAAACGCGAACAATTATTTTCTCAACCTTGTTGGACAGCCGCGCCCCGTTTTGAACCAGAATCAATACGGCGGCACACTCGGTGGTCCGGTTCTCAAAGATAGATTGTTCTTCTTCATCGCGTATCAAGGAACGCAGCAAAAGAACGGTCAGGGTACTACTTCTCTCGAGAGCTTTCAGATGCCGCTGCTTTCAAATGCGGCGAGTGGCCGAACAGCTCAAGCTCTGGGTGCGGAATTTGCCGGCTTGGCTGGTTTTCGCGGGGGCACAAAAATCGCCGCGAACGGATCCAATATCAACCCGGTCGCACTCGCGCTCTTGAACTATAAATTGCCGAATGGTAATTACCTCTTTCCTGCTCCACAGACCGTGCAAAATGCTTCGAACGTCACCACGGGAGGATTTTCTTCCTTCAGCGTGCCTTCTACATTCCACGAGGACCAGGCAATCGGTAATGTCGATTACTTCCTATCCTCGAAGAACCGGCTCTCCGGAAAATATTTCTGGTCGCGAGACACGCAAACCGCAGCCTTCAGCACCACAGATCTTCCAGGAGCAGCACAAGATTCTCTGTTTGAAAACGCGAATTTTGCTCTTCACGAGACGTACACAATTAGTCCCACGCTCATCAACCAGATCAACCTCGGCTACCACCGTATCTACGGCAACGTCTCCAGCGAATACCCGGTGACCAGTGCTTCCGTCGGCATTACGCCCGGATGTGACAGCATGCCCTACGCGCCTATCATTTCGATCACTGGATTGTTCACCGTGGGTGGAACCTTTAATGACGGTCAATGGGCTGATACGAAGGCGTACCAGGCGGGCGATCAAGTCTCCTGGGTGCATGGTGCGCACAACATTCGCGTGGGCGGTGATGCGGAAATTACCTATCTTCCATTTGCCGATCCGGAAGTAACACGCGGAAACCTTTCCTTTTCCAGTTTTCCGGATTTTTTGCTCGGTTTAAGCGCGGCCCAGAACGGTACTGCGTACAGTAATCTTGCAAGCGCCCAGAGCCTCTGTGGTAATAGCCAGCGAAACTTCAAAGTCAATGACTATGACGGCTATTTCCAAGATGATATTCATCTTTCTCCGACGTTCACTCTCAATGTTGGCTTGCGATGGGATATCTACGGACAAATTTCCGACAGCCAGGGGCGATTCGCAGATTTTTGGCCACAATTAGCTTCGAACGTTTTTCCGCCTAGCGGCCAAACTTACTCAGGATTTATCGTGCCCAGTAACTATCGAGGCACACCGCCGTCCGGCGTTGTAGTTAACGGAAACAAGACCTTTGCTACCGATCCGATCGCATGGAAAAATTTCGGGCCTCGAGTTGGGTTCAGTTGGCAAGCTCCGGGGTTCCGGAACAAGCTCGTCATACGAGGGGGATACGGAATCTATTACGGACGTACGTCCATCAGCGATTCCTATCAGTTCATTCTCGATGAGCCTTTCGAAATTTCGCAGACTAATTCGGGAACCTTGGCGGCGCTCGGAACATTTCAAAATCCCTGGACTCCTGGCGCACCGTCCGCCCTTAGCTCTTACCCGAACTGGGTTGCGCGCACACCGGCTTCCACTATTACTCTGAACCTGCCAGGGCCCTTGTTCCAAGCTCCAAAAGTGCAACAATATTCGGGCAACATCCAATATGCGCTAACTAACTCCACAATGCTTCAGGTTGGTTACGTCGGCACGAGCGGATCGCGCATCGAAGTCACGCGTAACATCAACCAGCCGACGCTGACCGTCAATCCGAACGCCGCGGATGCCAGTTCGTTCACTGGCCCGACCATCGCGCCCGCGAATATTCAGGATCGCCGCCGTTATCTCGGAATGAGCACCATCACACAAGCGGCGGAAATCGCGATCTCCAATTACAATTCCTTGCAAGTGAGTTTGCAAAAGCGTTTGGACCACGGCCTCCAATATGGCGTCTCTTACACCTACAGCAAAACGCTCACAAACGCCTCCGGCAACGGAACTTTTCCAGGCAAGGGAAGCATTACAGGCGATGCCTATAACCTGCGAGAGAACTATGGACCGGCCGACTTTTCTACCCCTCAACGCCTGGTGGCGAATATTGTTTGGAATATCCCGTACAGCATCAAAGGATTCTCTCAAGCTATTCTGGGCGGCTGGAGCGCATCGGGAGTTCTCACACTTCAGAGCGGCACGCCTCTCACACTGACTAGCGCGAATTCTGGCACTATTTATTCGACCAGCGGCAATGCGCAGATTTGTCCAGGCTACACGTATTCCAATATAGTTAGGCCTGGACCGACGCAGTCAAAGATAAGTAATTACTTTGTAGCTAATGCAGTTAACTGTCTCCCGAATGTAATCGGCAACGGTTACGATTGGGGTGATATGGGGCACGGAGTGGTCCTTGGTCCGGGCATCGATAACTTCGACATGTCCCTCATGAAGTCATTTAGGGCGCCCCTGCTTTCAGAAACAAATACAGTGCAATTTCGTGCCGAATTCTATAACACCTTCAATAAGGCGCAATTCAGCAATCCGACCACTACAGTTACTAGTTCTGCGTTTGGCGCCATTACATCTACTAGTGTGAACTCACGCCTGATCCAGTTCGGATTGAAGTATCTGTTTTAGAAACGCATCATTATGTTTTATTCGGTAACTACATGAATTTCATCAAGAAAAGCGGTCGTCTGGCCGTTCTCCTCATTGCACTCGGGCCCACTCTCGCCGCCACAGATGTCAACAACGCTCTTGATCTGATTCAGTCGACCGACCTTGAAGCCGATCTCGCGTTTCTTGCTTCGACCGACTTGAAAGGCCGCAATGCCGGCAGCGCCGAAGATCACATCGCCACCGATTACATCGCAGCCGAATTCATGCGTCTTGGCCTCAAACCGGTTGGCGACAACGGAACTTATTTCCAGAACATGGAAATCTATACGGCGAATATTGACCGTAACGCCATGACTCTGACCGCAAAAATCTCAGGTGTTGAACATACTTACAAGTTCAACCAGGATTTTCATTGGTCGCGGCAGAGTTTGCATCCTGCTTCGGCGTGCGGCAGCATCGTGTTCGCTGGATACGGCATAGATGCTCCTGAATACAGCTACAACGATTTTTCGGATATCGACCTAAAAGGCAAAGTGGTTCTGGTGCTTGGCCGGGAGCCGCAAGCGAACGACGCTAACTCTAAGTTTGCCGGCACTTGGGACACCTATCACGCGTTCTTCTGGGAAAAAGCGGAAGAGGTCCGCAAGCGCGGGGCAGCGGGTCTGCTACTTGTGCAAGATCGTGTTCGCCGTGATGTCAAGCAAACGCCGGCCAGTTCTCCCCGGCCCAGCGGGGGCCCTAGTTTTGCGCTCGCTGGCGAGATGTGGGATATTCCAACCTTCACCATTTCGCGAGACGTAGCCGATCAGCTTCTTGCCCCAACCGGCAAGACAACGGACAACTTGCAAGCTGCCATTGACGGCACGCTGCGTCCCGCCTCCCTTGACGTTCCTGCCAGTTCAGCTTGTCTGTCGAAAAACTTCACCGATCTTCAGACTCACAACGGCCGCAACGTGGTCGCGCTGCTCGAAGGATCAGATCCTAATCTGAAATCGCAAGCGATTATCGTAACCGCCCATCACGACCACATGGGCGAAGCGAATGGCCACATCTACAACGGCGCTGATGATGACGCCTCAGGTGTCGCGGCGCTGCTCGAAATCGCAAAAGCATTTGTCGCAGGTAAGGTTCATCCTAAGCGCAGCATCCTCTTTGTTGCCTACGACGGCGAGGAGCGAATCTTTCTTGGTTCTTACTACTATGTGACGCATCCCATCGTTCCGCTCGACAAAACAATCGCCAATATCAACATGGACATGATTGGCCGGAACGAAAATGATGCCAATTGGGCCGTGCCGCCGGACGGCAACGTCAACATGGTCAATGTGCTCGGTACTCGCTACAATCCGGATCTTCGCAAGGTCATCGACGACGAAAACGATCGCATCGGTCTCAAGCTCGATTACAAGATGGACGTCGTCGACCCAGATTCGTTGTGGTCCCGCAGCGATCATTTTTGGTTTGCGACATTGCACATCCCTCAGGTGGAATTCCAGACGGGCTTGCACCCGGACTATCACACCGACCACGATACATGGGATCGGATCAATTATCCGAAGCTGACCAAAATCGCTCGTCTCGTATTTTTATCGATCGACGAACTTGCCGATGCTCCTCAAAATCCCGCGTTCGTGCCGGCCACCGTCCCGGCACACTAACTGCGCAAATGTTGCCTTGAAGTTATTGCTGATTTAATACGCGATACGCCACGATTTCCGAACTTTTTGGAGCGCCTGCCAGCACGTCGGATCTAAGCAGTATCTCGAAGTAAGGTATTTTGCCTTTGTTCTTTTCAATAAGAGATGTGAGGAAGCGTTGAAAACCCGTTCCGCCCATCACATACTCGCCCGCTGCTTCGGTTCCGATCAGTGATGTGCCCGCAATCATCAAAACATTCCCTGTGTGGCCCAAATTGGGCATGTACGCTACAACATCGTATGTCTTAGTCGCGCTGTATGCTCGTCCGATAGGGAAATAGATTGCTTGCTCTCCTGCCTTGGGATGGGCGTTGCGAATGTAAGGCGCTTCGCCGGCGGGAAATTCCCAAATGAAGTTCAACTGCGGCTCAAATAATTCGCCCCACGGATTTGCGCGCGAACTTCCAAGAAGGATGAAATTGTTACTCTTGAAATCCTCCATGCTGAGACTTCGCGCTGTGCGCACCGAAACTCGATCGTCCGCATTGCCCGATATTTTGAGAAGCTTTGCAACCAGATAAATATCCGCGACACTCGTGTACTGCTTTTCAGGAAGTACGCTGGCTAATAACTGCGTATCCGGAGCAATCGCCCGATCCGCTGTGCCGTATCGTCTGCTGATGTAATCGGCTAATGAAACATGTGTCCGCGTCAAATCTTGCAAAAGTGCGAGCGCGGAATCGCCGCAAACGATATACGTCCGGTTTCGTCCGTCAAAGATCGTTCGCCAGAATGGAGAAGTAGTGCTTGTCGAACCAATTTCTGGCGCTGAGTGATGCCGCTGTTCTACCAGCGCGAGAGAAACCAAAACTGTGGCGAGCGCTAGTCCGCACGCCAACACTCGCCACAAGAGCAACGACTGTAAAAAGTTCCGGTGGTCTGAAGATACCGCCTCCGACTGGCTTCCGCCGTCGGCCGTGCCAGTTGACACTGTCAACTCCCGGCTCTGGAAAACCGGCAGGTACGATCCCTTAGGAACGGTTAGCGTCAGCCGTTCATTCTGTCCTTCTTCGGAAAAGTATTCTGCAAGCCTCCGACGCAGCAGCCGGGCTTCTACCCGGACGATATTATCTTCCGCCGGATTGTATTCAGGCGAGCGGCGAAAAACCTCACACCCGATCCGCTGCTCCTTCAAGTCATCGACGGCGTTCTCGAGAGTACGGCAACAAATATAAAGAAGAAACTCGCGCAATCGGCGTGAGCGACAGAAATGTGGGCTGTCTGCGATTCGGAGAACTAATTCCCACCGTTCATCGCGGACAGGCGGATTCCATTCCGTTGCTTCTTCACACGCCTGACTCAACACGGGTCATCACCAGTGTACGAAATTTACTGTAAATTCTCGGTAAATGCTTACTTGCAGACGTGAAGATTGACCGTCAAACTTAAATTACCGCCATCCTAGGGAGTGTGTGTCTATGAGAACCGTCGTAGTCTGTTTAGTCGCGCTTGCCCCTCTAGTACTGTTAGGCCAAGTCTTGCCGACCGCTAGCTTGAACGGAACCATTACGGATCCATCGGGCGCCGTCGTGCCATCGGCTCAGGTCCAACTGATAAATTCCGCGACGAACGTTGCCAAAGAAGTCGCCTCCGATACGCAAGGTAGATTTCTGTTCAACTTCTTACCGCCCGGCACCTATGGGCTGAATGTCTCCGCCAACGGGTTCAATACGTACCATCAGACTGGAATAACCCTCGATGTGAACTCGCCTGCCACCGTAAACGTGCATTTAGCCGTGCAATCGACCTCCCAGCAGATGACGGTGAATGCGAATGCCGAAATGGTCGACACCGAATCGGGAACGCTTCACCAGATAGTCGGTCAACAGTATGTTGAAAATCTGCCTCTGAACGGTCGAAATGCTGCGACGCTGGTCTACATGGCTCCCGGAACAGTTCCAGGCAAGGGAGAAGATACCGCGACCTACGCGAGCACCAGCAATTCCATTGCAATCTCCGTCAATGGCACCTACGGCGATCAAGTGGCTTACAAGCTGGACGGCGCAACACACGAAGATCTCATTACGAACGTGAATGCTACCTTTCCGAATCCCGACGCCCTGGCGGAATTCAGTGTTCAGACCAACAACTTTGATGCCCGTTATGGCGGTGCCGGAGGAGCCATCGTCAACATCGTCACCAAGTCAGGCACGAACCAGATTCACGGCTCGTTATTCGAATATGTTCGTAACGGCGACCTGAACGCCAGAAACTTCTTCGCCGCTCAGCAGGACGGTCTGAAACGCAATCAATTTGGCGGCACCATCGGCGGTCCTATCATGAAGAACAAACTGTTCTATTTCGCCAGTTATCAGGGAACCACCATCAACAACGTCACATACGGAAACACGGCATTTGTCCCCACAGCCGCCGAGCGTCAAGGCAACTTTGCGGGAATGAAAGCCATCACCAACCCCGCGACTGGCAAGCCATTCTTCGGCAACATCATCCCGCCAAATCTTTTCAATTCTCTCAGCGCCAATATTCTTCCAAAAATTCCTACGTCTTCCGATCCCACCGGCCTCCTGCAGTATTCGCAGCCAAGCGCTACTCGCAATCACGAAGGCCTCGGAAAAATCGACTACACTTTAGGCCGTCATCAGCTTTCGGCCAGCGCGTTCTTCGTGAATTACACAGATCCTGGCTGGAACGGAAACAATACATTGCTGAACTACCGTCTCGGTCAGCTTCAGACGACGAGCGAAGGAAAAATAAGCGACACGTTCAGCATTACGCCTAATCTCGTGAACTCGTTTGTCATCGACGGCCTGGCTCTGAACTCCATACAGACGCGCACTGCTCCGTTCTCCATATTTAGTTTTGGCAATCCAAACGTGGCCGAGCCCGCGCCGCAGTTCCTCGAAACAGGTATCAGCGTGACGGGATTTCCGGGGTGGGGAAGCGGTTCGCCCCAACCGCCCGGTAAGTGGCTGCGTGAAGATCTCGAAGCATCGGAGTTACTGAACTACGTCCACGGAAGCCATTCGATCTTCATCGGAGCGGAGCTTGATCCGTATATCCGCTTCGATTCACAAACGGGCTATCAGGAAGAGCCGATCTATGCTTTCAACGGAAGCGCAACGGGTAATGCTTTGGCCGACTTTCTTTTGGGAGACGTTTCGACCTTCACCCAGACGGCTGGTAAAGCAAAGTACACGCGCGGCCAGCAATACTCCGCGTTTGTGCAAGATGAATGGAAGGTTCGCTCCAATCTGACTCTAAGCCTCGGCTTGCGATGGGAGCCCTTCCTTCCTTATACAGATCCTGATGCACAGCAGGTCGGAGGCTACATTCCGGGTGCTCATTCGCAGCGGTTTCCGAATGCGCCTCCCGGACTCGTCTTCGCTGGCGATCCCGGTTTCCCTGCGGGCGGCATGCACGACAATCTTGGCAACTTCGCGCCGCGTATCGGGTTTTCATACGCAGTCCGGTCCGGCCCTCATTCAACAGTGCTGCGCGGCGGCGCCGGAATCTTCTTCATTCAGCCGTTCATGAAGCTGTATAACAACTTCGTTCAGAACGCACCGTTCAGTCCGTCAGTTCAGTTATTCGGAGTGTCGTTCTCGAATCCGTATGCGAACGCGCAGAACCCGTTCCCGCCGTTTGCGCCCATCAATCCCGGGGCCAACGCCACCTTCGCTCTGCCGCTGACATTTCAATACTTCAATCCGAATTGGCGGCTAGGCCATCTCGAATCGGCTAACTTCACAATTGAACAGCAGCTCGCAAATGACTTAGTGGCCCACATTTCCTATGTGGGTGATCGAGGCGTTCATCTGCAGTACTTCGAAGAGCAAAACCCTGCTATCTACAGTCCTGGCGCAACCGTCGCGAACACGAACCTGAGAAGACCTCTTTATCCCAACTACGCCTCACTGATTGAAATGACCAGCGGCGGCCTGTCCAATTACAACGCCGTGCAGCTATCGCTCGAAAAAAGAATGAGTCACGGCTTCACCTTCGTCGCCAATTACACCCGTTCCAAATCGATGGACAATCAATCGGTCGATCAGCAATTCGTATTGTCGTCTCCCGATCCCTTCAATCGCGCGTTCAATTACGGGCTCTCCGATTTCGACACGCCTAATAACTTCTCCATTTACGGACTCTGGGAATTACCGAAGCTGCAATCCGCGCCGAGCTGGCTGCGCGCAATTGCCGGGGGTTGGGGAGTTACCGGCATACTCACCTGGAGAAGTGGCACGCCGTTCACAATCGTTTCTGGTCAGGATCGCTCTTTCAGCGGCGTGGGCTTGGACAGAGCCGACCTCAACGGCAATCCGTTCCTCCCGGCGGATCGCGCTACGTCGCAGTTGATCAGCCAATACTTCAATACGTCCGCCTTTCTCCTGAATGCGCCCGGAACTTTCGGAACGTCGCCCCGGAATCTACTGCGTAATCTGACCTATTTCGATCTCGATAGCGGCTTGCAACGCAACTTCTCAATCGCGGAGAGGTGGAAGTTCCAATTCCGCGCCGAAGCCTTCAATCTGACGAATCACGTAAACTTCAGCCAACCGGGAAACAACGTCAGCAGCGCAAATACATTTGGCCGGATCACTGCAGCAGGCGATCCTCGAATCCTGCAACTGGTTGGCCGGTTCGAGTTCTAGATGCGTCCGTGGCGGCTCCTCTTCTGCCTAGCTTCGCTATCCCTTGCGGCTGCCGCCCAACAGCCCTGGTTTTTCGCCGTCATGTCCGATCCGCAATTCGGCATGTACGCCAAGGATCAAAACTTCACCCAGGAAACGGCAAACTTCGAATTCGCCATCGCGAATATCAATCGACTGCATCCACGCTTCATCGTGATCTGCGGCGATCTTGTTAACCACGCCGGAGATCGCGCCCAGATTGCCGAATACAAACGTATTCTGCAGAAGCTCGATCCGGCAATTCCGGTTTACAGCGTTGCTGGAAATCACGACGTCGGCAATACTCCCTCGCCGCAAACGCTCGACGCATTCCGCGGCGCAATCGGTCGGGACTATTACACATTCACTGCGGACAACATCTTCGGAATCGTGCTCGATTCCAATCTCATTCGCGCTCCGGAAGGTGCTCCCGATGCCGCAAAACGCCAGGACGAATGGCTCAAAACTACGCTCGCAACTGCGAAATCAAATTCTAATCAGCAGATTGTTGTCTTTCAGCACATTCCGTACTTTCTCAAAACCTCCGACGAAGCCGATGATTATTTCAACATCTCTAAACCAATTCGCCGGAAGTATCTTGATGAACTCGAACAGGCAGGCGTCCGATATGTATTCGCGGGTCACTATCACCGAAACGCTGGCGGCACAGACGGTCCGTTAACAGAAATAGTAACGGGCGCGGTCGGAATGCCGCTCGGGGGCTCACTCTCCGGATTTCGAATCGTCACCGTGCGCGGACAAACGCTCAGCTCCCAATGGTTCTGCTACGGGGGAATACCAAATCAAATTGATTTGACGGCGCTATCAAAAACGCGCTGTCCGCAATAGCAACTGGTCCTTCTCCGGCAACCCGCTCTCATGCCATCCTGGTCTCCAGACCTTTATGAGAGAGGACAAAATTCTAATCCGGCAAATCGCGCCCGCCGACGCGGAGGCAGCAGCCGGCTTAAGCGCACAACTTGGCTATCCCGTTGACACCGGCATCCTCAAGAAGCGAATCGAAGACACCATCGCTGCTACAGACCACACCGTCTTCGTCGCATGCCTTGAAAACACCGTAGTTGGCTGGATAGACGTCGGTATCGTTTACCATCTCGCAACGGGCGTTCACGGAGAGATCTGCGGCCTGGTTGTTTCTAGCCAGTGTCGAAGCCGAGGT
>Ga0070741_10016994_pt1 | contig 12020 bp, 9 predicted proteins | sample Coa_R1_4_FD_66440 | JGI IMG/M metagenome (GOLD analysis project Ga0070741, IMG submission 66440) | Surface soil microbial communities from Centralia Pennsylvania, which are recovering from an underground coalmine fire - Coalmine... | ecosystem: Environmental > Terrestrial > Soil > Unclassified ...
GATGGAGAAGACAAGGCTGAAGGAATCAGCATAGGCCAGATGGTAGCGGCACGCACGCTGGCGCTGCGTAGCCATGACGGATCTGATGCGCAACCTGTTCTTTTTGTTTTTGGGAGCGCACTGGGAGACTATCAGTCAACGCCGCCAAATTTTCCCAAACAGCCGCAATTCACGCATTGGTCGCACGTTACTCCATTCGTACTGGAGCGTGCCAGCCAGTTTCGGCCCGGCCCTCCGCCAGCCCTTACCAGCGATGCCTACAGCGATGCCTTCAACGAAGTGAAGTCGCTGGGAATCGCCAATGGCACAGCCAGCACTCCAGACCAGGCCCTCACCGGACGTTTTTGGAATGGAGCAATTCAGAACTACTGGAATGAGATCACGCAGACGGCGGCGGTGGCGCACAATCTGACCACGGCGCAGAGCGCCCGTCTGTTTGCCCTGCTGAATCTAGCGATGGCCGATAGTGTGATCGCTTTTTACGATGCCAAGTACACCTATAACCTGTGGAGACCGGTCACCGCGATCCGTGCCGGCGACAGCGACGGCAATCCTGAAACGGCCGCCGATCCCAATTGGCTGCCCGAGGTCGGCAACACCGCTCCCGATCCATCGTATCCCGGCGCGCACGCGGTCATCAGCGCAGCCGCAGCCGACGTGCTGGTTTCATTCTTCGGCAGGAACCGATTCAATTTCAGCGTAACCTCCGAAGTGATGCCGGGAGTGCAGCGTTCTTTCTCGAACTTTCCATCTGCGGCTGAAGAGGCGACACTGAGCCGTATTTTCGCGGGAGCGCACTTCCGCTTTGACCTCACCAGGGGGCAGCGGCTTGGCCGTAAAGTGGCCGGCCTTGTGGTCGATAACTTCTTAACTTCCCGTAACAGGAATGATGACTCTGAGGATGACAGGTAATTGTAAGCACTGTGAGCCGACATAGCGATCGATAGAGTCAAGGTCAATAGTTATCTCCCTTCTTGATCCGAATTCGCGATCGAAAACAAAAATAGCTGGTCTTGCACAAGAAAGGAAAAGGAGCCATGAAGCAATCTGAGAGTGTACTTAAGAATAAGTCGAACCGACGCTCGTTTCTGAAAAAAGGAGCGGTGGCTGCGGGAGTAACGGTGGGCGCAGGATTGTTGACCAACGGGATATCCGGCTTCGCCCAAGACAGGGGGAGGGGTGACGACGTTCTCACAAGAGGAGACGTTGCAATCCTGAAGTTCCTGGCGGCAGCAGAGCTGATCGAGAGCGACTTGTGGCAACAATACAACGAACTCGGAGGAGTCAATGCAACCGGCAGCAAGAGCCAGCTGTACCTCACGGCGCTGCAGGTTCTCGATGGCGACATGCCGCAATACATCAACGACAACACCGAGGACGAATTCAGCCACGCAGCTTTCCTGAACGCATATCTGAAATCCAAAGGCCAGCAGGAAGTCAGCCTCGCCGGGTTCGACAACTTAGCTCCCAGCCAGGTCTCGACCGTCCCGCAAACAGGGCGGCTTACCAATTTGAAACAACTCAGTGTTGATACCAGGTGGTGGACCCGGTACCGCAGCAAGGCAAACCCTGATTTGGGCGCGAAGTTCGCTCAAGCAGTTCCGACTTTGAATATTGGACAGCATCCGGCAATTCCCCTGACAGATGACGACCTTCAACCCGACCCCAACAGCCCAAACGGGGTTTCCAACCATCTGCAGGCGATCGCCAACACGGCAGGATTCCATTTTGGATTCATTGAGCAAGGCGGCGCCAGTCTGTACGCCGCTCTTGCCCAGAAAGTCAGCAGTCTGGAAGTTCTAAGGATCCTGTTAAGCATCGGCGGATCAGAGATCATGCACTTTCAGATTTGGCATGACAAGGCAGGCAATGCCCCGGTTTTGACTGATGGCAGCCTATCTTTCCCGGACCTAGCCAATAGTACCGACCCGACGTTAAAGGCCAATTTGATCATGCCTGAGCCCTGCGAATTTCTGGACGACGATCTGCCGCTGTGCGCCATCATTCGCCCAACTTCTGAGGAACAAGGGGGTGCGGCAGCTACGATCCAGAGTTTTGTCGATGACGGGCTTTTTCTCGGCCAGCCCAAGTATTTCCTGCAACTGCTGTTCGAGCTGGCTCACGATGCAGATCGCGCAAAGCGCGAGCTGTAAAACGGCGTAGCCACGACTGTATTCCACGCCGATGTTCCGAACCAGGAATTGCTGTAGAACTCAATGAGTTCTGAGGGGGCAACTGGTTCGGAGCGTTGGGTGGCAGGCATTCAATTGGTCCTCAAGATGTCGGGCCCCGGGAGCCAATGGCGGCAAACAAAAAGGAGTGAAGCACGATGGGGCGGTGCATGCGAACTCTGAAGGGTTCTTTCCAACTATCAATATGAAAATTGTCAGCGTCGCAAGCGCGCTTCCACGGCACTATTATTCGCAGGCTGAAATCACCGATGCTCTCAAGGCACAATGGGCGGGCGAACTCAGCAATCCACAGGTGCTTGACCGTTTGTATCCACGAGCGGGCGTTCAAGGACGCGCCTTATCGCTCCCCCTGGAGGATTACAGGCGGCACTACTCCTGGGGCGAAGCAAACACCACTTGGTTACAAGTTGCCCAGGATCTCGGCGAAGCCGCCATCTGCAAAGCCCTGGCTGCAGCGGGTGTCTCCAAAGATCAACTGGGCGCATTTTTCTTCGTCTCGGTTACGGGAATTGCAAGCCCATCGGTAGACGCGCGTCTCATCAATCGGATGGGGCTTCCTGCCAACATCAAACGCGTTCCTATCTTCGGGCTGGGTTGTGTCGGCGGGGCAGCCGGGATTGCGCGTGCCGCCGATTATGTAAAAGCCCATCCTAATGAAGCCGCGGTTCTGCTTTCGGTGGAATTGTGTTCACTGACCTGGCGACGGGTTGATGTTTCGGCGGCAAACGTGATCTCATCCATGCTCTTTGGTGACGGGGCCGCGGCTGTGGTTGTTTGCGGCCGAAACATGAAACACCCTGGCCCCGAGATTCTTGGAACTCGTTCCATCTTCTACCCAAACTCCGAGGAGATGATGGGTTGGGACATTTCCGAAAATGGCTTTCGCATTGTGCTCTCCCCGGACGTTCCCAAGATCATTCTCGAACATTTGGGCAAAGACGTGAATGAGTTCCTGGGCGCACAAGGCTTGTGCAGATGCGACATTGAAACTTGGATCATGCACACCGGAGGTCCCAAAGTGCTCGAAGCTACCGAGTCGGCCCTAAAACTTCCCAAGGGAGCACTGGAAGTTTCGTGGAATTGCCTGCGAAAGGTCGGAAATCTTTCTTCTGCCTCGGTGTTGTTCGTACTGCAGGACTTTATGACAAGCAAACACCCCAAATCGGGAAGTTACGGCCTGCTTGCCGCCATGGGGCCCGGTTTCTGTTCGGAACTGGTTCTGATTCGCTGGTGAAAGCGCCGTCTACTACCGGCCGATAGCTCTTATGAGGTCAGACTCCCAATGCATACATCTCTGAGCGTAGCCCTCAGCTCTCTTTTTGTGCTCCTGGGCGGATTCAATACCTGGCTCATGCTTGGAAGTTCCAAAGCAAATCGTCGGCTAATGATTCTGACCCATCGCATCGCGGGATATGTTTTCATCGCCATTTACTCCGTCATGCTCTATTACATGATCCTGAGAATTAAAGGCGCTGTGGACGAGTTGCCTCCACGCATTATCGTGCACATGGTGCTGGCTCTACTGTTAGTCCCTTTGCTGGTCATGAAAATCTTTGTCGCACGCCATCAAAAGAGCCTGAACGGGGTTCTTCATGCCCTTGGCATCGCGATTTTCGCAATTTCTTTTACGCTGGTGGCCCTGAATATCGTCTGGCATGTCCTGCGCTCGGCAACCGAGCGGCCGGTCTCGCCTGTAACATCCGCTATTGTTCTCATTTTTATTTTTGCCTTATTTGGCATGTTGTTGCTGAGGAGACCCGGGGACGCCGCCCTTCGTCAAACTTTGGTTCATCCAATTGAAGACAAGCACGCTGATGGCCTGGTCCCGGCCGTTACCGATGTGAGGGGCTTTCCGCTTATCCTTTCACGAATCCAGCCGCAGACCCATGACTCCAAGACTCTGCGCTTCATCGTTCCACAAAATATGAGATGGTCGGCCCGCGCAGGCCAGTTCCTGACTTTCGAGTGGATGATTGACGGAAAGCGGGTAGATCGCTCCTACTCCATCTGTTCATCTCCTACACAAACCGGATACGTCGAGATTACGCCCAAGCGGATGCCCAATGGCTGCGTCTCGATATTTCTCAATGATCATGCCCATCTTGGACTTGTCGTCACGGCGCGCGGCCCTTACGGTCAATTTTGTTTCGATGCGGAAAAACATAAACGTATTGTGCTGATCGCCGGCGGCAGCGGCATGACTCCTATGATGGCAATGCTGCGTTATATTGACGATCTTTGCCTGCCGGTAGAAGTTACGTTCATTTATTGTGTCCGCACCCAGGATGATGTCTTCTTCAAATCGGAGCTGACGGAACTTGAGGCTCGCTTAAAAAAATTCCGCTACATTCTGGTCTTGTCACAACCCGATTCTCACTGGAAGGGGCCCAGCGGACACTTAAATCGGCAAGTGATCGAAAGCAACGTCGAGAACATCGCAGCAGCTATTTTCTTTCTTTGTGGTCCTCCGCCATTTATGGAAAACACCCGAAAGATCCTCGAATCGCTGGCTGTAGACCCGGCGAACGTAAAGCAAGAGAGCTTTGGGAGCGCCAGGCAGGTTATGCAGACAGACTCTCTCGAAAGCAGGGCGTTCCAGATTGACTTTGTTCGCTCAAACAAGACGTGCCGCAACTCGGAGTCGAGAACTATTCTGGAAACCGCTGAAATGAACGGAGTGAATGTGCCTTACGGTTGCCGGCAAGGCCAATGCGGGACGTGTGTAACCAGATTATTGGCGGGCGAGGTCCAGATGGAGCGAGACGACGGATTGGGGACAGAGCTCAAAGCGCAGGGCTACATACTCCCATGCGTAAGCCGGGCACGCAGTGACATTGAGCTAGATGTTTGAAAGCAACGTTTCCCAAACTTAGTTGCCATTCAAGGAGAGTCTGTTGGAAGCGGGTGGGCAAGATGTCCACCCGACAGCCGGCGGGGCGCCGACGCTACTGTGGCGTCGAAAGTTCTTTTGTCAGGATTACTCTGGCGGCGTCTGGAGCAGGGAAGCAGTCTCGATCGCGGTTGCGACTTCGGGCAGGATGCCAAGCTCCATATAGATTGGTTTAACAATTCGGCGGATCTCCGGCAGTTGCATGGAAAACCAGAATGCAATCAGGATGCACATGCTTCCGCTGCAAGCGACTGTGAGCGGCGCTCCAATCTTGCTGGCCAGCGCGCCTGCAATCAGGCTGCCGAAGGGAGCGGCCCCGATGAATGACATAGTGTAAAAGCTCATCACGCGACCGCGCTTGTCTTCGTCAACAATGGTTTGCAAGATGGTGTTACCGGCGGCCATCTGCTGCATCATGGAAAAACCAATGACAAGCATGAGAAGAAGCGAAAGCCATATATAACGTGAAAGTCCGAAGGCGATTAATCCAGCGCCGAACATGAAAGCTGTGATTGCCATCATCTTTCCCAATCCGACGATGCTCTTTCGCATGGCCAGAGTAATTGCGCTTATTAACGCGCCCACCCCGGAAGCGCCGGTCAGAAAGCCCAGGGTGTGTGGGCCTCCGTGGAGGACAGTGCTGGCAAATACCGGCATCAGCACCATGTAGGGTACCCCGATCAGGCTGATGGCCGCGAGCAGAGTAAGTATGGAGCGTATGGGGGCGAAATTGATGACATAGCTCCAGCCCTCTCGCAATTCGGATATCACCTTGCGCTGTGGGCGGCGAGCCCCGGAAGGGCCGATGCGCATCAGGAAAAGCGATGCAATCACGGCGAGGTAGCTGATTCCATCCACCAGGAAGCAGTAGCCCTCGCCGGCGACCGCGATGATGATGCCGGCGATGGAGGGTCCTACCAGACGCGCGCCGTTGACCATGGTTGAATTCAATGCAATAGCATTAGCAAGATCGGCGCGGTCTTCAATCATCTCAACCAGAAAAGCCTGGCGCGCCGGCATATCGAATGCATTTACCGCGCCCTGGAACATGGTAAGAAGGATGATCTGCCAAATGGCGATGCTTCCGCTCAGCGCGAGCGCCGCCAGGGCAAACGATTCCAGCATGGAGAGAATTTGCGTGACCTTCAGGACGGTGTGGCGATTCCACCTGTCTACCCAGACACCCGCGAAGGGCAATAGCAGCAGCGCTGGAAGCTGTCCGGAAAAACTTACGAATCCAAGCAGCAGCGCAGAGTGGGTGAGCCGGTAAACCAGCCAACTGGTGGCTACCTGCGTCATCCAGGTACCGATCAGCGATAAGCTCTGCCCGCCGAAGAACAGTTTGTAATTTCTGTGCTTCAGGGCGCGGAGCGCAAACTTGAATCGGGATTCGTGGTGATTGGATTCTTTCGACGGCAATGGCGCTGGTTCCTTGGTTACCGGGCCGGTCCGTAACCGGCAAATTTTTGCAAATCACTACATCTTTAATAACTATACAACTCATATTGGAACCAATCTGTATCGCATCGGCGGAGGCGCAATCTCCAATGGGGCGCTGCCTGCGTTCCAACCAATCGCCATGCAACATGGAACTTAGCGGAAGGCCCTACTGGAAATCAGGATCTTCAGCAATATGAAGAATCTTTCGCACAAGCCGAAATCTTATTTCCAGGCCGCATACAGGACAAATCGGCAGCAGGACGCCTTCGTGTATAAAGAATTCCCTTTCAGGAAAATGACCATGGTCCTCCACCTGGTAAATCCCTGAAACCATAGCTGCCTGTCCGCTGCTCTGAAATTCTTTCATAATAATTCGTGGGTCAGCGTTGAACCTGTATAAATTGCTATCGCGCTTATTATTTTGGTTGCCCACCATTTCTTCTCCTTTCACGCAGGGGCCCAGATGAGTATGCAAGTTTGGTTCCAGATTATGTTCTTGAAAATGCTTGGGTTAAGTGTGCAGGTCAGCAGAGACTCGCAATTCTTGTGTGGTGCGGGGTGGTAAAACAATCCGGCAATAAAAGGGTTGCCAAGCTCGCTTAAATTTTCAAAATAAGCATTGAGTGCTTCTGCTGAATACCATCGTTGGGATTGAGGAGCCTTGTTGAGAGATTTGCAACTCTGTTTCGAACTATGGAAGCGGAACGGTGAGAAGATCACCAACCCTCGCGGCAGAGCGGAAGGAAAGAACACAGCTAGTGCATCAGCGTTTGTGGTGCAGCCAGAGATTGACAGGACAAACTATTGTTAGCTCCCGTCGCGTCAGTGCGTAACACTCCGTCTTCAGAAGCACAGAATGAACTGGAGCCTGTGCCGCCCACTGTAGCCGGGTAATTGCCTACGCTGAATCCAGACGCGTTACCGTTCGCGCCATAAACATAACCACCTTTGGCGTTGGCCGAAGTTGTGGCGTGGGCAATGGAGTCGTCAATCAGACAAGCGGCATACGGTGACGGCGTTGCACACGATGTACCTCCGAGAGCCGCCAGGCTGGACGCATATCCTACGGACGAATACGAAACCTGATATTGGATCTGAGCTACCATCATGGTGCGTGCTCCCGCGGCAGCGGATGATTCATTGGCGGCAATGCGGGCGCGGAGCAGGTTGGGAAGAGCGATCGCTGCGATGATCAGGATAATTGCCACCACAAGCATCAATTCAATTAGCGAAAATCCTTTTTGTTTGCGCATTGCTTCTTCCTGCCTCAATGGCGCGCTGATAATCTCTTGGGGGGAGGGTTACAACAGGGGGGCAACTTGGAGATCCATATTGCGTTTTCCTGGCTGATAGCTCCTCGAACTCAAGCGCCAGTATTTCGCTTCCAGAGATATTTGACAACATTACTTTTGTCATCGCAATGTTCCATTATGGGATATTCCAATATGGAAAAGCGTGGTCATTACGCTGTTCACTATTTTGTCTTATTCTTGCCATGAGTTGAGTTTGCCCCCAAACTTCTATCCTGGGGTTAAGCGGAGCAAAAAGTCGTGTATACGAATTGTCATTACCAGGTCAAGAGCCCCAACGGACCGGGAAGTGTTATCGTGAAGAAATGAAAGCTCTTGTCAAAAGCCGTGCTGATCGCGGCCTGTGGTTGGAAGATGTTCCCGAGCCCCAACTGGGCATCAATGACGTAAAGATTCGCGTGCAGCTCACGGGGATTTGCGGCACAGACCTGCACATCTACGAATGGGACGAATGGGCGCGCTCCACTATTCCCGTACCGCTGGTCATTGGCCACGAGTTTGTGGGGGAAATCGTTGAGGTCGGCTCGAATGTGACCGACTACTATCCGGGCGACATTGTCAGCGGCGAGGGCCACGTTATTTGTGGACGCTGCCGCAACTGCCTCGCAGGCCGGCGACACCTCTGCGCTCATACCCAAGGCGTGGGCGTGAACCGCCCGGGAGCGTTTGCCGAATATATCGTTGTGCCCATGATGAACGTGTGGAAGCACACGCACCCGGTTCCGCTGGAGATTGCCGCCATTTTTGATCCGTTCGGCAATGCAGTGCACACCGCGCTTTCGTTCCCTGTGCTTGGTGAAGATGTTCTGGTCACAGGAGCTGGCCCTATTGGAATCATGGCGGCGGCAGTGGCGCGGTTTGCCGGCGCGCGCCACGTGGTGATTACCGATGTCAATCCTTACCGCCTGGAGCTGGCTAAAAAGGCGGGAATTCCTGTGACGGTTAACGCAAAAAGCACACGCCTTAAAGAAGTGCAGCAACAGCTTGGCATGAAGGAGGGCTTCGACGTCGGACTTGAAATGTCAGGCTCGCCAGATGCCTTCCGCGAAATGCTGGAGAACATGAGCCACGGCGGCAGGATCGCCATGCTGGGCATTCCAGCTTCGCCCCTCAGCATTGACTGGAAGCATGTGATCTTCAACATGCTCACCATCAAAGGCATCTACGGCAGGGAGATGTTTGAAACCTGGTACAAGATGAGCGTCATGCTGGAGTCGGGCCTGGATATTTCCCCGGTGATTACGCATCGCTTCGCCTGGCGCGACTATGAAAAAGGTTTCGAAGTCATGCGGTCGGGTGATTCGGGGAAGGTGATTTTGGATTGGCGATGAAGCATTTAGAGTTAAGGAAATTCAACCTACCATATTTTCTTCTCAGGCAAGATCGACAAGCGAACGTCGTTAGAATAGAACGTCAACTATGGTAAAACGTGCTCCTGCTCGCAAACGTCCTCGGAAGGCCAAGCCAGGCACGAAGGGTTTTACACCGGTCGAGTGCAGGCTGGAAGAACCGGCGGGAGCCGCTGCTGAAGTCGCAGCGCTCGTAAGCAGCGTTGGCGGCTGTGTGGCGGGAATGTATAAAGAGCCGCTCGGCGGACATCCTGTGCTGCTCTCGGTCCTGCCCATCGATGCTATCGAACCTACGCCTTTTCAGCGCGATCTTTCCGATACCCACCACAAGCGGTTGGCTGATGTAATCAATAAGACAGGGCGCTTTCTTGACCCGATTATCGCAGTCACCGCTCCCGAGGGCGGCTTCTGGACCCCGAACGGCCGTCACCGGCTTGCAGCCATGCGCCGGCTGGGCGCGAAAGCGATTACTGCGCTGGTGGTTCCGGACCGCGAAGTCGCATGGCAAATTCTGGCGTTGAATACCGAGAAGGCGCATAACCTGAAGGAACGTTCGCTGGAGGTTATCCGCATCTGCCGCGGATTGGTGGGCGAAGAGGCCTCGCGTCCCGAATCCGATTTTGCTTTTTATCTTGATGAAGCTGCTCTTGTTACCCTCGGCGTGTGTTATGAGCGTGCGCCGCGATTTGGAGGCGGCGCATATCATCCCATTCTGCGGAGACTCGAGACTTTCTCCGATGAACCATTGCGCGCTGCCCTCAAACATCACGAAAAACGCGCAACCCTGGTGCTCGACCTCGAAGAGAAAGTCGCGGCAGTAGTGAAGAAGTTGAAGGAGCGCGGCCTGGTCAGCCCCTATTTGCGTTCATTTGTGGTGGCGCGCATCAATCCGCTGCGCTGGATCAAAGACGAGCCGCCTCCACTGGAAGAGGTTCTGCAAACCATGCGCGAGCGGGCGGGCAAATTCAACGTAGAAAAGATTAAGCCGCAGGACCTGGCTGGCGCTGCCGGTCCACCAGACGAAGCATGATACGCTACACGACTCTGACCGGGGCAGGTGCGCTTCTAAATTCTCTGCTTTTGTGATGTACGATGCGAACTGCTCGTTCCCTTTTGTTGAATCAAGTCACCGTGGGCACAACCGGGACGGCTGTGCCACACAAGTTTTAACTCACGCGGCTTTTTCTTCCGTAATTGAGTTCAGCGCCGCCTGAGAGTATGTGGTCCACACCGGTAGTGAATGTCGCCTCGGCGGCAATGAAGAGACATAGCTTGCCTGTTTCCTCAATTGTCCCCATGCGGCCCAGCAACTGCGCGGCATCGCCATCGGCGCGGCATTTTGCCGGATCAGGGGCGGCGTCAATTGCTTCCTGCCACAGCGGGGTATAAACGTTTCCCGGGGAAACCGAATTAACCCGTACCCCATGCGCGGCTTCATCCACCGCCAGCGCCTTGGAGAGAGAAGTGATGCCACCCTTGGTGGCCACATACGTGGTTGCGCCGGCCTGGCCCATGATGGCGACCAGGCTCGACATATTAATGATGTTGCCCTTGGTCTTGCGCAAATGCGGCAGCGCGAACTTGCAGGCGGCGAAGATGCTGACCAGGTTCAGGTCGAGCAGGCTGCGAAAATCATCTACGCTAAAGTCGTCGATAGCCTTGTGGGGAGGATGCCAGCCCGCATTGTTGATCAGGCAATCGAGCCGGCCGTAACGCGCGATGGTGGCATCAATCATGCTTTTGATCTGTTCAACCTTTGAAACATCGCAAGGAATGAAATGCGCTTCACCAGGCCCCTTTTTGTTCACTTCCGCCGCAATGGCGGCGCCGGCGTCTTTGCCGCGCGAGCAGAACACAACTTTTGATCCGGCTTCCACAAATACGCGAACGCAGCCCTCGCCAATGCCCTTGCTGCCTCCGGTAATCACAACAACTTTATCTTTATAGTTCATTAATAATCCTATGCTCGTAAAATTGCCCCAAGGCGAGCAAGTCAGTGTATAGATTGGCGCTACTCCTGTAAAGGGCATTGGCTCGAGGTGTATGGGCGGCTTGCGTCAGAAAGCGCCACGATGAAGCTGAGTAGAGGTACTCTGGATAGCAACTTACGCCCGTCAGACTGTAATTTTTGGCAGGTTGCGCGCTGTGCAACATTAGGCGCGAATTCTTAATCCAAGTAGCTGTCGCCATTTGTGTGTTCAAGGCGGCAATGGAATTTGGGCCCCATGCTTTCTGATTCTCTCACCGACGCCGCGCAGATTTCGAGCGCGCGCCACACTCCTCAAAAAACCGGGGAGAAGGGTAATCGTCCTCGTTCTTCTACTCACCTGAGTTCTGAGAATAGCATTGACTATCCGCATTCCTGGCGGAACCTGTCATTCTCCGCTGCGGTCTACACAGATCCTGCGGCCCTCACAAAGTATTCCGATGCCTTGGATGAACTTGCACGCTCCTCATCGGAGCCTAACGTGTTTTATGAGCCTTGGATGCTGCTGCCATCCCTGAAGGCCTTCGGCCAAAAGAGTTCGTTTGCTTTCGTGTTGATTTTTGGCCGGCAGGCCGGCAGGTCTCCGTTGCTGTGCGGCTTTTTCCCTTTGGAGATGACCAGCCGTTATCGTGGCATTCCAGTACGCGCAGCCAGGCTTTGGACATACTTATATTTTTATTGGTGCGCGCCCCTGATCAGAGAAGGATGCGAACACCAGTGTCTGCAAGCTTTGTTTGAGTGGATGCGGTCACAGGAGAGCCTGTGTTCTTTGATCGAGCTTGGGTCGTTACCCACAGAAGGTCCTATTGCCCGCGCATTGATCGACGTCGTCAATGAACTCAATCTGCATCA
>Ga0070741_10016995_pt1 | contig 12019 bp, 14 predicted proteins | sample Coa_R1_4_FD_66440 | JGI IMG/M metagenome (GOLD analysis project Ga0070741, IMG submission 66440) | Surface soil microbial communities from Centralia Pennsylvania, which are recovering from an underground coalmine fire - Coalmine... | ecosystem: Environmental > Terrestrial > Soil > Unclassified ...
GAGCCAGCCGATGCTTTCCGTTGGAACGGCAAGCGGTTCGGAAGCGTTGCAGAACGAGGCCCCGCCCGCGAACACATACGCAAACGCCTGCCTTCGTGTGTCCATCGGCAGCAAAACTTTTTTGCCGGCAGGAACCGAAACATCCAGATAGATCGGATCGGCCGCGATCCCATCAACCGGGCCTTTCTGCCCCCAGAACGTTCCGCAAACAACGCGCACTTTTGTGCCGTCGTCGTCTGTAACTTCCGGTATCTCGACAGATTTAACCTCTTGGTATCGCGGTGTGGTCATTTTCATCGCAGCCGGAAGGTTTGCCCAAAGTTGAAAACCGTGCATGCGTCCAGCCGCATCGCCTTTCGGCATCTCTTGATGGATGATTCCACGCCCTGCGGTCATCCATTGAATATCTCCTGCGCCGATCACGCCTCTGTTACCCATGCTGTCGCCGTGCTCCACTTCGCCCGCAAGCACATAGGTGATCGTTTCGATGCCGCGGTGCGGATGCCACGGAAATCCGGCGAGATAATCGTCGGGAATGTCGTTGCGAAAATCATCCAGAAGCAGAAACGGATCGAAATCGCCGGTGTTGCCAAAGCCGAACGCGCGGCGAAGGTGCACGCCGGCTCCTTCGAGTGTGGGCTTCGACTTGATCAGTTTTTTTACGGGACGGATGGACATGATGTACCTCTTATGAGGCGTTTATCGTAAACGGTTCGAGCGGGCAAGAAACTCTCATCCGCCCATCGGCTTCGCTTCTCCCGAAAGAATCGCTTTGCCGTTCGCATATTTTTCGGGATCTTTTTTGAATTTTGGCGGGCAATCGTCGCAGCAGAAGTAGTAGCGCACGCCTTTGTAGTCAGCGTACGCGCCCTTTTCGGAAATCACATCGCCCGTAACGGGGCAGACCGGTTCGCCCTTATCGTTCACGAACACGCCGTTTTCGGTTTTGAAATGCTGGCTGGTTTTGGCTTGCGGCGTTCCGCCGGGTTGCTGGCCCGCAGGCGCAGCAGATGGCTTGGAGCAGCCGAACCCAACAAAAAGGCAGATGATAACGACGGCCGGAATCGAGCGCAGGTTCATGCCTGCATTTTACTACTTTCGCTTAGATATCGGTTCGCCTTCGGCCTGAGAGTTTCGCTTCATCACATCCAAGATCAACGGAATTGTGCTTGCGATGCCGATTCCGAGCAAGACCATTCCCAGCCTTTTGCGCTGTTTGGCTGTGAGTTTGTCGGCTGCCAAAAGGCCGATTCCTGCTCCGAGTGCTCCGCGTGTGGCGGCGATCAGTCCGAGTTCGGGTGTCGGCAAAGTTATCTGTTTCATGCTGAGATTAACGACATGGCGTCGCCTTGCTGTTCCCTGATGATTTCAAGGCGCGGGAACACCCATGGGTCGGCTGATGTCAAAGCAAAGGCAGACAGTCTTACGTGCTGAATCCGCAGGAGGTGTTATTATGCTTAGGTGGGCTGCCATCTTTTTCATCATCGCGATCATCGCTGCCGTGCTCGGCTTTGGCGTCATTGCCGGGGCCGCGGCAGGAGTCGCAAAAGTTCTGTTTATTGTGTTTTTGATCTTCGCCGTGCTTTCGCTGCTTTCCCGCAAACTGATTAGTTAACAGGTTTTGCGAGGTTTTCGAGCCTTGCGGCGGCTTGGCACGCCGCTTGATATCCGTCCATCGAAACGCTTCCGCACGCCGGAAGCAGAAAGGAGTTTTGAATGGGCGATTTTGCAAAATCAGGCAAAGCGTTGTACGCTATTGCGGCGGCGTTGGCGGCCGGCGCGGCCTATGCGGGCGATTATTCGTTCATGCCCGATCCGAAGGACATGGACGGCTTTGATCACCACTACTATTACAGTTGGGGGATTCAGTGGAATGTTCCATCGGGCGAACAGATTACCGAAGCCAAACTGATCATCAAGAACATTTGGGACTGGACAGAGGAAGACGACGATCAACTTTTCGTTCATCTTTTGGACGACCCGCAACCGGGAGTGCATTCCGGGTTCGACGATCAGGGCGGAGGCGATTACTTCAACAATCAAGGTCCGTTAATCGGCGTGTATTCCGACCCGGTGGGCGGTCATTCAAGAGATTACGATCTAATTTACAATCTCAAAGATTTGGGATTGATTCCAACCGTCAATGCGTACGCTTCGAACGGAGTTTTCGGATTTGGATTCGACCCCGACTGCCACTACTTCAACGACGGCGTTGAACTTCAGGTGCACACCGAACCGGTTCCCGAGCCCGCATCGCTGATCGGGCTTGGAATCGCGGGCCTTGCGCTGCTGCGAAGAAAACGCAGCCGTTAGATCGGTACGTTGTCAATGAGCCGAACGCCGCCGATGCTCGCGGCGGCCAACACGCGCGCGCCGGGTTTGGCTCCCTCGATCGGAGCCAAACTCGACCCGTCAACGGCGGCAACGTAGTCCACCGATGTAAAACCGTCGGCGTGCAGGCGGTCGGCGGCTTCGAGTTCCGCTGCGCGCGGATCGGTTCCCTTGCGGATGTCGTCGGCGCATTGCGAAATGCGCGCAAACAGCATGGGGGCTTTCGGCCGCTCATCGGCAGGCAGCAGCTGATTGCGCGAGGAGATGGCAAGACCGTCTTGTTCGCGGACGGTAGGACAAAACACCAGATACACGGGCACATTCAAATCGGCGACCATTCTTTCGATCACCCTGCACTGCTGCCAATCTTTTTCGCCAAAATATGCGTAGTCGGGAAGCGATAAATGAAACAGTTTCATCACAACTGTAGCCACGCCGTTAAAATGTCCTGGGCGAAACCTGCCTTCCCACTCTTTAGATATTCCTGGGACGCAGACCTCGGTGCCGAGATACTCATCGGGATACATCTGATCGTCGTCTGGGATGAACACGATGTCGGCTCCTGCCATTTCGCACAGTTTCAGATCGGCGGCTTCGTTTCGCGGATACGTCTCGAAATCTTTTTTGTCGTTGAACTGCGTTTTGTTTACGAATATCGAAACAAGAACCGAGCCTTGGTCCCTGTCGGCGTCTCGGTTTTTTACGGCAGTCGAGATGAGGCTCGCATGGCCGGCGTGCAGCGCTCCCATTGTGGGAACGAAATGCACCGGGCCTGGGATCATCACTTGAACTTGCGACAGCTCGGTTGCGGTGCGAACGACGTGCATCTAAAAACTGTTGTCGTCGGTTGGAAACCTGCAAGCCCGAACTTCTTCGGCGTACTTTTTTAGGGCTTCCACAGCGGCATCGTAAAGGGTTGCATAACGTTTTGTGTGTTTGAACGGATCGCCTGGCGCAAGGCCCAAAACGTCGCTGAAAACCTGCACTTCGCCATCGCACTCCAACCCCGCTCCGATTCCGATAATCGGAACCTCGACTTCTTTTGTCAGCCGCGCGGCGACCGAAGCGGGAATCAGCTCGGCCACAATCGAAAACGCGCCTGCTTCGGCAATCGCTTTGGCATCGGCGATGAGCGTTTCGGCGTGCTTGCCTCTTCCCTGCACACGATAGCCTCCGAACTTGTTCACACTTTGCGGCGTGAACCCCACGTGCCCCATCACGGGAATTCCGGCTTTGATCAGCGCGGAAATCGTCTCGACATACGCGCCTTCCAGCTTCACTGCCTGTGCACCGGCTTTGATCAAGGTAACGGCGCCGTCAACACCTTGCGAAACCGACGACTGATACGATCCGAACGGCATGTCGGCAACGAGCATGGCTCTTTTGCACCCGCGCGCAGCGGCGGCCGTGTGATGCACCATCTGCTCGAGCGAAACCGGAATTGTGCTTTCGAAGCCGAGCACGGTGTTGCCGAGCGAATCGCCCACCAGCACGATATCCACTCCGGCATCATCTGCCATCTTCGCGGTGGGAGCATCATAGGCCGTTACTGCCACAATGCGTCCACCTTTCATCGCCCTGATTGCGGGAGCGGTCATTCTTTCGGACATCTGGATCGCAGATTACCTTCCGAAATGGAAGCGCGCCCCGAGATCATCGGAGCGCGCTTTTTTGGCTAAAGAGGGATCAGCGAATCCTGTCTGCAAGCGTGCGGCGCACCATGGCGTCCGCAATCTCCGCGCCTGTAGGATTGTATTGGCCCGATTCGATCCGGGCTTTCAGCTCTGCAACCAACTCATCGCGAACATCGGGCGTTCGATTAATAATCTCCCGCACCTTCAATAACAGTTTGGCGTCATCGCTGGCCGCTATCGGCTTTTCATAAATAGAAGCCTGAGTCAACTCCTGCTTCTGTCGCTGCCTCGCGGCCAGTTTCGCCTGTTCCATAGATACTTTCATCTTGTTCTCCTGTGCGCACATCCGCACGAAGACAGGCAACCTGGCTTTCCTCACGGCCCATCGGCTTTGCGCACCCCGCACGGGGGTTTGCCCAGTATCTGTCCACGGGGCGCAACCGCGCCCAATTGGTTTATCGGCGGGCCCGCCGCACTTCTTTAGGCTGAAGACGCGGGTTTTTTCAAAAAAAATCCGTCGGCCCGCAAAAAGCCCAAAGGTATACTACCTGCTCCTGCGCGAGTGGTGGAATTGGTAGACACGCATGCTTGAGGTGCATGTGCCCGCAAGGGCGTGAAGGTTCGAGTCCTTTCTTGCGCACCACCCCCAGTATTCCAGCCCGAACGCTCGCGTAAGGCTTTCGGCCGGTTTTTCGCGGCCCCGATCTTTCAACCAGATATACTTTCCAACGCAATCATGAATCGAATCTTACTGGTTGATGACGAAGAAGACGTCCGCCGAGCGGTGCAGCGACGATTGGAACGGCAAGGGTTCCACGTCGAAACCGCCGATTCTGCGGCGGGCGGCGTCGAGGCGATCAGCTCGGCGCCGGTTCCGTTCGACCTTATCATCACCGACATGAGCATGGAAGACCCCGAAGCGGGAATTAGAATCCTTCAGGCCGCATTCGGAAGAGACGTGTTTGCCGAGGTGATCGTGATGACCGCCTATGGCAACGTGAAAAACGCCGTCGAGTGCATGAAGCGCGGGGCGTTCGACTACATCGAAAAAAACATTCCCGGAGTGGATGTTTACGAACTGTTGACAATCAAAGTCGAACAGGCGCTGGATCGCCGCAGGCGAAGCGTGAATACCGTTCAGGGGTGGGAAAAGGCCGCCAAATCCAAAGCGTGACCCAACCGAAGTGAAAATCGAAAACATCCGCAACTTCTGCATCGTTGCGCACATTGATCACGGTAAATCCACCCTTGCCGACAGAATTCTGGAACTCACCGGCGCCGTTCAGGGCCAAGCCCAAGAGCAGATGCTCGATTCGATGGAGTTGGAGCGCGAACGCGGCATCACCATCAAGATGACTGCCGTCAGACTTCGTTATTTGAGCACAAACGGCGAAGAGTATGAGTTCAACCTGATTGACACTCCCGGCCATGTGGACTTCACATACGAAGTCTCGCGCTCGCTGAACGCATGCGAGGGCGCTCTGCTTGTGGTGGACGCAACGCAGGGCGTCGAAGCGCAGACGATCGCCAACGCAGCGCTTGCGATGAACCAGGGCCTGGAGATCGTGCCCGTGATCAACAAAATTGACCTGCCGCACGCCGATGTACAGCGCGCAAAAGAAGAGATCGAGCAGGCTCTTGCGATTGACGCTTCCGATGCGATCGTTCTGAGCGCAAAAACCGGCGAGGGCGTTCCCGCGCTGTTGGAAGCGATCGTCGAACGGATTCCGCCGCCCACGAAGCGCAAGGAGACGATGCCTCTTTCCGAAAGGAATCCTCTGCGCGCGCTGATTTTTGATTCGCATTTTGATCCTTACCGCGGCGTGGTTGCTTATATCCGCGTTTTCGACGGCGAGGTGAAACCGGGAGACGCGATCCGCATGATGTCCACGGGAATGGACTATAAGGTGGACGAGGTGGGTTACTTTTCGCCGTCGCTCGTGAAAACAACCTCGCTCGGGCCGGGCGAAGTGGGATACGTTACGGCCGCAATCAAAGCGATCGGCGAGGCCCCCGTCGGCGACACGATCACCCACGCCGAGAATCCAACTCCGAATCCGCTTCCCGGCTATCGCAAAGCAAAGCCGATGGTTTTTTGTGGACTGTTTCCCACCGATGGCGATCAGTACCAGGCGCTGCGCGATGCGATTGAAAAACTCCGCTTGAATGACAGCGCGCTTTCGTTTGAACCGGAGACGTCCGACGCTCTCGGCTTCGGATTCCGCTGCGGGTTTCTTGGTCTTTTGCACATGGATATCACGCGCGAACGTTTGGAGCGTGAATTCAAACTCGAACTGATCCTGACGGCTCCCAGCGTGAACTATGCGGTGTTCAAAACCGACGGAACGGTGACCCAGATTTCCAACCCGAGCGATTTTCCTTCCGCGAACCTGATTGCTCACATCGAGGAGCCGGCAGTGGATGCGATGGTGATGGTTCCACAAGAGTATGTCGGCGCGGTGATGACCCTGTGCAAAACCCGCAGGGCGATTTTCAAAAAAATGGAATACCCTTCGCCCAATCGCGTCATCGTGCACTATGTGATGCCGCTCAGCGAAATTCTGCTCGATTTTTATGACAAATTGAAATCCCAAACCCGGGGATATGCGAGCTTTGATTATGAGTTCACCGATTACATCCGCGCCGAATTGGTCAAGGTGGACATCATGCTGAACGGCGAAATCGTTGACGCGCTTTCGTGCATCGTGCACAAAGATGAGTCATACCAAAGGGCACGGGGGATGGTGGATCAGCTGAAGAAAGTCGTGCCCCGGCAACAGTACGAGGTGCGGATTCAGGCCGCGATCGGGGCGAAAGTGATCGCCGCCGAATCGGTAAAACCTTTCAGAAAAGACGTCACCGCCAAGTGCTATGGGGGCGACATTTCTCGAAAAAGAAAACTGTTAGAGAAACAAAAAGAGGGAAAAAAACGAATGAAGAATATCGGATCGGTCGAAGTTCCCCAGGAAGCGTTCCTGTCCGTTTTGAAGGTGGGAGAGTGAAGCCCGGGCGGACGAAAGGCCCTATGGGCCACAATCTCGGGCTGCTTTCGGGGTAAACGGATCGTGGTTCACGGAGGAGTTATGCATCAATGAGATTTTGGGTGTTGGCTGGATTTTTAACCGGACTGTTGACGGGCGGCGCGAGCGCCGCTTATTCGCAGGAGTTGACGCTGGATCAAGCAATCGCCTTGGCGAAAAAGAACAACGGCGTGCTGGTTGCGACACAAAAGTCTGTGGCGATTGCACAATCCAACGTCCGCGAGGCCGCAGCGCTGTTTTTCCCTTTCATCACGCCAAGCTACCAGTACACCGACGTGGAAGACAAACTCACGTCGCACTCGCCCGTAACCCGCGATTCGGTTCACGAACTGGGTGTGGGCGCAACCTGGCAGGTTTTGGATGGAGGGCAGAGGTGGTACGGGTTGAATCAGAGTCGGAAACTTTTCGATTCAACCCGATACTCTTCTCTTTGGACGATGCGGCAGACTCTTTTTGCCGTAACTCAAAGTTTTTATGACGCCCTTCGCGCGCAGGAACTGCTGAAATCGGCCGACGCCGAACTTGTTCGCACCAAACAGATCTTAGAAGTGGTGAAAGCGAGAGCCGCCGTCGGCGATATTGCCAAGAAAGATATTTTGCAGGCCGAGGCCGATGTGGCGAATGCCGAAGTCGCACAGATCACCGCAAGCAACGACGTGGACTCCACGCAAGCCGCGTTGAAGGCGGTCATCGGCTGGCCCGCGCAAAACCCTCTGCCTGCTCTTGCAAAAAGCGAACCGACCGGAGAACCCTCGGTCACAACGCTGGATGACGCCCTCAGCGCGGGGCAGAAACGCAGGCCCGACCTTTTGTCCACGCTCCGCGCGCTGGAAGCCGAACGGTTCGGCGTGCTCACCGCGCAGCGCGAGGCGTCGCTCGACTGGTCGCTGAACGTGAACTTCAACAAAGATTTCGAGCCGGAGAACTCGTACAACCGCACGCTCACGTTCGTTGTGAGTTTTCCGCTGTTCGATGCCGGGTTTTCACGCGAAAGGGCGCGCCAGGCTCAGCTTTCTTTGGAAAGCAACCGCGCGCTGTATCAGCAGGACGTTCGGAACGCAAGAAGCGAAATCGAGGCGACGTTTTTAATCTGGAAACAGAATAAGGCTCGGCTCGATGCGGCAGACCGCGCACTGAAAGCCGCGCAGATTAACTACGATGCCGCTTCGGAAAGCCAGCGGCTCGGTGCGGCGAGCATTCAAGAAGTCACAACTGCAAGGACGACGTTGATCACAGCCGAAGTGAACTACATTCAAGCCGTCTACGACAGTTACATCTCCGACGTGCAGTATCGGCTTGTGATCGGCGATCCGCTGCCGGGAGAAAACTCATGAGTTCGCAGACCGTTATCGAAGTTCGCAATCTGAACAAAGATTATGTGATGGGCACGGTGATTGTGCACGCGCTGCGCGGCGTTTCCCTTGGGATCACGCGCGGCGAGTTCGTTGCGATCATGGGCCCGTCGGGTTCTGGAAAGTCCACCTTCATGAACATCCTCGGCTGCCTCGACAGGCCCACCAGCGGCCAATACTTTCTGAACGGAAGCGATGTGGCGCAGATGGATGATGGGGAGCTCGCTGCGGTAAGAAACCGGGAGATCGGGTTTATCTTTCAGTCGTTCAACCTCCTCCCCCGAACCAGCGCGCTCAAGAACGTGGAACTCCCCCTGGTTTATGCCGGCTCGGGAGCCAAGAAAGGGAAAGCCGAGGCCGCTTTGGAAAGGGTTGGACTTCAGCAGCGGATGCACCACCGGCCGAACGAGCTTTCCGGCGGCCAGCAGCAGAGGGTGGCTATCGCCAGGGCGATCGTCAACAACCCCACGCTGATCCTTGCCGACGAGCCCACAGGAAACCTGGACAGCCGGACGGGACTGGAAATCCTCAGCCTTTTTCAAGAGCTGAACGCCGAGGGGCGGACGATCGTGCTCGTGACCCACGAGCCGGACGTGGCCGAGCATTGCCACCGGATCATCAGGTTCAGGGACGGGCGGCTGGTTGCCGACGAGCAGGTCGAGGCCCCGCTCGATGCTAGAAAAGAGATCGCCGAACTTCCTGTCCAGGATTCCGATCAGAACTCGAATTGACCCGATCCGCAGCCGATAATCGAAGGGGACGAGGTCGGCGCGAAACGTGGGATTCGATAGAGGGGTTCAAGAGTACCGGAGGCAGTCAATCTCCACGGCAAGCCCGCTCGACCTTGTGGTTGCCGTTTACGACGGCGCGATCCAGCGGTGCCACAGCGCCAAGCAGGCTATGGAGAGTGGAGACTTGGACGATCAGCACCGGCATCTGATTCGAGCCCAGCAGTTCGTGTCGGAACTCATCGCGAGCCTTGAAATGCAAAAAGGCGGGCAAGTCTCCCAAAACCTGTTCAGTTTGTATGCCTACTGTTTGAATCAACTTACCGAAGCGAACGTCAGCGATGATCCGAAAGGGATTGACAACTGCCTGCGCGTGCTCACCGAACTGCGCGACGCTTGGCGGCAGATCCGTGACCAACAAGAGGTGCCCCATGCCGCGTGAAGAATCCGCATTGACACTTGCCGAGCATCTGCTCGCAGCAACGCTTTCCGCTTCGAATGCCGTGGACGAGGATGACTGGACGACAGCCGGCAGTCTTCTCCGGCGGCGCGAACAACTGTTGACGCAGCTCGAACGCCGACCCGATCTGCAAGCCGCCGAGCTGCTTCTTCACCGCGTGCAGGAAGCCGAACTGATCCTGCTTTCGAAAATGGACGAAAAAACCAAAGAAGCGATGGGCGATTTGAAGCAGCTTCATGCGGCTTCGTTTGCGCGCAGGGCGTACCGATCTGCCGATCAAGGCGCGCGGCTGTTTGAACGCATGGGCTGAGCCGCGGGCTTAGGTAGGATGCGCTTTCGTGCGATCCAAAATCGCGGCGGTCATCATTCCGTTTGCCGCCGCCGCGCTGACGTTGTTTCTTTTGTGCCGGCCGGAAGCGCCGTATCGCGTGCCGCCAAAAAACGGCATTCGAATCGCGACCTATAACATGGAGTTTCTTACCGAAAGAATCTCCCCTGAGCGGAAAGCAAACCTACAGTCGGTGATTCGAAACATACGTCCCGACATTCTTGCGGCGCAGGAAGTCGAAAGCCGCGCAGCGCTCCAAAACGTGCTTGGCGATGAGTGGCAGATCGGAATCGCCGATCTGCGAAAAGAGCCGCAGGAACTGGCGGTCGCCGTGCGTGCGCCTTGCAGACTTTTGGAATACCGGCTTCTGTTTCCAAGCGCGTCACTCGACGATCCGTTCCCTGGCGGACGCGATGTTCTTCGGGCGGTCGTGCAGGCCGAAAACCTGCGGCTGGTGCTGTATGTGGTGCATTACAAAAGCAGAAGCGGTGGACGGCTGCTGACCGATCCGCGCCGCGCCGCAGCGAGCAGAATTCTTTTGAACTATCTGCGCGCGCATCAGGATGAAAACCAGATTGTGCTTGGCGATTTTAACGACACGCCGGATGACACCTCTCTCGAGATTCTGGAAACGGGCGATCCGAACGCGCGTCCCGAAAGCGATGCAAAGCCGGGTTTTCTTTTCAACACGTGCGGGTCCGACTGGGCGGAGGATGTTTGCACGCTCGATCTGTATCATCGGGCAAGAGGATCGTACATTGATCCGCACGTTCGAGGCGCGCGAAAAGACAACAACCGTTTGAGAGGCATCGAGTACAGGTACCCCGCCGATGTGCGTGTGCGAGAGATCATGTTCGATCAGATTCTTGTGAACTCGCGCCTGCAGAGCCGAGTGCAGTCCTCGGCGTTCGTTTACACGGGTGCGGATGCGGTGAACGGGCTGAACAGCGTGGTTGTGCGGACTGGATCAGGCAGGGCGGAAGTGCGGCTTGCAGGCTCGCTGGCCTCCGATCACGTGCCGGTGTTCATTGATCTTTCGCGGTAACCGGGCGCGTGCGCTCTGCGGTGAAGAGCAAGGTTGACAATGTGCGCCGTTACGATAGCCGCGCCTCCCAAAGCGGTCAGAATGAACGCCGCCGACCCAGCATCGTGACTCGAAGGCTGACCTGAAAAAACCTCTAACAGCACTTTCCAGTGTCCGCCAACCAGAATGACCATTCCGAACGTCCACAAAACCGCCGGAAGCCGCGACCGGTGGTGCCGGTAGCTGCTGCGAAGAGCCAAAAACCCCGCCGCGACCGCCAAAACAAGGATCGTGATCTCGATCCACGGGTTTTGGATAGTAACAGCCAGCACCGGCAGCGCGATCGGAAGCACGATGCAGTGCACAGCGCAGACCGCAGAAGCCCAGATTCCCGCGTGGTCCCAACTGAACCTGCAGCGAACCCCTGTCGTGCTCATATGCAATATTATTGCATAATGAGCGGGCGGACTGCTTCGATGATCTGCACAGCCACCTGAAATTTGGACGCTTTGGGGATGGTGAGCATCAGGCCGTCTTTGAGGATCATGACGGCGGCGTTCTGATCGCTGTCGAACCCGATGGTGGGGTCGGATACGTCGTTCACGACGATCGCCGCAAGGCCTTTTGCCTTCAGTTTGGCTTTGGCGTTTTCGAAGTGACCGTCGGTTTCGGCGGCGAACCCCACGACAGGCAGGTCCGGCGCTAACTCGCGGATCGTTCCGATCACGTTCACATTCGGAATCAGCTCCAGGTGCAGGCTGTCGGCGCCTTTGATTTTCAGATCGCGAGGCTGTTTGATTTTGAAATCGGCGACTGCTGCCGCGCAGATCGCAAGGTTTTGGCCGACAAGATGCTGCTTGGCAGCTTCCGCCATTTCAAAAGCGGTGTTCACGTTGATCCGCTCCACATCGGGCGGCGCGGCTTCGTGGCTGGGCCCGGCGATCAGAGTTACTCTTGCGCCGCAGCGGCAGAGCGCGCGCGCGATTGCGAACCCCATTTTGCCGCTCGAGCGGTTGGTGATGAACCGAACGGGATCAATCGGTTCGCGGGTTGGTCCGGCTGTTACCAGAACCGACACGCCTTCATAAAGGTTCGAGCGTCGAGCGGCTTCGAGTGCGGCC
>Ga0070741_10016996_pt1 | contig 12019 bp, 9 predicted proteins | sample Coa_R1_4_FD_66440 | JGI IMG/M metagenome (GOLD analysis project Ga0070741, IMG submission 66440) | Surface soil microbial communities from Centralia Pennsylvania, which are recovering from an underground coalmine fire - Coalmine... | ecosystem: Environmental > Terrestrial > Soil > Unclassified ...
CGCACGCGCCGCGTTCGTCGACAGCGCGGTCGTCGTCGGGCTCGACTGGGTGCAGGGCGGAGCGGCGACATCGACGCGGAGCCCGGGCTGCGGTATCGCGTTCGTCCTCCGCGGCCGCCGCATCCTCTCCGTCTCGGGTGCCTGGAATCACGACCGCGTCCCGAGCTGGCGCGGCCCCGTCACGAGCAAGCGGCCCGTGCCCGTGGTCGAGAACGCCGCCGTCCGTGCGGACGGCACCGTCGCTTTCCGCGGCTAGTCGGGCAAGACGGGCGACGCCGGCAGTCGGGCCTCGATCCCGCGCCGACGCGCGAGCGCCTGCAGCACGAGGACGGTGTCGGCGACGGCTGCGTCCTCGAGGTAGGACTTGCGCGTCTCGAACGAGGTCAGTACGGACTCGACCGCCCGGGTGTAGCCGACGAGGTCGTGTGCCGCGATCAGCGCCAGCGCTTCGGCGACGTCGCACGGGAAGTCGTCGCGTTCGCGCAGCGAGGCGGCCACATGGCGCGCGTCCGGCCAGCGCTCGAGCGCGAGCAGCGCGAGGCAGCCGGCGTAGCGGCCGATCGGCGACTCGGCGGTTGCGGCGCCGAGCTCGAGCGTCCACCGGGCTGCGTCCTCGGCCTCCGCGTCTCGGCCGGCGATGAGCAGCGCCTTGACGGCGCCGATCGGACGGCCCCACGACGTCGGCGTCGCCGTCGCCCAGCTCTCGCGCCACGTCGCCGCCGCGCGGCCGAGCCACTCGCGCGCCTCGCCGTCGCGCCCGAGCATGAGCAGGGCGAGCCCGGCGCCGTAGGCGGCGGCGCCCATCCGCACGAGCTGCTCCGGCCCCGCGCGCCGCTCGCCGTTCGCGTAGCGCCCGCGCTCGCGCTCGAGCAGCGCGTCCCAGTCCACGCGCGTGTTCTACCGTTCTCCCTCGTGGCACGCGACGACTGGCGGCTCCGGATCGAGATCGACGACGAATCGGCCGGCGGGCTGGTCGCGCGGCTCCGCGGCCTCGACTCCGACGCACGCGAGCTCCAGCGCGAGCTCGCACGCGAGCGTCTCGCGGTCACGCGCGACGGCGACACGGTCTTCGTCTACGCGAGCTCGTCGCTTCAGCTCGCGCAGGCCCAGCAGCTGATCGAGACCGAGCTTGCCCACCTCGCCGTCAGACCCGAGCGCGTCGTCCGGGAGCACTGGCTTGCCGACGAGGAGCGCTGGGACGACGAGCCGCCAGGCGAGTCGGTCGAGGCCGAGACGCTTGCAGCGGGCTACGCGCCGTGGGAGGTGCGGATCCCCTGCCGCTCCCACCACGAGGCGCGCGAGCTCGCCGACCGGCTGGAGGGAGAGGGCTACTCGGTCGTGAGACGCTGGGCCTACGTGATCGCCGGCACACGGACGCAGGAGGAGGCCAACGCGCTCGCAGCGCGGCTGCACGGCGAGGCGGAGCCCGGTGGCGAGCTCGTCTGGGAGGCGGCTCCCGGGAATCCGTTCGCCGTCTTCGGCGGCCTCGGCGGCAGCGGCACGCCCTTGTAGAGAGCGCCGGTTCGGCTATCCTGTGTCTGCGCGCTCGCAACCGGGGTCCGGGGCGAGCACGTCCTCTCGAGCGGCACCGCGCGGGTGTCGCTGTGCATGGCAGAGACAGTCCCGCATTCTCCGCTTGCCTCGGAGGAACCCGGCGACATCACGGCCGCCGCCCTCCGCGCAGCAGCCTGGGCCGGCGAGCCCTTCCTGCAGCCCGACGACGACCCGGCCGTCGCGCTCGCGCCCGGCACCGCCCTGCGCAAGGCGCTCGACGACGCCCTCGCGGAAATGGATGCCGGCCGGCGCGAGCCGTCGCCTGCCTGGAAGGTGCAGTACGCGCTCATGCTCGGCCTCGAGCGCGTGCTCTCGGAGAAGCCGCCGCGCCTCGCCTCCGGCACCGAGCTCCGGCGCCACCAGGTCGACGCGCTCGCCGGGATGCTGACGGAGCTGATCGCCGCGCACCAGAAGACGAACGGCAACGGCGTCGCGCTGGCGGAGGCGGTCGAGGAGGACGACGACGAAGAGGAGGAGGTCGTCGAGGGCGAGATCGTCGCCGAGGAGGAGGCGGATCAGCCCCGGACGGCGGAGGATCCCGGCGCCGCCCGCCGCTACCGCTTCCGCCACCCGACCGCGTCCGGCAAGACGATCGCCGCAGCCGGCTTCGTCGAGGCGGCGCGGACCGAAGGCGTCCTGATCCTCACCCACCGCCGGCTCCTGATCGACCAGTTCCGGCGCGAGCTGACCGAGCACGGCTACGGCGACCGGATCACCGACGTGATCGTCAAGGACGTCACGCCGCTCGCGCCGAACCCGATCACGATTCAGACCTACGCCTGGTTCGCGCGCCACGTCGACGAGATCTCGCGCAGCGCGTACCAGCTCGTCATCTGCGACGAGGCGCACACCGCCCTCGGCGAGAAGACCTCGACGGCGATCCGCAAGCTCCACGAGCCGATCTACGTCGGCATGACCGCGACCGAGGAGCTGATCGCGAAGCAGGTCTCCGACGTCTTCCCCGCCTCGGTCGACGACCTGCCGCTCGCGGACGCCGCGCGCCGCGGGCTGATCGCGCCGCTGAGAGACCTGCGCGTGCCGCCGGTCGCGGCGATCAACTCCGTGCCGATCGTCGGCGGCGACTTCGAGGAGCGCGCGCTCGCCGACGCCCTCGACCACGAGGCGCTGAACATGGCGGCGGCGACGCTCTACCGCGAGCGCTTCGGCGACACGCCCGGCATCGTCTACGCAGCCGGCGTCGACCACGCGTACCACCTCGCGACCGCCTTTCGCGCCGCCGGTCTCAAGGCGGAGGCGGTCTCCGGCCGCACGCCACCCGCCAAGCTCGCGCAGATCCTCGCCGCCTACGAGCGCGGCGAGATCGACGTCCTGATCAACGCGATGCTGCTCGCCGAGGGCTGGAACTCGCCGCGCGCGACCGTCGTCATGCACCTCGCGCCGACGGCGTCGAAGCGCGTCTACCAGCAGCGGATCGGCCGGATCATGCGCATCCACCCCCGCAAGGAAGCGGGGATCGTCGTCGACTTCGTCCCGAAGGGCGCGACGCACAACGAGCGCGTCGTCTCGCTGCACTCGCTGCTCGACGCCGACTTCTACCGCGAGGGCGCACGCGTCACGCCGGCGCCGCGGCGACGTGTGCAGCGGCGGGCGCGCCGGAAGCTGACGCCGGCGCCGTGGCTCGTGCCGGTCACGCCCGATGTCGGCCGCCGCCTCGCCGTCATCCAGCGCGAGTGGCAGCGCGTCGACCCCAAGTACCTCGACGAGGACGAGCAGCGGTTCTGGGCGACGATCGCCGGCCGGCAGATGCGCTTCGACGAGCGTGCGACGTTCGTCCAGAAGTTCACCGAGAACGGCGCCGGCAAGGCGGCGCTGGAGACGTTCCTCTCGACCTGCGCCGCCCAGAACCCCAACCGGCGGCTGCGGATGATCGCGCTCGCCGACCGCGTCTCGATGCGGGTCGAGCGTGCGGACTTCGACGACCTCGTCACGCTCGTCACACAGGCGCCGCCGTGGGAGAAGGACCGCGCGGCGGGAGTCCGGATCCTGCTGCGCGCGCTCGCCGACGGCAAGCCCGACGCGCCCGACCAGATCCTCGCGCGCTGGACGTGGCGGCTCGCCCGCGCCGTGCGCAAGACGCTCGACCGCAAGGCCTCGCAGGAGTACCCGGACGCGAAGCGCCTTCTCGGCGCGCTCGCGAACTCGCGCGGCCACCGCCACGAGGAGAACGCCGCCAAGCTCGTCGCGGCGGCGCTGCAGATGCCGCTCGCCGTCGGCGCCGCGCTCGTCGCCTCCGCGGACGCCTACACGCCGCGCGCGAACCAGCTCCTGGAGCGGGCGAAGGAAGAGCTCGGGACGATCCAGGAGATCGCTGCGGCACTCGCCGACGACCTACCGGCGCCGAAGACCGGCCCGTCGCGCTCGCGGCGGCGCCGGCGGAAGAAGAAGTCTGCCGCGGCGAACGGCCGGCAGCAGCAGCAGCCGGAGCAGCCGGCCGCCGCCGAGGCGGACGGGCAGCAGCCGGAGCCGCCCGACGCGACGGCGAAGCCGCGCCGGCGGCGGCGCCGGCGCACGCAGCCGGCCGCGACGCCGGCCGCAGACGACGCGGCGCCGACCGAGCAGTAGCCGGGGGCGGGGCGCTCGTCCGCCGGCGCGCTACCCTCGCGGCGTGATCGTCCTGCTCGGGATCGGGTTCCTGGCGGGGCTCGTCACCGCGATCTCGCCCTGCGTCCTGCCAGTGCTCCCGATCCTGCTCGCCGGCGGCGCCTCCGGGCGGAAGCCGCTCCGGATCATCGCCGGCCTGGTCGCGAGCTTCGTCGTCTTCACGCTCTTCGCCTCGTGGCTCCTCGACAGGCTGGGTCTGCCACAAGACCTGCTGCGCAACCTCGCGATCGCGCTCCTCTTCGTCGTCGCCGCGACACTGCTCGTCCCGGCGCTCGGGACGCTGCTCGAGCGGCCGCTGGCTGCGTTCACCCGCCGCCGCGCCGGCGGCGGCGGTTTCGTCCTCGGCGTCTCGCTCGGGCTCGTGTTCGTCCCGTGCGCGGGGCCGGTCCTCGCCACGATCACCGTCGTCGCAGCCAGCAACCACGTCGGCCTGCGCGCGACCCTGCTCACGATCGCGTACGCGCTCGGCGCCGCGCTGCCGATGCTGCTGATCGCCCTCGGCGGCCGCGGCGCCGCGACGCGGCTGCGCGGCGAGGGGCCGCTGCTGCGGGTCGGCTCCGGCGCGGTGATCGGGCTCGTCGCCCTCGGGATCGCACTCCACGTCGACGACCACTTCACAACCGCCGTGCCCGGCTACACCTCGGCGTTGCAGAAGCACATCGAGGACACGAAGACGGCGCAGCGGCAGCTCGGGAAGCTGACCGGCGCCGAGCCGCTCGCCGCGAGGAAGGCCCCCGGCGACCTACCGGACTACGGGCCTGCACCCGCTCTCGTCCCGACGGGCAGGTGGTTCAACACGAGGCCGCTGACGATCGCAAGCTTGCGCGGCAAGGTCGTCCTCGTCGACTTCTGGACGTACTCGTGCGTCAACTGCCTGCGCACGCTGCCCCACCTGAAGGCGTGGTACTCGACCTACCACCCGAGCGGCCTCGAGATCATCGGCGTGCACACGCCCGAGTTCGCGTTCGAGCACGTCGCCTCGAACGTCGCCTCGGCGATCGCGCGGCTGGGGATCGAGTATCCCGTCGTGCAGGACAACGGCTACAAGACGTTCAAGGCCTTCCACAACAACTCCTGGCCGGCGGAGTACCTGATCGACAAGCAGGGCGAGATCCGCGAGATACACATCGGCGAGGGCGACTACAACGCGACGGAGGGACTGATCAGGGAGCTGCTCGGCGACCGAGGGCGGCACGCGACCCGGGTGCCCGATCTGACGCCGATCGAGGTGACGACGCCGGAGTCGTATCTCGGCTACGCGCGCCTCGCCCGCTACGCCGGCCTGGCAGAGAGCCCGTACACGCAGAATCAGGTCTGGTACGTCATCCGGCCGGACAAGTTCGCGGACTACCAGTTCCCGCAGATGCTCCCGGAGGACGAGCTCGCGTATGCCGGCCGCTGGCGCGTCGAGGCGGAGCGAATCGTCGCCGGCGCGAACGCCCGGCTGCGACTCCACTTCCGCGCCAAGGACGTCTACCTCGTCCTCGGCGGCAAGGGCCGCGTCAGCGCGCTCGTCGACGGGAAGCCTGCGGGCAGGATCGACGTCACGAGCTATCGCCTCTACACCGTCGAGCGCTTCCGCGCGCCCCGCGACGGGCTCCTCGAGCTGCGCTTCACGCCCGGACTGCAGGCGTACTCGTTCACCTTCGGGTAGGTCGGGAGCGCTCGGCTCCGCCCTAGCTCGCGGGCCCGCCGCGGGCAGGGCCGCCGTCCTCGTCCTGCTCGCGCTCGCGAAGGAAGCGCGTCAGCTCGGCCGCGAGCGACTCCCCCGACGGGAGGTCGGTCTCGTCCATCAGCTCGTCGACGCGCTGCTCGAGCTCGTCGACGTAGGCGGCCGTCTCCGCGTCGGCCGCGACCGCCTCGCTCACCTGCTGTATGTACGCATCCGCCGCCTCGCCGAGCTCGGTCGTGTCGAGCGGGATCTCGAGGAGCGCGGCGAGCCGGTCGCTGAGCGCCTTGGCCGCGCGCGGCGACGGCGTCATCGACACGTAGTGCGGCACCGCCGCCCACAGCGAGAGCGACGGGATCGACGCGGCGCGGCATGCGTCGTGGAGTGCGCCGACGATCCCCGTCGGCCCCTCGTAGCGCGACGGTTGCAGCCCGAGCCTGCGGATCAGATCGGGGTCGGTAGCGCTGCCCGTGACGGGCGCCGGGCGCGTGTGCGGCACGTCGGCGAGAAGCGAGCCGAGCGTGACGAGGAGCTCGACACCGAGCTCCTTCGCGAAGCCGGTGACGAGACCGCAGAAGCTCCGCCAGCGCAGGTTGGGCTCGGTCCCGAGCAGCAGCGCGACGTCGCGCGGCGCCGACGACGGCATCGCGGCGACGAAGAAGCCGTTCTCGGGCCAGTCGATCCGCCTGCTCGAGCCCTCCGCGAACGAGATGTGCGGCCGAACGGCCTGGAAGTCGAAGAACTGCTCCGGATCGATCTCGGCGAACTTCTCCGCGCCCCAGGCACGCGCCAGGTAGCTCCCAGCGAGCGACGCGCCCTGGCCGCCGTCGTTCCAGCCGCGGAACGCGCAGACGAGCGCCGGGCGGCGCAGCACGGGGCGCCGCTCGATGCGCAGCTCGTCGCTCACCCGGCGATCCTACTCGGCCGCCAGAGCGCCGCCACGAGCGCCGCCGTCGCCGCCCAGAGCCCGGCTGCGAGGGTCACGTGGACGAGCACGAGCCACCAGGGCAGCTCGGTCCGGTACTGCGTCTCGCCGACCGCCATCTGGGCGAGCAGGACGCCGACGACGAGGAGGCCGAAGCGCAGCAGCCGGCTGTGGCGCCGCGCCAGCCAGGCGAGCAGGAGCGCGAGCGAGACGCCGAAGACGGCCGTCGCCCGCACGTGCCAGTAGACGGCGCTGCCGAAGGTGTCGAGGCGCCGCACCTCGGCGCTGCTGCCGGGATGCGGACCGCCCGCGGTTGCGAGCGTGCCCGCGACGATCATCAGGACGGCGGCGGCGCCGACGACGAGCGCGAAGCGGCGGACGAGCGCCGGCACCGGCTCGCCGGGCACCTGCCAGGCCTCGAGCAGCACGACCACCCCGAGCGCGAGGATCGCCATCGAGAGCAGGAAGTGCGAGAGAACGAGCCACGGGTTCAGGTGGTAGTGGACCGTGACCGCCCCCAGCGGGGCCTGCGCGAAGGTCCCCGCGAACGTGAGCCCGGCCGTCCACCGCAGCCAGCGCCGCGCGCCGGCGTAGAACAGCGCGCCGACGAAGGCGGCGAGCGTCGCGGCGACGGTCAGCCCCGCCACGACGCGGTTCGAGAACTCGACGTACGAGTGGTACCCCTTCTCCGGCAGGAACTCGCTCGACTGGCAGCCGGGCCAGTGCTGACAGCCGAGCCCAGACCCCGTCAACCGCACCGTCGCGCCGGTCGCGACGACGACGAGCAGCATCAGCGCGCTGACCGTCGCGAGCCGGCGAAACGTGCGCGCCGAGACCGCGAGCCCGCGGACGCGGGGCAGCGACGTCTCCATCGCGCCCACTGTAGCGGCGGCCCCTGGACGAAGCCCTCGGATCCGCGGACGGACGCTAGTGCGGGCCGTCCCAGAGCCCGGCGCAGAAGAAGTGGAAGCCGAACACGGAAGCGACCACGACCGCGATGCCGAGGACGAGTCCTCCCTTGCCGACGAGCCATGCGAGCTTCGATGCCACGATTCTCACCTCCTCTCGAGCCCTAGAACCTGAAGTCTTGGAGCGTCTCCGCCGCGCGCCTGTACAGCGCGGCCGCGCTGCGATCGTCGCCTCGCCGCTGCGCGAGGTCGCCTTGTGCGACCCAGGCTGCGGCTTGGTGCGAGCCCGACGAGAGCTGGGCGAAGGCGTCCTCCGCCTCCGCCAGCACCGCCTGCGACTCCTCGAAACGTCCTTGCTCGAGCAGCGCGCGCCCGAGCACGAGCCGCGCGTTGCCGATCTCGTCGAGCCGGTCCTCGCGCTCGCCGAGCAGCGAGAGCGCGTGTCGCGCGTGGCTCTCGGCGGTGACCGGGTCGCCCGTCCGCAGGTGCGCCTGCGCGAGCGACGAGACCGCGGTCGCGGCCTCGTCGCCGTCGCCGACCTCGAGGGCGATCGCGAACGCCTCCTTGAAGCGCTCGACCGCCCGCTCGGGCTTGCCGAGCAGGAAGTCGAAGACGCCGAGGTTGTTCAGCAGGCGGCCGACGTTCGTGCGATCGGTCAGCTCCTCGTACGCCGCCTTCGACCGCTCCGCGTACGTCCGCGCGAGCACCCACTGCCCGTCGCGCTCGGCGACGAGCGAAGCCTGGAAGTACGCCTCGCCGAGCGCGCGCGTATCACGTAGCGACTCGGCCAGCTCGAGCGCGCGCTCGATGTCCTCGCGCGCAGCGGCGAAGTCGCGCTGGCGGCGGTAGCAGCGCGAGCGCCAGGTGAAGATGTTCGAACGGAGCAGGTCGGACGGGAGCGGCGACGCCTCGACGAGCGCGAGCGCCTCGCCGAAGAGCGCGGTCGCGGTCGCGATGCTCGAGAGCAGGTAGCGGCAGACGCCGAGGCGGTAGAGGATCTCGGCGCGGTCGAGGTCCGAGAAGTGCGGCCCCTCGACGAGCGCGCGGGCCTGCGTCAGGAGCTCGATCGCCTGCTTGACCTCGCCCGAGTGCGCCCGCGCCCACGCCTCGCCGGAGAGGATCCGGACCTGCAGGTCGAGTGCGCCGCTCGCGAGCACCGCCGCGAGCGCGTTGGTGAACCCGTCGAGCGCAGCGGCGTACTCGCCCTTCTCGGAGAGCGCTTCGGCGCGCGTCAGGATCGCCTCTGCGCGCGTGCGCTCGTCGGTCGAGACGCCGCTCGCGAGGAACGTCGCGTCGACGCCGAGCCGAAGCGCGAGCCACTCGATCGTCTCCTGGGTCGGGCGCGTCTTGCCGCGCTCGATCTGCGAGATGTACTCCTTCGAGAACCGGTCACCGGCGAGATCGGTCTGCGTCAGGCCCGCCGAGACGCGCAGCTGGCGCAGCCGCTCGCCGAGACGCGAGCCGCGCGGCAGCGCCGGCGAGACGCCGGGCGAGAGCTGGGTCTGCGGCAGGCCCATGCGGCGCAGTGTGACGAAGCATCGCAACCCGCGCAATCCCCCGAAAGGGACATTGGGCGCAAAGGCGCATGGTTGTGCGATTTGCCGGTGAAGTGCCGCGCCGCCGAATCACTTGACCGGGGCACTTGACAGGGCCGCCCGAGGCTCGTACAGTGAGCGGACCTTGCGAGCCGGCTTCGGCCGTAGCGCAAGTGGAGCGCCGAGGCGCATGAACCGGAACGTGGCTGGGCCGCAGAGCCATCGATTCCGGGGCCGCCTCAGACGGTGCCCCGCCTGACCAAACGGAAGAGCCCCGGGTGCCGCAGCCGGGGCTCTTCTCTCTGCAGCCAGCGCCTGGGTTGCCGCTGCCGCGACCCGCTTCGGGCTGCAGGGCGGCGCTCTTCCACTCCACTGCCCGCTCTGGGGTCAGCAGCGCGGTACCTCATGCACGTGCGGGCCGGGCGCTCTCGGCGCGGCCCGCGTCGGCGCGGCGCGGGAAGCGGTTCGGGAAGCGAATCTCGTCCGGGTAGGGGTAGAAGTCGACGATCTCGCCAGCAGCGACGCGCCGCTGGCAGGCTTGCCAGAACTCGGCGTCCAGCAGCTCGGGCTGGTGCCGGAGGAACGCGTCGCGGATGCTCGAGCCGCCGAGCAGGAACGTCGCGAATTCCTCGGGAAAGACGTCACGGCTGCCGACGCCGTACCACGGCTCGTCGGCGAGCTCGGCCTCGGGAGTCGGGGCGCGCGGAATCGTGCGGAAGACGCACTCGGTGAGGTATTCGAGCTCGTCGTAGTCGTAACAGACGACCCGCCCGTGCCGGGTGAGGCCGAAGTTCCGCCACAGCAGGTCGCCCGGGAAGATGTTCGCGATCGCCAGCTCGCGCAGGGCGTCGCCGTACTCGCCGACGACGCGGTCGACCTCGTCGACGGAGGCGGTCTTGAGGTGGAGGTCGAGCGGGGTCATCCGCCGTTCGACGTAGCAGTGCTTGACGATCAGGCGATCTCGCTCGACCTCGAACGCAGACGGCGCCAGCTCGGCGAGCTGCTCGAGCAGGACGGGGGCGAATCGCGCGAGCGGGAGCGCGAGGTCGACGAACTCGTGTGCGTCGACCATACGACCGACCCTGTCGACCTCCTTGACGATCTGGAACTTGCGCATGACCGCCTCCCGCGTCGTCTGCTTCGTCGGCCCGAAACGGCCCCTGATCAGCTTGAAGACGTACGGGTACGACGGCAGGGTGAAGACGTGCATCACCTGACCGCGCGCTCCCGGCGCTTCGACGAAGAGATCGTCCGAGAGCTCGAGGTGGTGCACGAGGTCGCGGAAGAAGATCGTCTTGCCTTGCTTCTGCAGCCCGACCGAGCTGTAGATCTCCGAGCGCGGCTTCGTCGGCATGATCGTCCGGAGGAATTGGACGTAGCTCGACGGCACGTCTATGTCGACCATGAAGTACGCGCGCGAGAGCGAGAAGAGGATGTCGATGCTGGTCGAGTCGAGGAGGATCGTGTCGATGGCCAGCCGGCCGTTGGGGTCGTGCACGACCGCGATCGCGAACGGCAGCTCGTCGGCTCCGTTGAGCATCTTCCCGACGACGTAGGCCGCTTTGTTGCGGTAGAACGCCGAGGTGAGCGCGTGCAGCTGCAGGTCCGGCTGCAACGGGCCGAATCGGCTCGAGACTGCCTCGGCGAGGTTGGCCGCGTCCTGGTCCAGATCGGCGAACGGCCGGCGCCAGTCGAAGTCGCTCAGGATCCGCTCGAAGGTCGCAGCGAGGTCTCCCCGCCGCCGGTAGACACGGTAGGTCGGGGGGGCCGAGGGAACGTCGTCGGTCGTTCCCGTCGCCGTCGCGAACAGGAACTCGTTCCGGGCGTAGCCGCGCCCGAGCGCGCGAGTCGATACGGAGTTGAAGAACGTCTCGGCCAGCTCCGCTTGCTTGTGCCCCACGAGCAGGCCGGCGTACTCCGACCTCGCCCTCCGCCACGTCGCCGGCTCGGCGGCGCTCGAGCCGAGCTCTGCCTGCACCCGCTCGACCGTGCGCTCGACCTGCTCGTCTTCGAGCAGGATCCTCTCCTTCACCGCACGCTGCACGGCCGGCCAGTCGGCAGCCTCGAAGCGCGTCTTCGCCGCCGCGCCGATCGCTCGGAAACGGCGGTAGCTCTCGTCGAATCCCGCCGCGAGCAGCGTCGCCACGCGCCCACCCGAGTCTCCGCCGCCTCTCGCGGTCATCTCGGTCAGACTAGTCACCCGAGGGGTTGGCGTTCTCGGCCCCGCTCGAACCGACAGTGAGGCGCCCCGACTGACCACGAGCTCGTTGATCAGCATCCCTCGCGGAGGCGAGCGGTTCATCCCGGGCGCAGCCGTCCCCGATCAACCGATCATCCCGTTCATCGAAGGCGACGGCATCGGCGTCGACATCACGCCGGTCATGCAGCGCGTCGTCGACGCCGCCGTCGAGAACGCGTACGGCGGCCAGCGCCAGATCCACTGGCTCGAGCTCTACGCCGGCGAGAAGGCGACTCGGCTCTACGGGCCGGACGTCTGGCTGCCGGAGGAGACGCTGGCGCTGCTACGCGATTACAGCGTCGCGATCAAGGGGCCGATGACGACGCCCATCGGTGGCGGCATCCGCTCGCTCAACGTCGCGCTGCGCCAGGAGCTCGACCTCTACGTGTGCCTGCGACCGGTGCGCCACGTCCGCGGCGTCCCGAGCCCGCTGAAAGATCCGACGAAGGTCGACATGGTCATCTTCCGCGAGAACACCGAGGACATCTACGCCGGGATCGAATGGCCTGCCGAGTCGGACGGTGCGCGGAAGCTGATCGCATTCCTGCAGGACGAGCTCGGGGTGCA
>Ga0070741_10016997_pt1 | contig 12019 bp, 7 predicted proteins | sample Coa_R1_4_FD_66440 | JGI IMG/M metagenome (GOLD analysis project Ga0070741, IMG submission 66440) | Surface soil microbial communities from Centralia Pennsylvania, which are recovering from an underground coalmine fire - Coalmine... | ecosystem: Environmental > Terrestrial > Soil > Unclassified ...
GCCGGGTGGTCGGCGACACGACGACGAACGGCATCGGCGAGTCCTCGTCCCAGACCACGAACACGACGGTGCTCCCATCGCGGTACGAGGGCGACGACACGATGGCGTCGACCCACTTGGCGAGGAACGCGTCGCCGGTCGCGACGGGACAGTCGTGCGTGTCGTTGCAGAGATCCGGTGTGACGAACGCGAACGACGGCAGCGTGCCGTTGGCGAGGTCGGTGGCGAACGCGTCGAGCGTGACGTCGTCGCGCGTGCAGGCGTCGCGATCGTCGCCGCCCACGAAGTACGCCGCCGGGTTGTGCTTCACCGCGTACCGGCCGGACGACTCGAGCGCGCACGGTCGCGGCATGCCCTCCTCGTAGCTGCGAGCCGTGCCACCGGCCGCTCGCACCTGGCGGAAGATGTTGGCGCTCGTGAGGGGGTGGCTCGACGGTGACGCGTCGTCGTGCACCCCGAACACGTCACCGCCGGTGGCGCCGAGGTAGTTGGGCAGCGACGGACTGCCCACTTGCTCGTAGTCCGACGCGGTGCCGCAGGCGGCCGCGAGCCGCGTCTCGTACGGCGCCGCGCTCGAGCCGAGCACCTGGTCGCGGGAGTGGTTCTCCATCCAGATCCAGATCACGTGGCGCTGGCCAGGCGCCGGTTGGTCGCGGGTACCGCACGGTGCCGCCGTGGTCGGCGACGACGAGGCCGACGACGATCCCGACGACGGCGCGCTCGGCGTGCTCGACGTGGATCGGTGCGGCGTGCTGCTGCACGCGCTCACGACGGCGAGCACGCACGCGCACGCGAGGGCGACGGCGCGGCGCAACCCCGCTACACGTGCCGGCCGAGCCAGGCGAGCAGCCGCGTCTGCTCGTCGGCGTCCGCCGCCACGCCGACCTCCTCGCCGAAGGCCTGCGGGCCGCGCATCTTGTCCGCCAGCGGCGCCATCGCCTCCCGCACGCGATCGATCTCGGCCGGATCGATGCGCTCGTCCTGGCCGGTGGCGCGCGCGAGGTCCCAGCCGTGCACGACGAGGTCGGTGCACAGGAAGCGATCCACCGCCGCTTCGAGCGTGGACCGACCGGCGAACCCGTCGAACTCCCTGGTCGCCGTCGCGGGATCGTCGAGGCGCGCCTGCATGGCGGCGCGCGCCGCGTCCCACGCACCGGCGGGATCGTCGTCGACCGACGGCGCGTCGCCGACCTCCTCGCCCACGAACCCGAGGAACATGCCCTGTGTCTGCACGACGTGACCGACGAGGTCACGGGCCGTCCAGTCCTCGCAGGGCGTGCGCGCGTCCCAACCGTCTTCGCGGACGGCGCGCACCTTCGCCGCGAACGCATCCGAGAGTCGGCGGTACCGATCCGCAACTGCAGCCATGCGGCGCACTCTACGGGACGTAGTCGCCGAGCCATGCGAGCGTGCACAGCCCCACGAGACCCGCGGCGCACACCGTGACGGTGACCCTCTCGGCCCACCGCGACGGCACCGCGAGTGCGAGCGCCATCACCAACGGGAAGGCGTTCAGCCCGTACCGCTCGATCGAGTTGAGGTTCTCGGCCGCCAGCGACGTCACGACGATGCCGGTGGCGAACAGGCCGTACGACGCGGGCAGGCGGCGGAACACGATGACGGTCAGCACGATGAGCGCGACCGCGAACGGGAAGTGCAGGCCGTGCTTGTCGAGGTGCACGAGATCCGACGCGGCTTCGCCGACGCGCACGATGGGGTTGACGACGCGGCCGCGGAAGTCGTCCTGGATGCGCATCGGCAACCGCCAGTCGCCGAACTCCCGCCCGACCCACCACAGATACGTCGCCGTGCCGACGACGGGTGCAACGGTCGCGACGAGCCGCGGCGGCAACTCCGCGACCTTGCGGCTGCGGATGCCTCGTGCCGCCTCGAACCCCGCGGCGAGCGCGAGGAACACGCCGGTGGGACGCGTCAGCGCGGTGAGGAACCCGAGGGCCGCCGCCGCCCACCATCGTTCGCGACGCAGCGCGAGGAACGTCGCCGCCGCCAGCGCGACGAACAACGCCTCGGAGAACGCCCACGACAGCACGAAGGCGGGCGGCACGAGCGCGACGAGCCACGCCGCGCGCGTCGCGGCGCGCCCGTCACCACCTTCGAGGCGGGTCAAGCGGTGCACGAGCACCGCGGCCACGAGCGCGCTCACGTTGGCGACGACGAGCAAAGCCGTGCCGACGCCGATGTGCGTGACCCAGTCGACGAAGCGTCCGACGAGCGGGTACAGCGGGAAGAAGCGCAGCGACGGGATGCCGTCGATGCGATACCCGTGCTCGCCGATGCCGCGGTAGAAGACGCCGTCCCACCCGAACAGCCCGTCGAGGCTCGCCGGCGACCGCACACCGTGACGCCGGTGGTCCATCCACCACCGCGACGCGAACCAGGCGACGACCACCAGGATCCGCGCCGCCAGCCAGGCGGGGAGCGCGGCGCGCGCCTCGGTGGCCGCGCCGCGCCGGGCGCGCGTCACGTCGGACGGCTACCTGCGAAGCGCACCAGCGCGGCGTGCTCGAAGTACGCGTCACCGTTCTCCTGCACGACGAGGTCGTCGCCACCGAGGCGTTGCGCGAGGTCCTGCAACAACGCGTCGCACTGCCCCTCGAAGGTCTTGTAGCTCCCGCTCCACACCAGCCACACGGAGTGCGACGACTTCGCGCGCGCCTCGCTCGTGACGCGATCCGCGAACGCCGCAGGGTCGGCGCGCGCGTTGCGCGCCGCGTAGTCACGCCAGTCGACGCGATCGGGCGAACCGAACGTGGGGTACACGACCTGTTCGAGGTCGGTCGGGAGCAACCGGTGCAACGACGGACCCAGCTGGTCGGGGCACACCACGACGAGGTCGCCGGGTTGCGCGCCGGCGCGCACGCCGTCGGCAACCTGCCCTGCCTGCGTCCGATCGGTGATCGCGTTGTGGACGCCCCCGATGAGCCCGAGCGCGACGAGCACGGTGACGACCGCGACACGGGCCACCACGCTCACCTCGATCTGCAACAACCCGACGGCGGCGACGAGCACGAACAGGGGAAGTACGACGGCTGCGTACCGCGTGGCGAACGTCGTGTGGGTGGCGTAGCCCGCGGCGGACGCGATGGCCAGCGTCAAGCCGACGACGATCGCCTCACGGCGCACCGTCGGCAGGGTGTGCAGGTCGAACTCGAGCCGGTGGTCGTCGACGGCCTGCGCGCACAGGCCGAAGAGGAACAGCAGGAACAGGCCCCAACCGAGCAACAGGCCTTCGGCGAAGTCGCCGCCGCCGAAGTCCTGCAACGTGTCGGTGACCATCGTCGTCGGGCGCACGGCCGCCGCCCACGGCGTGCCCGTGTGCGCGGACTGCGACAGCATCGACGGGAGCCACGGTACGAGGAACAGTCCACCGACGACGATCGCCGCCAGTACGCGCGTCGTCGCCGCGCGGTGCGCGACATCCCGCCACGCACGCCACGCCAGCACCACCACCGTCGCTGCGATGAACCACAGCGCCCAGTAGTGCGTCAGCAGCAACGCGCCGGTGACGAGGGCGATGCCGACCAGCAGCACCGGCCGCGGGGACTCGAGCGCGTTGGCCACGAGGAGGTAGCCGGCGAGCACGAGCGCGATGACGAGCGCGTACATCCGCGCCTCGGTGCCGTAGCGGATGGCGAACGGCGAGAGCGAGAGCAGCACCACGAACGCCCATCCCGCCCGCGGACCGGCGACGCGCCGGCCGGCCAGCCACGCGAGCGGAAGCGACACCACGGCGAAGAGCCCGGAGAGCGCGCGCACCGCGACGTCGCTCTGCCCGAACACGGACATCCAACCGTGGAGCAGCACGTAGAACAGCGGCGGATGTCCGTCCTGGCGGAGCGCAGCCGGGATGTCGCGGATCGGCAGGCGGGCGATGTCGACCGTGAGCGCTTCGTCGAGCCACATGTGCGATTTCGTGACGAACCGGAGCACGACACCGGCGACGACGACCGCCGCGACCACGACCGCCTCCACCGGACGGAGCCCGGCGCGACGGGTGCCGGCGCGCGGGTCACGAGCGGCCGACGAGCGGGAGCCGGTGTCGGTCAACACCACGTCGGGCGACTGTAGTGGGGGGTCTGTCGCCCACCGGTGACGGCGCGCGTGGCGCCGGAGCGCAGCCGCGTGCGCCCTACACTCGCCTCGGATGGACACCGCCGTTGCCGACGACGCCGACACGGCGCGCCCCGAACACCACGTCGTCGTCATCGGCGCCGGTCCTGCCGGCCTCACCGCCGCCTACCAATTGGGCAAGGCGGGCGCGCCCGCCACCGTGCTCGAGGCCGACGACGTCGTCGGTGGGATCAGCCGCACCGTCGAGCGCGACGGGTGGCGGTTCGACCTCGGCGGCCACCGCTTCTTCACCAAGGTGCGCGCCGTCGAGGAGCTGTGGCACGAGATCCTCCCGGACGGCGACTTCCTCCTGCGCCCCCGCATGAGCCGGATCTTCTACGACGGCAAGTTCCTCGACTACCCGCTGCGGGTCGGCAACGTGCTGCGCCAGGTCGGCTTCCTCGAGTCGGTGCGGTGCGTGCTGTCGTACCTGTGGGTGCGCATCCGTCCGCCGAAGGACCAGACGACGTTCGAGGGCTGGACGGCGGCCCGCTTCGGTTGGCGCCTCTACCGGATGCTGTTCAAGACGTACACCGAGAAGGTGTGGGGCGTGCCCGCGGACACGATCCAGGCCGACTGGGCGGCGCAACGCATCAAGAACCTCACGCTGTTGAACGCGGCGATCAACGCCATCCTCCCCAAGCGCAACCAGAAGGACATCACGTCGCTGATCGAGGAATTCGAGTACCCGAAGCTCGGTCCGGGGATGATGTGGGAGCGCTGCGCGGAGCTCGTCGAGAAGGACGGCGGCAACGTGCTCCTGAGGGCGCGCGTCGTCAAGATCGAACACGGCGACGGGCACGTCACCGCGGTGCACTACGAGCACGACGGCACGAGCACGTCGGTGCCGGCCACGGCGGTGATCTCCTCGATGCCGCTCCCCCACCTCTTGAAGGCGATGGACCCACCCATCCCCGACGACGTCCGCGCCGCCGCCGACGACATCCGCTTCCGCGACCACATGACGATCGCGCTCGTCGTCCCGATCGAGTACAGCTTCCCCGACAACTGGATCTACGTGCACGACGCCAACGTGCGCCTCGGTCGCATCCAGAACTTCGGTTCGTGGTCGCCGTTCATGGTGAAGGAAGGGCGTACGTGCCTCGGCCTCGAGTACTTCGTGTTCGAGGGCGACGACCTGTGGGCGTCGAAGGACGAGGACCTGATCGAGCTCGGCAAGCGTGAGCTCGCCACGCTCGGCCTCGTCGACCCGACGCGGGTCGAGGCGGGCTACGTGGTGCGCATGCCGAAGGCGTATCCGACCTACGACGACCGGTACCGCCACAATGTCGACGTCATGCGCGCGTGGCTGTCGGAGCATGCCCGCAACGTGCACCCCGTCGGCCGCAACGGCATGCACAAGTACAACAACCAGGACCACTCGATGTACACGGCCATGTTGAGCGTGGAGAACATCCTCCACCACGCCGGTCACGACGTGTGGTCGGTGAACGTCGAGGCCGAGTACCACGAAGAGGTCGCGGACGCCGGTGGCGACCGCACGGGGCGCGACGCACCGATCATCCCCCGCGCCGCCCAGGACGCGGCGGCCGCACGTCGCGCCGCGCACCAGCCGATCGACGACTGAACGGCGCCGTGCGGGCGATCGCCAGCCGGATCCGGTCGCTCGAGGCATGGTTCCTCGCCGTCGTCGCCGCCTACGCGGTCGCGTGCGCGGTGTTCGTCGTCCGCTGCGTGCACGTCGTGAACGGCCGGCTGCGCGTCTCGCTGTTCGACGACGCCATGATCTCGATGCGCTACGCGCACCACCTCGCCAGCGGCCACGGTCTCGTGTGGAACGTGGGCGACGCGCCGATCGAGGGGTTCAGCAACCCGTTGTGGACGCTGTGGATGGCGGTGCTGCACCTCCTCCCCGTCTCGCTCGACCTCGTCCCCCTGCTGGTGATGGCGTCCTCCGCCGTCCTGCTCGTCGCCAACCTGTTCGTCGTGCGCGCCGTCGCCCGCCGCGTCGCGCCGCGTTCACGGATCGCGTGCGTCGCGGCGGTGGTGTTGGTGGCGTCGTACTACCCGCTCCTGTACTGGTCGCTGCGGGGCATGGAGGTCGGCCTCGTCGCCTTCCTCGTCGACGTCGCCGTGCTGCTCGCGCTGCGCGTCACGGCCGCGGGCGACCGCCCCGCCGCGCGCGACGAGCGGTGGCTCGTCGTCGTGCTCGTGGCGCTCGTCTTGACGCGCACCGACGCTGCCGTGCCCGCCGTCGTCGTGGCCGCCTGGCTCACGCTGGCGGCACCGCCCGCACGGCGACGCCGCGATGCGCTCGTGTTCGGCGGCGCGATCGTCGCCACCGGCGCCGCGCTCACGGTGTTCCGCCTCGCGTACTTCGGCGATCCGTTGCCGAACACGTACTACCTGAAGCTCACCGGCGTGCCGTTGTCGACCCGGGTCCACGTGGGCGCGTCCGACCTCGCCCGGTTGGTGCTGGTGCACCTCGTCGCCGCGGTCGTGCTCGCCGCCCTCGCGCTGTGGCGCACGCGGCTGCGCGCCGGCACCACGCTGCTCGCCGCCGTCGTCGTCGGGCAGTTCGCGTACTCGGTCTCGGTCGGCGGGGACGCGTGGGAGGGGTTGAGCTACGCGAACCGCTACCTGTGCGTCGCCCTGCCCGCCCTCCTCGTGCTCGCGGGCGCCGGCATCGACCGTGTCGTGCGCGGTGCCGCGACGTCGACGGCGCGCCGCATCGGTCTGCTCGCCGCACTCGGCGCGGTCACCGTCGTGGCCGTTCGCCTCTGGGGCGACCAGCCGGACACGTTGACGCCCGGGATCGCGGATGTGGCGTCGTGGAACCGGCGCTTGATCGTGATCGGCGCCGCGTTCGTGGCCGTCGCCGTGCTGCACCGCCCGATCGGTCGATGGGTGCACGACCACCGTGCGGTGGGCGCCGGCGTGCTCCTCGCCGTCGCCGTGCTCGCCGTCGACGGGCCCGCGGTGGCGACGTGGTGGCGCCACAACGCCGCCCTGCTCGACGGTGACCGCGCCATGCTCGACCGGGGGCACCTCTTCGCCGACGCGACCGCGCCCGACGTCACGATCGCGGCGTACTGGGCCGGCAATTCACCGTGGGCCGACGACCGCCGCACGTACGACATCCTCGGCAAGAGCGACGCGAAGATCGCCCACGAGCGACCGTTCACCGACGACTTCCGTCCCGGCCACGACAAGAAGGATCTCGACTACACCGTCGGTCAGTTGCGGCCCGACATCGTCGACCTCGGCTTCTTCTTCGGCATGTCCGATGCCGAAGCGCGCCAGTACGACGCGTGGGGCTACGAGCTCTTCCCCGGCGGCATCGAGGTACGCCGCGACTCGACGCGCGTCGACCGCGCCCAGCTCAGGGTCACGCCGTGACGAGGTACACGGCGATCGGCTCCGCCGCGCCCACGCCTGCGTTGGCGAACCCGCGCTGCGCGTCCGCCCGCGCGTCGTAACGACCGATCAGCCTCGCCCCCGTCGCGGGCGCCTGGTCGACCCCCGCGCCGGAGACGATGTACAGGTGCGTCGGGATCGACGCGTCGCCGACGTGGTGCGCGCCGAACACGTTGCCCTCCGATGCGAGCACGCGCGCATCGACGCCGTGATCGATGAGCATCGCGACGAGCCCGGGCTCGATCGAGGTGAACGCCTGCGCGCCGATGCTCGTCACCAGCACCTGGCGGCCGTCCACGGCGGCGACCACCGGCGGTGTCAGCGCGCGGATGGCGCCGAAGCTGGCGGAACCGCGGTCGTCCTTGATCGTCACGTGCGCGCCGACGGCGACGGCGAGCACCGCGACGACCGCCACACCGCAGGCGGCGACCACCGGTGACGCGGCGCGTACGCGCCGGCGGGTGCGCGCCAGGTCGTAGGCGCCCCATCCGAGCGCGACGAACGCGAACACACCGGTGATCCACCAGTGCCGGTGGTTGTAGGGCGACAGCGATGCCAGCCCGCGCGGGAGGCGGGCCGCCACCGCGAACGACACGGCGAGGGCGAACACGGCCGTACCGAGCAGCAGGCTCGTGACGCGCCGGCGCGCGCGCCACGCGAGCACGCCGGCGGCGACCATCGCGGCGAGAATCACCACGGCGACGACCGTGCGGCCGCCACCGGGCGAGGAGTGCAGCTCGACGAACGTCGGTTGGCCGTCGAGCCAGCGCCACGGCGGCGCCAGCGCGTCGACGAGGCGGTGCGCCGCGAACGTGACGCCCTCCCCGCGCGAGTCCGGCGAGCGCGCCGACGACAGCAGCGCGCTGAAGTTCCCCGGCCGGTGCGTGAGCTCGTACACGATGGGCGGCAGCCACAGCACGAAGCCGAGCACCGCACTGGCGCCGGCCCACCGCAGGATGCGTGTGCGCTCCTCGCGTGCACCTCGCCGGAAGTGGACGACGAGCGCGACCACGATGGCGAGCGCGACGAGCGCGACGAACAGCCCGTCGTACACGTGCGACTGCGCGATCAGCGACGCGACCGCGACGGCGACCGGCAGCGCGACGAGGTCGCCGCAGGCGAGCGACCACGCCAGCACGAGCAGCACGAACATCGGCAGCAGCACGACGTGCGGGTTGTACGGGTCGTGCGGGATCTCGTTGCCGAGCCCCCAGACGAGCACGAGCGTCATCGCCATCGTCCAGATGACGAACGTCGGCCCGCGTCGCCGGCGCGCGAACCACGCCAGCACGGCGACGGCCGCGATCTCGATGGCGCACGTGCCCCACACCAGGCCGTTCGTGCCGGGCCCGAACACGCGCAGCGGGACGGCGAGCAGCGCGAACTCGATCGGGCCCGGGTGGTACGCGTTCTGCTTCGCGGCGTCGCTGGCGGTCGAGGGATTCCCGAGCAACGGGGGGTGCGCGCTGAAGACGTCGTGGGTGCGCACGGCGATGATGGCGGCGTCGCCTTCTGCCACCCATCCCTGGCGGACGGCCTGCCACGAGTTCCACACCAACGCCCCCGCGACGAGCGCGACGGCGAGCACGGCGAGGATCGTGACGGGACGCGGGCGCCTGCGGGCAACGGCGTCGTGGTCGTCGCGGGTGACGACGGCCGTCATGGCGGGCGACTGTAGTGGCGCGCCGTCGCACGGCCGCGTACCGCGCGACGTGCCGTAGTATCGGCGTCCGACCCCGATTCTCCATGGACGCCCCGACACCGCATTCTCACCGCCTTCCTCACGTCGCGGCGCTCGACGGGCTGCGCGGTGTCGCCGTCCTGGCCGTGCTCGCCTTCCACAGCCAGTGGGCGTGGGCGTCGGGCGGCTTCCTCGGGGTGTCGCTGTTCTTCACGCTGTCGGGGTTCCTGATCACGAGCCTGCTGCTCGTCGAGCGCTCGACGACCGGGCGCATCCGCCTCAGCGGGTTCTGGTCGCGACGGGCCCGCCGGCTGCTCCCCGGTGCGCTGCTGTGCCTCGGCGCCGTCGGTGTCGCCGCCAGCCTCGGCGCGTTCGCGCCCGGCACCGACATCCGTGGCGATCTGCTCGCCAGCCTCGCCTACGTCGCCAATTGGCACTCGATCGCGGGGCACTCGTCCTATGCCGCGCTGTTCGCCGTGCCGTCACCGCTCGAGCACTTCTGGTCGTTGGCGATCGAAGAGCAGTTCTACCTGGTGTTCCCGTTGCTGGCGTTCGCGGTGCTCGGAACGGGACGTCGTCTCGCCGGTGCCGTGCGCCGACTCGGCCTCGTCGCAGCAGCGATCTGGATCATCGGCACCGCACTCGCGCTGCGGGCACCGTGGTCGACCGACGTCATCTACTACTCGACGCTCACGCGGATGCCGGAGTTGGCGGCGGGCATCCTGCTCGCCGTCGTGCTGTTCGACCGGCGCACGCAGACGTGGCGCGTCACGTCGAGCCCGATCCTCGGCGCGATGGCGGCCAGTGCGGGGGTGCTCGTGCTCGCCGCCTTCGCCACCGTCACGATCACGGATCGGAACGTGGACCGCGGTGGCCTGGCGCTGTTCTCGCTGCTGTCGTGCGCGCTGATCGTCGGTGCGCTGCAGCACGACCGCCTCGGTCGGCTGCTGAGCTGGCAGCCGCTCGCCTACATCGGCACGATCTCCTACGGCGTCTACCTCGCCCACTGGCCCATTTTCGTGGCGCTGCCGGAAGGCCGGCTCGGACTGCACGGGGTGGCGCTGCACGCCGTGCAGTGGGCGCTCACGTTCCTCGTCGCCACCGCGTCCTACCGGTTGCTCGAGCGCCCGGTCCGGCGCGGGCAACTCGTGCAGGGTGCCCGTCGCGTCGTGGTTCCCGCGTTGGCCGCCACGACCGTCGTCGCGCTCGCCTCCGTGCCACCGATCCACCAGCAGAAGAACGTCGTCACGGTCGCCAACGCGGAGGACGCGTTCGCCGCCGCCGCCCAGACCGACAACGGCGGCGCGCCCGCCGTCCGCATCGCGCAGCAGAACCCCACCACGGTCCCCGTCACCGACCCCGCGACACCGCCGCCGAAGATCCCGTTCCCGCCGTTGCCCACCGCCCGCCCGCTCAACGTCGCCTTCTTCGGCGACTCGACCGCGGCGTTCCTCGGCCTGGGCTTCGGGCGATGGGCGAGCCGTCACCAGTCGTCGGCGCGCATGGTGGGCGGCGTGTCGAAGCTCGGGTGCGGCCTCGACTACGACGGCTACGACACCGGGCCGGACGCGCCCGGCGACGTCGCCGCCAACTGCGGCGACTGGCACCAGAAGTGGCCCGCCTACCTCGACAACCACCGCGTCGACGTCGCCATCGTGTCGGTGGGGTTCAACGAGGCCGGCCCCCGGCTCCTGCCCGGTGACACGCAATGGCGCCACCTCGGCGACCCGGTCGTCGACGACCGGCTCCGCGGCGAGATCCGCGACGCCCAGGCGATGTTCGACAGCTACGGCATCCCGACCGTGTGGCTCACCTCGCCGTCGGTGGACTTCGTCAACGAGCTGCTGCCCAATCTGAAGTTCGAGCAGAACCAACCGGGGCGCATGGCGCAGTGGAACGCGCTGTTGACGTCGACATCGGTGCCGATCGCGTCGATGCGGGTGCTGCCGTTCGGCGAGTGGGTCGACACCGTGCCCGACTTCGCGCCGGGTGCGTCAGGGCGTCCTGACGGGCTCCACTTCACGCCCGACGGCGCCGCCACCGCCACCGACGACTGGTTGTGGCCCCAGCTGGTCGCGCAGTTCGCGCCGGGCTGAGCCCGTCCCACACCCGGACGATCGCCACCGAGGCGAGCACGGCGATCATCGGGAACGCGGGCGCCTTGAAGCGCACGTCGCCGAAGAACGCCAGTGGCAACACGAGCACGGCCGTCACCGCGAGCACGAGGAAGAACGCCTCCGGCCGTCGTCGCGTCGCGCTGACGTAGGCGCCGCCCACCGCGCACACCATCACGGTCGCGTACCACGCGTTGGCGATGGCGGAGAGCGAGGTCGCGACGCGCGCGTCGAGGAACGGGTCCTCGCCGTAGGACTGCGTGTCGCTGACGGCGCCGCCGTCGTCGCCCATGAGGTGCCACGCCCGCTCGGGCAGCAACTGCAGTTCGCGGCCCGGATGGTGCGGGATCCACGAGAGCGCGTTGTCGAGGTTGTGGTGGTAGTGGCGCACCTCGGCGTCGAGGCCCTGCGCCGGGCTCTCGGTGGCGCAGTACTCGAGCAGCAGGAACCCGCCGTTGGCCTGGTCGTTGTGGCCGATGCAGAGGTCGTCGGCGGTGTTCGTGGAGAGCACGAACAAGCCCATGCGGTTGGCGTTGCGCCCGAACCACGGTGCGAGGACCACGGCCACCGCGAGCGCGGCCCAGCCCGCGCGCGCCAACGTCGCCCGTACGTCGCGCGTGACGAGCCACCACACGACCACCGCGGCCACGAGGACCCCGAGGACCTGCGGGCGCACGAGCGCGCTCAGACCCAGCAGCGCGCCGAACACGAGGAG
>Ga0070741_10016998_pt1 | contig 12019 bp, 7 predicted proteins | sample Coa_R1_4_FD_66440 | JGI IMG/M metagenome (GOLD analysis project Ga0070741, IMG submission 66440) | Surface soil microbial communities from Centralia Pennsylvania, which are recovering from an underground coalmine fire - Coalmine... | ecosystem: Environmental > Terrestrial > Soil > Unclassified ...
TTGGTATCTTCAAGAACGATCCCGGCATCGGCGAGCTGCTTGCGGATAGCATCGGATCTTGCGAAGTCGCGCGCTTTGCGCGCCTGCTGGCGTTCGGCAATGAGCGCTTCGACTTGCGCGTCACTAAGCGTCTGCTCCGCGGCAGCGACAGCAGACTCGTCGAGTTTGCCTTCCTCGCGCGCCCACTCGAGAACCTGACGCGTCTTCTCCGCGTCATCGTCTTTGAGGACCGCGAATACCTCATCGAACTGATTCAGCGCAAGCTGCAATTCGGGAACATCGCCGCGAAAGAGTTTGCCGCCATCACCGGCAGCATTGGCTTCGCGCACCATATCGAAGATGGCGGCCAGAGCTTGCGCGGTGTTCATGTCGTCTTCAAGCGCGGCATGCATCTTCTTGCGCGTGGACTCGGCCAACGATTTCATTTCGGGATTAGCGCCTTCGGGAAAGTGGGCTGTGTCGAGGCGCAGCTTGAAATTGCGCAGACGCTCCACTGAGTTCGCCGCCTGCTTGAGGCCATCGAAGGTGAAGTTGAGCTGCTTCTGGTACGGAACGGAGGAAAGAAGGTAGCGAATCGAAGACGGCTTGTGTCCTTTAAGCATCAGGTCGCGAGGCGTGTAGAAGTTGCCGAGACTTTTTGACATCTTCTGGCCTTCGACCAGCAGAAAGCGCACGTGCATCCAGTAGCGAGAGAAGGTTTTTCCCGTTGCGGCTTCTGATTGCGCGATCTCGTTCTCGTGGTGGGGAAAGATCAGATCTTCGCCGCCGAGATGCACATCGAGCGTGTCTCCCAAATACTCCATTGCCATCGCCGAGCATTCGATGTGCCAGCCTGGGCGGCCAGGTCCAATTTCGGTATCCCACTTCGTCTCGCCCGGTTTCGGCGACTTCCATAGAGCGAAATCGCGAACGTTATCTTTTTCGTATTCGTCCACATCGACGCGCGCGCCATCGGAGATGGCGCCCATGTCCTTCTTCGAGAGCTTCCCGTAACTGGGAAACTTCGCGATGCGGAAGTAGTAAGAGCCGTCCTCGACTTTGTAAGCAAAGTCCTTCTGCCGCAGGCGTGCGATGAGCGCTGCCATCGCTGGAATGTGCTCAGTGGCGCGCGCGATCTGCTCCGGTTTTTCCAGCGAGAGGATGTGCATGTCCTCGAAGAAGGCCTTCTCATACTTGGCGGCATACTCGCGCACGCCCATCCCCTTGGCCAACGAGTTGCGGATGATCTTGTCGTCCACGTCGGTGATGTTCATGACGTGTTGGAGTTCGTATCCGCTCTGGCGCAGAAAGCGGCGGAAAAGATCGACAAAAACGAATGTGCGGAAGTTGCCGATGTGCCCGTAGTCATAGACCGTAGGCCCGCAGGAGTACATGCGGATGCGCTTGTCCTCGAGCGTCTTCAGCTCTTCGACCCGCCCTGAAAGTGTGTTGAAGACCCGCAGCGCCATGCAGTGAGTTGGTGAGGAAACAGAATCTCCGATTCTAGGGAGTGCGAGGGAATAGGGTCAAATAATGAACGGGATAGGCTTATGGAGCCGTGAAAACTGCTACAACGCGCTCGCTCGGTCCTACTCCTTCAGCACCTTGCCATCCGGCAAATTAATGCGGACACTATTTCCCCACCGGGCCTTATGAATTAGCTGAAGGTTATCGTCAGCAAAATCAAAGCTGCCGCCAGCGAACCACTCAGGTGTGTGATCCGTCCAAACGCGAATCGGATCAATTCTCCCTGCGGGCCACAATTCATCGAGTTTGATCTCTTTAACCAGAACGCCTTTTATGGTTCCGTCCTCCATCCGGGCGCTGGAATCGCCCTGGCGATATATGCGCAGGGCCGATCCGAATGCAGGTCCAGTAGCCAGTAAAATGAGGAAACGTGCATCGTCAGTGATCAGTGGCACAGCGCAGAAGAAACTCCGATCAGCTTCCGTCTTTGTGTCTAGAACAACTGCCCATGGCCAATCACCCCAATAGGTCACAGGCGCGGAAACCCTCTGATAGTCGTTGATAAAGGTAGCCTTCGACATGACTGTGAACTGAATGGCCAGCAGTTTACCTGTATCCCCCTTCCACTCAACAGTGTCATGGACGATTGCTAGAGCATTTCCGTGGATAGAATTGACCGCCTTAGGGCAGGGGAATGGTGGTCCAGCGAATGAGAATGGAGCCGAGGTAAGGACGACTACGGATACGAGAAGCATGTTTTTCAGACTCATTCATCCTCCCAACTCAAGGATTACCGTCGAATGTCGCTGTCCGCTGCTGGGCATGAGGATTTTCTCCAGGTGCTTCATTTTGAACTGCTCGGGGTGACTTCGCCACTCTATGTTCGACTGAGCGTTGAACTTTTGTGCAGGATGCAACATGGAACGAAACGATCATTCTTGGAATCGCGAAAAGCTTTATTCAGAAATATGGGAACAGCCCGCATCGAGGGTTGCGAAAAAATACGGCGTGTCTGATGTCCTGATTGGAAAAGTTTGCCGCAAATTGAAAATCCCTGTACCGGGCCGCGGATATTGGGCCCGAAAGCAAGCAGGATATAAAGTCCAACAAATCCCGTTGCCAAAGGCCACGAATATAACAGTCATTCAGCGATCAAAATTTCCTGCGGAACAAGGTAAGAATATGAATACAGCGATCTCAGAGCCGGAGCCCACCGATGCTGAATATTTGCGAATTGTTCAAGTCGAAGCTCAAACAATTCCTTTCGAAGAAAATGCAGTTCGACATAAATTAATTTCATCGTCCGCCAAGATCCTGACGCGAGCACGGGCCGACAATAAAGGCATTCTTCACCCTCCCTACGATCAGCGCTGTGTGGACATTCGAGTTTCTCAGCAGTCACTTAATCGAGCGCTGGCGATCATGAATTCCGTCATTAACGCGTTGGAAGCCGAAGGGTACCCGGTTACGTTGACAATCGAGGGTCGTGGGACCGGCGCTCAAATATTCGGACGCCGCGCAGAATTTGAAATTGTTGAAAAACTTCGTCAGAAGGGTCGTCGAGAAGAGAAGTATGGCTCCTACACACATTCGACCATGGAATATGAGCCCAACGGTCTACTCGAATTCCGCACTCACGAACATGGGCACAGTCCAAGCCAAGGTATTCGAGACGGAAAGAAGTGGCGCATAGAAGATGAATTATCGAAATGTGTAGGGCTCGTCATGCGTGAGTCTCGCAGGCAGGGAATCTGGGCTGAAGCGCAGAAGCAGCGCGAAATTGAGCAACGGAAGAAGGACCAGGAGAGAGCTGAACTCTACGAGAGAGTCTCGGCAGAGGAAAAGAAATTAAAAGAATTTGAGGACTGGGTCGCAGCTTGGAACGAAGCCCAGAAAATGCGCGATTTCATTGCAGAGTTGGAAAAGGTCTGGATGCAGCACGGGCACGATCTTTCACCAGGAACTTCAAAGGCACAGCGTCTTATTTGGATGAAGCAGCAAGCAGACAGAAAAGATCCATTGGTTGACAGCCCGCCTTCAATTCTTGATCGCAAACGAGAACTACATTGGTGGTGAAATTTCCTCGGTCGAGTGTCACGATCACACTTTCACTGCGCGGACTGCTCACTTGTCTGATCGCGAATGCTACGTGTCAACTTGAGAGCGAATCGCCAAAGTGCACGCAACCCCCAGAAGATCCAAGCAAGCAATGCGACGCAAACGCATAATTTCGCTATCAGTTCACCTTGGATCACGATCGAGATCTGCGCAAACAGCGCAAGAGCAGAAATCAGCAAGGGAGGTTCGAGAATTAAGAGTCTCGCTTTGCGTGCGCCCTTCCGATCTAGCCACCGCCCAATAAACAACCATTGGAGCCCAACCAATGACAGCAACGATCCCTCAAGGATTAGTATTCGCGTCTTGAGACGAAGGTGATCGGTGATGGGATACAGTACGGGCCGTAGCAGCGGACGATACGCCCAACTACCCGGAATCGAGCGGAATGGATAATGAGATTCGGCAAGGAGAGCCGGAACAGGGTCGATGGTTGTAAGGGCCACGGCTTGGTAGGAGGGTCTGTACTCGGAGTCCCAATCCCAGCTAACCTCGTTTGTTGATGGCACACGGGGATGCTTTCGCTCGACATCTTCCCCTTCTTGAAGTTTGGGTAAATAAGGCCAAACCATTGCGAGTTCATGCTGTATCCACACACCCGCGAGGATCAGATGCATTACTGGAAGTAGGACAAACCAGAATTTCCGCATTTGGGTTTAGAGAATTAGACACCAGGCACGGGCGAAATCGAACAGCTCCCCACAACATTCAGTAGTCAATCACTCGGTAGCGCTTTCGTGGGCCTTCTGCAAAAGATTTTGAATGGCCCTCTTAATCAATCGCTGATTTTTCGGATGAGGGCGCTTTTTACCAGTTCTCGCATAGATCAGCGTTCTGCGACTCAAGCCAGTTTCTTTTTCCAATATTGGTAGCGGAATCTCGTTCAACGCTGGCCTGATCTTTGATTCCCATTCATCGCGTCGTCGATCCTCATATTCGCTGTACACATTTTCAGCCGAGTGAATTAATCCCGAGGAGACTTCTTCCAGACTGTTGGATTCTTTTCCGATGTATTTAATGAGGTTGATCCGAACGTGTCGCCTGTAAAGCAGTCCCTCCGTTTCTCGGGTTGAGCATTTATCCGCTCGCATCGGCGCACTTCGACTCGGGATGGAATTCATATTCCTCGATCACTTCGCCGAGGGTTTTCACTCGCACAGTTTGTCGGGTTCTGAAATCGTCGTCGGTGCAAATTCGGTATTCGTTTCCGGTGTATTGATCGATCCATTCTTGTTTTAGCCATTTGTGCGGATTTGTTTCAAATGTCCTAGCCCATGCTCTGACCAGTGATTGTCCTTACTGTTTACAACCTTCCGCAGCAGCGCTGGAATTCCTTGTTCGTCGCGCAAGAACAAAGCGTAGCGTTTTGCGGAAATCGCGAAGCACCATAGCTGCCGCTGCCGCTATCTCCTAACCCGTCAAATGATGAACGGAACTGCCGGCGGTGGGCGGGAGAGGTAGGCGCGCGTGTTGCGGCTGCGCGATCTCGGTCAGACGGTTTCGATATTTTCGAATCGCCGAGAAGCTCGGTGCTGTGCTCGCCGCCTAGCACCGACCCATCGGCTACCGCCGACGGTTCTGTTAAAACGGCAAACGTGCGGTCAATATCAGGTTGTAGTTGAAACTGTGAAAGTGAGTTGCAGCGATTTGCATGCCGGTGCCCAGAGTTAGTCCCAAGCTGTTATGCAGAGGAATGCGGCCGACAACCAGTCCCGGAGTGAGAAAGGTTTGTTTTTTCCCGTCATTGAGGCCGCCTTCATTGAACGTGGAATTCACTTCGAACTCCGGCCAGAGAAAACGCCGAACATGATATTGAAGCGCTGTGTTCCACGCTACTGTGTGTCCCAATCGATTCACGCTATCGGCCGGCAGACCGACCCCCAGCGTTGACTGCACGCTGAACCTTCCGAAGCCCTTGCCCGCTGCGATTGTCGGAGTGACTACCGCTGCAATGGATCCATTTCGGTACGAGCCGGTGGGAATGCTTCCTCCCAGAAAGAACGTGAGGATGTACTTGCCGTGCTCCTCGTTTCCGCTCGCGAGCCGGTACTTCAGCAGAAAGCTCTCATCGGCAAAGCCGTCTTTGATGGCAGCATTGTTGTGAATCAGGTATGCAGGAGGCGCAGCAATGATGATCTCGATGTTGCGGCTTGGGATCAGCTCCAGGCCTTTGCCTCCGCCGAGGTTCACCAGCTCGCCGCTCGGCGTGAGCTGACGCAGAACATCGAAACGAAACTCCTGCTCCAATCGCGGCGTGACCGTCACCAGCGGCGTGATCCAGTGCGGTTGCTCGGCTTGCGTTCGAGAAACACGAGCCTGCCAGTCTTGGAGGAATTGGGCGTGGAGCTGGGCGGCGCCAAAAAGGATCCAGCCAGCAATGACTAAGCATGTATTTCTACGATTCACATCGATATATATATACGGATCGCGACAAATCTCTCAAGCAGCAGAGTGTCTGGCGGGGCTCATCGGATTACAGCCGTGCGTAATTGCTGTAGTTCACAAAAAGCTGAAGCTCATTCATCCAAAGTTCTAGCGAAGTCGTGCCAATCGGCGGGATACATGAAAGTAGTCCACCATTTCGCTTCGCTGCATGCTGGGCTATTTTCGTGCGTCTCGCACAAAGCGCGGGACTGAGGGTGTAGGGGGACCTACAACGTCGTCTTCACAGATTCTCTGCCAATACCTACGACAACTTGCGCCAGTTGCCTGCCGGCAACCTATTTAGAATCAGCAGATTGCATTTATACTGGTAACCGGATAGTTACAGCCGGGAACGGCGCGCGTTGACGCGATGCCGCCCGAAGTAGAAGCTGTAAAGAGTCGTTGGTTTGGGAGCAACTAACTCCCGTCTATTGGTTTTGGTTCTTCATCCATAACGCTAAGGACAAGCTGAAATGGCTGAACGTCGAATTCTGAATTCCTGGAAAGAAATCGCGAACTATCTTGGTCGGGGAGTACGCACGGTGCAACGCTGGGAAGCGCAACTCGGACTTCCAGTGCATCGGCCAGCGGGCAAAGACCACAGTGCTGTGCTCGCATTTTCTTCGGAGCTCGATCAGTGGCTCGATAGCCGTCCCGTTCGTTTTGGGACGAACCTCAATCCAGAATCCACGCCGGACCGGCAATCGGCGCAAGTACAGACACTGCTCACTCGTGCCGAAGCGGTGCTCCAAAGACTCGAGTCGATTCTCAATCGTACCGACGAGACGCAGCGCAAGCTGGCCGAGACTCTCGATGTGTTGGCGGAAAATGAGAGTGCCCGCCGCGAGCTGCGCAGTGTGCGTTCGCGCAGGCTGGAAGCTGGCGCGGCCTAGGCTTCATCCTCCGCGTTCGTGTCATTCCGAACGCCTGATTTTTGCGTGAGGTATCCCTGCCGATTTGCCAACTTCAAGCCAAGCACTTGATGCCACAGTCGAGATTCCTCTCTTCGGTTCACGCGAACTGGCTCGCGTGAGCCTCCGCTCGGAATGACGACAACCTGAGTCCCACAGTTTGCTCCTTCCTTTCCGGTCGGTTTACATTCATAAATGCGGATTACTTAGGATTCATCGATGTCTTCCATGACTGTACGTCCAGCCTTGCGTCCGGGCTTTTCTTCGCCTGACGAGCTCTGGCAGGCGGTTCTGAAACATATCCGTTACACCCTTGCGCAATCGCGCGTGGACCTTAGCCCCAAAGCCATTCTTCGCCCGCTGGCTCTGGCGATTCGCGATCGCCTGATCGACGGCATGCTTGAGACCGAGGAGCGCTATCGAACCACAGGAGCAAAGCGGCTTTACTACCTCTCGATGGAATTCCTGATGGGCCGTGCCCTCAGCGACAACCTCTGCAATTTGCAGCTCACGCACCTATGTCGCGAGGCGCTGGCGGAGCACGGAGTGGATCTTGAGGAGGTCCTCGAAACCGAAGTTGATGCGGGCCTGGGAAACGGCGGCCTTGGGCGCCTCGCAGCGTGTTTTCTCGAATCGATGGCAACGCTCGGCATGCCGGGATTCGGCTATGGCATCGACTACGAGTTCGGTATGTTCACGCAGGAGATTCAGGACGGCTACCAGCGCGAGAAGCCCGATCGCTGGAAAAAATACGGAACGCCTCTGCTGATTCCGCACCCTGCGCTCTCGGTCGAAGTCCCCATCTACGGGCGCTGTGACGTTCATGCGCGTGACGCAAAGTGGATCGATCAGAAGCTGGTGCTTGGCGTCCCCAGCGACCTGCCTGTAGCAGGCTATGGCGGGCGAACCGTCAATTACCTGCGTCTCTTCGCTGCCCAAGCCTCGGAGGACTTCGATATTCAGATCTTCAATCGTGGCGATTACATTCGCGCAGTCGAGCAGAAGATCGCGGGCGAGAACATCTCGCGCGTGCTCTATCCGTCCGACCAGGTCAAGTCGGGGAAAGAGCTGCGCCTGCTGCAGGAGTACTTCCTAGTTGCCTGCGCACTGCGCGACATTCTGCGCGGGTTCCTCGCCGACAATTCCGATTTAGAGCAGATTCCCGAGAAGATCGCCATCCAAATGAATGACACGCATCCTGCGCTCGCCGTGCCCGAGATGATGCGGCTGCTGGTCGACGAACACGGGATGGAGTGGAAGCGGGCGTGGGAGATCACGCAGGCGACCTTCGCCTACACCAATCACACGCTGCTGCCGGAAGCGCTGGAAAAGTGGCCTCTGCCGCTGATGGAATACGTGCTGCCGCGGCACATGAACATCATCTTCAACATCAACCACAACTTCCTCATGAAAGTTGTGCAGTCCGATCCGCTGGATTTCGAGCGGCCGCGGCGCATGTCGATCATCGAAGAGGCCGTCGAGAAGCAGGTGCGCATGGCGCTGCTGGCGATTGTCGGCAGTCATTCGGTGAATGGAGTTTCTGAGCTTCACAGCGAGCTGGTTAAGAAAACGCTGGTGCCGGACTTCGCCAAGATGTGGCCGGAGCGCTTCAACAACAAGACCAACGGCGTGGCCCATCGCCGCTGGATCCTCAAGGCCAATCCAGGGCTGTCGCAGTTGCTGTGTCGCACGATGGGCGAAGAGTGGATCACCGACTTTGACCAGATTCATCGCTTCGAGCCTTACGCTAATGACGCTGCAATTCGCTCCGAATTCCGCGAAATCAAACGCGACAACAAGCAGCGGCTCGCAAAAATCATTGCGCAGACCTCAGGCGTGCTCGTCGACCCGGAGTCGATGTTCGATGTTCAGATCAAGCGCTTCCACGAATACAAGCGCCAGCTTCTAAATCTGCTGCGCATTACGTACGACTACCTGCGCATCACCGAGGACGGCGAAACCCTTACCACACCTGCGACCTACGTCTTTGCCGGCAAATCGGCTCCGGCATACCTCGCGGCAACGCAGATCATCAAGCTCATCAACAACGTTGCGCGCACCATCAACACTGATAAGCGTGTGCGCGATCAGATCAAGATCGCGTTCGTTCCAGATTATCGCGTGTCTCTTGCCGAGATCATCATTCCCGCAGCCGACCTGAGCGAGCAGATTTCGACGGCCGGCATGGAAGCGTCGGGTACGGGCAACATGAAGCTGGCGATGAACGGCGCGCTCACGATGGCTACGCTTGACGGCGCGAATATCGAAATTCTGGAGAAGGTCGGCAGCGAGAACATGTACGTCTTCGGACTCACCGCCGAACAGATTGCGGAACGCCAGGCGCTTGGCTTCCAGGCGCGCGAGATCTACGACGCCGATCCGCGCATCCGACGCGTAATCGATACGCTCTCTTCGGATCGATTCTGCCCCACGGAATTCGGCCTCTTCCGCTGGGTGTACGAGACGATGGTTTATCGCGATCGCTATTTTCATCTCGCCGATCTACCTTCGTACATCGAAACGCACGAGAGCGCGCAGCGCGACTTCACCGATCAGGAGAACTGGTCACGGCGAGCCATGCTCAACGTTGCCCGGATGGGGAAGTTTTCGAGTGACCGAACCATTCGCGAGTATGCTGCGGACATTTGGCATTTGTCGGGCGAACGGCAGACGGCAGCGGTGTGAGATTGGCATTCGGCCGTCGGCACTCGGCATTCGGCTAGTCACCATTCTCCCTTTTTGCGCAGCCATTTCAGCTCAGTGGTTCCCAAGTGCCGGAGGCACGGCATCCTAGAAATAGACATTCTCTATAATTCTCTTTATCGCATGAAATCTTCACAGCGCTCACGTTCCCCCAATCCTCAACCAGGAAGAACACTACGAGTCCGTTCGACAACCGTGCTCTGTGTGCGTCGCGACGGCAAAGTTGTGATGGCCGCAGATGGCCAGGTCACTCTAGGCGAAGGAGTCATCAAGCACACCGCTCGCAAAATTCGCCGTCTTTATCAAGATCGAATTCTTGCCGGCTTTGCGGGTTCCACTGCTGATGCGTTCTCGCTATTCAGCCGGTTCGAGACCAAACTTGAGCAATATCACGGCAACCTCGGCCGTGCCGCCGTGGAACTTGCTAAAGACTGGCGTACAGACAAAATTTTGCGCAATCTTGAAGCGCTATTGATCGTCGCCGACCCAAGTCAGACGTTTCTGATTAGCGGCGCCGGGGATGTTATCGATCCTGACGAAGGTATCGCGGCGATCGGCAGCGGCGGATCTTACGCGCTCGCAGCGGCGCGTGCGCTGATGAACAACACCAATCTTCCCGCGCGGAAGATCGCCGAAGAATCGATGAAGATCGCCGGCCAGATTTGCATCTTCACCAATGACCGCATCACCTATGAAGAGCTGACGACAGCGTCGCAGGCGGTCGGAGCTGGACAGGATGGCGCACAACCCGCCTGATCTTTTGAGCTTGCCTGAATTTCCCCGATGAAAAGATCTCAGTCGCCGCCGTGCGAAAGTGCGGCGGTACGTTCCAATTTTTCCCAGGAAAAGGCGCGACCATCAATTGCTCGCTTAATGGTTTTGAAGAGCACCACAGAAAACACCTGACGATAGGTGAAGCGCTGAATCCAGATGTCGGCGAGCAGCCAGTAATCCTCGTGCTGCCGCGGGTCGCGGCGTTCCAAAGCAAAGGCCAGGCTAGAAGCGAGAAAGTCGATCACGAGAAAGCTTAGGAAGTAAATCACCAGCTTCTGGAAGCTGGCGGGATTTGCCGCGTAAGGATGGAAGTGCCGATCCAGTAAATACCATACCGCGCTCACGACGAACATGATGTCGATAAACGGCGACACCAGAGGAAGGAAAATCTGAAAAACTACGATATTCGGCAGCGCAAACCACCCAAAGCTGCCACGGCGAAGAAGTGCACCGCGATGTTTCCATACCGCTTGAAGAATGCCGAAAGACCAGCGAAAACGCTGCCGCATCAGTCCGCGAGCGCTCATAGGAGCCTCGGTGTACGCAACTGCGCGATCTTCGTAGATGACGCGCGGACCCATGCGTAGAATGCTCATGGTGAGATCGGCGTCTTCGGCAACAGTGTTGATGTGATAGGCGCCTGCTTTTCGTACCAAATCGGTGCGCCACGCGCCTAATGCGCCGGGAACGACTGTCACTGCTCCAAGCAAATCGAGAGCGCGGCGCTCGAAGTTCTGGCTGGTGATGTACTCGAGCGCCTGCCAGCGCGTCCAAATGTTTACGCGATTTCCCACCTTTGCGTTTCCAGCGACAGCACCGATATTTGGATCGGCAAAGTGGGGAATCAAGCGCGAGATCGCTTCGCGGGCGATCACGGTGTCGGCATCGATTCCAACGTAAAAGGCTTCTGTCACATGCTGAAGCCCGTAATTCAGCGCCTCGGCCTTTCCTGAATTAGGTTTGGTCAACACCAGCACTCTGCCGGAGGCAATCTCTTTTTGAAACTTTGTGCGCGCAATCTCGAGGGTGCGATCTTTCGATCCATCGTCGATCACGATCACACGCAGCTTCGGATACTGCGACGCGAGTACCGAACGAATGGTTCGTTCGATCACCTTCTCTTCGTTATATGCGGGAATTAGCACCGCGACAGGCGGTTGGAAACCAGGATCGAGATTCCGTGATGAAGAGCCGCGAATGCGATCGATGGTGGCGAGCGCTCCAATTACGAGCAGGCGTCCGCTCATGAGAATGTCACCGACAAAGAAGATGATCTGTATTCCGATCAGAATGATGCTGAACATCCAGAAGGCAAGATTGTCGACGCGAGCGGCCCACAGCTCGCGCGAGGTTCCTAGCGGCGGCATGACTTGAGCGCGCGTCTGCCCGATAAGGTCCGATACGGCAACGATCTGATAGCCGCGCGCGCGAACGCCGTCGATAATCAGCGGTAGCGCCTTGACCGTGTGTGAGCGATCGCCCCCACCATCGTGCAGCAGAATGATGCTGCCGCCGTTCCCGAGTTGATCGAAGACTCTCTGCGAAATTTCTTCGGGAGAAGGACGTGGATTCGGATCCCAGTCGTTGGGATCAATCTTGTCCCCTACCGTGATGTAGCCCATGTCCTGCACCGTCTGGAGAGGACG
>Ga0070741_10016999_pt1 | contig 12018 bp, 8 predicted proteins | sample Coa_R1_4_FD_66440 | JGI IMG/M metagenome (GOLD analysis project Ga0070741, IMG submission 66440) | Surface soil microbial communities from Centralia Pennsylvania, which are recovering from an underground coalmine fire - Coalmine... | ecosystem: Environmental > Terrestrial > Soil > Unclassified ...
GGCGGCCGCGCCAGTACGCGACCAGCAGCACGGCCACGAGCAGCTGCAGCAGCGCCCACCAGATCCAGCTCGGCATGAGGCTGGTCAGCGTCGGCCGGCTCGCGCTCGAACCGCCGCCGCCTCCGCCGCCTGCTGTGATCGTCGTGGTCGGCATGGGACCTGGATTGTTCTGATCCGAGCCGCAGTCATAGCCGGAGCAGTTCTGTAACGACGGATCCGGTATGAAGTTCGGCGCCAGCCACAGCAGCCTGGAATGCGCCCCGAACAGCCGCAGCGCCAGGGCCGCGTTCCCGGCCGAAGCGAGCTCGTCGTTCTCGAAGAACGTGGTCGAGCCCACCGCGTACGCGTCGGCCCCGCCGTAGGTCTGGTAGATCAGCGTCGGTGCCCCGTTCACCGGATAACAGCTCGCGACCTGGTCAGTCTCACCGGCTGTGAACGTCGCCGATGCGGTATGCAGGTCCACGCTTCCAGCCGCGACCGGATCTGCGATGGTGCACGACGGCTGCACAAGCGTCGTGATGTTGTCCGTGTACGAACCGACGCCCGCGCCGAGCAGGAACGCGCTGATCGTGGCCGCGTCGTTGTTGAGGATCACGACTCGCCCGAATCCCGCCCGGTGCAATGCGGCGAGCCCGTCTGTGCTCAGGCGCTCGTCCTCGCTGATGACAAGCGTGGTGTCGGGCGTTCCGTCCGCGTACCGGATCGCTTCGCCAGGCACGGTGATCGGGTAATACGTGACGCCTTGCTGGCCGAGCAGATTGAGCAGAGCCGTGTCCGAATTCGGATCGAGCAGCGTCGAAGTGTCGACCGATCCGCTCGGGCTCGGCGTGACATCCGCGTACGCCGGCGTGCCGGCCATGACACCGACCGCGGCGCACAACGCCACGGCTGCCGCCGCGGCACCGGCGAGACGCGGAGACGTGACCTGCTTGACCACTAGCCTCACTGCACGCCACCCGGCACGGTCGGGGCTATCGCGGTCGGCAGCTGCAGCGTTCCCGGCACCTCGGTCCGCACCAGTTCGTCGACCTGGCTGATCACGGCGTAAGCCTCGGGCGTGCCGACGTACTCGCCGTATTCGACCTCGTCGAAGGCCCGGGCCGCCGCGACCAGCACCTCGGCGTGCGCGGGCAGGATCGCACCGGCGTCCCGGGCGGCCTCGTCCGCGGTGCGGTCCGCGCGTTCCGGCAACAGGCCGCGCTCGTCGAGCGTCGCGATCACCGCGCGGAACCGCTCGCGGATCGCCTCCGCGAAATCGCCGGCGGACGCGGCCCGCTCGGCGTTGTGGCGGTGAAGTGCGGCCCCGGTCAGGGCCTCTTGGACCGTGCCTCTCGCTCCGGCGCCCTGCGCGGCCTTCTCCTTGCGCCGCTTCTCGGTGCGCGGCTTGCCCAGCCAGCGCAGCACCAGCAGGACCACGACGACCAGCACGAAAATCGCCAGGATGATCAGCACCACCGCGAGCGCGTGGCTCGGCGACGGCGGATGCGGGGGCTGCCTGAGCGGCGGAGGCGAGGGCAGCGCCGTGGTGGGGGACGGACTCGGCAGCGCACCGCGGTGGTACTGCGACTTCGACAGCTCACGGATCGCCATCTGCCGCGCCTGGTCGCTGTTGACGGTGACCGGCGTGTCTGCGCGCATCATGCCGACCGCCCCTTTCCGGCGGCGATCGTCCGGGCGACCCGCGCCCACGCGATGCGGATGTCCAGGCCTTCGCGCCGGAAGCGCCGGTCGATGTATTCCATGGTCGCCACGGCGGCCCGGAACGGCGCGGTCAGGACCTGGATAAGTATGAGCACGACGAGATACCCGGCCAGCCACCAGTACGTCGCGCCGGTCACCGGGTCGCCGTTGAGCAGATCGCGCACGCCCTGCGTGTTGGCGATGTAGTACTGACAGATGATCAGCGGAAGCATCACCACGATCGAGATCGTGAGCGTCAGCCCGGTGGTCCACAGCGTGCGCCACCGGCCGGCGGTCACCAGCTTGCGCGACCGGGAGAGCGCGGCGAACCCGCGGGCGCCTTCGAGCGCCGCGACCGACGGCGCGATCGCCCAGTCCGCGATCAGCGCGAAGCACAAGGGCGCGCCGATGAAGGTGACAGCTGCCATCACCGAGCCGTGCCCGCTCTGCGGTTCGTTCACGACGAACAGCGTGGCGAACGCGTAAAGCGCCACAAAGATGGCACGCGGCAGTGCGGTAACAGCGGCGATGCCGGAAAGACGCAGGATGAGTTGCCGGGTCTGGCGCGCCGGAGTCGGTGCAGTCGTCGCCGCTCCGTCCACGTATTGCTTGATGGGCTCGGCGAGCAGGCCGGCGAGAATCGTGACGGCGAAACCCGAGCACACGATCGGCAGCAGCAGATGCACGACGAAGAGGCCGAACGTTCCCGCGCCCTGCGTCCTGCCGTACTCGACGTACGCATTGCCGAAGTCGTCCGCGATGATCACCGGATGAGCGCGCGTCGCGGTAGCGACTGCCGAGTCGAACAGCCAGGTCAGCACGAAATCCGCCAGCGCCGCGGCTACCACGAACAGCGAGGTCCATCCGAGCAGCGCGACGGGTACCGCACGCACCGCACCAATGGCCCCATCGATCAACTCCAGCACGCTCAACGGCCTAAGCGGAACCGGACGCGCGATGCGTTCCACCCCAGCCGCGGTGTCCCGCACGCTGGCGATACGTGTCGCGGTGGTGACTTCCGGCGCGGGCGCGCCGGGCGCGGCCCAAGCCGCCGGCAGCTCTGGCATCCCCCCACCTCGTCCGTCGCCCACGTGGTCGCCCCGCCACGGAGCAGGCCCACATCCTAGTGGCCCATGGCGGGGCTCCGGCAAGGAGTTGGAAGACCTGAGCTGTGCTTTCCCGGGCGCGGATCTCGGCGTTGTTGCAATCTGCCGACGAAATGATGCGAAGATGAGCCCCATGAAGGGACGTGTGCTCATCGTCGATGACGACACCGCGCTGGCCGAGATGCTCGGTATCGTGCTACGCGGCGAGGGCTTCGAAACCGCGACCGTATCCGACGGGGACCGCGCATTCGGCGCATTCCGCGAGTTCAAGCCGGACCTGGTGCTGCTCGACCTGATGCTGCCCGGCCGCGACGGCATCGACGTCTGCCGGCAGATCCGGTCCGAATCGGGCGTCCCCATCGTGATGCTCACGGCCAAGAGCGACACCGTGGACGTGGTGGTCGGCCTCGAGTCCGGCGCCGACGACTACGTGATCAAGCCGTTCAAGCCGAAGGAGCTGGTGGCGCGGGTCCGGGCGCGGCTGCGCCGGGCCGACGAGCCCAAGCCGGAGACGCTGAACATCGGCGACCTGTCGATCGACGTGGCCGGGCACTCGGTCAAGCGCGGCGGCGAGTCGATCGCGCTGACCCCGCTGGAGTTCGACCTGCTGGTCGCGCTCGCGCGCAAGCCCTGGCAGGTCTTCACCCGCGAGGTGCTGCTCGAACAGGTGTGGGGTTACCGGCACGCCGCGGACACCCGCCTGGTCAACGTGCACGTGCAGCGGCTGCGCTCGAAGATCGAGCACGACCCGGAGAAGCCCGAGATCGTGATCACCGTGCGCGGCGTGGGGTACAAGGCCGGACCCGCCTGACCAGGACCGGCGCGCTCCCGCGCGCCGGGCGGCCGGATCGCGGCGGACGCGGCCGCGACCGGGAACTCGGGGCGTCCGATTTGCGTCGTCTCGGGGGAGGGGTGGCCGGGGTTAGTGTGCCCATCGGGGATGTTCGCGTCCCCGACTTCGACTCCGGCCGGACCGCGGCCCAGACCCGGCCGCGGACACGTCGGCTGAACAGCTGAACAACAGTGGGACCGGTGGGTGAGCCATGGGCACAGGCATGGGAGCGAGACTGCGGCGCGCGCTGCGGGCGGCCAGCCATGCGCTGCGCGACCTGCCCGCCCGCTGGCGCCGCTCGCTTCAGTTCCGGGTCGTCTCGGTCACCATGGTCCTCTCGCTCGCCGTCGCGGTCGGCCTCGGCTACTTCATCGCCCAGCGCGTCGCCGACGGCATCCTGCGCACCCGGCTCGACGCGGCCAAGGAGCAGGCCAGCGTCGGCTTCCAGAGCGCGGTCCAGGACTTCAACTCCAAGAGCCTCGACCCGACCATCGACACCGGCGTGCTGGCGACCAACGTCGTGCGCTCGCTGTGCAAGAGCAGCACCCTGTTCCAGGTCGCCGTCGTCCTGCAGAAGGACGCCGACACCGCGGCCTTCCCGGCCGCCTGCGCCAACCTGACGAACAACACCATCCCCGCGGACCTGCAGACCAAGATCGCGAACGTGCCGGCCGGCCAGGGCTGGTACGAGTTCGCCACGGTCCAGTACCGGCAGAACACCAAGGCCGACGCGGTCGTCGTCGGCCAGCGGGTCACCGCGAACAACAGCGGCACCGAGTTCACCGCCGACATCTTCTACGTCTTCCCGCTCAGCCAGGACGAGGCGAACCTCCATACCGTCGAGCTGTCCCTGGTGCTCGCCGGGCTGCTTCTGGTGCTCGCGCTTGTCGCCATCGCCTGGTTCGTCTCCCGGCAGGTGGTCACCCCGGTGCGAATGGCCGCCGGGATCGCCGAGCGGCTGGCCGCGGGCCGGCTGGAGGAGCGGATGCGGGTGCGCGGCGAGGACGACCTGGCCTCGCTGGCCAACTCCTTCAACAAGATGGCGGCGAACCTGCAGAACCAGATCCGGCGGCTGGAAGAGCTCAGCCGGGTGCAGCGCCGGTTCGTCTCCGACGTCTCGCACGAGCTGCGCACCCCGCTGACCACCGTGCGTATGGCCGCCGACCTGATTCACGAGGCGCGCGAGACCTTCGACCCGGTCGTCTCCCGCTCCGCGGAACTGCTGCAGAACCAGCTCGACCGGTTCGAGGAGCTGCTCGCCGACCTGCTGGAGATCAGCCGCTTCGACGCGGGCGCGGCGATCCTGGACGCGGAACCGGTGGACCTGAGGGCGCTGGTACAGCGCGTCGTCGACAGTTCGGCGCCGCTGGCCGACCGCAAGGGCAGCACCGTGATCGTCGAGGCGCCGGAGGAACCGTGCGTCGCCGAGGTGGATGCGCGCCGGATCGACCGGGTGCTGCGCAACCTGGTGGTCAACGCGATCGAGCACGGCGAGGGCCGGGACGTGATCATCAAGGTCGCGGCTTCGGACGACGCGGTGGCCGTGGCGGTGCGGGACCACGGCGTCGGGCTGCGTCCGGGCGAGTCCTCGCTGGTGTTCAACCGGTTCTGGCGCGCGGACCCGGCGCGGGCCCGCACCACCGGCGGCACCGGCCTCGGCCTGGCGATCGCCCTTGAGGACGCCCGGCTGCACCACGGTTGGCTCCAGGCCTGGGGTGAGCCCGGCGGCGGCTCCCAGTTCCGGCTCACCGTGCCGCGCAACACCCGCGTCGAGCTGCTGCGCTCCCCGATCCCGCTGGAGCCCGAGGACTCGAGCCACCACCTGCGCCAGCGCCGCGGCTCAACGACGACGCCTGTGCAGCCTCAGTCTCAGACCGCGCCTCAGTCGCAGCCTCAGGGGTCAGGGCACCGAACGATGCTGGATCAGAGCGCGACTTCCTCCAGGCCGGGTGCGGTACGCGCTCCCGCCGGACCGCCCGGCTCACCAAAGGCCGCAAGTAAGCCGGGCCAAGACACCGCGGCGGTGGTCGACCGGGCGACCGTGTCGAGCCCGCCGTCCATCACTGGCTTCGGCGAGGGAGACCTGCGCGGCGACGTCAACGGCGGCGACGGAAACGGCACGGGGGACCAGGCATGAGGAACCGCAAGCCCTCGGCCCGCACAGCCGCGCTCGGCCTGCTCTCCCTGCTCGGATTCCTCACCGCGGGCTGCGTCAACCTGCCCGCGAACTCCGGCGTGAACGCGGTCAGCAAGCAAACCGACGCGGCCGGCGGATCGGACGTGCGGATCTGGCCCAAGGGACCCCAGCGCAACGAGGATCCACAGGCGATAGTCGAGGGCTTCCTGCAGACCGCGGCCAGCGACCCGGGCAACCTCTCCATCGCCCGCGAGTACCTCACCGGCGAGGCGCTGAACTGGGACCCGCAGAAGGTCGTGGTCTTCAGCGGCGACGAATCCAGCCCGACGCAGGTGCCGGGACACGGCGACCAGGTGCAGATCAACGGGACCGTGCTCGCGAACGTCGGCGACGACGGCACCTACGAGCCGGTGTCGCCGGTGTCGGTGCCGACGCCGCGCAACCGCTACCTCTTCTTCGTCAAGTTCAACGAGGACAAGGGCTACTACCAGATCGATCAGCTGCCCGACGAGTTCGGCATCGCGCTGACCGAGGAGACCTTCCGCGCCGAGTACAACGCCTACGACCTCTACTACCTCAACAGCGCCGCGCCGGGCGAGAGCATGATCCCGGTCCCGGTGTACATGCGCGGCCAGTCCGACGTCGTCATCGCCCAGAAACTGGCCGTCAAGCTGCTGGGCGGGGCGCCCGACTGGCTGGACGGGGCCGCGGTCACCGCCGCCCCGCAAATCGCGCTGGCCAACAAGAACAACGCGGTGAGCATTGAATCGGACGGTACGGCGCAGGTCACCGTCAAGACGCCGAACGTCTGCACCACGCACGGTCCCAGCGCGTGTAACGGCCTTGCCGACGAGCTACTTGCCACGTTCAGCGACCTGGCATCCGTCAGCCACGTGACGGTCGTCGATCAGCGCGGTACGCAGCTCGGCGCGTCATCAGGCACCGTCGACTACGTGATGAGGCACTACCACGTCGGGCTCGGCGGGACCGGTGACGCGACCTACTACTACCTCGGCAAGGACAACCACGCCGTCTACTCCTACGACAGCAAGGGCAGCCGGCTGGAGCAGGTCGGCCCGCCCAGCCGCCGATACAGCCACCTCGCGGTCACCAGCTACGACGGCTCGACCATCGCCGCCATGGTCGACGACTCCGGTACGAAGCTCTACCTCGGCAACCCCGGTGAGGTCGCCGACCGCCCGCCGGTGAAGACCGGCGGCCAGCTCACCTCGCTCAGCTGGGACGCGCTCGGCCACCTCTGGTTCATCGACAAGTCGCAGCATCCGGCCGCGCTCTACCGGCTGGACGTCACCCAGGGCCTCCAAGCGCAGCCGCAGAAGGTGACCACCGCGTTCGGCTCCGACGTGGACTCGCTGGCCATCACGCAGCTCGCGGTCGCACCCGACGGCCGCCGGGTGGCCGTCGTGTACTCGGAGCAGTCGTCGAGCGGATCGACGGTCGACTCCGTCGGCCTCGGCGTCGTGCAGGGCAGCGGCTCGAGCCAGTCCCTGGATCTGAGCCAGGCTGTCGAGAACCCGGTCGTGGCCCAGTGGAACACGGTGCAGGACATCGACTGGCACGGCAGTGAGTCCCTCGCGGTGCTCGGCGGCCAGCAGCCCTCCTCTCCCTCGGTGGTCTCCGAGCTGTACACGGACGGCTCGCCGGTGACGAACTCCACCGACCTCAATGCGGTCACCATCAACCCGCCCAACAACACCGGCGGCATCGAGTGGGCCGGCAGTACGCTGCTGGCCGTGTACGGAGGCACCGGCGGCACTCCGCCGCAGATCACGCAGTACTCGTTCAACAGCAACTCGTGGAGTTCGCAGGGATCCGCGCCTGTGCAGGGTTTTTCCCCCAGTTACGCCTATTGACCGACTCGCCCCGATCAAGCCGCTTATGATCATGGCGTGGGGGAGGAACTGACGGAGCGTCAGCGGCGGTCCTGGTGGGCGACGCTGCTCGACCTCGTGCTGCCCGCGGAGTGCGCCGGCTGCGGGCATACAGGCACCGGCACCGTGATCGAGGGCTTGTGCAGCACCTGCGCTCTAACCCTCTCCGGGCCACCGGTCCCAGTACGCCACGCACGCCGCCTGTCCGGCTTGCCTCCGGTACACGCGCTTGCGCCGTACCGCGAACCAGTCGCGGACATCATCGTCGCGCAGAAGGAACGCAACCGGCTCGACCTGGCCAGACCCCTCGGCCGCCGTCTCGCGCGCGCAGCCCTGGCCGCCAGCCCCGGCGCCGCCGCGGTCTGGCTGGTCCCCGCACCCTCCGCCCGCTCATCGACGCGCCGCCGTGGCCAGGATCCGGTACGCCGCATGGCTTGCGCAGCGGCCGGTGAGATGCGCGCGCTCGGCCATACGGCCAACGTCCTCCCGGCCCTACGCCATCAACGGCGCGTAGCCGACCAGGTCGGCCTGACGCATCTGGAGCGCGCACAGAACCTCAGGGGCGCTCTCGCCGTACGACCGGCCGCGGCATCACGCCTGATCCAGCGCCCGGCCGTCCTCATCGACGATGTGACGACCAGCGGAGCCACACTCGCCGAAGCCGCACGCGCCATCCGGGCCGCCGGCGGACAGCCGATCGGCGCGGCCGTCATCGCCGCCACCAGATTCAGCGGCCGCTGAACCCACTGCCGCGAACCCGAGCGATTCAGATCCTGCAAATCGGGGCAGCCCAAACCGAACCGGAGCGCGGCTGAACCCGTGCACCCCCTCAGACCCCCGGATCGAGGAGGCCCCCGCTGAACCCGCCGCTACGTCGCAGTTCACCCGGTTCGGCACGCGACCGACGCGCCACCTCGCGCAAGCCGAGACTCCCAGGTGAACGCCCCTCGATTCACCCACTTGGCGGAGTAGGCCTATTGGCCCCTACCGTTCACGCCCAAGCGGCATTACGTTCAAGCGTATGAGCAGCGCGCACGACGACTGACGGCCGAAGTCGTGACGCCCCGACGTACCTGGCCGGAACTCGGCAAGGCCTTCCCGTCGTTACCCCTCCAAAGCCGGATCTTCCCGGCATAGGTTGACAAGAATCAAACCAGTCCCAGGAGGTGGTGCAGCCCTACCCAAGTATCAGAATCAGCCACTCCTACCAGTGGAGCGCGACCCCGCGCGCACGAGCCGGGGGAGCGTCCAAGCCGCAGCAGTGTCAGTCCAGACAGCGAGCGCGGCGCGAACGACGAGCGCCGGGCAATCAGCGAGCAAAGGGAGACGCGCGTGGACATCGTGGTGAAGGGCCGCAAGACCGAGGTGACCGAACGGTTCCGCAAGCACGTGGTCGAGAAGCTCTCGCGCATCGAGCGCTTCGACGGCAAGGCCATCAGCCTCGACGTGGAGCTGTCCAAGGAGCGCAACCCCCGGCAGGCCGAACGCTGCGACCGGATCGAGATCACCCTGCGCACCCGCGGCCCGGTGGTACGGGCCGAGGCCTGCGCCGCCGACCCCTACGCTGCGCTCGACCTGGCCGCCACCAAGCTGGAGGCGCGGCTGCGCCGCGCCGCCGACCGCCGCCGTGTGCACCACGGCCGCCGCAGCCCGGTCTCCGTGTCCGTCGCCACCTCCACCCTGGCCGAGCTCGAGGCCGCCGAGCTGGCCGAGCGCGCGGCCCCGGTCGCCGCCGCCGAGCCCCGCCGCGAGATCCGGCACGTCGGCCCGATCGAGGTCGAGGGCGACGGCCCGATGGTCGTGCGCGAGAAGACGCACACCGCCCCGTCGATGGACCTGTGCCAGGCGCTCTACGAGATGGAGCTGGTCGGGCACGACTTCTACCTGTTCGTCGACGCCGACACGAAGCTGCCCTCCGTGGTCTACCGCCGCCGCGGCTACGACTACGGCGTGATCCACCTGGAGGAAACCGGCGCGGCGCACTACTCCGGCGGTCAGCCGGGCACCGCCACCGCCGCATAACCAGATCCCGAGAAAGCACCGCGGACAGGCGGAATCAGCACACTTGACGACACGAGCAGGCGCGGACCCGGACCGCGGAACGAGGATCGCCCGAAGAGGCGGCGACCACGTCCCGAGCGGTACTGTCAATCCCGGGTCCGCGCCAGCTATTATCAGGTTTCGCCGATACTGTGCGATGATGACTCGGTCACTGAGCGTCTCCGGCGTCCCGTCCGGGAGTAACGGGCGCCTGCCCGGACCGGCCGATCCAGGTACTAGGGGGTACGGACAGGTGGCCCAATCCGATTCCGGCAGGCCGGTCGGCGTGCGCCCGGAGGGCATCCCGGCGCAGCCCGGCCGCCCCCGCCCCACCACACCGCAGTCGTCCGCCCCACCATCCGCAAGGCCCGCCGGCTCCCCCGGGCAACTTGCGTCCGGCGCCGATCCGATCCGGGTCCTGCTGGTCGACGATCATGCGCTGCTGCGCCGCGGCCTGGACATCGTGCTGCAGCAAGAGCCGGACATCGAGGTGGTCGGCGAGGCCGGAGACGGCGCGGAGGCGGTGGAGAAGGCCGGCGAGCTGCTGCCCGACGTGGTGCTGCTCGACGTGAAGATGCCCAGGCGCGGCGGCATCGAGGCGGCGGCCGCGATCAAGGAGGTCGCCCCGTCCACCCGCGTGGTCATGCTCACCATGAGCGACGAGGAAGCCGACCTCTACGACGCGATCAAGGCGGGCGCCACCGGCTATCTGCTCAAGGAGATCCCGCCGCACGAGATCGCCGACTCGATCCGCGCGGTCGCCGGCGGCCAGTCGCTGATCACCCCGTCGATGGCCACCAAGCTGCTGAGCGAGTTCGCCACCATGGCCAAGAGCGGCGAGGAGCGGCGCGAGCAGGGGCCGCCCGCGCCGAAGCTGACGGACCGCGAGCTCGAGGTGCTCAAGCTGATCGCCACCGGGGCCAACAACAGCAAGATCGCCAAGACCCTGTTCATCAGCGAGAACACGGTCAAGAACCACGTGCGCAACATCCTGGAGAAGCTGCAGCTGCACTCGCGGATGGAAGCCGTGATGTACGCGGTGCGCGAGAAGATCCTCGACCTGCCCTGACCCGCGCCCTCACCGCAGCCCACCAAAAGCCCTCGCCGCGCATCCCCGGCCGTGCCCGACCGCCTTAGACGCCCTTCGCCGGCCTCATTCAGCGCGCCGCCGCTACCGTTCGCGATGCTCTACGCTCGGCGGTCATGACGACCACGCAGCCCGCAGGGCCGCCCGAGACTGGTAAGCAGATCGCCCGCGGCAGGGTCCTGAGCCGTTCGGACATCACGTTCATGGCCGGCGCGGCCGCGTTCACGGTGGCCGCGGCGCTCACCAAGGGCGGCGGGGCGGTCATCCCGTTCCTGGTCTCCGCGGTGGCGGTCGCCCTGCTCGCGGCGCTGGTCGGCCGGGCCGTGGACCACCTCGCCGACCGGCTCGGCGCCGGCGCCGTGGGAGTGCTCCAGTCCGCCCTCGGCAACCTGCCGGAGCTGTTCATCTGCATCTTCGCGCTGCGCTCGCACCTGACCGACGTGGTCACCGCCGCGATCATCGGCTCCATCCTCGGCAACCTGCTGCTGGTGCTCGGCCTGTCCTTCTTCGTCGGCGGCCGCAGGAACGGGATCCTGCGCTTCTCCGAGAGCCGCGCCCGGATGATCATGGCGCTGATGATCCTCTCGGTCGCCGCGATGCTGGTGCCGTCCCTCGCCTCGTACATCCACGCCGCGGCCGCGAGCCACGAAGCGAGCCTGTCCCGCATCACCGCAGTGGTCCTGTTGGTAGTCTTCGCGCTCTCGATCCCCGCCTCGCTGCGCCGTGAGGACTCGGCCCCCGCTGACGCATCCGAGCCAACCGCAGAACAGGGGTCCGAATCGCAAGCGGAGCATGCTGAGCAGGAGGGCGGCAACCGCTGGCCGCTGGCCCTCGCCGTGACGATGCTGGCGGTAACCGGCGTCCTCGCGGCGTACGTCTCGGACTTGTTCGTAAGCGCTCTGCAGCCCGCCATGAACTCGATGCACATCTCGGATGCGTTCGCCGGCCTGGTGATCGTGGCCATCGCGGGCAACGCTGTGGAGAACGCGGTCGGCGTCAAGCTCGCCTGGCAAAACCAGGCCGACCACGCGCTCTCGGTGATCCTCAACAGCCCGCTGCAAATCGCCCTCGTGCTGGCCCCGGCGCTGGTCCTGCTCTCCCCGCTGGTCGGCGGCGCGACCTTCACGCTGGTCTTCAACCCGATGCTGGTGACCACCGTCGGCGTCTCCACGCTCGCCGTTGCCTACCTAGTCTCCGACGGCGAATCCGACTGGCTGGAAGGCGCGACGATGGTCGGGCTCTAT
>Ga0070741_10017000_pt1 | contig 12018 bp, 11 predicted proteins | sample Coa_R1_4_FD_66440 | JGI IMG/M metagenome (GOLD analysis project Ga0070741, IMG submission 66440) | Surface soil microbial communities from Centralia Pennsylvania, which are recovering from an underground coalmine fire - Coalmine... | ecosystem: Environmental > Terrestrial > Soil > Unclassified ...
CTGCTCAAGGAGATGGTCGCCGCCGGATACCTCGGGCGCAAGACCGGCCGCGGCTTCTATCGCTACTGAACCGACCATGTCCTACGAAACCCTGACTCTGGAAGCCCCGCAGCCCGGTGTTGCGCTGCTCACCATCAACCGTCCGAAGGCGCTCAATGCGCTATCGCCCGAGGTCGTCGCAGAGCTTTTCTCGGCGTTGTGCGCGGTGGAAGCGGCGAGCGACACGCGCTGCCTGCTCATCACCGGCGGGGGCAGCAAGGCGTTCGTCGCCGGTGCCGACATCGCGGCCATGAGCGGGATGTCGGCGCTCGAAGGACGTGAGTTCGCGCTCAAGGGCCACGCCTGCATGCGCATGCTCGAGTTGATGCCGATGCCGGTCGTCGCGCTGGTGAACGGCTATGCGCTGGGCGGCGGCTGCGAGCTCGCCCTCGCGTGCGACTGGATCATCGCCAGCGAGAGCGCGACGTTCGGGCAGCCGGAGGTGAATCTCGGGATCTGCCCGGGCTTTGGCGGCACGCAGCGTCTCGCGCGCGTGGTCGGCAAGGCGCAAGCGCTCGAGCTCATCTGCACGGGCCGACAGATCAAGGCCGACGAGGCATTGCGCATCGGCCTCGTGAATCGCGTCGTGCCCGCCGATCGCCTGCTGCAGGAAGGCCTGGACATGGCGAAGACGATTGCGAGCAAGGGGCCGCTCGCCGTCAAGATGTCGAAGCACCTGGTGCAGCGCGGTCAGGACCTCGACCTCGCCAATGCCAATGCCATGGAAGCCGACGTGTTCGGGCTACTGTGTGCGACAGAGGACAGGCGCGAAGGCATGGCGGCGTTCCTCGAGAAGCGCCCGGCTAAATTCTCGGCGCGCTGATCCGTCCCCGCGCGCTCGGCACGGCGATTTCGTTCCGCTCCAAGGTGCCTTCCTATAGAATCGTTCGACCTCGCGCTGGCCCGGCAAGAGCGCCACGCGTCATCCGCGCTCGCCGCGACCTGGGATAAACCGCGTCCCGCGTGAACCAGGCGGCGCACGGACGTAGGAGGAGGAAATGGCTACGCGGCTCGACACGTTCCCGCGGCTCCTGCTGCATCACGCCCATGTTCGCGGCGAACGTCCTGCCGTGCGCGAGAAGGACCTCGGCATCTGGCAGGTGTGGACGTGGCGCCAGGTTGCCGACGAGGTGCGTGCGCTCGCGTGTGGTCTAGCCGCACAGGGTTTCGCGCGCGGCATGCATCTCGCGATCATCGGCGACAACCGCCCGCGCCTGTACTGGGCCATGGCCGCGGCACAGGCGCTCGGCGGCGTGCCCGTGCCGATGTACCAGGATGCCCCCGCCGCGGAATTCGTGTTCGTGCTGAACGACGCCGCGCTGGGCTACGCCATCGTCGAGGACCAGGAGCAGGTCGACAAGTTGCTCGAGGCGCTGCCGCAGGTGCCGAGCCTCGAGCACATCTACTTCGACGATCCACGCGGCTTGCGCAATTACGGCGGGGTGATGAGCTTCGAGCACCTGCAGGAGCTCGGGCGCGAGTTCGACAAGGCGCATCCCGGCTACTTCGAGGAGGAGGTTGCGAAGGGCAGCCCCGAGGATGTGTCGGTCATGCTCTACACGTCCGGCACCACGGGCAAGCCCAAGGGCGTGTGCCAGACGCATCGCGCGTTCATCGAGGCCGCGCGTGGTGGCGTCGAGTTCGACAGGCTCACCGCCGACGACAGCGTGCTCTCCTATCTGCCGATGGCATGGGTCGGCGATCACCTGTTCTCGTTTGCCCAGTCCTACGTGGCGGGCTTCACCATCAACTGTCCGGAATCCGCGGACACGGTGATGACCGACATGCGCGAGATCGGCCCGACCTACTATTTCGCGCCGCCGCGCATCTTCGAGAACCTGCTGACCCAGGTGACGATCCGGATGGAGGACGCCGGCGTGGTGAAGCGGCGGCTGTACGCGTACTTCATGGACGTCGCGCGTCGCTGCGGGGCGGAGATCCTCGCCGGACAGGAGGTGCCGCTCGCCGATCGGATCCGCTACGCGATCGGCAACCTGCTGGTATACGGGCCGCTGCGCAACGTGCTCGGCATGAGCCGCATCCGCGTCGCATACACGGCGGGGGCGACCATCGGCCCCGATCTCTTCCGCTTCTATCGATCGATCGGCATCAACCTGAAGCAGCTCTATGGCGCGACCGAGACGTGCGCCTATGCGTGCCTGCAACCGGATCGCGCGGTCAAGCTCGACACCGTCGGCCTGCCTGCCCCCGGCGTCGAGCTCAAGCTCTCCGACGACGGCGAAGTGCTGGTGCGCGGTCCGATGCTGCTGCAGGCGTATTACAACCGCCCGGACGCCACGGCCGAGGCGATCGATCGCGATGGCTTCTTCCACACCGGTGACGCCGGGTTGTTCGATGCCGACGGGCAGCTGCGCATCATCGATCGCGCCAAGGACGTCGGCCGACTTGCCGGCGGCGCCCTGTTCGCTCCCAATTACATCGAGAACAAGCTCAAGTTCTTTCCGTACATCAAGGAGGCCGTCGCGTTCGGCCACGGCCGCGACAAGGTGTGCGCCTTCATCAACATCGATCTCGATGCCGTCGGCAACTGGGCGGAGCGGCGCAATCTCGCGTATTCGGGCTACACCGATCTCGCCGGCAAGCCCGAGGTGTACGAGCTCGTGCGCGAGTGCGTGGAGAAGGTGAACGTGGATCTCGCCCAGGACCCCGCGCTGGCAGCCTCGCAGGTGCAGCGGTTCCTGATCCTGCACAAGGAGCTCGATCCGGACGACGACGAGCTCACGCGCACGCGCAAGGTGCGTCGTCGCTACATTGCGGACAAATACGCCGCGCTCATCGACGCGATGTACGCGGGCCGCACGGTCCAGCACGTCGAGACCGAGGTGAAGTTCGAGGATGGGCGCAGGGGAGCCATCACGGCCGACGTGCGCATCGAGGACGTCAAGACACTCGGCGAGCCGCTCGCCAAGGCCGCATGATGCGCGACTCGCCGCAAGCAGCAGCCGGCGGCGCGGGTGCGTTCGACGGCGGCACGACCGATCGCGCGCTCGGCGACGTGCTACTGCGCGTCGAGAACATCTCGCTGCGCTTCGGCGGCGTGCATGCGCTCACGGACATCGGCTTCGAGGTGCGCGAGCACGAGGTGCTGGCCATCATCGGTCCCAACGGTGCGGGCAAGAGCTCGATGCTCAACGTGATCAATGGCGTGTATCACCCGCAGCAGGGCACGATCACGTTCCGCGGCAAGGCGCGCCGGCACATGAGCACGCACGACGCCGCCGCCGCGGGCATCGCACGCACGTTCCAGAACATCGCGCTGTTCAAGGGCATGACCGTGCTCGACAACATCATGACGGGACGCAACCTGCGCATGCGTGCGGGCCTGCTCGCCCAGGCGCTGTATTTCGGTCCGGCGCGGCGCGAGGAGCTCGAGCACCGCGCATTCGTCGAGCAGATCATCGACTTTCTCGAGATCCAGGCGTACCGCAGGACGCCGGTGGGCCGGCTGCCGTATGGCTTGCAGAAGCGCGTCGATCTCGGCCGGGCGCTCGCCATGGAGCCGAAGCTGCTGCTTCTGGACGAGCCGATGGCCGGCATGAATCTCGAGGAGAAGGCGGACATGTGCCGGTTCGTGCTCGACGTGAACGAGCAATTCGGCACCACCATCGTGCTGATCGAGCACGACATGAGCGTGGTGATGGAAATCTCCGATCGCGTGGTCGTGCTCGATTACGGCCGCAAGATCGCGGACGGCGCGCCGGACGCGGTGCGCAGCGACCCCGCCGTGATCGCCGCGTATCTCGGCATCGTGCACTGATCCGGCGAGACGACGAGCGACATGGTCCAGTTCTTTTTCGAGGTGCTGATCGGCGGCCTGCTCTCCGGGGTCATGTATTCGCTGGTCGCCCTCGGGTTCGTGCTGATCTACAAGGCCTCGGGCGTGTTCAATTTCGCCCAGGGGTCGCTCGTCTTTTTCGCCGCCCTGACCTTCGTCGGGCTGCTGGAGCATCACGTGCCGTTCGGCCTCGCGTTGCTCATCATGCTCGGGGTGATGGTCGTGGTGGCCCTGCTCATCGAGCGTCTCGTGCTGCGTCCGCTCGTCAACCAGCCGCCCATCTCGCTCTTCATGGCCACCATCGGCCTGAGCTTCCTGATCGAGGGCGTCGCGCAGATCCTGTGGGGCGCGAACGTGCGCGGTCTCGACCTCGGACTGCAGGACGAGCCGATCCAGGCCATCAGCGATGCGACGGGCATGAACGTGTCCAAGTTCGACCTCACCGCGGCCGGCATTGCGGCAGTGCTCGTGATCGTGGTCGCGTTGTTCTTCAATCGCACGCGCGTCGGCCGTGCGTTGCGGGCCGTCGCGGATGATCACCAGGCGGCGCTTGCGGTAGGGATCCCGCTGCAGCACATCTGGGCGATCGTATGGTCGGTGGCGGGGTTCGTTGCGCTGGTCACCGGATTGCTGTGGGGCGCGCGCAACGGCGTGCAGTTCGCGCTGACGTTCGTCGCACTCAAGGCGCTGCCGGTGCTGATCCTCGGCGGGTTCGAGTCGGTGCCGGGTGCGATCGTCGGCGGCCTCATCATCGGCGCCTCGGAAAAGCTCGCGGAGGTTTTCCTGGGCCCGTACGTCGGCGGCGGCATCGAGGGCTGGTTCCCGTACGTGCTCGCGCTGTTGTTCCTGCTGGTGAGGCCCGAAGGGCTCTTCGGCGAGAAGATCATTCGTCGCGTGTAGCCGCCAGACACCATGCTCTATCGCGAAGTCGGCCAGTTCAGGACCAGCTACGAGGCGGACTCGGGGATCTTCCCGATCCGCCAGGACCGCATCGCGATGCTCGCGGTGCTCGCGGTCGCGTTCGTGATCCTGCCGCTCGTGGCATCGCCGTATCTCTTCTCCGCGATCCTCATTCCCTTCCTGATCCTGTCGCTCGCGGCCATCGGGCTCAACATCCTCACCGGGTACGCGGGGCAGCTTTCCCTCGGCGCGGCGGCGTTCATGGCGGTGGGAGCCTTCGCTTCCTACAACTTCGTGCTGCGCGTTCCAGGGATTCCGGTGCTTGCGGCCTTCGTCGGGGGCGGCCTGATGGCGGCGCTCGTCGGCATCGTGTTCGGCCTGCCGAGCCTGCGCATTCGCGGCTTCTATCTCGCCGTGGCGACCCTCGCGGCGCAATTTTTCATCCTCTGGGCGCTGACCAAGATCGGCTGGTTCACCAACTACAACTCGTCCGGTGTGATCACCGCGCAACCGATCGTGATCTTCGGATTCCACTTCGACACGCCGCGCTCCAAATACCTCGTGGTCCTCGCGATCGTGAGCGTCATGGCGCTCGCCGCCAAGAACATGGCGCGCGGCAATATCGGGCGCCAGTGGATGGCCGTGCGCGACATGGACATCGCCGCCGAGGTGATCGGCATCCGGCCCATGCGGGCGAAGCTCTATGCCTTCGCGGTGAGCTCGTTCTATTGCGGCGTGGCGGGCGCGTTGTTCGCGTATTCGTATCTCGGCACCGTGGAGCCGGAGGCGTACAGTCTGGATCTGTCGTTTCGCATCCTGTTCATGATCATCATCGGCGGCATGGGTACGGTCCTGGGGGGCTTTCTCGGCAGCGCCTTCATCGTGATCCTGCCGATCGTGCTGAGCGTCACGGTGCAGGCGCTCGACCGTACGCTGCATCTGTCGATTCCGACGAGCGTTGCGTCGAACCTGGAGATCATGGTGTTCGGCGCACTGATCATCTTCTTCCTGGTGGTGGAGCCGCACGGCCTTGCCAGGATCTGGCAGATTTCGAAGGAGAAGCTGCGACTGTGGCCTTTCCCGCACTGAGACTCATGCAAGATCGTGCCGGCGACATGGCGCGCGGCATCGCAATGGCGATTCGTTGATGGTTGGCGCAGTACTACTCGAGGAGGAGAAGTCATGAAACGATGGTTGACGGCGCTCATCGGCGCTGCGGTGATCGCGGGCGCATCCGCGGCGGCCGCGCAGAACGAGCAATTCATCCCGATCCTTTCCTACCGCGTGGGCCCCTACGCCGCCGGCGGCTCGGGCTACTTCGGTGGCGCGATCGATTACTTCACGCTGGTGAATCTCAACGGCGGCATCAACGGCGTGAAGCTCGTGTGGCAGGAATGCGAGACGGAATACAACGCGTCGCGCGGCGTCGAGTGTTACGAGCGCCTGAAGACGCTGCACGGCGGGGCGACGACGGTTGAGCCCCTGTCGACCGGCATCGCGTATGGATTGTTCGAGCGCGTGGCCAACGACAAGATCCCGATGACCACGAACGGCTACGGCCTTGCGATCGCCGCCGACGGACGCGTGTTCCCGTGGGTGTTCCCGCTGGGCACGACGTACTGGGATCAGGCCGCCGCGATGATCGCGTTCCTGGGCCAGAAGGTGGGCGGTGACGCGAACCTCAAGGGCAAGAAGATCGCCTTCCTGTACCACGACTCCGCCTATGGCAAGGAGCCGATCCCGGTGCTCGATGCGTTCGCCGCGCAGAAGGGCTTCGAGCTCACCAAGATCGCACTGATTCCGCCCGGCAACACCCAGGAATCGCAATGGCTGCAGGTGCGCCAGCTACGGCCGGATTACGTGATCCTGTGGGGCTATGGCGTGATGAACCCGACGGCGCTCAAGACGGCGGCGAAATTCGGCTTCCCGCGCGACCACATCATCGGCGTGTGGTGGGCGGGCTCCGAGGAGGACGTCATTCCCGCGGGCGATGCGGCGAAGGGATACATCACCGCGGCGTTCTCGGCGCATGGCACCAACTTTCCGGTGATGCAGGACATCGTCAAGAAGGTGTACGGCACCGGCAAGGGCAACCTGGAGGACAAGGCGCGCATCGGCTCGATCTATCACACGCGCGGCGTGACGTACGCGATCATGATCACCGAGGCCATTCGCCGCGCGCAGGACCAGTTCGGCAAGGGCAAGCGGATGACGCCCGAGCAGGTGCGCTGGGGTCTCGAACATCTCGACCTGTCGGAAGCGCGTCTCAAGCAGCTCGGCGCGTTCGGTCTGTTCCCGCCGGTCAAGACAAGCTGTGCCGATCATGAAGGCTCGGGCATGGTGAAGTTCGAGCAATGGGATGGCAACAACTTCAAGCAGCTCACGCCTTACATGGCCGGCGATCGGGCGATGATCCGCAAGATGGTCGAGGACGGCGCGGCGAAGTACGCGGCGGAAAAGAAGATCACGCCGCGCGATTGCGCCAAGGAAGGCTGAGCGCCATGAGCACGGCGGCGTCGGCATTGCGGGTGGAGGCGATGGAGGCTTCCGTCGCCCCGCTCGCGCGCGGCGCCGCCGAGCCGCTGCTCGCGTTGAACAGCGTCGAGGTGATCTACGACCATGTGATCCTCGTGCTGAAGGGCGTGTCGTTGGCAGTGCCGGACGGCGGCATCGTCGCGCTGCTCGGGGCGAACGGCGCGGGCAAGACGACCACGCTCAAGGCCATTTCAAATCTGCTCGGCACCGAGCGTGGGCAGGTGACGAAGGGCACCATCGTGTTTCGCGGTCAACGCGTCGAGCAGAGCACGCCCAATGCGCTGGTGAAGATGGGCGTGTGCCAGGTGATGGAAGGCCGGCATTGCTTCCAGCATCTCACCATCGAAGAGAACCTGCTCACGGGTGCGTACACCCGCAAGGCATCGCGCGCCGAGCTCAAGGCCGATCTGGACAAGGTGTATGCGTATTTCCCCCGCCTGCGCGAGCGGCGCAACAGCCAGAGCGGATACACCTCCGGGGGCGAGCAGCAGATGACGGCGATCGGTCGTGCGCTGATGGCGCGTCCGTCAATGATCCTGCTCGACGAGCCGTCGATGGGATTGGCGCCGCAGATCGTGGAGGAGATCTTCGAGATCGTGCAGGACCTGAACGCCAAGGAGCGCGTGTCGTTCCTGCTCGCCGAGCAGAACACCAACATGGCGCTCAAGTACGCGCACTACGGCTACATCCTGGAGAACGGGCGCGTGGTCATGGATGGTGAAGCGTCGGCGCTGCGCGAGAACGAGGACGTGAAGGAGTTCTACCTCGGTGTGTCGCAGGCGGGCCGCAAGAGCTTCCGCCAGGCGAAGTTCTACAAGCGTCGCAAGCGCTGGCTGGCGTGAGCGAGCACTACGACACCCTCGAGACACGCGATCCCGAGCTGCGCGAGGGCCAGGCATTCGCGGCGGTGCGCGCGCAGATCGCGCATGCGAAGAGAAGCTCTCCGGCCTTCGCGCGCATTCTGGCCGAGATCGATCCCGATGCAATCGTGGACCGCGCCTCGCTCGCTCGCGTGCCCGTGACGCGCAAATCCGAGTTGCTGGAGCTGCAACAGGCCAATCGCCCATTCGGCGGATTCGCGGCGACCCGCTGGGGCGAAGCCGCACGCGTGTTCGCATCGCCCGGCCCGCTGTACGAGCCCGAAGGCCGTCGCGCCGATTACTGGCGGCTCGCGCGCGCCTTGTTCGCCGCCGGATTCAGGCGCGGCGATCTCGTGCACAACGCCTTCGCCTATCACTTCACGCCGGCGGGCTCGATGCTCGAGACCGGCGCGCATGCGCTGGGTTGCACCGTATTTCCAGCGGGGACGGGACAGACCGAGCAGCAGGTTCAGGCGATGCAGGATCTCGCGCCCGACGGTTATGTAGGCACGCCCTCGTTCCTGCGCATCATCCTCGAAAAGGCGGACGAGCTCGGGGCGAAGCTGCCGTCGTTGCGCAAGGCGCTCGTTTCCGGTGAAGCGTTCCTGCCAAGCGTGCGCGACGCATTGCTTGCGCGCGGCATTGCGGGCTTCCAGGCGTATGCGACCGCGGAGCTCGGCAACGTCGCGTACGAGACCGAAGCGCGCGAAGGGCTCGTGATAGACGAAGGCGTGCTGGTGGAAATCGTGCGACCCGGCACGAGCGATCCGCTGCCGCCCGGGGAAGTGGGCGAGGTGGTGGTTACGGCGCTCGTGAATACCGACTACCCGATGATCCGCTTCGGGACGGGCGATCTGTCGACGCAGCTGCCGGGCACCAGTCCCTGCGGGCGCACCAACATGCGCATCAAGGGCTGGATGGGACGCGCCGACCAGACGACCAAGGTACGCGGCCTGTTCGTGCATCCCGCTCAGGTGGCCGACGTGGTCAAGCGTCACCCGGACATCCTGCGCGCGCGGCTCGTGGTGTCGAACCCGCACGATGCCGACGAGATGACGCTGCACATCGAGACGAGCACGCCGCACACGGTGAACGTGCCGGCGGTGGTCGCATCATTGCGCGACTTCACGAAGATGCGCGGTGAGGTCGTGGTGCACGCGCCGGGCGAGTTGCCCAACGACGGCAAGGTGATCGACGATACGCGCAAGTTCTAGCGCGCTGTCGCCTCGCCGCAACAGGCTTCCGACCGCCGTGCCCGACGACCCATTTGCGCCGCTCGCGGAAGCCACGCTGCGCGAAGTCGCTGCGAGCGGCGTCGTGCGTACCTTTCCCCGCAACACGATCCTGATCCACGAAGGCGATCGCAGCGACGGCCTCTACATCATCCTGTCGGGTCGGGTGAAGGCGTACGCCAGCAACGAAGCGGGCAAGGAGTTCGTGCTCGGCTTTCACGGACCCGGCGATTACGTCGGCGAGATGTCGCTCGACGGCTCGCCGCGCTCGGCGTCGGTGATCACGACCGAGCCCACCACCTGCGCGATCGTCACCCGCGCGCAGTTCCTGGAGTTCGTGCGCGCGCATCCGGAGTTCGCGCAGCATCTCATCGAGAAGCTCATTCGTCGCTGCCGCACCGTCACCGAGAACGCCAAGAATCTCGCGCTATCCGACGTGTACGGGCGGCTCGTGCGCCTCTTCGCCGCCCTTGTCACGCACGTGGACGGGCGCGACGTCATCACCGAGCGCCTGACGCAGCAGGACATCGCGCAGCGCATCGGCGCATCGCGCGACATGGTCAGCAAGCTCATGAAGGACCTCGTCGCCGGCGGCTACGTTGCCGTCGAGAACCACACCATCGTCCTGCTGCGCAAGCTGCCGAGCGCGTGGTAGTCCGCGGACGCAGAAGTTCGTCGAATATTCGACCGATCCGCTGCGGATTGCTCCGTCTCGCGAGCCGCCCGCCATCGTTAAGGTGATCCATCGAGCGCGCGTGTCGACGCGCTCGCGTGAATCATCGAGCGATCTTGGAGGCGACCATGCGCAGGAACAAGGAACCGTACGACGAGAGCTGGAGCGCGCGCGGTGTCGTTGCGCTCAAGCTGGCCACGCTGCTCACCGTCGTGGCGGTGATCGCGCTCGGCGCGAGCGGCGGATCAGGCAATGACGAGCCGCCGCCGGTCGCCAGCGCGAAGACCGCGCCAGCGCCCTGATGCCGGGCGTCAAATGCCGGCCATGCAGAGGTATTTGACCTCCACGAACTCCTCGATGCCGTACTTGGAGCCTTCGCGGCCGAGACCGGACTGCTTCACGCCGCCGAACGGCGCGACCTCGGTCGTGATGAGACCGGTGTTGATGCCGACCATGCCGTATTCCAGCCCTTCGGCGACGCGCCAGATGCGTCCGATGTCGCGGCTGTAGAAATACGAGGCGAGCCCGTACTCGGTGCGATTCGCGAGCTCCACCACTTCGTCGTCGGTCTTGAAGCGAATGAGCGGTGCGATCGGGCCGAAGGTCTCCTCGCGGAAGATCTTCATCGACGGCGTCACGCCGGTGAGCACGGTGGGCTCGTAGAACGTGCCGCCCATGGCGTGACGCCTCGCGCCCGTGGTGGCACGTGCGCCGTGCGTGAGCGCATCGCTGACGTGATCCTCGACCTTGGCGAGCGCGTTCTGGTCGATGAGCGGCCCCTGCGTTACACCGGCCTCGGTGCCGTGTCCCACCTTGAGCGATTTCACTTTCTCGGTGAGCTTCGCGGCGAAGGCATCGTAGACGCCATCCTGCACGAACAGCCGGTTCGCGCAGATGCACGTCTGGCCGGCGTTGCGGTACTTCGATTGCATCGCACCCTCGGTCGCGGCATCGAGGTCCGCATCATCGAACACGATGAACGGCGCGTTGCCGCCGAGCTCGAGCGAGATCTTCTTGATCGTGGGCGCGACCTGGCCCATGAGGATCCGGCCCACCTCGGTGGACCCGGTGAACGAGAGCTTGCGCACGATCGGATTGGCGCACATTTCACGTCCGATCGTCGGCGCGTCGCCGGTGATCATGTTGACCACGCCCGGCGGAAAGCCCGCGCGATGCGCAAGCTCGGCCAAGGCAAAGGCGCAGAACGGCGTCTGCTCGGCCGGCTTGATCACCACCGTGCAACCGGCAGCAAGGGCCGGCGCCACCTTGCGCGTGATCATCGATGACGGGAAGTTCCAGGGAGTGATCGCCGCGCAAACGCCGACCGGTTGCTTGATCACCACAATGCGCTTGTCGTTCGCGATGGACGGAATGACATCGCCGTAGATGCGGCGCGCTTCCTCCGCGAACCATTCGACGTACGCGGCACCCGAGGCGATCTCGCCGCGCGCCTCCGCGAGCGGCTTGCCCTGCTCGGTGGTGAGAATGAGCGCGAGATCGTCGACGTTGGCGATCATGAGCTCGTACCAGCGGCGCAGGATGACGCTGCGCTCTTTCGCGGTCTTGGCGCGCCATGCCGGCCACGCAGCGTCCGCGGCTTCGATCGCGCGCCGGGTCTCGGCGGCGCCCATGTCGGGAACGGTGCCCACCAGCTGTCCGGTCGCGGGATTGGACACGCGGAAGGTCGCGCCGTTGTCCGCATCGGTCCAGGCGCCATTGATGTACGCCTGCTGTCGAAGCAGCGAGGCATCCTTGAGATCGGGGGTGAAGCGTTCGATGGCATCGGGCATGACAACCTCCGGCGAAACGGTTGCGCGAATGTGCGCAGATGCTCGAATTATAGGCGCTGCCCCCGCGGACCCGGCCGGCGCGGTTTCCTTGTCGGGCCTCTTCCTAGTCCCAGCGCACGACGCCGAGCGCGGCAGTGCCGAGGATCAGCACGCCGAAGGCGATGCGATACCACGCGAACGGCACGAAATCGTG
>Ga0070741_10017001_pt1 | contig 12017 bp, 9 predicted proteins | sample Coa_R1_4_FD_66440 | JGI IMG/M metagenome (GOLD analysis project Ga0070741, IMG submission 66440) | Surface soil microbial communities from Centralia Pennsylvania, which are recovering from an underground coalmine fire - Coalmine... | ecosystem: Environmental > Terrestrial > Soil > Unclassified ...
ACGAGCAGCCAGCCGGCTGCGCCAGGCGCGGTGACGCTGCGCTTCTACACCTGGACCGCGGCCGCCAACCTGCCCGCCTGGAAGGCGGGCGTCGAAGCATTCCAGCAGAAATACCCGAAGGTGCAGATCCAGCTCGACTACACGCCCGGCCAGCAGTATTGGGACAAGCTGACCGTCGAGTACGCGGGCGGGACGCCGCCGGACGTGATCTACGCGTCCCCGGCCGACGCCGAGCGGGTCGCCACGCAGGGCGTAGTGCTCGACCTCGCCAACCTGATCAAGGACGACAAGTTCCCGATCGAGGACATCAACCCGCAGGCGCAGCGGCCGTACCAGTGGGGCGGCAAAGTCTGGGGCATCTGCGCGTTCACCGACACGCGCTACCTCATCTACAACAAGAACCTCTTCAAGGACGCCGGCCTCCCCGAGCTGCCGCAGACCTGGGACGGCGAGTTCTCGATCGACACGTTCGTCAGCTACGCCAAGAAGCTGACCGATCCGTCCAAGCAGACCTGGGGCTACGTCTTCGAGGACAAACAGCCGGCCGCGCGCTGGAGCTGGCTGTTCGGCGGCTATTACTGGGACAGCATGGACTACCCGACGAAGGCGGTGATGGACAGCCCGGAGTCGACCGAGGGCTTCCAGTTCGTCCAGGACATGGTCCAGAAGCTCAAGATCGCGCCGAACCCGGCCGCCAACATGGGCGGGTCGGACCCGATGTTCCAGACCGGCAAGGTCGGGATGATCTGGGCGGGCTTCAAGAGCGCCGCCGCCATCCACCCGGCCATCAAGGACTTCGAATGGGGTATCTCGACGATCCCCAAGGGCAAGCGCCGGGTCTCGAACCTCAGCCCGAACGGCTTCCAGGTCGTCTCGAAGACCAAGCTCCGCGACGAGTCATGGAACCTGGTGAAGTACCTGACGGCCGACGACGGGAACGTCTACCTGTCGAAGGCGACCTCGATGCCGGCCAACCGGAAGATCGACTTCGCCAAGGTGTCGCCGCTGCAGCCCTGGCAGAACAAGCTGCTACAAGACGCGCTGACGACGGGACTGCCCGAAGTGCCGCACCCGAACATCAAGCCGCAGTTCTGGACGATCTTCAACGAAGAGATGGACGCCCTGCTCGCGGGCAGCAAGCCGGCGCCCGACGCGGTGAAGTCGATGGCCTCGCGGATCAACGCGGCCTTCCAGCCCTACGTCGTCGAGAAGTAGCGTGCCCCGCGTCGGCGGGAAGATGGCCCGCCGCGAGGCGCTCTGGTTCTACTTCCTCGTCTCGCCCTGGCTGGTGCACTTCCTCGTGCTCTCGCTCGGCCCGATCGTCGCGTCGGCCGTGCTGAGCCTGACCCAGTACGACATCGTCAACCCGCCGCTGTTCCTCGGCCTGGCGAACTACCGCCGAATGCTCGTCGACGACCCGCTCTTCCTCCAATCGCTGAAGGTCACGACCATCTGGGTGGCGGCGGGGCTGCCGCTGCGGTTGGTCGTCGCGCTCCTGCTGGCGGTGCTCTTGAACCAGCGGCTTCCGGGCGTCGGCGTTTTCCGCACGCTCTACTACCTGCCGTCCGTCATCTCGGGCGTGGCAGCGGCGGTCGTCTGGATGTGGTTGCTCCAGCCGCAGTTCGGCCTGCTGAACTACGCTCTGCGGGTGGTCGGGCTACCGACGCCGGACTGGCTCTCGAGCCCAAGCTGGGCCCTGCCGGGGCTGATCGTCATGAGCCTGTGGAGCACGGGCGCGACGATGGTGATCTTCCTCGCCGGGCTCCAGGGCATCCCGTCCGAGCTGTACGAGGCGGCCGCGATCGACGGCGCCGGCCGGGTGCGCCAGTTCAGCGCGATCACCGTCCCGATGATCACGCCGGTCATCCTCTTCAACTTGATCGTCGGGATCATCAGCTCGTTCCAGGTCTTCACGCAGGCGTTCATCATGACGAACGGCGGCCCGAGCAACGCGACGCTCTTCTACGTCCTCTACCTCTATAGGGTCGCCTTCCAGTACAGCCAGATGGGCTACGCCTCGGCGATGGCGTGGGTTCTCTTCCTGATCGTCCTCGTCCTGAGCCTGCTGGTGTTCCGCTCCTCGGACCGCTGGGTGCACTACGAGGGCGGGGTACGCGGCCGGTGAGCGTCGCCGGAACGTCGGTCCTGCCGCGGGCGGCGCGCGGCCGGCGCGCTGCCGCGGCGCCCGGCGCTCTGGTGGCGCGGGCGCTCGCCTTCGGCGTGGTCGGGGTGGGCGCGCTCACGATGCTCGTGCCGTTCGCCTGGATGGTGTCGACCTCGCTCAAGGCGCCGGGCGAGGTCTTCCTCTACCCGCCGCGCTGGATCCCGGCCCAACTCCACTGGGAGAACTACCGCGACGCGCTGACGGCGCTGCCGTTCGGCGCCTGGTACTGGAACACGACCTACATCGCCGTGGTGAGCACCGTCGGCCAGGTGGCGTCGGCGATGGTCGTGGGCTACGCGTTCGCCCGTCTGCGGGCGCCCGGCCGGGACGCGCTGTTCGTCCTGCTGCTGGCGACGATGATGCTGCCCGAGCAGGTGACGATGGTGCCGGTGTTCCTGATCTTCAAGGCGCTCGGCTGGGTCGACACCTGGTCCCCGCTCATCGTGCCGTCCTGGCTGGGCGGCAGCCCGTTCTACGTCTTCCTGGCGCGGCAATTCCTGATGACGCTGCCGATCGAGCTGGACGACGCCGCCAGGATCGACGGGTGCGGCGTGCTCGGGGTCCTCGGACGGATTCTGCTGCCGCTCTCCAAGCCGGTCATCGCGACGATCGCGGTGTTCACGCTGGTCGCCAAGTGGAACGAGTTTCTGTACCCGGTGATCTACTTGAACTCGACGCCCAAGTACGTGCTGTCGATCGGGCTGCGCCTCTTTCGCGACCTCGACGCGACGTCGTGGCATTGGCTGATGGCCGCGTCGCTGGTCACGATGATCCCGTGCCTGGTCGCGTTCTTCGCCGCGCAGCGGCTGTTCGTGCGCGGCATCGCTACGACCGGACTGAAGGGCTGACCGCCTGCACGTCGTTCCGAAGGGCGGAGCGACGGGGAAACCCAGCCGCGGCAGCTGCCACCAGCGCTGGTGGTCGCCCGCACGGCCGAGGTTCCTCGCTGCGCTCGGAATGACAGAGCACCGGCAGTGGCCGCCTGCCGCGACGCCGGCGCGCCCGTTGTAGGCTAGCGGCCATGACCGACCGCCACTGGTACGAGGTACCGTTCCGCGTCTTCCAGACCAACATCCGCGAGATCGACGCCGGGCTCGACGTCGAGGCGGTCGCCGACGACGTCGTCGGCTTCGGCGCCAACGTCTGGCTGCTCAACGCGGCTGGCATCGTCTCGTTCTACCCGACGAAGCTCGACTTCCAGCACCCCAGTCCATGGCTCTCGGAACGGCCGAGCGGCGACCTGATCGGCGACGCCGTCGAGGCGGCGCACAAGCGCGGCGTGCGGCTTATCGCGCGCTGCGACTTCTCGAAGCTGCACCAGGACGTCTACGAGCGGCACCCCGACTGGTTCTACGTCTCGCCGGCCGGCCAGCCGCAGGTCTACAACGGCCTCTATTCCTGCTGCCCGAACGCGCCCTACTACCAGGAGAAGGCGTTCGAGGTCATCGGCGAGGTGCTCGACCGCTACGCCGTCGACGGGTTCTTCTTCAACATGTTCAACCACCCGCTGCGCGACTACTCGGGCGTGTACCACGGCATCTGCCAGTGCGCCCACTGCCGCGCGCGCTTCGCCGAGGCCACCGGCATGGAGCTGCCCCGCGCCGAGGAGTGGACGAAGCCGGCGTACGTCCGCTGGCGCGAGTGGAGCCGCGGCGTGCTGCACGATCTGGCCGGCCGGGTCCGCGCGTTCATCAAGGAGCGGCGGCCGGACGTCGCGCTCATCCTGCGCCACAACCCGGACGTGACGATGAACGAAGTCAACAACGCGGTCGACCGGCCACTGCCGCTCTGGCGGTACTGGGCGGGCGAGTTCGGCCGAGAGGCGCGCACCGCCTACCCGGAGCGGCCGGCCGTCCAGAACAGCGTCATGTTCCTCGATCTGCCGTACCGGTTCACCGCCGAGCAGCCCGGCCTGATCGGCCTCGAGCTCGCCCAGACGATCAGCCAGGGCGTGAACCCGTGGGCGTACGTCATCGGCACGACGCGCAACCAGCCCGACCGCAAGAACTTCGCGATCGTGCGGCGGATGCTCACCTTCCACCGCGACAACGCCGCGCTGTACGATGGGCTGCGCTCGGCTGCGCAAGTCGCGATCGTCTCCTCGGTCCGCTCGGAGGAGCGGGTGGCCTTCGCGCACGGCGGCGAACAGGGCGCGGCTCAGGTGCGCAACGCCATGCGCGGCGCCTACCGCGCGCTCGTCGAGGGGCACGTGCCGTTCGACATCCTGCCAGACGACCAGCTCGTCGCGGCGTCGAAGGACGGGCGGCTCAGGCGCTACCGTGCACTCGTGCTGCCGAACGTCGCCGTGCTCGACGACGAGCAGGCCGCCGCGCTCGACGCCTTCGTCGAGGCCGGCGGGGGGCTCGTCGCGACGTACGAGACGGGCGCGTACACGCCGGAGGGGCGGCTGCGCAACGACCTCGCGCTCGCCTCGCTCGGCGCACGCCGCATCCTCAGCCGCCGCTCGGCGCCGTCGACGATCGGTCTGAGCGACGTGCGCGGCATCCACAGGCCGATGCGCTCGTCGTACCTGCGCGTCACGCGGCGCGAGGACCTGCCCGGCTTCGACGACACTGACCTCGTGATGCTCGACCGCGCCTTCCTCACGGTCGAGGCCCGCGAGGGCGCGACGCCGTCCCTCGCGCTCATCCCGCAGTCGCGCTCGGGCCCACCGGAGAAGATCTACTGGGATTACGAGACCGACCACCCCGGCCTGCTGCACCGCGCGCACGGCGCCGGGCGCACAGCCTACTTCACCTGGCCGGTCGACGCGCTCTTCTACGATCACTCGCTGCCCGAGCACCGCGCGCTGCTCGTGCAGGCGGTCGCGACGGTGGCCGGTGGGCAGCAGGTGGTGGCGGAGGCGCCGCCGCAGGTCGAGGTCGTCGTCGGCCAGCGGCCGGACGGCAGCCACCTCGTCCACCTGATCAACCACTCAGGCCACCAGGACCGCTCGTACCACGACCCGCTGCCGATCTACGACGTCGGGCTGGGGCTCGGGATCGAGGCCAGTCAGGCGCGCGCGCTGGTCGCCGGGCAGGCGCTGCCCGTCGAGCGCGCCGACGGCCGGACGCGTGTCCGACTGCCGCGGCTCGACGTCTTCGAGGCGATCCACCTCCGATGACGACCTGCGCCGTGTCATCCCGAGGAGCGCCCGTTTCTCTCACCGCGAGAGGGCGCAGCGACGAGGGATCTCGACTTATCTTGCCCACCGCCGCCGGCGCCAACCGCGTCGCGCCCAGCAGGCTGGAGCCGCCCGGGTTCCTCGCTACGCTCGGAACGACGGCGTGCCGCTGATCGAGCTAGCGCTCGTCACCGTCGGCTGGCCGGCCGCGTACGTCGAGTGGCTGCGCGCGTGCCTGGGCGCGGTGCGCTTCGTCCACACGCGCGACGACGCCGAGATCGGGCGCTGGCTGCGCGAGGCCGACGTCGCCGTGATCGCCGGCGACCTCGACGACCGCCACCTGGCCGCGCCGAAGCTGCGCTGGATCCACTGCGACCACGCCGGCCTCAACAAGTCGGCGCGGCCGGAGGTGTTCGAGAAGGGGCTCCTCGTCACGAGCTCGGCCGGCCGGTCCGCGCCGGCGCTCGCCGAGCACGCGATGATGTTCATGCTGACGTTCGCCTACCAGCTACCGCGCTTCATGGCCGCGCAGCGCCAGCACCGCTGGGGGATCGAGGGGCAGGACCGCCTGCGCGGCCTCATCGGCCGCACCGTCGGCATCGTCGGCCTCGGCAACACCGGCCGCGAGCTCGCCGCGCGCGCGAAGGCCTTCGGGATGACCGTGCTCGGCTACCGCCGCTCGGCGCGGCCCGTGGACGGCGTCGACCGCCTGTTCGCGTCCGAGCTGGGTGATCCGCTCGATGGCCTGCTCGCAGCGAGCGACTACGTCGTGCTGGCGACGCCGCTCTCCGACGCGACGCACCACCTGATCGGCGCCCGCGAGCTCGGGCTGATGAAGCCGACCGCGGTGCTGGTAAACATGGCCCGCGGCGCAGTCGTCGATGAGGCGGCGCTGATCGAAGCGCTGCGCGCCGGGAGGATCGCGGGCGCCGGTCTCGACGTCTTCGAGACCGAGCCGCTCCCGCCCGAGAGCCCGCTCTGGGACCTGCCGAACGTGCTCATCACGCCGCACACGACACCCCAGGTCCCCGACCGCACCGGCCGTTCGCTCGAGATCATCTGCGAGAACGCCCGCCGCTACAGGGCCGGCGAGCGGATGCTGAACTTGCTCGAGCCCCGCGACGTCTGGACCGCGCGGCGTTAGGGATCCGGTTCCGAATACCGTCGCATGGTGCCGCTACGCGTAAGCCGCCTGGCGCAGCCCCTTGAGGTAGCCGATCGCGAAGAGCCGTCCGATGCTCGAGTACATCGGGTTGGCGTTCGAGTCACCTTCCATCGTCGGCACGTGGTCGGGGCGGCAGACGCCGTCGAAGCCGACGTCGCGGTAGGCGGCCATGCAGGCGAGCATATCGGTCTGGCCCTCGTCGTGGAACGTCTCGACGAAGCGTTCGGGCGTTCCGCGCACGTCGCGCAGGTGGGCGAAGGCGATCTTGCCCTGGCGGCCGAAGTGGCGGATGACGCCTGGTAGATCGTCGGTCATCAGCGTGAAGTTGCCCTGGCAGAAGCAGATCGCGTTGGCCGGGCTCGGCACCAGGTCGACCAGCCGCTGGAAGTTCTCGACCGAGCGCATGATCCGCCCCAGCCCGCGGATCGGCGAGAGCGGTGGATCGTCGGGGTGCATCGCCAGCGTCACGCCCGACTCCTCGGCGACGGGCAGCACAGCCTCCAGGAAGTAGCGCAGCGCCTCCCACATCCGCTCCTCGCCCACCTCGCCGTACTCGGTGAGCGGCGCGGCGCGCATGAGATCGTGGTCGTAGCCCGTCACCGTCGCGCCGCCGCGGCCCGGGATGGCGACCGAGGTTCGGATCGCGTTCATCACCGGCATCCACTCGTAGCACCAGACCGGGATGCCGAGCCGCCCCATGCTCCGGATCAGCGTCAGGACGTGCTCGATCTCCTCGTCGCGGCCGGGCAGGCCGAGCTTGGCGCGGTCGAGCGGCGGTCGGCTTTCGAGCACGTCGAACGTGAAGCCGCCGTCGCGGTACGCGGTCGCGACGCGCAGCAGCGACGTGTAGCTCCAGGGCAGCTCCTCGCGCGGCACGTTCAGCCCGCGCGAGAAGTCCATCACGCCGACGACGTGCTCGACGCCGCACTGCTTGACGAGCCGCCAGAGCGGCGAGGGCGTGGGTGGGAGGACTTCCGCGATCTGGATCATCGAACAACCTCCGTCAAGTCCGACCGTACCACGCCCGGGCGTCGGCCCGGTCGGGCCGGACCAGCAACGCCAGCGGTGCGATGAGCGCCGTCGCGGTGGCGAGCACGGTCAGGCTCGCCGCGACGCCCAGCCGGTCGGCCAACGCGCCGTACGCGATCGGGGCGAGCGCCGAGGCGACGTCGACGCAGGTGAAGAAGAGGCCGTAGCCGCGAGCGCGCCGCGCGGCGTGGAAGAAGGCCGGCACGGAGGCGTAGAGCACCGACGAGGTGCCGTTGAGCCCGAAGCCGAGTGGGATCACCGCCAGGAAGAGCAGCGCAGCCGGCGCGTGGAGGAGCGCCAGCAGCCCGCCGGCCGTGACCAGCTCGGTGGCGACGATCAGCGCGGTCGTGCCGTAGCGGTCGCCGAGCGGACCGCAGACGAACTTGCCGGTCGCGCCGGCCGCGTAGATCGCCGAGTAGGCGAGGCCGATCGCCGCGGCGTCGAAGCCGCGCTGGCCGAGCAGGAACGGCGCGAAGGTGAGCGTCGTCCCACGCGCCATCGCGTCGAGCATACCGACGACGACGAGGCCGACGAAGAGTCGCGGGTTGGCGATGCCCCAACCGATTGATCCGGGCTCGGACGGAGACGCGGGGAGGTCCGCTCGTGCCTTTCCGGCCTCCCCGCCCAGGGGACGCGGAGGGGACGGCATCATCACCCAATACCCGAGCGCGAACAGCGCCCCAATGGCGCCGAGCGTCAGGAACCCGCCACGCCAGCCGTAGGCGGCGACGGCGACGCCGGCGATCGCCGGCGCGGCGACCTTGCCGAGGTCGCCGGCGAAGTTCAGTGTGCCGATCGCGGTGCCGCGGCGCGGGCCCTCGAAGAGGCGCGAGATGATCGCGGTCGCGACCGGGTGCTGCGTGTTGCCACCCAGCCCGGCGAAAAGCGCCAGCGCGAAGAGGAGGATGAAGCCCCCACCCGCGGCCATCGCGCACAAGCCGATGCCGACCCAGCCGGTGCCGAGCGCGAGCAGGAGCTGCTCGCCGTACCGCTCGGCGGCGATACCGGCCGGCACCTGCAAGATCGCCGAGGCGCCGGAATAGGCGGTCTTGAGCGCGCCGACCTGCGCGTAGGTGAGGCCGAGGTCGGCGGCGACGAGCGGCAGCAGCGGGTAGATGCCGGCGAAGAGCGCGTCGTTGACCGCGTGCATCGCGGACTGGGTCGCAAGGTGCCAGCGCCGCGACGGCGAGCCGGTGCCGAGGCGGAAAACTGCCATCGGGCGCGATGGTCTCACACCTGGGCTCGTCCAATGCCCTCTCGCGCCGACACCGATGGCCGCGCCACGGGGCCACACAGGGTATGAAGCTAATATGGTGAAAGTATGAACACCCGCTTCACGATTAGCTTGCCGGATGACCCGCTGGACGCGCTCGACCATCAGCTCGTCGGACGCGACGAAACGCGCAGCTCCGTGATTCGGCGGCTGATCCAGGAGGCGTTGCGCGAGGCCGAGGAGCGGCGCGAGGTCGAACGGTACATCCGCGGCTACCAGGCGGATCCCCAGACTGTGGAGGAGCTCGGCTGGGCTGATCAGGTCGCGCCAGCCGGACTGAGCGTCGAACCCTTGGGGGTGAGCCGGGGCGAGGTATGGTGGGCGAACCTCCCGCCGCCGTGGGGACGCCGACCGGTTGTGCCGCTGGCGCGCGACGAGGCGTACGACGTCTTGACCTGGGTCGCGGTCGCCCCGCTGACGACCCACATCCGCGACATCCCAACCGCTGTGCGGCTCGAGCCTGACAGAGATGGCGTGCCACGCCGGTGCGCCGTCAGCCTCGGCAACGTCCAGAGCTTGCGGAAGGATTGGGTGACGGATTTCATCGTGCCACTGGGTGCCCATCGGATGGTGGCGATCGACCGCGCCCTCCGCTTCGCGCTCGGTATCCGAAGCTGTCGGTGAGCTCGACGCGCCTGACGCTGGTCGGCGACGTCAACGTCCAGCGCGACGACCCGCGCTCGGTGTTCGCGCGCGTGCGCGACGAGCTGCGGCGGGCCGACGTGTTGTTCGGCGACCTCGAGATGGGTCTCTACCGACCGAGCGCCGTGATCGTGGAGAAGCCCGGCTGGCGGCAGTCCGAGGAGCGGATGGTCGAGGCGCTGCTCGACGCCGGCTTCGCCGCGGTCGGGTGCGCCAACAACGTCGTCCAGGGCGACGACGTCGTCCGGTCGACCGTGCGGGCCCTCGACGCGCACGGCATCGCCCACTCCGGCGCCGGCGAGGACCTGGCCATGGCGCGGGCGCCGGCGGTCGTCGAGCGGGGCGGACTCCGCTTCGGCCTGCTGGCGCGCACGGCGGTCTTCTACCCCCACGGCCACGCCGCCGGGCCGAGCAGCCCGGGCGTCGCGACGCTCAAGTGCCACACCGCCTACGAGCCGCACCCGCGCGTGCACGAGATGCCGGGCGCGCCGGCCACGACGCGCTCCTGGCCCGACCCGGCCTCGCTCGAAGCGCTGCGCGACGACCTCCGGGCGCTGCGCGGGCGGGTGGACGTGGTGGCCGTCTACGTCCACTGGGGCGTCTCGGGCTCGGACGAGCTGGCCGAGTACCAGCGAACCGTCGGGCACGACGCCGTCGACCACGGCGCCGACGTCGTCTTCGGCTCGCACGCGCACGTGCCGCAGGCGGTCGAGCTTTACAAGGGCCGCCCGATCCTCTACGGCCTGGGCAACTTCGCGTTCGACTGGGAGAACATTCGGCCCCACCGGCACGGATTGGCCGCCGAGATCACCCTCGACGGTGCCGAGGTGGTGCAGGTGGCGGTGCGGCCCGTCCACCGCCGCGATGACGCGCTGAACCAGCCGGAGATCCTGCCGGCCGACGACGGGCCAGGCCGCCGGATCGTCGAGCGGGTCGCCGAGCTCTCGAAACCGCTCGGCACGATACTGGAAATGCAGGACGGAAAGGCTGTTCTGCGCGCTGGCCTGCTGGCATGATGAGGGCCGCGGAGGTGGTGCGTGGACGGACAGCCAGCGCGACGACCCGAGTGGCGGAACGGAGGGCGGTGGACTAGACCGCGCGCGGCGTTCCCGGGCCATGGCCCGCTGCGGAACGCGGCGCCCGCGCGCCCGGCCCCGGCGCGACCGCTGGCCCAGCCTCAGCGCACCAAACCGACCAAGCCGACGCTCGTCTGCTGGCTCCAGGCGACCGCGCCAGACGGGACCCGCTTCGACCTCTCGCGGTCGCCCGACCGCCCCGGCGTGATGACGCCGCTGCGCGGCGCGTTCGGGCCGACCCAGGCGATGCAGGTAGCGGGGCTGCTCGAACGGCGCGGCTGGCGCGACGTGCGGATCATCCGCCGGCGGCTGAACGACACCCGGCCGCTGGCCGAGCACGAGCGGATCGACCCCGAGCTGCCGCTGCGGACCCGCGAGGTGCGGCTCGGCCGCCAGCGGCTGCTCGGCACCGAGGTGCCACCGCCGCCGTCCGTGGCGGCGGCGCGCAAAGGCGTCCGGTTGGCGCAGAGCGGCGACTGGCCGGCCGCGCGCGACCTGCTGCGCGCGGCGGTCGAGGCCGGCGGCGCTTCGGCCGCGGTCTGGCGCTCGCTCGGCATCGCGCAGGGCCGGTGCGGCGAGTGGAGGTACGCGCGCCGTGCCCTCGAGCAGGCGCAGGTGATGGGCGACGGGGCGGCCGCCCAACTGCTCGGCGAGGTACACCGCATCGAGTCGCTGCTGCGCGCGGTCGTCAAGCGCGCCTGGGACGCCGACGCGCACCGGCAGCTCGGGCTGCTCCTGATGTCGTGGGAGCGCGGCGATGAGGCGCTGCGCCACCTCGAGCGCGCGGTGCAGCTCGCGCCGCGCGACCTGCCGAGTCGGATGGCGCTCGGGCTCGAGCTGCTCTGCCGCTCCCGCTGGACCGACGCCGCGGCCTGCTACGAAGCCGCGCTCGATCTCGCCGGCGACGACGCGGCGCGCGAGGCGGCCGAGCAGGGCCTGGCGCTCGCCCGCGCTGGCAAGCTGCCGGAAGCCCCAACCCAGGCTGGCGAGGACGTCTGGGTGGAGCTCCTGGCCGCCGGGTAGAATCCCGCGACGGTCCCCAGACCCGGGGCGAGCGCACCCGCCGCGGGATCGTGGCGATCGCCGACGAGCAAGCCCGGGTCACCCGCCAAGCGGATCGGCCGGCCCTTGCTCCGTCCACCCTGTGCAGCGCGCATTCGGCGAGCGCATCTCCGAGCCTCCGGCGAGGCCGCCGGCGAGCATTTCCCCTTCACGGGCATCGACTTCCTTCGCACCGACCTGCCCCGGGCGCTTAGATACCACGGCGCATCGGCTTGACCGCCAGCGCCGCCCACAGCCCCGCCGCCGTCAGAACGACCGCCGTGAGCACAAACGAGGCACGAAGGCCGAACAGGTCGGCCGCGGCGGCGCCGAGCGCCGGGCCGGCCGCGCCGCCGAGCGACGTGGCTGCCGCGGTGAGGCCGAAAACCCAGCCGCGCCGCTCGCCCGGCGAGCGCAGCGCGATCGTCGCCATCACGCTGGGCATCAGCCCGCCGTCGAACACGCCGAGCAGGGCGCGCAGCACGAGAAGCTGCCACGGCGAG
>Ga0070741_10017002_pt1 | contig 12016 bp, 11 predicted proteins | sample Coa_R1_4_FD_66440 | JGI IMG/M metagenome (GOLD analysis project Ga0070741, IMG submission 66440) | Surface soil microbial communities from Centralia Pennsylvania, which are recovering from an underground coalmine fire - Coalmine... | ecosystem: Environmental > Terrestrial > Soil > Unclassified ...
AGGCTTTTGGCCACGGTTAAGGTCCTACCTGCAGATCGCTGCACCTGTCTACGGCGTGTTTTTTGTGCTGGAGCGTTTGTACAGCTGGTACCGATTTGGCTCGTTCACGCAGACCTATATTCCAATCTTCGCTCGCGAGATGCGGGCGCAGGATCCCACTCTCCCGGCGAATTTTCCCTGGAGCACGCCGCTGCACGTCGGCGTGATGGGTGCGCTCTTTCAGCCGGAAAAATCCATCTTCTTATTCGATCCTCTGCTGATCCTGGCTCTGCTTCTCTTTGTCCTGCTCTGGAAACGGCTTGACGCCGCCGTCCGTGCCTATGTGGTGGCTTCATTGTTGCTGGTGCTGGGCTACATTTTTTTATACGCGCGCTACACCTACTGGACCGGAGACTTCGCCTGGGGCGACCGTTACGTTTCGACCGCCGTGGAAATGGTGGCGGTGCTCGCTATTCCTCTCCTGTTGAAGTTTCGGGCGGAGACGCCAAGGTGGGTTTGGCCCATGGGCTTAGGTATAACGGCCATCAGTTTCTTCATTCAGGTGGCTTCGCTCATGTTCTGGCTGCCGCTGGAGATCTACCAGATGGAGACGCTGGGCCATCCCACCTTTGTGATCGCGCTACGCTTCAAAAACATCGTGGCGTTTGCGCTGGGAAAGATGGACGCCTGGGGCTTGAACACTGATGCGATGGGCTACGATCAGTGGGATTATGCGCACATCACGACTTGGAATTTTTTGCCGTTCTTGCTGAAAAGAGTCGGGGCGGCGCCCCGATGGGTCGTAGATGTGGCGTTTAGCGTTTGGACGGGCGCGATTGCGTTGCTTGCTGCGGTGGGGGTTTGCCTGAGGAGCGCTACACAGACGTCGAAGCCGTGATCCAGGGACTCACAAACAGCGGGTCTTGGCGTTATCGTTGCGAGCTGATGGCTTTCTGAAACCGCGCCAGGGCCTCCTCGACATAGCCTTCCATATTGCGAGGCTTGATTAAACCAGTTGGGCCGTAGAGGAAAACCCATTCCCCCATCTTTTCGACGTGCCAGTCATTTGGTTGGACGATACGAGAATTGCGGCATGGCGTGTCGGAAGTAACTCGAAAACCGACGACGGTTCGCTCGCGGGTCATGCTGTCGCTTGCGGCCTCGGTCGCAGGCTCCACGGGCATAGTTTTGTCGAAGACCATGGTTTCTCGCCCTTCGAGCGTTCCTCGCATAACGTTTTCTGCGGGAAGTCCCAGGTCAAACGTGGTGCCCTCGATGCCCAACTCCTTCCGCGACATGATCGGTTCAAACCGGAAGCCATGTTTGCGGGCAAGTTCCTGCAGGGCTTTCGGACGCGAGGGAGCGATCCAAAGCAGAACGGCATAAACCACGAGAACAGCGAGCAGAGAATATCCGATCCATGATTCGTTTCCGATGACCAGGAAGGATAGGATTGTTTCGCTATTCATTAAAAGTGCAGCTTATTCGACAGTCACCGATTTCGCCAAGTTCCTTGGCTGATCCACATCGCAACCACGCCGGACGGAGATGTGATAAGCCAGCAACTGGAGCGGGACGATCTCAAGGATCGGCGACAGTTCGTCGGGCGCCGGAGGTATGAACACGACGTGATCGGCCGATTCCGCGATTTCGTCATCGCCCTCGGTCGCCAGTGCAATTACCACACCCGAACGCGCCTTCACTTCCTTCAGATTCGAGATCGTCTTCTCGTACCGCAACATCGACTCAGCATCGTTCACATCGCGGGTCGCGATCACCACGACCGGAAGGTTTTCGTCGATCAAGGCATTCGGACCATGCTTCATTTCGCCCGCCGGATAACCCTCGGCGTGAATGTACGAAATTTCCTTCAGCTTCAGGGCGCCTTCGAGAGCGATCGGGTAATGTATGCCGCGGCCGAGAAACAGGAAATCGTGGACTTTCTGGTAGCGCTTGGCCAACTCATCACACGCGTGATCCTGGGAAAGCAGCGATTCCAGTTTTGCGGGAATCTTCGTCAACTCCTGCATGGAGGCGCGAGCCTGGTCAGGCTTCATGACTTCTCGGACCTGCGCGAGATACATGGCAAAAATATATAGAGCGGTAAGTTGCGCGGTAAATGCCTTGGTCGACGCGACACCAATCTCCGGGCCCGCGTGAGTATAGATTGTCCCCTCGGATTCGCGAGTGATGGTGGAACCTACAACGTTGCAGATCGCAAGCGTCTTCGAACCTTTCGCTTTGGCCTCTCGTTGGGCGGCCAGGGTGTCGGCGGTCTCGCCAGACTGCGAAATCACCAGCGTAATCGTGTTCGGGGCGACGATCGGATTGCGGTATCGCCACTCGCTCGCGTAGTCGACCTCGACCGGTATCCGCGCCAGCGATTCAATCATGAACTTCCCGGCGAGTCCCGCATGCCAACTCGTTCCGCAGGCGATGATGTTGATTTTTCCGGCCTCGCGAAACTCTGCCTCCGTAATCTGCATTTCATTGAGGAAGATGTGTCCGGTATCTTGAGAAACCCGACCTAATGTCGTCTCCCGCACGGCGCTGGGCTGCTCGTAGATTTCCTTGAGCATGAAATGCTTGAATCCACCCTTTTCCGCCTGGATGGGATCCCACGTAACATGCTGGATCTGCCGCACAACCGGCTTGCCGTTGAAGTCGGTGAGTTGAACTCCGTCGGGAGTTACGACCGCCATATCACCGTCCGCCAGAAAGAAGATATCGCGCGTGTGCTGCAGGATTGCGGGAACGTCGGAAGCCACGAAGTATTCGTCATTGCCTAGCCCGATGACTGCGGGTGGCCCATTGCGGGCGGCAACGATCTTGTTTGGATCGTCGGTGCAGATCACCGCGATTGCGAAGACTCCGGAAAGCTGCTTGATCGTCTGCCGGACGGCTTCTTCCAGGGAAGGCCGATGTCCATTGCCCGTCTTGTAAAAAAACTTCTCGACGAGGTGCGCAATGATCTCCGTATCGGTCTCAGTCGTAAACGTGTGGCCTTCTTCGATCAGCTTCTTTTTCAGGCTGAGATAGTTTTCCACGATCCCGTTGTGAACGACGACGATCTTACCCGTGCAGTCGCGGTGGGGATGCGCGTTCTCTTCTGTCGGCCTTCCATGAGTGGCCCAACGCGTGTGCCCGATGCCGTAGGTTCCATCAAGAGGCTTGTTTTTGATCGCCTCTTCGAGATTGCGAAGCTTGCCCTCAGCGCGGCGCACGTCGAGTCCATCACCATTGCAGCCCACTGCAATGCCGGCGGAATCGTAGCCGCGATATTCCAACCGGCGCAGCCCCTCAATGATGACGGGAACGACACTTTTCTTGCCGACATAACCGACTATGCCGCACATATCTCCACCTCGATGGTTCCCCAGCTACTCGGCGAGGGAAAAACGAAATTCTTCGATAACCGGATTGGTCAGTACTTCGCGGGCGATGCGTTCGACTTCCGCCTTCGCCTGTTCGGGGGAGAGGCCGCCATCCAACTGCAGCTCAAAATACTTTCCCTGCCGCACGCTTTCCAGACCTTTGTAGCCCATTTTCTGGAGCGCGCCCTGGATGGTTTTACCTTGGGGGTCGAGGACACTCTTCTTTAACGACACGTACACGTAGGCTGTCATAAAAATATCATTATACGTAAGCCTTGTGTGTTCCGTAGCCTACCCGGAAGTGGGGGTGTTCCCTGGAAGCGGGGCGACTGACTGCGTTGTTTCATCCAATCGGCTGAGTTTCCGATCAAGATCCGCCAGCGTTTTACTGAGCAGTTCGCGGTGGCGCGGATTCTTTGCATTTTCGAGCTGTTGCACGATCCTCTGACGGTCGAGACGAAGGCCTTCGCGTTCGCGGCTGCGCGCCGCCGCTTCCGGCGTCAGCTTCACTCGAGGCTTTGCAGACTCCTGCGTCGCCTCGTCCTGCTGCGCCTCAACCGACTTGCTTTCCCAGCCGCGTGCCATAAGTCAATTATAGGTCGAAGTATGTCCCGGGATGCCGCCTTGACAGGGTCTTTATAATCCGAAGGTTCAGGTTTTTGTAGGACAGACTACAGCTGCCTTTTTGAGGGGGAAGGCGGCGAGGTGCCTCCACGTGTCGCCCTTCATTGCCCTCGCAATCTCAGTCGATCTTCGCTCGCTTCGCAACCGCGTCGTACCTGAGTTTCTCCGTATCCGAAGTTACTTAGTCGTCGACAAAGTGACAGCAGAGGGGAGCCTCCGTGCACGCTGATCCCGACAACCTGGAAACCGCTCTGTTGGACGTACAACTGGGGCTTCGCGCTCAAACCGAGCGATTACAAGTTTTGTGGGAAGTAAATAAGCTTCTGGCCTCTCCTTGGGACCTGCAAAAGCTGTTTCCCAGGATTTCTGCAACCCTGCGTACCGTACTAAGGCACGAGTTCGCCAGCTTCGTGTCGCACGATCTCGCAACCGGCCTGCTGGTACGGCAGGCGCTGGATTTTCCGCAGGGAAAGAACTTGATCGCCGCCATGCAGGTCCTTACGCGTAGCTCCCCCGCAGGGCTTGCCGTGGAAGAGCAAAGTCCGAAGTCCTACTCCAAGGAAGACCTGTCGAATCTGGATGACGAAATTGCCAGAGCCTTCGTATCGGAAGGAATTGAGACTTTGTGCTGCGCTCCCCTGCTGCGTCCAAAAGGCCCGCTTGGCGTCCTGGTCGTTGGAAGCACACGAAGAAGCGCTTTTCGCGATGGTGATCTGAAGCTCCTGTCTCAGGTTGCAGCTCAACTCGCGATTGCGATTGAGAACCATCGAACAGCGCTCGAGGTCCAGCAGCTAAGACAGCGATTAGGAGAAGAACGCCAGTACCTTGAAGGCAATCCGCCCCAGCGGGGGATTTTCAGCGGCATTATCGGAGATAGTGCGGCGCTCGCAAAGGTGCTCGATCAGATCGATACAGTGGCCACCAGCGACGCGGCAGTCATGATCCTGGGCGAGACCGGCACTGGAAAAGAGCTGGTTGCGCGCGCGATCCATGACTCGAGCCATCGGAAGAAGGGACCATTTATAAAGCTCAATTGCGCGGCAATTCCGCTCGGTCTGCTGGAAAGTGAACTGTTTGGACATGAGAGGGGCGCATTTACCGGTGCGATCACACGCAAGATCGGACGCCTGGAGCTCGCTGACGATGGAACACTTTTCCTCGACGAAGTAGGCGAAATTCCGATGGAGCTGCAGCCCAAGCTGTTGCGGGTCCTGCAAGATCATGAGTTCGAGCGTCTTGGCAGCACGACGACCCGTAAGGTCAACATGCGCCTGATAACAGCCACTAACCGCGATCTGGAAGAGCGAATCGAAAGCCGTCAGTTCCGGCGAGATTTGTTTTACCGCCTGAAAGTCTTTCCGATCCGGGTACCGGCACTCCGCGAACGGCGCGAAGACATTCCGCTATTGGTCCGCCATTTCGTGCATAAAGTAGCCAGGCGAATGCAGCGCAATATCGAACTTATTCCTAAGGAGACGATGAAAGCTCTGATGGACTGGAAGTGGCCGGGAAACATTCGGGAACTGGAAAATCTTATCGAGCGGTCCGTGATTCTAAGCGAAGGCACGGTCCTCCGCGTCCCGCTGGAAGAATTGCGAATCGCAAAGAGTGAGACCGAAGTCGCCGACGATCAATCGCTGGTTAATTCCGAGAAGCTGCACATTATTCGCGTACTGAGAGAGACGGGCGGAGTACTTTCGGGACCAAACGGGGCCGCTAAACGGCTGGGGTTGAAGCGGACCACTTTGCAGTCCAAGATGGAGCGGCTCGGGATTACCCGAGAGGCGTATGAGGGAGAATCGAAAGGCTGATTCCGAATCTATGGTCTGCCGACGGGACTGCCGACTGATCGGCAAATTGCCGTGATGCAGGCAAGGAATAACAGGGGTGTTAATTGTCCTGTTTCGGAACTCGTTCCATTCAGGGAACTTGTGCCAAATCGATCCAAAGCCGCTTTTGGAACGCCACCTGCTTTTCTATCTGGGTTTTCCGCCTCTGGCCGGGGTTCCCCCCAGCCTGTCCCTGAGGATTGACTCACTTTTACCTTTATTCGTTTGCTGCGGATCCCCTGGTTCGCAGCAGTGGAGTTGCCAGTGCTACAGCTGAAAGACAACGAGTCTGCCGCGCCCGTCCTTTCCTCATGGAGCACCGCAAGTTCCGGAGCGCTCCTGAGAATTCGCCGCTGTCGACGATTGAACGAAGACCAGGAGTTGGTGCATCAGCCGCAGCAATCGGCAGAAAATAGTAAGCCTTCCGGACTATTGCAGATCCCGGAAGCGAGGTCGGCATCTGCAGCGCAAGAGGTTGATCCGCTTTACCTTTTCGCTTGCCGCATGGCGTGGGAACGGGAAGAGGATCCGAACGCCGGGTGGGAATTGATCTCTGCCGCGGCAAGCCCAAATGCGGACACACAGGCCCATGCGCGGGCCCTGCTTTCGAACTCGCGGAACTTGCCCAGCCTGGGACTAACCGCCCCTACCAATGTAAGAAAGAAACGTAAAAATACCGAGGAGGAAGAGGAAGTGAAAGGACCCTATGAGCTTGAGATCATTGAGAATTGCGCAGAGTGTGCGGGCCATGACGGGTGCTTCTGCAAATTCTCCCCGGAGATCCTGGCCGCCCTCAACGAAGTGACACACAAGATGACGCTGCCCGCGGGCGCAATTTTGTTTGTCGAGGGACAGGAACCGCGAGGAGTTTTCATTGTCTGCTCGGGCCGCGTGAATCTCTCCACTACGTCGCGCGAGGGCAAGAGCCTGATACTCAAATCCGCGGAAGAAGGACATGTGCTGGGCGTGAGCGCAACGGTGTCCGGCAGCGGCTATGAAATCACCACCGAAACTGGAACTCCCTGCCAGATCGGCTTCATCGACCGAAAACATTTTCTTGAGCTTATGGAGACGTTCAGCGAGGTCGGACTTCATACGGCCCAATGCCTCAGCCGCGATTACCGGGCAGCGTACCGAGACATCCACGATTTGATTCTCACGCGCTCGTCTGCGGGAAAGCTGGCGAAGCTGCTACTTTCGCAGGCGCCCACCCGGGGAAAACAGGTCAAGAAAAACGCGACAACACTGCCGACCCATGAGGAGATGGCGCAGCGGATTGGCGCGTCAAGGGAAACGGTGACCCGATTGCTTAGCAACCTGCGGAGAAAACGTTTGATCCGGATTAAGGGAACCCAGCTGATGATTCGAAATCGAACTGCACTGGAGGCGTTGGCAGTGTAGCCCTCCCCCCTAGAGACCGGAGAGCGTCAATTGGCACGTTCTCCGGTTCGAATGCTACCTCCACCAGAGAGATCCAATGTACACAGGTACACTAATTCAGGATTTGCTGGACCTTGCCCAGCGAGTGAGGAGAGACTCCAGCGAACAAAGACACCGGGAAGCGGCCTTTTCCCGAGGTGAAGAGAACCTCTCAGAGTCCGAAGAGTTCCCGCAAGCGCTTGGTTTGAGCTCGGCTGACCGGGATCTCCGTTTGCTTTTTGTCGTCCATCCGCAGCTGGTACGAACTCTTGAACCAGGGAACGACCTCGCGGATGCGGTTAATGTTGACGAGGTACGAGCGGTGCGCGCGCCAAAACGTGTTCGCGTCGAGACTGTCGAGCAACTCCTCCAGCGTCCGGCAGTTGGACTGGCCTTCCATCCCCGCTGCGCCCGCAGTCACAACTGTGATCACGCCGTCTTCGATCCAGGCATAACAGATATCTTTTTGGTCCACGAGAAACATTCTTCCGGCGGCTTTTAGTAGGACCTTGGAGGCCGGCTGCTTCTGTGACTCCAGCATGCGCATGAGTGTTTCGAATTTCTCTGCCGGAGCGCCGCCGGCCTCCTGTTGAGCTCGAGCCTTCTGAATGGCTTGGGTCACACGCTTCCGGTCAAAGGGCTTGAGCAGGTAATCCACAGCGTTCACTTCGAAAGCCTTCACCGCATACTGGTCGAAGGCCGTCGCGAAAACGATTTTCGGGAGAGGCACCTTCTTGTCGAGGAGCTTCTTGATCACTCCGAAGCCATCGAGTCCCGGCATTTGGACATCCAGAAAGACCAAGTCAGGATTATGTTCCTTGATGAGGTTTACAGCTTCGAGCCCGTTTTTACCCTGGGCAATGACGCTGACCTCGCCAGTATTCTTCAGTAGATAGGCAAGTTCGTCGCGGGCCAGTTGCTCATCATCGACGATTACTGCAGATAAAGGCATGGCTGCTCCGGGTAACTCCGCTGCTCAGACGCGAGTATAGTTTTGCGGCCACACGGGCGCAAATACCAGAACAGGGAGGCAAGCCAGACGACCGCTGGTTGGCAATCCTGGAGGTCCGAGCCGTGGGCCTCCGAGATTGGATGACAATTTACGATTGCGCAACCATCTGGCAGTCGAATCCCTCTAATGTTGGTATCATGCCGGGGAGTTCGACACCGGCGCAGGCTCTTATGCTTGTGAGACGTTACCTTGAGGGGTTCAGTCTGCTTCTCGCCACGGTGGCGGCGCTGAGCTGCGGAGGATCGAATGGCCCCCTAGCGCCCGCCAAGCCTAGCAGCGAAATCCTGTATGTCCTGCAAAACGGATCGATTACGACGTACTCCATTGACCCAAACTCTCTGGCAGCGACACCCGTTGAAGATCCGGTAACTCTAACGAGCCCGCCGGCATCTCTGCTGCAATTCGATCCCTCGCCAAAGGATCATTTTGTCTACGACGTTTGGGCCGACGGCCAGAATGTCCAACATTTATCGGTATTCCAGACCGACGATTTTGGGGTACCGCAATTGCCCGCTATTCAGACGCTTGACGCGGATTCACTCTCGCAGTTCAATCTGCACCCCACCGGCAAGTTCGCCTACATGTTGCAGGTGACCACTACAAATAACCAGTACTTTGCCAAGATCCGGTTGTTCGCCGTGCAGAACTCAGCGGGAAAGCTGAAAGAAAACGTCCAACTCCAGGGGACCTATGGGCCGGCGCCGTTCTGGCCAGCCCTTCTCTATGGATTCAGCCCGGATGCATCGAAACTCTATATCAGCGCGCCCTCGACCACGAGTTCGGTTTACCTTCAACGGGCGATCAATACGGGGAACGGAACGTTGGGAGCTACCAAGCAACTCATTAGTCTCAATGGAACCGAGGACGTCTCGATCGGATCCGTCATAGCGGTTCTGAACCAAAGCGCCGGCGCCACCGATCAAGGGTATTTGGACATCTTTCCCAATGTTCCCAATCCGAAGCGGGCGGTCCACTGCACCTCAGCGATGCTCACTTTCTGTGGAAGCGCGAGCAATGTGCAACTCGGGATATCCGGAAAATATTTATTCCTGACAGACCCCGTGAGCGATGCCGTTCACGTGGTGCGGGTGAATCTTTCGAAAAGCAGTCTGGTCGATACGGGCAGTTCGATGCCGATCAGTTCGCAGACGCCGGGATTCGTATTCAATCACGATGGCAGCATCGTCTACGAGATGGAGACCGACGGCAACCTTCACTTCTTCCACTTCGATTCCAACACGGGAACGCTGACCGAGGGTGGAACTCCTCTTCCCATCGCGCAGGGCAGCGGTATTTGCCCTGCGCATCATCAATAACTTTTCAAGCCGTTTCGCGCCGCAAGTGAGGCATTAAGTTCTACTGCGGACGCGGCATCATCCCACCCATGTTGGGCATTTCGAATTTCTTATAGCCCGCGGGAATCTCGAAAAGACTCGCCGGCTGCGATCCTTCCTGGATGTTGCGCAGTTCGCCGGAGCCGCCGTTCTTGTCGACCCATTTCACCGGGAAACGTAGCTTTGGATCGAGCCAGACGGTTCCCATCTCACCCTTTGAGTTCGTGCCTTCATATTTCACGGTGCTTCGTCCGTTTACCGTCTCGTTGCCGACCTTGTGGCAAGTGCCTCCTTTGTTCTGAGACATCTCCAACCACTGTGGGCAGGCATCTTCTACGTTCTGAGCGTGGAAGAAATCGTACCCGACCTTCTGTCCGATCATCTGCTGCGGCATCTCCATATACATTTGGCGTTCATCCATCAGCACAGTCCAGCTCTGCTTGTTCATGTCCAAGATGACGGCACCTCCGCCGCGTGCCTCTTTTTTGCCAGGTTCGAAGCGCGCCTTGTCTTTGCCGAAATAGACTTTGGCGTCTGAGTCAGGATGTTTGTCGCTGTGTACCTCGGCTGAGAATTCGGTTTGGGCGAGTACGAAGCTTGCGGCTGAAAGCAACATCGCTGCCGCTGCGAAACGGATTGTCCTTCGAATCATAGGAAGCTCCTGAACGGTTTTGGAGTTTTTACAGGGGGAGTATTTGGCGGAAAAAGCATACCAGAACTGACGGCGAGATCAATCTGCCGCCTGTCGACGGGCCTGCGGCCCAGGCTTAGAGAACCGGGTTTCAACCCATTTCGACAGAAACGTGCTGGAGTGGGGCTCGAACCCGAGTTTCCGATACAGGTGCATCGCGGCCGCGTTGCCTTTCATGACTTCGAGATGCAAGGCGCGAATGCCGAGTTCCTTCGCGGCATCTTCTACGAACCGCATCGTCGTTTTTCCCCAGCCGCGGTTTCGATAGTTTTCGTGCAGATAGAACTCGTCGACGAAAGCATCGCGTCCGAGCCATTCCAGGCTGTATCCAAAACAGATGACGACGTAGCCGATTGGATCTGAGCCGTCGAGGATCAACCATGCGCGTCCGAAGTCAGGATTGCGCAGCAGGGATATCAGTGCGGCTCGAGCCTTCTCGTGATCGAAGCCGTGTCCGTCGAACGCATAGTAGGCGCGCATGAAACCGAGCAGCAGATCGGCATCACCTTCGACAGCGAGCCTGAATTGGGGATCGCCGTGCATATTCAATTCAAACGACGTTTTCGAGCGCTAATGCCATTCCCATTCCGCCGCTGACGCAGAGTGTAGCTACGCCCTTTTTCGTATTGCGCTTCAGCATCTCGTGCAGGAGCGTCACCGTAATGCGCGTTCCGGTGCAGCCAATCGGATGACCGAGGGCGATCGCGCCTCCGTTTACGTTCAGGCGATCACGGTTGAAGCTGAGGACGCGATCGCAGGCTAGCACTTGCGCCGCAAACGCTTCATTCAGTTCGACAAGACCAAACTCGTGCAGCCGCAAACCGTGCTTGTCTGCCAGCTTCTGAAGTGCGGGAACCGGACCAATTCCCATGGTGCGCGGATCGACTCCCGCTGAGGTAACGGCGACAATTCGAGCCAGCGGCTTGAGGTTGTTCTCCTTCACAAAATGCTCGCTGGCAATCACCATCGACGCTGCGCCGTCCGTTATCCCAGAGGAGTTTCCTGCCGAAATCGTTCCTGTCTTCGAAAACACTGGAGGCAGTTTCGCCAGCTTCTCCATGTTCGCGTCAGGAAATGGATGCTCATCCCGAGCAAGCGTGGTAGTTCCCTTTTTACCCTCGATAATCACGGGAACAATTTCCGCATCGAGACGACCTGCGGCGATTGCGCGGGCGGCGCGTGTTTGGGACGTCAACGCAAATTCGTCTTGCTCCTCGCGCGTGATGTTGTATTCTTCCGCGAGGACTTCCGCCGTTTCGCCCATCACCATCTTCGCCAGCGGACAGAAAAATCCATCGCGGTACATGCCATCGACGAGTTCCTGGTTGCCGAGGCGATATCCCCAACGCGCGCCATCCAAGTAATAAGGAAGGCGCGACATCGATTCTGTTCCGCCAGCGAGAATGCAATTCGATTCTCCGAGCACGATCGCCTGATACGACAGCGCGATCGACTTCATCCCTGAAGCACAGGCTTTGTTCACGGTAAATGCGGGAACTTCCTGCGGCACTCCGCTGCGGATCGAGATCTGGCGCGCGGGATTTGGTCCGCCTCCAGCCTGGCGCGCATTGCCGAAGATCGTCTCTTCGATTTGTTCCGGGCGAACGGCTGCGCGCTCGATGGCTGCTTTCGCTGCAACGACGCCCATGTCGACTGCGGTTTGTGAGGCCAGCGAACCGCCGAATTTTCCGATGGGCGTGCGAACTGCCGAAAGTATGTAAACCGCTTGCACGAGAAACCTCCGAACTGCTCAG
>Ga0070741_10017003_pt1 | contig 12016 bp, 12 predicted proteins | sample Coa_R1_4_FD_66440 | JGI IMG/M metagenome (GOLD analysis project Ga0070741, IMG submission 66440) | Surface soil microbial communities from Centralia Pennsylvania, which are recovering from an underground coalmine fire - Coalmine... | ecosystem: Environmental > Terrestrial > Soil > Unclassified ...
CCCCAGCGCTCCTTGCCGACGCGGTTCGCGACCAGGAGGTAGATGCGGTTCTCGGCGGCGCGCGCGGGCGCGATGATCTCACACTGGAGACGCGCGGCCATCGGGAAGTTGGTGGGCAGCGCGACCAGGTCGGCCCCGTGCAGGGCGAGGGTGCGCGTCACCTCGGGGAAGCGCAGGTCGTAGCAGATGGCGAGGCCGATCCGGCCGAGCGCGGTGTCGAACACCTTGAGCTCGTCGCCGGGCGTGACGAACCGGTCGACGCCGAGGAACGGCAGGTGCGTCTTTCGATAGGAGCCGACCAAGCCGTCCGGCCCGACGAGGATCGCCGCGTTGTGGAGCGTGTCGCCCTCGCGCTCTAGCAGGCCGGCGATCGCGTGGATTCCGAGCCGCGCGCACTCGCGCTCGAACATCTCCGTCGACGGGCCGGGGATCTCTTCCGCGTACGGGAACGCCTCCTCGGCACTGTCGAACATGTAACCCGGGATCGCGCACTCGGGGAGGACAAGCAGCTCTGCTCCCTGGGCCGCCGCCTCCTCGAGCCGCGCAAAGCAGAGCTCGAGGTTCCGCTCCTTCTCGGCGAGCTTGGGCTCGACCTGGGCCACCGCGACCCGCATCTCAGCGCGAGTCTAATAGTCTGACATTCGCGTGACCAGGGTCCGGTTCTACTACGACGTGGTCTGCCCTTACTCGTACATGGAGTCGCACGTGCTGGAGGCGGCGGAGGACGCGGGCACCGTCGAGATCGAGTGGCTCCCGTTCGAGCTGCGCCCGGCGCCGCGGCCGCTGCTGGAGGTGCGGGGCGACCATCTCCGGGTCGACTGGACGCACCATGTCTACAGGCGGGCGCTGGAGCGCGGGATCGAGATCCACCTTCCCCGCTACCAGCCGCGCTCGACGCTGCCGCTCGGCGCGTGCCTCTGGGCCGTCGAGCAGGGCCGGCTGCGCGCGCTCAAGCACGCGCTGTACGAGGCGTTCTTCTGCGAGGGCGAGGACATCTCCGCCGACGCGGAGATCGCACGGGCGGCCGAGCGCGCCGGGCTCGACCCGGACGGCGCGGTCGAGGCGGCGTACTCGCCGGAGCGCGGCGCGCAGCTGAGGGAGATCCGCGCGGAGGCGGAGGCAGCCGGCGTGCGCGGCGTGCCGTCGCTGCTGACCGAGGACGGCGAGCACCACTGGGGCATGGGCGGGCTCGAGCGGCTGCTCGCGGGCGAGCCGCTGGTCCCGCGCGCCGGCTGACGCGGCCGCTCGTCCTCTTCGGACCCGTCCGGGGAATGTCCCCAGTCAGGTCCGAATCAGCCGACGTCGAGTACGTCGACCACGCGCATCGTCGGCTCGGCGCCGACCTTGCGCATCAGCTCCGTCCCGCGCGGAACCTCCGCCTCCGCGAGATAGCGCTCGAGCGCCTCCCGTTCGCGCCAGATCGCGACCAGCTGGACGTCGTCGCCGTCGACGAGCAGCGCCGCCGTGAGCACGCCTTCCGGCCGCGTCGGGCGCGCCTCCTCCATCAGCGCCGCGAGCTGCTCCGCCCGCTCGCGGCTCATCTTCGCCTCGAAGATCGCCGCGACCATCCCGCTCACGTCGAGATCATCTTCTTCTCGACGCCGACGCCGGCTGCGACCGCTCGCTCGTACTCGAGCGGCACCGTCGCCGAGTCCTGCAGCGCGATGCCGGTCGAGTCGAAGACCGTGACCTGGTCGTCGGACTGCCGGCCCTCGAGCTCCCCGCAGATCACCTTGCCGATCTCGCCCGCGACGTCTTCCTCGGAGAGGAGCCCCTCCGCCAGCGGCACGTTGATCTCCCCGTCCTCGCGGCACTGGCGGATGTCGTCGACGAACACGCGGGCGCGCTGGAGGATGCGCGGGTCGAGCTCCTGCTCGCCTTTCAGGTCGGCCCCGAGCGCAGCGATGTGCGCGCCGGGCTTCACCCAGGCGTCGTCGACGAGCCACTCGCGCGCGTGTGTTCCCGTGACGATCACGTCCGCTCCGCGCACGGCGTCCTCGACGTCCGTGGTCGCCCGAATGGAAAGGTGCGGGTACTTCGGCCCCTCCTCGTCCATGAACCGGTCGAGCGAGGCCTGCGTCCGGCTCCAGACCCGTACGTCCTCCCACTCGAACACCGTGTCGCAGGTCGCGAGCGTGCCGCGTCCGACCAGGCCGCTCCCGAGGATCGCGAGCACCTTCGAGTCCGGCCGCGCCAGCCACTTCGCGGACACAGCCGCCGACGCGCCCGTCCGCATCAGCGTGTGGTAGGAGCCGTCGCAGATCGCGAGCGGGAAGCCCGTGGCCGGGTCGGTGTAGATCAGGATCGAGAACACGGCGGGCAGCTCGTACTGCGCGTTGTCCTCGCGGATCGACACCCACTTGCACGCCGCCGCCTCCGGCTCCTCGATGTAGGACGGCATCACCTCCCACTCGCCCTTGTAGCGGTCGAGGACGATGTGGCCCTTCGGCTCCATGTACACCCGGCCGAGCCCGTGCATCCGGAAGGCGTGCTCGACGCGGTCGACGTACTCCGCAGGCGTGAGCAACCCGACCATGTCCGTCCAGCTCAGGATCAGCGTCTTCCGGTTCCGCCAGCTCTCCGCCATCCGCGCCGACTCTACAAGCCGGAGCGCGCAGCAGTTCCCGCACGAGCGACGCCGCACGGGGAAGCGGGATCCGCCGCCTCCGGGCAGTAGCCTCAGCTCGCTAGGACCCGGTGTTCTCCGAGCCTCGGCGTGCCTCCTCGAACGGCACCCGATCGAACACGAACCGGCTGTACGTGATCCTTCCGCCTTTGACGGTGACGCATTCCGCCCCCGGCGCGCTCTTCACGAGAGCAGTCTCGGTGTCGTACATCACCAGTGCCTTCTCGTCGTCGCCGAAGGCTGCGATCATCTCCGCTCGCTCGAGAATCTCGACGAACGGCGCCATGAACTGCCGATAAGCGCCGGCGCCCTCGAGCCTTCCGACTGGCGCGTCACAGATGATCTCGTCGTCGATGAAGGTCATCGCGCGATCGAGATCCTTGCTCGTCCAGGCGTCGTAGTACGCAAGCGCGACCTCTAGCGGCTGGCTCGGCATGCGATCAGCTCCCGAGTTCGGTTCTCTCCTCGAAGCAGCCACGCATCGTCCTACCCACCGCTTGTGGCGCTGACGGTCAAAGCGGCCGCGCTCCGTCGATTCGCCAGGCGCCGCGGATCACGACGAGCGTCATGCGCTCCGCGACCGGGCGACCGCCGGCGAGGTAGCGGACGTCCAGGACGGCGCGGGTTCTCGAGAGGTGGAGGTTCGAGAAGCGAATCCGCGTCACGGTCGGGTTCGCCTTGATTGCGTCGACACACGGGCCGTAGCGGGCCGCCAGCTCCGCCCGGTACCTCGGCGAGAGCTGCGCACACGCCCTGGCAGGGCTCGGGCGGAGCAGGAATGTCCTGACGACCGGACGCGGATCCGGGGCGGACACTCGCGTCAACGAGAAGGGACGGGCTGCCGGCGGCGGCGGCGCGGTCGCAGAGGGAGCGGCCGAAACCGAAAGCCCGAAAGCGATCAGGACGGCGACCACGGTACCGTCATCGTAGCGCCGTAACTTTACGCTGTAAAGATGCCTCGGCAACGCACCCTTACGCGCGATCGCGTCGTCCGGGCAGCGCTCGAGCTGATCGACCGCGACGGGATCGATGCGCTCTCGATGCGCGCGCTCGGCCGCTCGCTCGGCGTCGAGGCGATGGCCCTGTACACGCATGTGCGCAGCAAGGCGGACCTCCTGGATGCAGTCGCCGTGCGGATTCTCGACGAGCTCGACCTCGAGCTCGATCGGACGATGCCGTGGCCGCAGCGGATTCGCCGCGTAGTGCACGCCTGGGCCGGCCTGCAGGAGCGGCATCCGCGCTCGTTCGTGCTCGTCTATCGCGCTGGCCTTCGGAGCGGAGTCGTGGAACGCGTGACCGAGGAGCTGCTCGATGCGCTCCGCGTGGCCGGCTTCGACGAGCACGGCGCCGCCCTCGCGTGCGAGACGATCATCGTGTTCGTCGACGGCGCGTTGGTCGGTCGAAGCTCGTGGACGGACCACGACCTGCAGAGCGCCTGGGCGCAGATCGCGTCGACCGCCGACCCCGAGCGCTACCCGCGGTATGCCGAGGTCGCCCCCCACGCCGCCAGGCTCACCTGGAAGCAGATTCTCGACTCGGGCCTCACCCTGCTCCTGGACGGGCTTCGCGCGCGTCTTCTCCCGTAGCCGGACGTCGTCCGGTGGCGGCAGACGAGTCGGTACTTCTGCCGGTCGCCGCGGTCCCCTGTCTCACGGCCGCGGCCGCCTCGCGGGACCCCCGACAGGCCGTAGAGTCTTCGCGATGGACCGCGAGCGGAGCGCGCAGCGAATCGAGCGCGACATCGAGACGCTCGCCGGCCCGGCGTACACGCTCTCGGACGCGGCGATCCGCCGGTACGCCTACACCGACGCCTACCGGAACACGCTCGACTACTTCACCCGCGAGCTGGAGACGCTCGGCTTCGAGGTCGAGCAGGACCCGGTCGGGACGCTCGTGGCGCGGAACCGGCCGAAGGGGGAGCCCGTGTTCGGGATCGGCTCGCACTGCGACTCGAACCGGAACGGCGGGCGCTACGACGGCACGATGGGGGTCGTCACTGCGCTCGAGGTCTGCCGCCGGAACGCCGAGCAGGGCCTCGACCTGCCGCTCCAGGTGATCTCGTTCCTCGAGGAGGAGGGCTCCGGCTTCGGTCAGATGCTGCTCGGCAGCCGGATCATCGCGCAGCGCGTGACCGAGGAGGACCTGCGCGAGCGCTTCCGCTCGCTCGACGACGGCCGCAGCTTCTGGGAGTGCGCCGCCGACGCCGGCTACCGGCCCGACCGCTGGCGGGAGTGCGCGCACGTGCTCGACGACCTGACCGGCTGGATCGAGATGCACATCGAGCAGGCGCGCGTCCTCCAGGACACCGGCAACCGCATCGGGCTCGTCACCGCGATCGCGGGCTACGTCCACGCGGACGTGACCGTTCACGGCCGCGGCGACCACGCCGGTGCGACGCCGATGGACCTCCGGCTCGACCCGACGACCGTGCTCGCCGAGGCGGTCCTCGAGCTCGAGCGGCTCGCGCGCGAGGCTGGCGAGGGCACGGTCGGCACAGTCGGCGAGATCGAGGTCGACCCGGGGATCATCAACGCGATCGCGGCGCGAGTGCGGTTCTCGCTCGACATCCGCGGGCCGGTCGACGACGCCTATCGGAGCGTCGCCCGCGACGTCGCCGCCTTCGCGCAGCAGGTCGCCGAGCGGCGCGGGATGACAGCCGAGTACCGCGAGCGCCAGACGCTGCCGGCGACGCCGATGGACGGGCGCATCCTCGACGCGCTCGAAGCGGCCGCCCGCGCGACCGGCGAGCCCTACGTGCGCATGCACTCGGGCGCGGCCCACGACACGATGTGCGTCGCCGACCGCGTCCCGACGGCGATGGTCTTCGTCCCCTGCAAGGACGGGATCAGCCACCACCCCGCGGAGGAGGCGAGCCCCGCGGACGCCGCGCTCGCCGCCGAGATCATCCTGGACGCGATCCGCGCGCTGACCTAGTGGCGCTGCGCCCGCGGCTACGCTCGGGTCGTGCCGGCGGCGCTCACGACCCGCGAGCTGTCGAAGCGCTACGGCTCCGTCCACGCCCTGAAGGGCGTCGATCTCACGGTCGACCAGGGCGAGCTCGTCGGCCTCCTCGGCCCGAACGGGGCGGGGAAGTCGACTCTGGTCAAGATCGCCGTCGGGCTCGTCCGCCCGACCCGCGGGGAGGCGACCGTCGTCGGCGCCCGAGCGGGCTCACGCGTGGCGCGGGCGTCGCTCGGCTACCTCGCCGAGCTCTTCCGCTTCCCTGGCTGGTACACGGCCGACGAGGTGCTCGAGCTGCACCAACGGCTCGCCGGCTCGAACGGCGGCGCCGCCGAACGCGCACGGCTGCTCGAGCTCGTCGCGCTCGCCGACGCCCGCGACCGGCGCGTCGACGGGATGTCGAAGGGCATGCAGCAGCGCCTCGGGATCGCGCAGGCGCTCGTCGGCGAGCCGCGGATCCTCCTCCTGGACGAGCCGACGTCCGCGCTCGACCCGGTCGGCCGGCGGACCGTCCGCCTGCTGCTCGAGGAGCTGCGCTCGCGCGGCGTGTCGGCTCTGCTCAACTCGCACCTGCTCTCCGAGGTCGAGCTCGTCTGCGACCGCGTCGCGATCCTGCTCGGCGGCGAGCTCGTCGCTGCCGGAACGCCCGCCCAGCTGTCGAGCCCGCGGGGCGTCGAGCTCGACACCGACGAGGGCGTCCGGCTCGTCGAGGGCGCGACGCGCGACGACGCGCCGCGGCTGGTCGCGGAGGCGGTCGCCGCGGGCCGCAGCGTCTACGGCGTCCGCGTGCTCGCCTCCACGCTCGAGGACGTGTACCTCGAGGCCGTCGGCGGAGAGACCGATTGAGCGCCGTCGGGGTCATCGTCCAGTACGCGCTGCGCGAGGCACTGCGGCGGAAGGTGTTCGCGGTCGTCCTGCTGCTGACCGTGGTCTTCTTGGGACTCTTCTGGCTGGCGACGCACTTCGTCCACGACGAGCTCGACACGATCACGCCGCCGAGCGACGTGCTCGTCGACTCGCGCACGTTCGCCGGCGCCTTCCTGCTCGGGCTGGCGATGTTCGCGACGCTCTTCCTCGGCGTCGTCCTCGCGGTCTTCTTGACGCTCGGCGTCGTCTCCGGCGACGCCGAGCGCGGCCTGCTCCAGCCGCTCGTCGTCCGCCCGATCGGCCGCTCGACAATGCTTCTGTCGCGCTTCCTCGCCGCCGCGGGCGTGTGCGCGGCCTACGTCCTCGTCGTCTACTTCGCCGCGCTCGTGATCGTCGGGCTGACCCTGCACTGGTGGCCCGCGGCAATCGTCGGACCGGGAGCCGACCTCGCGCTCGGCGTCCTGATCGTGATCGCGCTCTCGCTCCTTGGCTCCGTCGGCCTCTCGGCGACGGCGAACGGAATCGCGGTCTTCATGCTGTTCGGCGCCGGCCTCGTCGCGGGGCTGCTCGGGACGATCGGGCACGCGCTCGACTCGCACGAGATCCGGCACGCCTCGACGATCGCCTCGTGGGCGCTCCCGTTCGAGGGGCTCTACCAGGACGGCCTGCGGCTGATCTCTCGCGACGCGTCCGGGACGGCAAGCTTTCTCCTCCAGCTCGGCCCGTTCGGCGGCGGCTACGTTCACGGCTGGACGATCCGCGGCTGGGCGGCCGCCTACCTCGTGCTCGCGGGAGGGGCGGCGCTGGCCGCCTTCGCGCGGCGGAACCTCTAGCGACTCGCACCCTGTCGGCGCCGGAACAGCTCTGCCCACTGGTGGGCATCGAGGTCGCGCGGCTGTCTCCGGCCAGCGACGCCGCGGCGGAAACCGCCGGCCACGAACCGCCGATACGCCTGCCAGCGCGCCTCATCGACGAGCGAGAGCGGTCGCCGCTCGATCGCGACCAGACCGGCGGCAACGCTCGGAGCAGGCTCGAAGGCCTGCGCGGGCAGGCGGCGCAGAAGCGAGAAGCGATACCAGGCACCCCAGAGCACGTCGTTGACGGTGCTCGGCCACGGCAGGCAGCGCTTGACGGCGACGTCCCACTCGACGATGACGTCGGCTCGTCGAAGCGGGACGCGCGGGTCGTCGAGCAGATGGCGGAGGATTGCCGTCGTTCGGTCAAACGGCAAGTTCGCGACGACGCGGAACGGCTCCCGTGGGAGATCCACGAGCGCCGCGTCAGCCTGCACGAGCTCGACGTTCGGCCACCGTCCGCGCAGCTCCCGAACCCAGTGCGGATCGAGCTCGACGGCGATCACGCGGCGCGCATTCCGCGCCAGCGCGCCGGTCAACCGGCCGCTGCCGGCACCAAGATCGAGGACGAGGTCGTCCGGCGCGATCCCGGCGTCGCGGACGATCGCGGACGCGAGCGCGTCGCTGCGAAGGAAATGCTGACTACGGGCGGCTCGCCGCGCCCGGGCGGAGCGGCGAACGGCCACGGAGGAAGACCACCGTGATCGTCACCCCGACATCGTACGGACGGCAAAGCCGTGGCGCAGGCCCGGCACCGCACCCGCCGACCACGGCGCGGCTTGCGGGCGCGAGCAGCGAACAGCAGCTCGGGCTCGTTCAGCGATGATCTTCGCCGTGAGCGTCCTCGCGCCCCTCACCGGGAGCGTCTGAGCCGTGCTCGCCGTCCTCTTCGGCGCGCTCGCCGGGGCCGCGTTCGGCCTCCTGATGCTGCTCGTCCGCCGCGGTCTTGGCCGAGGCGTCGACGCCTACGCCGGCGCGGTGGCGATGCTCGCGGTCGCGACTGTCGTCGTGGGGATGATCGCGATCCCGTCCTTCCTCGGCGGCGACTTCGCTGCGTCCGACCTCTGGCCGTTCGCGATCGCCGGCGTCGTCGCTCCCGGAGCGGCGCAGATCATCCTGATCATGGCCGTGCGCGACGCCGGCCCCTCCCGCGCCGCGATCCTGATCGGGACGGCGCCGCTGATCTCCGTCGGGATCGCGCTGACGGTCCTCGACGAGCCGTTCCGGCCGTGGCTCGTCGCCGGAACGGTGCTCGTCGTCGCCGGGGGCGTCGTGCTCGCGTTCGAGCGGGCGCGGCCGGAGCACTTCCGCGCGCTCGGCGCGCTGCTCGCACTGCTCTGCGCGATCCTGTTCGCCGTCCGCGACAACGTCGCGCGCTGGGCGGCCCGCGATACGCACCCGCCGGGGCTGGTCGCGGCGACCGTTGCCCTCGCGGCGGCGTTCGCGCTCGTCGCCGCCTACGTGCTCGCCGCGAGGCGGGACACGTTCGCGCGGATCCGTCCGGCCGTCGCCGCGTTCGCGCCGGCCGGGATCGCGGTCGGCCTCGGCTACGCGAGCCTGCTGCTCGCGTTCGACCACGGCCGCGTCTCGATCGTCGCCCCGCTGAACGCGACGCAGTCGCTCTGGGCCGTGGTCTTCTCCGCGCTGCTGCTCGGCCGCCACCACGAGATGATCAGCCGCCGTCTCGTCACCGCCGGCCTCCTCGTCGTCGCCGGCAGCTCGGTCATCGGGATCGTTCGCTGACCCGCGCCGCGACCGCTTCGCCGACCTCGCGCGTCGTCGCCGTACCGCCCACGTCCCGCGCCCGCGGCCCCTCGCGGCAGGCATCCTCGAGGGCGCCCATCAGCGCAGCGGCCGCCTCCGGCTCCCCGAGGTGCTCGAGCATCAGCACCGCGCTCCAGATCGCCCCGGCCGGGTTCGCGATCCCCTGCCCGGCGATGTCCGGAGCCGAGCCGTGCACGGGCTCGAACAGCCCGGGCACGTCGGTCCCGGGAGCCGTGTTCGCGCTCGCCGCCATCCCCATGCCACCCTGGATCGCCGCGGCGAGGTCGGTGAGGATGTCCGCGAAGAGGTTCGACCCGACGACGACGTCGAGGCTCCCAGGGTTCCGGACCATCCGCGCGGCCAGGGCGTCGACCAAGACCCGCTCGTACCGCACCTGCGGGAAGTCGGCCGCGACCTCCTCCGCGACCTCGTCCCAGAGCACGTAGCCGAACCGCGACGCGTTCGACTTGGTCGCGCTCGTCAGCAGGCCGCGCCGGCCGGCCGCCAGCTCGAAGCCGTGGCGCAGGATCCGCTCGACGCCGGCCCGCGTGAAGACGCTCGTCTCGACCCCGACCTCCAACGGGAGCCCCGTGTGCGCCCGGCCGCCGACGCCGGCGTACTCGCCCTCGGTGTTCTCCCGGACGAAGAGCATGTCCACGTCCGCCGGCCCGCGGTCCGCGAGCGGACAGGGGATCCCCTCCAAGAGCCGCGCCGGGCGGATGTTCGCCCACAGGTCGAGCCGCTGCCGGATCGCGAGGATCAGCCCCCAGAGCGAGACGTGGTCGGGGACGGACGGGTCGCCGACCGCCCCCATCAACACGGCGTCGTGTGCGCGCAGGGTGTCGAGCGCGTCGGGCGGCATCATCTCGCCGTGCTCGTGCCAGTAGGCGGAGCCCCACGGGAGCTCCGTCCACTCGACCGGAAGCCCGAGGGCGTCGACCGCCCGCCGGGCTTCCGCGATCACCTCGGGGCCGACCCCGTCGCCAGGGAGCAGCGCGACGCGATAGCTCAAGCGGGCGCGCCGACCTTCCCGGGCACGCTCTCGAGGTACTCGAGCGCCTGCTCGACCGGGACGACGTCCGCGTACTTCGCCTGGATGTCGAACAGGTTCGCCTCGTGCGGCGCCTGTGCGCGGTCGGCGACGCACTCGCGCGGCACGATCGTCGGCCAGCCGTACTGGAGCAGGTCGATCGCGGTCGCGCGGATGCAGCCGCTCGTCGTCGCGCCGCAGAGGACGACGGAGTCGACGCCCTGCGACACGAGGATCGAGGCGAGGTTCGTCCCGAAGAACGCGGACGCGCCCTTCTTGAGCACGATCGGCTCGTCCTCGCCCCGGTCGAGGCGCGGGTCGATCTCGACCCAGCGGCCGCCGATCTGCAGGTCGCCGAGGCTCGGGGCCTTCTGCAGCCAGAGGCCGCCGTCCTTCAGGCTCGGCTCGAAGCCGATCGTCGTGAAGACCACGGGCAGCCCCTTCGCCCGCGCGACGTCGAGCAGCCGCCTCGTCTCCCCGACCGCCCCGGACATGTCGGAACCGAGCGCGCACTCGGGATCGGTGAACCCGCAGCTGAAGTCGACGACGAGGACGGCGGGCCTGGAGCCGAGCGTGACGCTCTGGCCCAGCCCGGCCTTCGCGTAGACCTCGTGCGCCTGCTCGTCGCTCACGCCGGGACCTTCTCCGCCGCGGTCAGCTTCTCGCCGAAGCGGGCCCGCTTGATGAACTGCCCGTCGCCCGGCTTGCCGACGAGCTCGTCGTTCTCGACGATCACCTGGCCGCGCACGAGCACGACCTCCGGGGCTCCGGTCACCTTCGTCCCCTCGAACAGGTTGTAGTTCACCTTCGAGTGGTGGGACTGCGCAGAGATCGTCAGCTCCTTCTCCGGATCCCAGACGACGATGTCGGCGTCGCTGCCGACGGCGATCGTGCCCTTCCGCGGGTAGAGGCCGAACAGCTTCGCGACGTTCGTCGAGGTCAGCTCGACGAAGCGGTTGAGGGTGATCCGCCCGGTGCGGACGCCGAACTCGTGCAGCATGTGCAACCGGTTCTCGATCCCCGGGCCCCCGTTCGGGACCTTCTGGAACTCCTCGCCGTTGATCGCCTTCTGCTCGGGCCAGTTGAACGGGCAGTGGTCGGTCGAGACGACCGAGAGGACGTCCGTCTGCAGCGCCTTCCAGAGGTGCTCCTGGTGCTCCTTCGGCCGCGGCGGCGGCGTGTAGATGTACTTCCCGCCCTCGAAACCCGGCTGGTCGAGGGCCGACTCGTCGACGAATAGGTACTGCGTGCAGGTCTCGCCCGAGACGTTCCAGCCCTTCTCGCGGGCGAGCTCGATCGGCTCGACCGCCGGGAGGCACGAGACGTGGACGACGTACAGGGGCGCGCCGGCGACGCGGGCGAGCTGGATCGCCCGGTTCGTCGCCTCCGCCTCGGTCTCCATCGGCCGCGTCCGCGCGTGCCAGATCGGCTCCGTGTGCCCGGCGGCGACGGCCTCCTTGACGATGATGTCGATCGCGTCGCCGTTCTCCGCGTGCACCATGATCAGCGCGCCGCTCTCGGCGGCGGTCTCCATCGCCCGGAAGAGCGTCTCGTCGTCGACCATGACCGCGCCCTTGTAGGCCATGAACAGCTTGTAGGAGGTGATCCCCTCGTCGGGCAGCTTCGCCAGCTCCTCGAGGCTGCCGCCCTCGCGCAGGTCGGTGACGCCGATGTGGAAGCCGACGTCGATCACCGGCTTGCAGCGCTCGATCTTCTCGTGATAGCTCTCGAGCGCCTGCGCGAACGACGTGCCCGGCGCCTGCATGCAGAAGTCGACGAGGCTCGTCGTCCCGCCGAAGGCGGCGGAGACCGTGCCCGAGGTGAAGTCGTCGATCGTCGTCGTCCCGCCGAAGAACATCTCGATGTGCGTGTGCGGGTCGATCGCGCCCGGGATCACGTACTTGCCGGTCGCGT
>Ga0070741_10017004_pt1 | contig 12016 bp, 9 predicted proteins | sample Coa_R1_4_FD_66440 | JGI IMG/M metagenome (GOLD analysis project Ga0070741, IMG submission 66440) | Surface soil microbial communities from Centralia Pennsylvania, which are recovering from an underground coalmine fire - Coalmine... | ecosystem: Environmental > Terrestrial > Soil > Unclassified ...
AGCGCCATGTTCACGTTCTGCTCGACGACGAAGATCGTGGTCCCCTGCTGGTTGATCGTCTTGATGATGTCGAAGACCTGCTCGACGTACCCCGGGGACAGCCCCATGGACGGCTCGTCCATGCAGAGGAGCTTGGGGTCGGTCATGAGGGCGCGGCCGATCGCCAGCATCTGCTGCTCGCCCCCCGATAGCGTCCCGGCGAGCTGGGCGCGCCGCTCCTTGAGGATCGGGAACAGGCCGAAGACGCGCTCGAGCTCCGTCTCCCAGCCCGGCTCGGAGCGGCGGGTGTAGCGCCCCATCTCGAGGTTCTCGAGGACGGTCATCCGCGGGAAGACCCGCCGGGCCTCGGGGACGGGGGCGACGCCGCGGCGGACGATGTCGCTGGTGCGCAGGGTGTGGATCGGCTCCCCGCGGAAGGTGACCGTCCCCTCGGTCGGCCGGACCAAGCCCAGGATCGTCTTCATGGTGGTGGACTTGCCGGAGGCGTTGCCGCCCAGGAGCGAGACGATCTCGCCCTCGTGGATCTCGTACGAGACGCCCTTCAGGACGTGGAGCGGACCGTAGTGGGTGTGCACGCCCGCGAAGCGGAGGAGCGGCTCGACGGGCGGCGCGCTCATGCGACCCGGCGCCGCCGCCCGAGGTACGCCTCGATGACCCGCTCGTCGTTCCGGACCTGGGCGGGCTTCCCCTCGGCGATCTTGACGCCGTGGTCCAGCACGATGACCCGGTCCGAGACGTCCATGACCACGTCGAGCTTGTGCTCGATCAGCACGACCGTGATCCCCAGCCCGCGCAGCGCCTTCACCAGGTCCATGAGCTCGAGCGTCTCGGCCGGGTTCATGCCCGCCGCGGGCTCGTCGAGGAGCAGGAGCCTCGGGCGGGTCATGATCGCGCGGGAGATCTCGGTCCGCCGGCGGTTCGCGTACGAGAGGCCGTAGACGGGGTGCTCGAGCCGGGGGATCAGCCGGTTGCCGAACAGCCCCAGCACCTCGAGCGCGCTCTCCACCGCCCGCCGCTCCTCCTCCCGGACCGAGGGCGGCCGGACGATCGCGCCCAGCGCGCCGGCCCGGAGCCGCGTGTGCTCGCCGACCAGGAGGTTCTCCAGCACCGAGAGGTTGTTGAACAGGCGGATGTTCTGGAAGGTGCGGGCGACGCCCCGGGCCACGATCTCGTGCGGCGGCAGCCCGCTGATCTCCTCCCCGCCGAGCCGGATCGTCCCGGCGTCGCGGCCGGTCAGGCCGGTGATCAGGTTGAACAGCGTGGTCTTCCCGGAACCGTTCGGCCCGATCACGCTGACCAGCTCGCCCGCGTCGACGGTGAGGTTGATCCCGTCCGCGGCTGCAACGCCGCCGAAGCGCTTGGTGAGCCCCTGGATCTCGAGCAGCGGCCGGGCCGGCCCGGTCCTCGGGGCGGGGGTGGCCCACGACAGGCTCACCTCGGCGGCCCGGGTGGGGAGCGCGGCCTGCTGATCCCGGGTCAGCGCCGCGACCCGGCGGACGGCCGGCCAGAGGCCCTCCCGCCGGAACAGCATCATGAAGACCAGGATGAAGCCGAAGATCAGCTCGAGCGAGGTGATGAGCTGCACGCGGGCCAGCCAGGGGCTCCCGATCGACCGGCCGACCGCGTTGACCCAGAGCGACAGCTCCTGCAGGATCACCGACTGGAGCGAGGCGATCAGCAGCGCCGCCAGTACGACGCCGCGGACCGAGCCCATGCCCCCCAGCACGACCATCACCAGGATCATGACCGAGACCGGGAACTGGAACATCTCGGGGGTCGCGGTGGTGAGCTTCGCGACGTGGAACGCGCCGCCGAACCCGGCGATGGCCGCCCCCATCGCGAAGGCGAGCAGCTTGAAGTGGACGTGGTTCACGCCCATGGCGCCGGCGGCCAGCTCGTCCTCCCGGATCGCCATCCAGGCCCGCCCGACCCGCGACTCCTGCAGCCGGAACGAGATGAAGATCGCCACCGTCACCAGCGCCAGGCCGAGGTAGTAGTAGGGGTACGGGGAGAACCCGAACTCGTACCCGAACAGCCGCGGGGTCTGCACGCCGCCCAGGCCCTGCGCGCCGTTGGTCAGCCAGTCCAGGTTCCGCGCGACCACCGGGACGATCTCGCCGAAGCCCAGCGTCACGATCGCCAGGTAGTCGCCCCGGAGGCGGAGCGTCGGCGCCCCGAAGAGCACGCCGAAGAGGGCGCAGATCGTCGCGCCGATCACGAGCATCGCCCAGAACGAGATCTGCAGCTGGACCAGGTCCGGGCCGCCCTCGATCGGCACCCGCTGCACCTGACCGAGCCAGAGGAGCGGCTTCCAGACGTCCGACCACGGGATCTTGAGCTGGCCCGACGCCGCGATGCCGTACCCGTAGGCGCCGATCGCGAAGAACGCCGCGTACCCCAGGTCGAGCAGCCCGGCGAACCCGACGACGATGTTCAGGCCGAGCGCGAGCAGGACGTAGGTGAACGCGTTCGCCGCCGCGTCGACGTACCCCGCGCTCCCGACCAGCGACGGGAACGCCACCCCGACCGCCAGGAGCACCCCGGCCCAGATCTGGCGGCGGCGCGGCAGGGCCAGCGTGCGCCAGCGGAGGGTCCACGGCGCCCGCGCCCACCACCCGGCGATCGCGTTCACTCCCGGCTCCCCCGCCCGGCGCCCCTGGCTCACGCCTTCTGCGGGGCCTGCATCCCGAACAGGCCGGCCGGGCGGAACACCATGACCGTGATGAGGATCGAGAAGATGATGACGTCGGTCCACTTCACGCCGAGGATCTGCCCGCCCAGCGCCTGGATGAGCCCGATGATGAGCGCCCCGGCGACCGCGCCCGGCACGTTGCCGATCCCGCCCAGGACCGCCGAGGTGAAGGCGCGGAGCCCGGTGGTGTAGCCGATGTAGAAGGCGGTGAACCCGTAGTAGAAGCCGAAGAAGAGGCTGCCGGCGCCGGCCAGCGCCGACCCCAGGAAGAACGTGAGCACGATCACCCGGTCGATGTCGACCCCCATCATCTTCGCGGCGTCCATGTCCTGGGCGGTCGCCCGCATGGCCTTGCCGAGCGCGGTGCGCCGGACCAGGTAGTTGAGGCCGAGCATGAGCGTCACGCCCGCGACCGCGAGCATCACCTGGCTGAGGGTGATCTCCGCGTTGCCCCACGCCCAGCGCCGGTCGGGAATGATCTTGGGAAACGGCTTGGACTGCGGCCCCCAGATCATCAGGACGAGGTTGATCAGGATGAACGCCACGCCGATCGTCGTGATCATGGGCGCCGTCCCGGAGATGCCCCGCACCGGGCGGAGGCAGATGCGCTCGATCAGCACCCCGAGCATGCCGGTCAGCGCCATCGTCACCGGGAAGATCACCAGGAGCATGCCGACGAGCGGGAGGCCGGTCAGCGCGGCCGACGAGCCCGTGAAACCGAAGAGGTGGAGCACCATCAGCCCGAGGAACGTGCCGGTCATGAACACGCTGAAGTGCGCGAAGTTGATGAGCTCGATGATGCCGTAGACCATGGTGAACCCGAGCGCCAGCAGGGCGTACATCATGCCCAGGGCGACGCCGTTCACCACCTGCTGGAGGAGGACTTCACCGACGCTCATCGTGACCGACGGAGGCGGAGCGGCCGGGCGGGGCGCCCCGCCCGGCCGCGCGCGTCGCGCCTACTTCTGCGGCGCAGCGCCCTTGTACTCGAACTTCCCGTCCTTCGACACCTGGTAGAGCGACACGATCTTGTTCTTGATGTCGCCGTTCTCGTCGAACTCGATCGTGCCCTGGAGGGTGTTCTTGAGGCTCGTCTTCTCCATCGCGTCCCGGACCGCCGACCGCGTGACCGGCTTGCCGCTCTTCGCGACGCGGTCGATCGCGTCGGCGATGACCAGCACGCCGTTGTACGCCGTGATCGAGTAGTTCTGGGGCTCGCGGTTGTACTTGGACTTGAACTTGTTGATCCACTCGGCGGCCTTCTTGTCGGACAGCATCTCCGGCGAGGCGTTGGTCGCCCACCAGCCGGCCGCCGCCTCCTTGCCCGCCTGCTCGGGGAACCCGAGGTCGTAGATGCCGTCGGAGCCCAGCTTGTGGACGTTCGGCATCACCTCGTACGCCTGCCGGGCGAGCTTCACCGCGGCCTGCTGGACGCCCCCGTAGTAGATCGCGTCGGGGTTCATCCCCTTGATCTTGGTCAGGATCGTCTTGTAGTCGGCCTCCTTCGGATCGAGCCGGTCACGGCCCAGGATCTTGATCCCGAGCTCCTGCGCCCGCCTGGAGAAGGAGTCCGCGATCCCCACGCCGAAGGCGCCGCCGTCGTCCAGCACGTAGACGCTCTTCACCTTCAGGTTGTGGAACGCGTGGTTGGCCATGTTCGGGCCCTGGTAGGCGTCGGTCGTCACCGTGCGGAAGTAGACCGCCTTCCCCTTGGGCCGGTACTGGCTCTTGAACTTCGGGTCGGTGATGTCGGGGTTCGTCGAGCTCGGGGTGATGGTGGCGAGGTCGGCCTCGGACAGGATCGGCGAGATCGCCTTCCCCTCGCCGCTCATCTGGGGCCCGACCAGCGCGATGACCTGGGAGTCCGCGACGAACTTCCGGACGTTGGTCGCGGCCTGGGCCGGGTCGTACTGCCCGGCCGCCGGCGTGGCGCTGTCGAACACGACGGCCTCGAGCTTGTATCCGCCGACGCCGCCCTTCTGGTTGATCTCGTCGATCGCCATCTGCGCGCCCTTGGTGATGGCGTCGGCCGAGTCCGCGTCCGCGCCCGTCAACGGGAAGGACAGGCCGATCTTCAGGACCTTCTGCTGCGCCGAGCCGGCGCCCGGCAGGGTCGCGAGCAGCGCGAGCCCCAGCAGGACCGCCAGCGCACCCACCAAACCGCGTCGCGTCATCGTGTGACCTCCGGGGTGAGACAGTCGAGTTGAGTTAGAGCCGCGCGTCCTCGGGCGTCCGGGCCCCCGCGCTCCGTCGGGGCCGCCGATCACCTCCCTCGATCGATCCGGGGTTGCGGGACCCGGCAGGGATTCGCCGGGCGTAGTGGCGCTATTCTCTGCACCGCGGCCCCCAAAATCAAGCGGGGTCGCGGCCCCGCGGGGCGGCCCCGGCGCAGGCGGTGGCCGGGCGGCGAGCCGGCGCGTCGCCCGGCCCCGTCGTCCGGGGCCCGGCCATGGTCCCACCCCGGGCGGATCCGGCTGGCTACAGCGCCTTGCCGATCGCATCGAGGACGGCCGTCTCGACGGCCTGGTCGGCGGCCGGGAGCGGTTTCCGATCGGTCATCCAGAGGATCCGCTCCTCCGTGTAGACCTCGCGCTGCACCGCCACGGTCGTCCGCCCGTCGCCCTCGGGCCGGAGCGTGAGCCGGAGCTTGTGGCGGACCCCCTTGCCGTAGACCGCGTAGTCCTTGAAGTCGAGCCCGCGGGAGTCGGTGAGGATCCAGCCCACCGCCCGGTCCGACTGGTCGATGCTCCAGCCGAGGCTCTTCAGCACCGACTCGGCGACGAGCCAGACCCGGTCGATGGGCGCCGCGAACGTGCGGCTCGGCGGGTCGGCGGCTCCGAGCGGCGCCCCCGGCAGGAGCGCCAGGCCGAGGGTCATCCACGCGAGCGCGAGGCGGGCGATCCGGGTCATGAGGGTCCTCCTTCCAGCCGGGGGACCAGCCGCTCGGCCGCGGCCTCCCCCGACCGCACGCAGTCCGCGATTCCCACCCCCCGGTACGCGGCGCCGGCGACGGCGAGCCCGGGCAGGGCGTCCAGCCGCGCCTCGATCGCCGCCACGCGGCCGAGGTGCCCCACATCGTACTGCGGCATGGCCCGGGGGTGACGCCACACTCGCGCGAGGGTGGGCGCGGCGTCGAGCCCGAGCCGCGCGGCGAGCTCCCCCCGGGCGAGCGCGACGAGGGCCGCGTCGTCCCGCTCGAGAATTCCGGGGTCGAGGGCGCCGCCCAGGAACACGCGGAACAGCGCCACGCCCGCCGGCGCCCGGCCGGGATACTTGACGCTGAGGAACGTGCACGCCAGCACGGGCACGCCCTCCTGGCGCGGCACCACGTAGCCGAACGCATCGAGTGGATGCCGGACCGCTCCGCGCGGACAGGCGAGGGCGACCGCCGCCGAGGAGGCGTAGTCGATCGCGGCCAGCTCGCGGGCGAGCGGCGGATCGGTCTCGCGAACGAGCGCCGCCATCCGGTCGGCGGGCCCGGCCAGGACGACGGCGTCCGCGGGGAGGACCTCGCCGCCGGCGAGCGCCACGCGCCAGCCGGCGTCCGTCCGGGCGAGCGCCGTCGCCGGGGAGCCGAGCCGGACGCTGCCGGGCGGCAACCGCGCCGCCAGCGCCTCCACCAGCTCCTCCATCCCGCCCGCCAGCGTGACGAACAGGCTCGAGCGGACGCCGGCGGCGCCGCTCGCCGGGCGGCGGGCCGCCGCCCGGCGGAGCCCGAGGATCAGGCTCCGGTGCTCCCGCTCGAGGGCGGCGAAGCGCGGCATCGTCGCCGCCAGGGAGAGGCGATCGGGGTCGGCGGTGTAGATCCCGGCGGCGAGCGGCTGGACCACCCGCTCCAACGCCTCCCGCCCGAGCCGCCGGCGGACGAACGCCCCCAGGCTCTCGTCGCCGGCGGCCCGCCGCCGCGGGAGCACGAGGTCGAGCCCCATCCGGAGCTTCCCCCGCCACGAGAACACGGGTGACCGCAGCACCGGGGCGATGCGGGCCGGCGCCACCAGGACGAACCCTTCCGGGAGCGGCACCAGACGGCCCTGCCGGACCACGTAGGTCCGTCGCACGCGCTCGTCGCTCCCGCGGAGGCGCGCTCCGAGGCCGAGCCGCTCCGCGAGGGCGAGCCCCCACGGCTTCTCGGAGATGAGGGAATCGGGTCCGGCATCGAGCACGTATCCGGGCGGCCGCTCGGTCCGGATCGTCCCTCCGAGCCGCGGCGCGGCCTCGAGCAGCACGAGCTCGAGCGGCGCGTCGACCCGCAGCTCGAGGAAGCGGTGGGCGGCCGCGAGCCCGGCGATCCCGCCGCCCACCACGACGACCCGGGGCGGGCTCACCGCCGGCCCGGCGCGGCGCTCCCGGACCGGCGCGCCGGATCGCGACCGCGGCACCCCGGCCCGCGCGATCGCGGCGCCCGGCCGGCGTCGCCCCGATGGGCGCCGCGCCGGTCGCCGGGGATCCGCGGCCGGTCAGCGGGCCGAGAGCTCGTGGACCGCATCGACCAGGACGCGGACGTGCTCGACCGGCGTGCTCGGCAGCACGCCGTGGCCGAGGTTGAACACGTGCCCCGGGCGCCCCGCCGCCTGGGCCAGGATGGCGGCGACCCGGCGCCGGATCTCGGGCGGCGAGGCCAGGAGCGCGGCCGGATCGAGGTTCCCCTGCACCGCGACGTCGGGACCGACCCGCGCCCAGGCCGCCCCCAGGTCCACGCGCCAGTCGAGCCCGATCACGTCGCCGCCGGCGTCCCGGAGCGCCTCCAGGAACCCGGCGGTCCCGGTCCCGAAGTGGATCACCGGCACCTCCGGCGGGAGGCTCCGGATCACCGCCCGGGTGTGCGGGAGGACGGAGCGCCGGTAATCGTCGGGCGACAGCGCGCCGACCCAGGAGTCGAAGAGCTGGACGGCCTGCGCCCCCGCCGCGACCTGGCCGCCCAGGTAGCCGGCGGTCAGGCGCGCGAGCAGCCCCAGGAGCGCGTCCCACGCGCCGGCGTCCGCGTACATGAGCCGCTTCGTCTCGAGGTAGTCCCGGGACGCGCCGCCCTCGATCAGGTACGAGGCAACCGTGAAGGGCGCGCCCGCGAAGCCGATCAGCGGCACCCGGTCCGCGAGCGCGCTGCGCACCCGCCGGACGGTCTCGAACACGAACGGCACCGTCTCGGCCGGATCGCGCTCGACCAGGCGGGCGACGTCCGCCGCGCTCCGGACCGGCCGCCGGATCACCGGGCCCTCGCCCTTCGCGAACTCGAGGCCGACCTCGAGGGGCTCGACGGGCAGCAGGATGTCCGCGAACAGGATCGCCGCGTCCACCCCGAGCCGCTCGACCGGCAGCAGGGTCACCTCCGCCGCCGCCTCGGGGGTGTGGCAGAGCTCGAGGAAGCCGAGCCGCGCGCGGATCGCGCGGTACTCCGGCAGGAAGCGCCCGGCCTGCCGCATGAGCCACACCGGCGTGAACGGCGTCGGCTGCCGGCGGCAGGCGGCCAGGAACGCGTGCACCGCTGGGCTGGACCTCCTCCGTCGCGCCGGACTGGCGCGGTCGGGCGCGGGCGACCGGGGGCGAGCGGCACTCATGATAGCATCGCCCTCGGCGCATGGACCGGAGCTCCACGCCCGCCGATCCCGAACGCGCGCGCCAGCTGGCCGCCGCCGATCTGGCCGCGGCGATCGAGCGCGCCGCCGGGGACCTCGCGATCGCCGAGGAGCCGGCCGGCTTCGTCGCCGCGCTGGACGCGGGCGCGCCGCGCGGGGACGCCGCGCCCGGGGCCGCGGCCCGGCCGTGACCGCCGAGACGCTCGCCGGCGTCGCGGCGAGGATCCGGCGGCGGGAGTGCTCGCCGGTCGAGGCCGTCGAGGCCTGCCTCGCGCGCATCGCGCGGCTGAACCCGCGGCTCCACGCGGTCCTCCGCGTCGACGCCGACCAGGCGCTCCGCACCGCGCGCGTCCGCGAGGCCGAGGTCGAGGCCGGCCGTCTCCGGGGGCCGCTCCACGGGGTGCCGCTCGCCCACAAGGACCTGTTCGCGGGTCCAGGCCAGCCGGCGTCGTGCGGGACCGCGATCCCGGAGTACTTCCGGGCCGAGCGGAACGCCACCGCGCCGGCGCGGCTCGAGGCGGCCGGCGCGATCACGCTGGGCCGGCTCAACATGTCCGAGCTGGCGCTGGGGCCGTTCGGCGACAACGCCCATCACGGGGACGTCGAGACGCCGTGGCGGGCCGGGCACGGCGCGGGCGGCTCGTCGAGCGGCTCGGGCGCGGCGGTCGCCGCCGGGCTCGTCTACGGGGCCCTGGGGACCGACACCGGCGGGTCGATCCGGCTCCCCGCGGCGTGCTGCGGCGTGGTGGGGCTCAAGCCGACCTACGGCCGCGTGAGCCGGGCCGGCGCCATGCCGCTCTCGTGGTCGCTCGACCACGTGGGACCGCTCGCCCGGACGGTGCGGGACGCCGCCCTCCTGCTGGGCGCGATGGCCGGGCCGGACCCCGCCGATCCCACCGCGAGCCCGCGGGCGGTGCCGGACTACGTCGCGGCCCTGGACGGCGGGGTGGCCGGGCTCCGGATCGGCGTCCCGGACCGCTACTACTGGGAGGGCCTGGACGACGGCGTCACGGCCGCCGCGCGGCGGGCGACGGAGGTCCTCCGCGAGCTCGGCGCCGTCCTGCTCGAGTGCCCGCTGCCCGACCCGGAGCCGCTCAACGACCTGGCGAACCTGATCGCCCGCTGCGAGAGCGCGGCCGTGCACGCGCGCCTGGTCCGCGAGCAGCCGCACGCGCTCCAGCCGGTGGTGCGCGCCAGGCTGGAGGTCGGATTCCAGCCGAGCGCCCACGACTACCTCCAGGCGACCCGGCTCCGCGCGCGGGCGACGCGCACCTTCGTGGCCGACGTCTTCGCCACCGTGGACCTCCTGGTCGCGCCGACGACCCCGGAGCCCGCGCCCGCGCTGGCCGTGGTGACGGCCGGCGCGCCCGGCGACGTGATCCGGCGGATCGGCCGCTTCTCCCGCCTGACGCGGCCCTGGAACGTCCTCGGGCTCCCGGTGCTGAGCCTGCCGTGCGGGTTCGTGCCGGATGGCCGCCCGGTCGGCCTCCAGCTGGTGGGCCGCCCGTTCGACGAGGCGACGATCCTCCGGGCCGGGCACGCGTACGAGCAGGCCGCGGGCTGGTGGCGCCGCCGCCCGCCCCTCGACGACGCGGCCGGGCGCCGCTGAGCACCGCCCGCCCGCCGCGCTTCGCGGCCGACGCGGACCTGGCGTACCGCGCCCAGGCCTTCCGGTTCACACCGGGGCGCGCGCTCCGGCTGGATCCCGTCTACTGCGCGCGCCAGCTGCCGCTGGTCGCGCCAAGCCACCCCGACGTCGTCCCGAGCGCGGGCGAGTACCTGATGGGCCGCTACGCGCGGCCGCGGGCCTCGCTCGCCTTCTTCGTGGACGGCGAGGGCCTCCTCGCCGAGCCCGCCGTGCGCGCGCTCGTCGCGCGGCTCCGAGCAGCCGAGGGCGGCCGGAAGGTCGCCTGGCCCCTGCTCGCGCGGCGGCGCCGCGTCCTCTACGCGACGGCGTGCCCCGGCCTCGACCCCGAGCGGCCGGGTGCGGAGGCCGCCGGCGCCGCCCGGGCGCTGGCCGCCGTCCCGGCGTTCCGGATCCGGCTCGGCGGGCCGTGGCTCGGCGAGCGCTTCAACGTCGGGCGCGTGTACCTGCCCGTCTACCGGAAGTCCGCGGCGGGCAGGACGCCATTGCCGCGATCCAGCTCCGGCTGGGCCGCGCGCCGAGCCGGTTCTACGCGATCGGGCTCCTGAACCTGACCGACCACCTGTCGGCTGCCGAGACCGCGGAGCTGGGAGCGATCGTCGCGGCGGCGCCCGAGGGACCGCCGGCCGAGCGGGAGGGGGCCGCGCTCGAGCTGGCGCTGACCCACGACGACCTGCTGCTCGCGAGCTGGCGGGCCTGCACGATTCCGCTCGCCGGCCCGCCGCCGGCGTAGCCCCGGCGGATCAGTCGACGACCGGGAGCAGGAGATGGCTCGGGCGGGCAGCCTCGTGGAACACGGTCTGGGTCGCCCGCACGAGCTCCGCGTCGACGCCGAACGGGCGGCCGGTGTTCGGGTTGCGGTCGAACTGCGGGAAGTTCGACGACGAGACCTCCACCCGGACCCGGTGGCCCCGCCGGAACAGGTTCGAGGTCGACCAGCAGTCGATCTCGAGGCGGTAGACGCGGCCCGGCTCCAGCGGGCTCGGCCGGTCGAACGCATCCCGGTAGCGGGCGCGCAGGATGCCCTGGGCGACGTTCATGAGGAAGCCGGAGGGGTGCACGTCGACGAGCTTCACCGTGAAGTCGGTGTCCACCGCGCTCGACGCCACCCACAGCACCGCCTTCACGGGCCCGGTGACCTCGACGTCGGCCTCGAGCGGCGCCGTCGAGTAGACCAGGACGTCCGGCCGCCACTCGGCCGCGCGCTGGTCGCGCGGGCCCATCGAGATCGGCGTGACGTCCTCGCCGCAACACGTGCTGCCGCCGAGGGTCGGCACCGGGTCGGCCGGGTCGTAGACGTACCGGTCCGGCGGCTCCGCGGCGGGGGGGCGGGTGTCGAGCCGCCCGTCCCCCCACAGGGTGTTCGCGTGCCCCCCGGAGTGGAGGTAGTACTCGACGAACCGCGTGCCGGGGATCGGCCAGTCGCCGGCGGTGCGCCACCGGTTGGCGCCCATCACGAAGACCCGCACCGGCGGCTCCGCCGCGATGCCGTCGTCGATGCCGCGGAGCCAGTAGTCGAACCAGCGGAGCTCCTCCCGCCGGAGGTCCAGCAGCGCCTCCGGCCCGAAGTCGACGTCGCCGGTCCGGCTCTGGGTCCCCCGCTCCCCGAGCGAGTGGATCCACGGCCCGATCAGGACCTTCTGCCCCCGCCGCGCCCGCTCCGAGGCGCCGTGCGCCCGCACCCCCGTGAAGTTGTTGAGCGTCCCCTGGAGGAAGACGTCGTACCAGCCGCCGAAGCCGTAGGCGGGGACGTCGATCCGGGCGTAGTCCTTCTCGACGTTCCCGAGCCGCTCCCAGTACGGCCCGTAGTCGGGGTGGCGGATCCACTCGCGGTAGAACTCGCACACGCGCCCGGCCCGCTCGTCGCCGGTGAGCAGCGGCAGGTGCCAGAACAGCGTCGAGTAGTGCTGCTCGGGCGGCATCCAGAGATACTGGACCTGGTTCGTCCGCGTGTGCATCTGCACCGCGCCCCAGCGGAGGTTGAACCCCAGCTGGAAGGCGCCGCCGGTGTACACCCAGTTGTGGTAGAGGTTCGAGAACCCGACCCGCGGCGCCATCGCCACCAGGTGCCGGTTCCGGAGCGGCGCCGCCAGCCACTGGGTCAGC
>Ga0070741_10017005_pt1 | contig 12016 bp, 13 predicted proteins | sample Coa_R1_4_FD_66440 | JGI IMG/M metagenome (GOLD analysis project Ga0070741, IMG submission 66440) | Surface soil microbial communities from Centralia Pennsylvania, which are recovering from an underground coalmine fire - Coalmine... | ecosystem: Environmental > Terrestrial > Soil > Unclassified ...
TCGGCGAGCGGCGAGCTTGAACCGTCGTTGGCGCGGAAGATGGGATCGAGCCCCTGGGTCCGCTCGAACCGTTCCCGCACGCCTGCGGGTGTCACCGTCCAGCCCTGGCTCGCCACGTGGCAGCTGACGCAGGCCCGCCCGTTCGCGCCGATGCTCCGGTAGAAGAGGCTCGTGGTATCGATCGACCCGGTGGCGGTGAGAGTCCGACCGACGCCGCCCGGGTTGGGAGCGATGAGGGCATCGTCGCCCGGCACCCGGACGACATCCGCGGCTCCCTCGCGCAGCTCCAGCCCCGCCGCCGCGGGCTCGCGTCCGCTCCCGCCGGAGCACCCCCCTGCGAGGACGACGGCGAGAGCCGCCCCGATCAAAGCGCGCTGCGCTCCCTTCCGGCCTCGTGCGATCAGGTGCATCGGTCCACCCCCGCCTGGACTGGAGAGCACCCCGCATGCCAGCGGCAGTTCCGCCGTGGCGGCGCTCAGCGCCATTCGCGAGCGGTTCACGCGGTAGCGCTACAGCGGCGCCACGGGGGCGAAAGCGCATCGGCGCGCGAATCGGGCCGCCAAACCCGGTCCTGCGCTGGCACGGGCGATGCTCTTCAGGCGCGGCGGAGGCAGCCCATGACCCCAACGACCGGAAACTGGAAGAGCCCGCTCGCGCTGTTCATCGCCGTGCTGGCGTTGTACCTCGCTTCATTCAGGATCGACGTGCAGAGGAGAGCGGAAGCGAAACCGCAGGCGCCGATCACCGCTCCCAGCGCGAACCCGGCGCAGGACAAGCCCATCTCGAACGACATCGACGAGTTCCAGCAACTCGGCTGAAGCCGTTGCGCCGGGCGCCACGAGCGGACTGCACTGCCGGCGGGCGAGCGATCGCCCGCTTCGGCATGCCGGCGGCCGGGCGTTCCGCAGCCTTCGTCCGTAGATTGACGGCCATGAAGCTGCTCGTCCGCGGTGTCCTGGTGGTGGTCGTCCTCGCGCTGGTCGCTCTCGGCGTCGCGTTCTTCAACCTCAATCGGCTGATCCGGACGGCGGTGGAGCGCGAAGCCACCAGCTCGCTCCGGCTGACCACCACGCTCGAGTCCGCGCGGGTGGGGCTTCTGGGCGGGACGCTGAACCTGCACCAGCTGCGGATCGCCTCGCCGCAGGGCTTCTCGGCTCCGCACATGCTCACCCTCGGAGACCTGGACGTCGCGGTCCGCCTCGCCGAGCTGCGCAAGTCGCCGATCCACATCAGCTCCGTCACCATCGACAAGCCTGCGCTGGTGATCGAGCAATCGGGCGGCGCGCTCAACTTCCGCAAGGCGATGCAGCTGATGCCTTCGCATCCGCCGTCGACGAACCCGGTGAAGGTGATCATCGACGAGCTCAAGCTGCAGGACGCCCATGTGATCGTCCGCCCCGGCCTGCCCGGCGTGGCCAAGGAGATCGACGTACCGGTGCCTGCGCTGACCATGAAGGACATCGGCCGCGGCAAGGGCGCCGAGAACGGCGCGGCGATGAAGGACGTCGCCATGCAGATCGTCGCCGCTCTGGCCGGCAAGGCCGCGCAGTCCGACGCCCTCCCGCCGGAATTGAAGGCGCTGCTCCACCTCAACGTCGGCCAGGTGATGGGACAGCTCGGCGCCCTCGCCCGGAAGCAGATCTCGGATGCGCTCCCTGGACAGCTCGGGAGCGCGCTCTCGGACGTCGCCAAGGAGCCCGGCTCGATCGCGAAGGATCCCGCGGGGGCGCTGAAGGGACTGGGCGGGATCGTCGGCGGCAAGGCGGAGCAAGCGGCGCCATCCGGTCAGGCGGGCAGGTCCTCGAAGGCGCGGCGCGCGACCCCGCGCTGAGGCGCGCAGGTCTCTGAGGGCCACGCCGGTCCGACGGGATGTGCCTCGCGCCGTGCTACGCCGCGGTCTTCGCGCGCGCTGCCTTCGCGGGATCCATCCGGGACGCGCCCTGGAAGAACGCGCCTTTCTCGATCACCAGCGAGGCGGTCTCCAGATCCCCGCGGACCTTGGCGGTGCTGTGGATCTCCACCCCGCCCTTCGCCTGGATGTTCCCGTTCACCTCGCCATGGACGACGATGGTGCCGCAGGTGATGTTCGCGTCGATGCGCGCGGCGTCGCCCACCACCAGGACGTCGTCCGTGATGATGGTGCCGACGAAGCTCGCGTCGATGCGCACGGTGCCGGCGAACGTCAGCTTGCCCTCGAACCGCACGCCGCGGCCGAGCAGCAGATCGTTGGGCGCTGCCGGAGACTGCGGCCTCGACTCCTTGGTGGTCACCGGCTTCTCGTTGTTCGTCTGGACGTCCATGGCGCCTCGCTGGCCGGTAGGTGGATGTAGCACGGGCGCCCGGCACTCGCCCGCCCGGGCTTCTTACCGCCGGCCGCGAAAGGCTATTCCCGGACGTTCCAGGTCCCGCTGCGCTGGAGGAGCGACTGCGCCTGGCCGCCGTCGACGGGGCGGGAGAAGAAGTACCCTTGCGCGGCCTCGCACCCGACCTCCCGGAGGAAGCCGAACTGCTCGGCGGTTTCCACGCCCTCGGCGACCACCGGCGTTCCCAGGTCGCGCGCGAGCGAGAGGATGGTGCGCACCAGGTCGGGGGCCTGCCCGCGCGGGGAACCGCCGGCGAACAGCGAGCGGTCCATCTTCAGCGAATCGAACTGCACGCGCAGGAGCGAGTTGAGCGAGCAGGATCCGGTGCCGAAGTCGTCCATCGAGAGCCGCAGGCCACGCTCGCGGAGCTGGGCGATGCGCAGGGCGTGCTCGTCGTGCTGCAGCGTGCTCTCCGTCAGTTCCAGCACCAGATCGTGCGGATGGAGCCCGGTGTCCGAGAGCACGCTGTCGATCTGGCCGAGCAGATCGGCGTGCTGGAGCTGGCGCGCAGAGAGGTTCACGTTCAGGCTCAGCGGCTCGGCGCCGGCGTAGCGCCGGCAGCCCTGGAACTGGCGCCCCGCCTCCGCGAGCAGCCACCGCCCGATGGGGACGATCAGTCCTGTCTCTTCCGCGAAGGCGACGAAGCTTTCCGGCGCGAGCAGGCCGCGCGTCGGGTGTTGCCAGCGAAGCAGCGCCTCGAGCCCCTGGATGCGCCCGCTCTTCACATCCACGATGGGGAGGTAGTGGACGCGGAACTCCTCGCGCTCCAGCGCGTTCCGCAGATCGGTCTCGAGCTCGAGCAGGTGTGGAGCGCTCTCGCGCATCCGACCGTCGAACATGGCCGATCGCGCCGGCCCCTGCGCCCGGGCCCGGTGCATCGCGGCGGCCGCATCCTGGAGCAGCTCCTCCGCGGCCGCGTAGGGCGGGCCGCTGACGGCGATCCCGATGCTGACGGTGACGTGGACCTGGTTGCCGCCGAGCTCGAACGGCTCCGCGGTCACCTCGTGGATCCGCCGCGCCACGATCTCCGCGTCGGCGGGCTCGCGCGCGTCGTCGAGGAGGATGCTGAACTCGTCCGGCCCTTCGCGTGCGAGGAGATCCCCTTCGCGCAGGCACCCCTGCAGGCGCTCTCCGACGCTCACCAGGAGGTCGTCGGCGATGGCGCGGCCCAGGGTCTGGTTGATCGACTTGAAGTCGTCCACGTCGATGCAGAGGACGGCGACGCGCTCTCCGTCGCGGCGGCGGGCGCGCGCGAACGAGCGGCGCGCGACGTCGAGGAAGTGTGCGCGGTTGGGAAGCCGCGTCAGCGGGTCGTGCAGCACGTGGATGGAGGTGAACCGCGGCTCGGTGACGTCCATCACGGCACCGGAGAACCGCACCGCCTTGCCCTCCGCGTCGCGAACGGCCTGGCCGCGCGCCAGCACCCAGCGCCAGCTTCCGTCCTCGTGCCGGAGCCGATGCTCGCTGTCGAACCTTTGCGACCGGCCTTCCAGGTGCGCGGTGATCGCGGCCTGCACCGCCTCGCGATCGCCGGGATGGACGCGGTCGAGCCACGCCGATGGCGCATCGAGGGTTTCCTTCGCGCCGACGATCGCGCGCCAGGAATCCGAGAGCCACAGGCGATCGGCGGCGACGTCCCAATCCCAGATCCCGTCGCCGGTGCCCTCCCACGCGAGCGCCCGCCGATCGGGAGACGAATCGCGCGGCTGCACCAGCGCCGCGCTCCCCACTTCGGCGCCGTTCGCGTCGTGCAGCGCGACCACCGTCCACTCGCACATGCGGGGTGGCCCCGCTCGCTCCGGCGTATCGCGCACCAGCTGCTGGGTTCCGCCGCTCGCCAGCACCTGCCGGAGCTCGGTGCGCGCTTCTGCCCGGGTGGCATCGGTATCGGGAAAGACGAGCATCGACAGCTCGCGGCCGATCGCTTCCGCGACCGGGATGCCGAAGAGCTGCTCGGCCGCGCCGTTCCAGGCGGTGACCTTCCGATCTCCGTCGCAGAGCGCGACCGCGAAGGGCGCCTGATCGAACAGCCTCGCCACCGCGCGCGTCTGCGGCGAAGGCGAACGGCGCCGCTCGGTCTGCGGCTGGCGGCGGAGCAGCTCCGAGAGCAAGGCGAGGGCCCGCTGCAGGGAGGCGCGGTCGTCGTCGGCGCGCCGGTATTCCTTGTCGATCTTGCGGAACAGCTTGCGCAGGTGCGGGGGCGATTCCTCTACTTGACCCAGGGCCTCGTCGAGCTGCCGGCGGAGGCGCCTGTGCATCTCAGCTAGGCTCCGGCAATGGCGGGCGCTGGGCGATGGAATCGCCGGGTCGAGCGTTCCTGCGCGACGGATGCGCGAACACCGGACCCCAACCTACCCCACGCGATCCTTGGATTGCAACAAAGCGGACAAATCAATCGCGGCAACGATCGCTCAGAAAGACGGCTAGCGCCGCGGTGGTCCGCGCGCTGCCGAGAGACTAGACTGCCGCGATGCCGCGCTCCGCGTTGCTGATCCTCGCCGCCACCCTGGGCGCCGCAGCCGCCGATCCCGACGGCACCGTCGTGCTCGATCTGGAGGTCGGAGAGACGGCGCCGGTCACGGCGACGCCGGGAGCGAACGTCCTCTGCGACGACCTCGCCGTGGTCGCGCCGGAGTTCAGCGCCAGCGGCAACGAGTTCCTGCTCCGGGCGCTGCACCCGGGCAGCACGCTCTGCGGGATCTGGCTCGGCAACCAGAAGCCCGGCGGCCTGTACCGCGTCCACGTCAGGGCAAAGAAGGCCGAAGAAAAGAAGGAGCCAGCCGGTCACGACGGCGGCCTACCCGACGCCGGCGGCTGAACGGCGGAACTCGGGGAGATCGATCAGTCGCCGCTGGCTTCTTCCTGCAGGAACTGCAGGACCGCGACCTCGTCCTGGCGGAGAGCGGGGTGCCGCGAGCCGCGGAACTGGGGCGGGAACGACTGCGAAGGAAGGGCGACGGTGCGGCCCATCAGATACGCGTGCAGCAGTCCGGGGTGGACGTAGTACTTGCGGCACACGGCGCGCGTGTTCCCCAGCCGGTCGGCGACGGCGTCCAGCGCGCGATTGATGTTGCGGTCCATCTCGCGTCGCGACTTCGCCTTCCCCAGCGCTCCCAATTCCTTCGCGGCGAGCATGGTCCCCGCCCAGGTGCGGAAGTCCTTTGCGGTGATGTCGCGTCCGGTGGTCTCGCGCAGGTACGCGTTCACGTCGTCGGAGGAGATCGTCTGCCGCTTGCCTTTCGCGTCCAGATACTGGAACAGCTCCTGCCCGGGAAGGTCCTGGCAGCGCTGCACGATGCGGGCGAGCCTTCGATCGGTGATGGCGACGTCGTGGTTGACCCCGCTCTTTCCCCGGAAGGAGAAGCGGAGCATCGCGCCTTCGACGTTGACGTGCCGGCCACGGAGCGTGGTGAGCCCGAAGGACCGGTTCTCGCGCGCGTACTCGTCGTTGCCGACGCGGATCAGGGTCTTGTCGAGCAGGCGCACCACCGTGGCGAGGATCTGCCGGCGGCTGAGATCCTGCGCACGCAGATCGCGCTCCACCCGCTCGCGGACGTCCGGAAGGATCTCGCTGAACTCGAGCATCCGGCGGAACTTCGACTTGTCGCGCGCCTCCCGATAGAGCGGGTGGTAGCGGTACTGCTTGCGCCCGCGCGCGTCGCGCGCCGTCACCTGGATGTGGCCGCGCGGATCCGGACAGATCCAGACGCTGCTCCAGGCAGGAGGAATCACCAGCGACTCGATCCGCCGGCGGGCGATGGGGTCGCGGATCCGTTCGCCGTCGGGCGCGAAGAACGTCCAGCCCTTGCCGACCCGCTGGCGCCGGATGCCGGCGATGCCGTCGGTCACATAGAGAAGGCCGGCGCGAACGGCTGCGTCGCGATGCTCTTTGATGCGCAGGGAGATGACGGACATCGCGTCCAGCCTGTAGCACGCGACTCCCGGCGGTCTAGATTCCGGCCCGGCTGGAGGTCGCGCGGTGCGTCAGCCGAACAGCGCCGCCGTCCGCCCGCCGTCGATCGAGATGGTTTGCCCGGTGACGTACCGCGCTCCTTCGCCGCAGAGGAACGCGACCAGCGGGGCGAATTCCGCCGGCGCCGCCGGCCGCCGCATCGGCACCTTCGCCGCCGCCTTTTCCCTTTTGTCCTCGGTATCGTAGAGGGCGCGGAAGCGATCCGTCTCCACCAGCCCGGTGGCGATCGCATTGACCGTCACCCCGTCCGGCGCCACCTCTCCGGCGAGCGTCTTCAGCGCCGCCACCACCGCCGTCCGGAATGCGTTCGACAGCACCAGCGCAGGAATCGGCTCCTTCACCGACACCGACTCGAGCGCCACCACCCGTCCCCACTTCCGCCGGCGCATCCCGGGAAGGACTCCGTTCACCAGATGAAGCGCGCTGCGGAAGGTCAACGCGTAGGCGGCGTCCCAGTCCGCGGCCTCCAGCTGCGTCCAGGCGCCGGGTTTCGGGCCGCCTCCATTGACGATAAGGATCTCCACCGCGCCGAGCCGCGACTCGACGTCGCGCACCAGGCGCTCGAGCGACGCGCCGTCGGTCTGGTCGGCCGCGAAGGCGGACGCTTCCGTCGCGCCCAGCGCGCGCGCACGCCGCGCGACGTCCTCGAGCTTTTCGCGGCGCCGCGCGGCGACGGCGAGCTTCACGCCTTCGCGGGCCAACTCCAGGGCGACCGCCTCGCCGATGCCGGAGCTTGCTCCCGTCACCAGCGCCACCTTGCCTCGGATCCCGAGATCCATCGCGCTACTTCTGCCGGAGGTAGTGATCGGTCCCGTCCAGCCAGTCTCGGCGCGGCGGGTCGAAGATGTCGACGTCGAGCGTGTCCTCGAGCGCTTCCGCGCTGTGCGGCAGGTTCCCCGGGATGTGCAGCACTTCGCCGGCGCGCACGTCGACCTGCTCGCCCGGCTCGGCGCCGAGCCGGAAGCGCAGCGCGCCCGAGAGGACGTACGTGATCTGCTCGTTCTCGTGCTGGTGCCGGGGAACCAGGCAACCCTTCTTCAGATAGATGTGGGCGATCATCATCCGGTCGCCGGTGATCAGCCTGCGCTCGAGCTTGTCGGTGAGCTTCTCCCTGGGCATCGCTTCCCAGCGGTGATGTGTCGCTCTCGTCTGCTGTGCCATGCGGCGCTCCTTGGCTGCTGCGGGGCGGCGAAGCTACGCGCGTGAACCTCGACGGTCAATCGGCGCGGACGCCGCGCGCGAGCACGCGCACGCAGCGCAGCGTGATCCCGCCATCCCGGCGTTGCACGGGGTCGAATCCGCGCGCCCGGCCGGCGAGGATCCGCGCGCGGACCTCCGCTTTCGCCGCCCCGGGAGTGCCGCGATCGAACCATTCGTCGAAGTCGAGCTCGAACGGCTCCTCGACGAGCTTCACTTCGACGAGGCCCGCCCGGCCCAGCGCGTCGACCAGCCCTCCGGAAGTGAGATTCGCCGCGTGCGTCCGGTCGCGGTCGCGCTCGATGGAATGGTGCCAGGCGGCGGCGGCGCCGTCGGGATCCGTGACGTGGTCCGAGGCGACGATCACTCCGCCCTTGCGGATCAGCGCCTTCTGGGCCCCGAGGAACGCGACGGGATCGCGAACGTGGTGGAGGACGAACCGGGACACCGCGGCGTCGTATGGCCGTTCCGGGCGCACCTCGAACACGGAGCCTTGATCGAACGAGGCGCGGGCGCCGAACCGCGCGCAGCGCTGGCGCGCGCGCCGCAGCATCTCCGCCGAGAGGTCGACGCCGTGGACCGTGAACCCGGCATCGAGGAAGGCTTCGGCGACGAGGCCGGGACCGCAGCCTGCGTCGATCAGCCGCGCCCCCGCAGGCAGCGCCGCGAACGCGACCAGGCGCGCCAGCGCTTGCGGATCGCTCTGCACAGGCGCGGCCTCGAAGCGGGCCGCCTGGCCGTCGAATGCCCGCTGCAACTCGCGATCGTGCTCGTCCATCGGCTCGTCCATGCCCGCCCGCGATTGACTTTAACCAGCATCGGGCGTGGACTCACGCGCCGAAATCCGCGCGGAGCGATCGATGCCCGACAGGACCGTCCATCGGCAGGAGCTGACCCCACTGCATTTTCTCGAGCGGGCGGGAGAGGTGTACGCCGAGCGGCCCGCGGTCGTCGACGGCGCCCTGCGGCTCACCTGGCGGGAGATGCGGGCGCGCGCCCGCCGCCTCGCTTCCGCGTTGATCCGCTCGGGCGTGCGCAAGGGCGATCGGGTCGCCTTTCTCGCCCTCAACACCGAGCCGCTCCTGGTCGCGCACTTCGGTGTCCCGCTGGCCGGCGCCGTGCTCGTCGCCATCAATACCCGGCTCAACGCCGACGAGGTCGCCTACATCGTCGAGCACTCGGGCGCGCGGGCCGTCTTCTACGCTCCGGATCTGCATCCGCAACTGGCGCGGATTCCGCCACAGATCGCGCGCTACGACCTCGCGAAGGACTGGGAGGGCTTCCTCGCCACGGGCAGCGAGGCGCGAATCCCGCCTCCGGTGGCGAGCGAAGACGAGCCGATCACCATCAACTACACCTCGGGCACCACGGGGCGGCCGAAAGGCGTCGTCTACCACCACCGGGGCGCGTACCTGAACGCGCTGGCGATGGCGCTCGACCACCGGCTCGCCGCCGACAGCCGCTACCTGTGGACGCTGCCCATGTTCCACTGCAACGGCTGGTGCTTTCCCTGGGCGACGGCAGCGGCGGGGACGTGCAACGTCTGCCTTCCGCGGATCGAGCCGGCGCGGGTCTGGGAGCACTTCCGGGAAGGCGTCACCCACTTCTGCGCGGCGCCGACGATCTGCACCCTGCTGATGGCGCATCCGGCGGCAGGCCGGCTGGAGCGCCCGGTGCGGCTCTTCACCGCCGGCGCGCCACCGTCCCCGACGCTGATCGCCCGGATGAAGGAGCTGAACTTCGAGCTCGATCACGTGTACGGCCTCACGGAAGTGTACGGTCCGTTCACCATCGCCGTCGCCACGCCGGGCGAGGAGAGGCTTCCGCCGGCGGAGCGCGCGTCCCGGCAGGCGCGTCAAGGGTTCGCGAACGTCTGCGCCGGCGAGGTGCGGGTGGTCGACGACCAGATGAACGACGTCCCCGCCGATGGCCACGCGATGGGCGAGGTGGTGATGCGTGGGAACGTGGTGATGACCGGCTACTTCCACGACGAGGAGGCCACGGCCAAGGCCTTCCAGGGCGGCTGGTTCCACAGCGGCGATCTCGGCGTGCGGCACCCGGATGGCGCCATCGAGCTGCGCGACCGGAAGAAGGACATCATCATCTCCGGCGGCGAGAACATCAGCACCATCGAGGTGGAGCAGGCGGTGGTGAGCCACCCGGCGGTGCTGGAGGCGGCGGTGATCGCGGTGCCGGACGAGAAGTGGGGCGAGGTGCCGAAGGCGTTCGTCACCCTGGCGGACGGCAAGCAGGCCACCTCGCAGGAGATCATCGAGCACTGCAAGACGGTGCTCGCGCACTTCAAGGCCCCGCGGCAGATCGAGTTCGGGCCCTTGCCGAAGACCTCGACCGGCAAGGTGCAGAAATACGTGCTGCGCGAGAAGGAGTGGCGCGGGCAGTCGAAGCGAATCCATTGAAAGGGAAAGGCGTGGTCATGACCACCTGGAAGGACATCCTCCTCGAGCGCGAAGGCGCGACCGCAGTGGTGACCCTCAACCGCCCCGAGCGCCGCAACGCGCTCTCCCTGCAGATGCTGCAGGAGCTGACCCTCTGCTTCCGCGGCATCGGCGAGGACGCCGAGACGCGCGCCGTGATCCTCCGCGCCAACGGCCCCGCCTTTTCGGCCGGCCACGACATCGCGGAGATGTCGGGCAGGGACGGCGCCTTCTACCGCGAGCTGTTCGAGGCCTGCACGGTGCTGATGGAGACCCTGCAGTCGATCCCCCAGCCCGTGATCGCGCAGGTGCACGCCACGGCGACCGCGGCCGGCTGCCAGCTGGTGGCCTCGTGCGATCTGGCGGTGGCGGCGACCGAAGCGCGCTTCGCCACCCCGGGAGTGAAGATCGGCCTGTTCTGCTCGACGCCGATGGTGGCGCTGAGCCGCGCCGTGGGCGCGCGCCGGGCGATGGAGATGCTGCTCACCGGCGAGCCGATCTCCGCCGACGAGGCGCTGGCTGCCGGGCTGGTGAATCGGGTGGTCCCCTCGTCCGAGCTGGCGGCGGCGACGCGGGCGCTGGCGGCGAAGATCGCCACCTCCAGCCCGTTCGTGGTGGCGATCGGGAAGGCCGCCTTCTACCGGCAGCTGCAGATGCCGCAGCCGCTCGCCTACGACTACGCCCAGGACGTGATGGCGATGAACGCCCGGGCCGCGGACGCCCAGGAGGGCTTCCAGGCCTTCCTGCAAAAGCGTCCGCCGAAGTGGTGCGGCCGCTGAATTCAGGCGGGCTTCTGCCGCGGCACCCGGCCCATCAGGAAGAACTCGTCGTTGGGCCGCATCTCGATCGCGTTGGCGATCCGGTTGCTCATCCCGAAGAACGCGGCGATGGCGGCCACGTCCCAGGCGTCCTCGTCGCTGAACCCGTGCTCGCGCAGGAGCGCGTAGTCCGCCTCGCCGATCTCGCCGGACCGGAGCGCCACCTTCATCGCGAAGTCGAGCATCGCGCGCTGCCGCGGCGAGATGTCCGCCTTGCGGTAGTTGACGGCCACCTGGTCCGCGAGCAGCGGCTTCTTCTCGTAAACGCGCACCAGCGCGCCGTGGGCCACGACGCAATAGTGGCACTGGTTGGCCCCGCTGGTGGCGACCACGATCATCTCCCGCTCGCCCTTGCTCAGCCCGCCCTCCTTGAGCATCAGGGCGTCGTGATAGGCGAAGAAGGCGCGGAACTCGTCCGGCCGGTGCGCGAGCGCGAGGAATACGTTCGGAACGAACCCGGCCTTTTCCTGCACGGCGACGATCCGCGCCCGCACATCCTCGGGCAGGTCCTCGATGCGGGGGACGGGAAACCGTGAGATGGGAGGGGACTTCGACGATGGCTGCATGGTGGGTTCTTCTCCGCTGCGGGGCGGCGGCATTCTGCGCGGAACGGAGCGGGAACGGAAGCGGCTCAGGAAGCGCGCGGCCGCCCGGCGCCCGTCTCGAGGGCATCGATCTCCTCGAGCAACGCGTCCCGATCGCGCAGCAGCTCGCGGACGCAGCCGATCAGGAGCAGGGCATCGTTCAGCTCCATCCGCACCGCGCCGCCGGGCTGCACGCCGCTGGCGAGCTGCTCGCGAATGCCCTGCTCGATCCGCGCGATGCTGGCGTCGAGCTCCGGGCCGGGCTCGGGGAGCACCGGGGAGCCTGGCAGGGTGGGTTCGTGCCGCGCCATACTTGAACGAGTCTCGGGAGAGGGAAAGGTTACAAACATTCCGGCGGCGCAAAGGCGGCCGATCGTCTCAGCCAGTCACCGGCGCAATTTTGTTCAAGAACCCCGGGATGGGGGCGGCGAGGATCGGGCGAACGACGGAGGAGACCTCGCATGCGCGCGTTCTTTGTCACGGCCCTGCTCGCAACCTTGCCTGCCGCAGCGCAGTACACGGAGGCGCCGGTCTCGAACGGCGGAAACGTAAAAGGCAGGATCACCTACAACGGCAAGCCGCCGGCGCCGAAGAAGATCACCATCACCAAGGATCCGAAGATCTGCGGCGCCTCTCGCGAAGACGA
>Ga0070741_10017006_pt1 | contig 12015 bp, 17 predicted proteins | sample Coa_R1_4_FD_66440 | JGI IMG/M metagenome (GOLD analysis project Ga0070741, IMG submission 66440) | Surface soil microbial communities from Centralia Pennsylvania, which are recovering from an underground coalmine fire - Coalmine... | ecosystem: Environmental > Terrestrial > Soil > Unclassified ...
GCGTGAAGCCCAGGCCCTGCATCGGCACCGGCACCGAAGGATCGAACGCCGCGCCGCCGGCGATCGCCGCGTCGATCGGCGCGACGTAGAGCGCGCCCATCTCGACGCTGAACATCGGCAATTCGTTTACCGCCTGGCGGATCGTGAGCCGCCGGCCCATCGCGCCGGTGCATTTGTGCAGGATGCCGTCCATGTAGCCGTAGATCGTGCAGCTCTCGAAGCCGGTATCGACGAACGCGTAAGTCACGTTCGATCCGGCGTTGACGGTCTTGCCGAAGCCGAACGCGCGGAGGATTGGATCGTAGCGCACGACCGCGTCGACCGCGCCGCCCGCGCCCTTGATCTCGAAATCGAAAGTGACCGTCATGAGCGAGCGCGCGACGACGTCTTTCAGCAGCGCGAGATTGTTGCGGAGAAAATCGCGCTGGATGAACTGCGGGTCGGGCTTCACGTTGAGATTTTTCACCAGGATCGCGTTGCTTGCGGCCGCGGGCGTGGGGTCCACGCCGTAGGTCGTCTCGATCTTGGCGAGCAATAAGCCGGCGTCTGCGCGAAACGGCATGGGTTACTCCTTCCCTTCTTCGGCCGGCTCTTTGACCGGCGCTTTGGTGGGCTCCTCGTCGAGCACGAGCTCGTCGGCGTCTTTGTCGTATTTCCACGAGCCGCCGAACGGCATCTGTTTGCCCTTCACGCGCAGGCCCTTCACGCGATCTTTCTCCTCGAGGACGTGCGCCTCTTCCAACGTGTAAACTTTTTCCGCCATCTCTTTTTCTCCTCTCAGTTCGTTTACGGTCCCCACTCCTCGACGGTGACCTTGACCTTGATGCCGTAGCGCTCCGGCCCGATGACGCCGCGGAGCTCCATGTAGTAATCGCCGACGGCCGTCAGGCCGGCGAGCGTGGAATCGAACAGCGCGGAGATCTCGTTCTTCGTCGCGTCCCACGTCGCCGCGCCCCAATCGAAGCCCACGACCAGCGCAAAATTGGCGTCCACGATGCGCCGCTCGGGGTTTGTCAGCGTGATCGCGCCGCTGCCGCGCCTGCGCTTCACCTTGGCCGCGATTGTGCGTTTCTCGCCCTCCTTGAGCGTAATCATAAGGCACGAGGCATGAGGCATGAGGCATGAGATCGGATTCCGAAACTCGCGCCTCTCGCCTCGCGGCTCACGGCTCCCGTCATTGCCACGCCTCCGCCAGCTCGAACGCCGGCGGCAGCTCGCGCGCTTCGAATTCCGGCTTTTCTTCGTCGGCCTCGAATTCGCTGATCAGCTCGGTCCAGACGACGGGGATCGGCGCGGACGCGGCGACGATCGCCGAGGCGAGCTGCTCCGAGAGCGTCACGCTGTCGGCCAGGCCGAGTCCACGAATCAGCCGCGCGGTGAGCGCGTCGTTGAGCCCGAGGCTGTCGGCGACCGCCTTCGACACCGCCTTCTGCACGCTGTCGGAAAGAACGATCTGATCGGTGAAGCCGCGGCCGCTGACGCGCAGCGATTCGGTCAGCCCGAGCGCGTCGCCGATCGCGCGCTGCGCCTGCTTCGCGAGATTCTCCGCCAACGCGACGCTCTCGGCGTAATTGCGCGTGATCGTTTTCGTCTCCGCTTCAGAAAGCGCCAGCGTGTCCGCCTCGGCCTTTCCCACCTGGCGCAAAAGCGATTCGGATAAATTCACGCTGTCGGCCAGTGAGGCGAGCTTGACCAGCGATGCGGAAAGATTTTCACTCAGGCTCACGCTCTCGGCGATCGCGCGCGACGTCTTCTTGACCTCGGCCTCCGACAGCGTCGCGGTTTCCGCCAGCGCCTTGCCGACCTGCACGTTGTCGTTCTCGCTGAACGTGATCGTCTCGCCCGTCGACTTCTGCTCCTGCTTGGCGACCGATTCCGATAGGGTCACGCTCTCGGCACGCGCCGTGCTCACCTGTTTCGCCAGCGATTCGGACGCCGTCACGCTCTCAGCGATCGCCTTCATGACGTTGCGCGCCAGGTTCTCGGAAAACGAAATCGAATCAGATAATCCCTGATTGAACGTCGTGCCGGTCACCGCGAAATACTTGGAGCCGTCTTCGAGAATCCGATTGACCGCGTCGGTCACGACATAAAAGCGCGGCGCGCCGGTGACCGGGTCCATCCGATACGTCCACTTGTCGTCGAAAACCTGGAAGCCGTCTTCGGTGATGCCGGTAATCATCCTAGATTCCCGCGCCCGTCAGCGTCCGCATTGGCGTCGCCGCGGCGGCCGCGCTCACGTTGCCGCCTTCCCAATTGTCGCCCTGGTAGCCGCCCATGATCGTCACGCCGGGCAAGCCCGTCGTGAGATCGGTCTGGCTCGTCGCCTGAACCTGCTGCACGCCGTTCTTGAAGCCGGTGACGGTGTGCGCGGTCGGATCGCATTCGATCTCGATCGTGTCGGATACCGACCAGGTCACGCTCGAAGACGCGAGCACCGTGCGCGTATTGTTTACGACCTTGGCTATTTCCGTAGTCTTGGTGCCTGTGCCGCTATCGTCGAGGATCGTGTATTCGTAGCGGTCCTGGCCGCCGTTCATATCCGGCGACATCAGGCACGCCACGCCCATGCGCTGATTGTTGTCGGCATTAAAGAATACCAGCGCCATGAGACTGTACTGCTGATCGGTGAAGCTCGCGCCCGTGTAGCGCGCCGAGCACGGCCCGGTATGGCTGGAATCGATAATCGTGCTCGATACGATCTGGATTCCCGGCGCGCAATTAAAATCGTCGGTCTGCGTCCAGTTCGCGCCGAGCGACGCGCGGTTGAAATTGTCCGTCGCGATCGTAGTGCGCGCCGCCTGGCAGACGCCGGCGCCAAGAAACAGGCACGCGGCGGCGACGAATATTTTTAAAGCTTTTTTCATCAACCGTTTTGCAGCGGCACCAGGAAGCTGTTGAATTGCGCCGAGATCGCGTTGTCGATGTGCGCGTCGGTCACAAGCGCGGCCTGCGTCGCAACATTCCCCGTCGTCAGCGCGACCGTGCCCGTGGCCGTCGCGTCATTGATCACCGACGTGTCGGTCGCGACGGAGTTCGCGAACAGCGGCACGTAGCTATCCGGCGCGTTGAGAATCCGCTGCGCCTGGCGCATGCGCTGCTCGTGAAAGACCGCGTTCCAGCCTTCGTTCGCGATCGCGATGCACGCGGCGATGAGCGAGACGCGGACGCGGTTCTTGAATCCCGAGTCCTGGCTCAGCTGGTACTTGTCGTTGTGCGACACCGCGCCCATGAAAAAGAGCGCGGCGAGAATCAAAGGGGCGATGCGTCGCAGCATGATTACGCTCCGAAGTAGTAGTAGACGCTGACGCGCACGGTCTGGTTTGTCGCGAACGTCGGCAAGACGAAAGTCACGGCGACGCCCGGCTGCGCGCTCTTGAGCGCGAGCGGGAACGGCCCGTTGATCGGCGAAGGCTGGCAGAGTCCCGCCGTCGCGCCGCTGCCGATCGTCCAGGCCGCGCCGTTGAGGTTTGTCGTCGTCAGCGACGTGACCGCCGCGGCCGTGACCGCCGACGAGCCGGCGCAGTTCGTCACCTCGACGTTGGTGATGTAAACCGACTGGCCGGCCGGCGGCGTGATCGTGATCGTCGCGGCCGACGTCGCGCTCGTCGCGACCTGCTGCGCCGAATTCAACATCTGCGGATCTTGCTGCGTGCGCGTCTGCGCGACGGCGACGCCGGCGAGCGCTAACGCGTAGAGCGCGGCGGCCAACAGAGATAGAAAATTTTTCTTCATCGAATCCTCCCGTTAATTGTAGAAGCCGTAGGTCAACGTTCCCGAGACATTGGCCGCGGCCGACTGCAGCATGCAGGTGTCGCCGCCCACGACGCGGCCGGGAATTGTGATGCGATCGGAGATCCCATGCACGCCGCCTTTGTCCGCCCAGGCCGCCGAGGCGCTCGTGCCGCCGTAAAGTCCCTTGGTGCCTGTGCCGCAGGTCGAGCCCGTGCCCTGCACAAGGCTCACGCTCTGCGCAGTCGCCGTCACAGCTGCGAACGTGCAGATATGCGTCAGCTTGCCGGCCACGCCAGACACGACAACGCTCGACGAGGTCTGATTGAACTCGACCGTGTACGGGCATTGCAGCGATGGATTGGGCGAGAGATTCACCACGCCCGCGAGATCCGCCGCGCCGGGCGACTGCGCCGCGCCCTTGACGGCGGCGGACGAAGGCGGCAGCGCGCCGCGCTTCGGATCGGCCGGGATCTGCGGCGCGAACGCGACATAGGCCGGAAACTGGATCGAGCCGACCGCGCGGCCGCTCGCGTCGTAGATAACCACGCGCCACGGATCGGTCCCGCTGCGGCCCTGGGCGAAGCTCTGCGCCGGCACCGCCTGCGGCGACTGCGCCGCGCCGGAATGCTCATGCAGCAACATCGCGACGAGCGCGATCGCCAGAAAAATATGCGAAAGCTTCCGGTTCATTTCGTCTGTTTCCCGTGGTAGCAAAACGTCAGCGACGCCGTGCCGCTCGGATTCTTCACCCGCAAAAAGATGCCGTTCGTGATCTCGATGACGACAGGCTGAAAATCCGGCCCGAGATAACGCTTGAACTCCGTCGTTACGCTGCCGCTCGACTTGAACATTTGCAGCACGATGTCGCCGTCGAACTCGAGGAGATGGATCGACCACTCGTCGGTCCCGGCCGGCTGCACGTCCGACGTCGCGCCGGCCGAGACGCTCCGGCAGTCGACCTGCGTATCGTTGACCGCGGCGTCGGCGGTCGCGACGATCGCCGGCAGATCCGGCAGCGAGACGACGCTTGGCAGCGGTAGCGCGATCGCGCTTAAGGACAGGCCGAGGGCTAAAAGAAACCGGCGCATTTTTTTACCTGGTCACCGTCGCGCTCACCTGATTTCTCTTCCCGATCGTCGCGACGAGCTGATAGCCGTCGGCGCTCGTCGCCGTGATCTTGTTGCTCTTGAGCGTGCCGGCGAAGCTCACCGGCAGATCGTCGGCGAACGACAGCTGCAGCCCGTTCGGCCCCGGAATCACGCAGGCGTTGTTCGTCGGCAGCGAGACGGACGTCGCGTTGAATCCTTTGACGCGGTAGCAGTCCCCGAGCTGCGCGCCGTTGTCGTCGAACGTGACGACGCCGGCATTGACGCGCGTCAGTTCCGTGAACGGCGACGCCGGCTTATTACAGGTGTTCGTAGTCGGCGCCTCGCAGCCGCGGGCGCGCTCGACGATGAAGCCGAGCGAGCCGCCGCTGTTGTCGGTCCACTTGAGCGTCACGGCCTGAGCCTGCGCAACGCCGCCGGCGATCAAAAACAGAATCGCGATGAAAAATGTTTTCATAATCAGCTCACCGTCAGATCGTAAGTGAATTGAATGCTGTCGCCGTTCGAGACGTTGATCGCGCTGAAGACGATGCGCGAGAACATCGTGCCGCCGCCCGTCGCGGCCTGCGAGAAGAGACCCCACTCGGTCACCGCGGCGCTGCCGTCGAAGGAGACCGTGCCGACCGTGCGGAAGATATTTCCGCTCGCGCCCTCGGTGAGCGAGCCCGTCGCGCGCGTCGAGTCGGGATTGATCTGCGTCGTGATCTCGGTCTGGAGCGCGGTGTCGCCGGCGGCCGCGGCGTTCGTGCCCGTGCCGACGCCGTGGTACTTCATGATCTCCATCTCGACGATGTTCTGCCAGGCGTCGACGAGGAAGCCTTTGCCGACCGTCGTGACGACGGCGTGCGCGGAGGGCAAACCGAACGAGATCCGCGCGTGCTGCGGCCGCTCGCGCTCGGTGCAGCCTTTGTCGTCGCGCGAGCCGTCCTGGTGGACAACCTGCAGGCAGAGCTTCTCGCGGATCGCGTTGTACTCCTTGACCGCGGGAAACAAGCCGAAGAAAAGCGAGCCGAGAAGCGCGAGCGCCAGCGTGGCGCTTATCGCGCCCCAGCCGATCACCTTCCGCTGTGAGCGCCGGAGATCCTCCGGCCCGAGGCCGATCGATTCGTTAGCCATTGTTTTTCTCCTCGATTGTCACTTTCTTTCCCGCCGCGATCGCCGCGGCCGCTTCCTCGATCTTCGCCATCAGCTCCTGCGTCTCCGCGATCGGCGCGGCGCCGTCGAACTCGGCGAGCGTCTTCGAGACGGTCGCCTTGTGATCGACGTCGTCGTAAATCACGAGCTGGAGAGTCATCTTCAGCGGCCGCTTAATCACCGCCGCGGTCAGATTCTCGCTCACGCCGACGCCTTCCCTCGCCATCAGTACGTCACCCTTTCCCAGACGATCTGCCGGAGCTCGGCGTAGTGGCACGCGACGCCGCCGAGCGTGCCGTGAATATTTTGCGCGAGAGCCATCGGCTCGCAGCGCGACGCCTTGCCGTTCAGATCCTGCAGCGGCCGGAACTTCGCCAGAATCGCCTCGAGCAGATTGTCGAAGATCGGCGACGAGCGAAGCGCCGGATCGTTGGCGCCGTCGTTGAAGCTCATGTAGCCGTAGATAACGATCGACCAGCGGATATCCGCGATCGCGTTCGGCGATCGGCCGCTGATGAAATACTCATCGCCAGGCGCCGACTCGATCGAAAGCTCCCAGCCGAGAATGCGCTCGGTCCTCGGGTCCTTGAACAGATTCAGCAGCGTCGCCCAATCCGCTGCGAAGCGCGGCGTATCGTGGACGATGCCAATCCCGTTGATCGCGGCGAGCTGCGCAGCGTATTCCGCCCTAATGTTTGCCAGCGGCATTTTTATTTTCCGTTCAGTGCGTCGTTCACGATCGTCTTGCCCATCTTCTCCGCGATCATCTGCAGCTGCGCGTTCGCGCCGCGCGCCGCGCCCTCGAACATGAACGCGCCCTTGAATCCCTCGCGCGATATCTTCCGCGCGACCAGAAACGCGACCGACTTGATCTCCTTCGGATTCGCGATGCCGAGCTTTCGCCGGACCCACAGCTCGAGCGGCGCGCGCGGCGGAAACTTGCCGGGGTTGCGCCCGACCTCGACCGGCGGCGCATAGATCGACGTCGAGCCGACGACAACCTCGCGCACCGGATTGCCGCGCGGCTCCGCAAATATCGACCCGCGCAAAAGCTTCGTCGCGCCGACCGGCGTGCGGATCTTCACCTCGCGCTCGACCAGCGCGCCCATCTCGATTAAGCCGTCGCCGAAGGACGTCATGCCCGGCGCCGGCGCGCCCGGCTGGAGAAACGCGATCGGATTGCGGACCTGAATCTTGAAGCCCATCAGCGCCGCCTCATGTGCGTGAGGCGTTGCTCGCCCCACGGATAAGTTCCCGGCTGATCGTGGAACGCCATGCCGGCCGTCTGCTCGCCCTCTTTGATGCCGAGGTGATTGAAGTATTCTTTTCGCTCGGCGGCCGCGCTCGAGCGCGCCTCCTGCGACTTCGTGCGCTGATCGACGACGTCGGCGCCGATCGTGCCCTCGATCGCCTGAATGTACCGATTCGCGAGCGACATCAGCGCGTAGTTCGCGGCGAGATGGCAGAGCGCCTCGAAGTCGGCGTCGGGCACCGTGCCGGCGGAATCGTCGACGCTGTGGCGGATCGTGTAGCTCACGCGCACGGACTGCGCGCTCGACGGCGTATCGTTGAAGAGACGCAGCACCAGGCCGGTCGGCTTTTTGTAGAGCGTCCAAGCGTCGTCGTCGAGATAGACGGGCTCGCGCTCGCCGGCGGGAAACTCCACGGTCAAAATTTTGCTGAAGTCGTCTTCCCAGCTCGTCAGCGTCGACGTCGCGAAGTCGAACGCGACACCGTTGCCGGCGATGTCGAAGACTTTGACGAGCGGCTTGTTCTTCGAATGCTCCTTCAGCGCATTCTGAATCGCGCCCTCTTTGTCGGCCTCCTCGAGGTGGCCGGCCTGCTCTTTCAGAATCTGATCGAGTCGCGTCTTGTAATCGAGTAAAATCATTTTCGTTCAGCTCTCAAAAAAAAGGCCCGGCCCGCGCCGGGCCTTTTGCATTCAAAGCTGAGAATTCTCAGTCCGCCGTTTCGAGATACTCGATCTGGATCGTGCTGGCCGGCGCGTTCGCCGTACCGTTCGCCGTCACCGCGATCGTGACGTTCGTATTCGCGACGACGTTCGCGTTGGTGATCGTGCCCATATCGTTTTTTGAGCCGATCGCGAGCGCGCTCTGCACCGCCAATGTCGCGACCGCGCCGACCGCAGCGTTCGTGACGACGACGGTTGCGTCGTTCGCCGGCGCCGCGGCGACCCACGCCGCCTGCGGAATGTGAATGACTTTCGTGATCGTGACATCGGTCGACGGGCTCCAGAGCACATAGCCGGCCGCGATGTCGGCGTCCGCGCCGCCCGGATCGGGGACCGGGATAATCACGGTCCGCGCACGCCGCGCGCGCCCGGCCTCCACGCTGTATTCCGTGGCGGAGATCGCCGTGCCGATCGGCTGCGAGTACGACGTCGGCTGCGTTTGCGTGGTGCCGCCGGCCGTTGTGTCGACGTAGACATAGGCGCCCTTAGTTAGCGACGTGAGTCCGCCGACGATGCCGCGCGTCACGACGGCGACGTTCGCAGCGCTGGCGGCGCCGGCCTCGGCGACGCCGATCGCCGGGCGCAGCGTCGAGTCGTCGGCCTTGGCCTTGTAGCATTTGCCGTCCGACGCCTTAATCGCGATGACCTGCGCTTCCGTGATCGCCTCGCCGGCGACGCAGGTGAAGCGCGAGACCACCTGCTCGGTAAACGCCGCGGCGTACAGCTGCGGCGCGAAGATAAGACCGATCAGTCCGATAAGACCGATCAGTCGGATTTTTTGACTTTTCATTTTCTATTCTCCTCCTGGTTGGTTGACGCCGCTTATCCGGCCACGACGCTCTTGTGCCCGCCGCGGAAGTCGCCGATGTACGCCATGTACTCGTGACGGATCTTGAACTGGAGCTTGTCCGCGACGAACATCTGGCCGACGACCGGGTTATCCGCGATGAATATCTCCGGGTCGACCTGGCCGTTAATGAAGCCGACGACGACGATGTCGATGTCGTTCGGGTCGCGGAACACGCCGAAGTCAGTCGCGTCCGTGAACAGCGGATTGACGAAGATCCGCTCGTTGTTATCGCCGAAGACGTGGTAGAGATCGTTCGGCGTAAAGGCCGCGTCGAGATATTGCGCCTGGTTGATTTTGAACGCCGTCGCGCGCAGCTCCTGCGGCACGACGAGCGAAAGCTTCATCATCGCGGCCTGCGCCAGGCCGAGGCGCTCGCCCGAGCCCTGCTCGGTGAACTTCGCCATGTTGTCGACGATGGTCGAGAGTTCGGCCGCGGCGAGCGCGACCGTGCGCAGATTGCCGTGGCTGCCGCCGCCCGAGGTGAACCAGGCGGTCGAGTCGGCGGTGTACGTCGAGTTGTTAATGAAAAGGTTCCAGACTTTGCGCGCGAAGGTGCGGCGCGCCGCGCGGCCCCACGCCTGGGCGCGCCTGGTGATCCCGCGCAGATCATCGTTCATGATCGTCTTACGCGTGATCGTGAGGATATTGCCCTTTTGCACCGGCGTGCCGCTGACCTTCTCTTCGCCGGGCTTCACCACCTCGACGTAGTCGCCGGTCTCCGGGTCGACATCGGCGAGATCTCCGAAGTACCCGACGCGCTCGCCTTCCTGCGTCTTGAAATTATCGAGCGTCTGATAAGGCGGCGAGATGATGAGCCGCTCGCCGTAATCGACCTCGGCGTAGTCCTGCAGCAGACGGCGGTTCATTGACGTGCCGAGCAGGTTCGGGAAGTCGGCGGCGACGATCGCTTCGTGCGCCTTCATGATACGCGCCGAGACGCGGCCGTTGATCTCGCTGTCCTCCGTGATCTCGACGTAGGCTTTCCGAAAACTCGTCCACGGCTTGATGTCGTCGTGGCCCTGGACGCGGACACCGAGTGTCTTGTCGAGCGCGATCTGCCGCCGCTCGACGGCCTCGCGGCCCATCTCGATGTGGACCTCCTGGCCGCCGTTGCGGACCGCGCCGCTCTGCGTCAGCGCGTCCATCATTTCCTTCTCGGCGGTCATTGCCTTGTCGAGGGCCTCTTTGGCGAAGATCGTGCCGGCGAACTGCGCCTCGATCTTTTTCTTCACCGGCGCCGGCAGCGTGGACTCCGCCAGCGTGCGCGAGAGCAACATCGCGCTGTTTTCTTTTTTCGTGTTCTCGAGCGCTTCCTGCGATTGCGCGATCAGCGTCTTCAGCTCCGTCGCGGCTTCTGCCGTGAGGCCCGGTCCGCCGTTGCGGTGCCCGTCGGCGAGCGCGGTATCGAGCGCCTCCTGCGCTTTTTCGATTGTCGGATTGTCGCCGAGGCCGTCGACGAGATCCTTCCGCCCGCACTTCAAAAGAAGGGCGAGAATTTTTTTAACGTCCATGATTTCGCTTTCTGCGACCGCTTCGGTCGCGACCAATAGGCCGCCGCCTGCTCCCGGTACGGTAGCCAGATCCACGCTCTCCAAGCCGACAAACCGTTTGGCCCAAATGAAAGATTCCTTCGCGGTTTTGAATGAGAAGACTTCCGTCGGCGCGACGATCGATAAGCCGCGCGTGCCGGTGTTGGTTTTGAACCAATTCAGCAGCCGCGCCCGCCAGCCCTCCTGCGCAATCTCGAGATCCGCGTCGATCGCCGCCAGGCCGCCGGCGTCGACGAGCTCGGGGTTCGAGAGACTGCCGATCGCTTTGCCGGACTCGCGCGCCTTTTTGAGCTCGGCGTCCGAAGCGTGCGCGTAATAGCCCGGCGAGACTTCGAAGGCGAAGACCGGCGTGCCGTTCACGAACGGCAGCAGGCTCTCGAGCGCCGTCTTCGGGTAAATCCAATTCTTGCCCGACAGCCCTTCTTTGATGACGCGCACGCGCCACTTCTTGCCGGTCGGCTCGCCGAGGACCTCGATCGCTTCGTTCGCCGTGACGTATTGGAGCTTGACCTCGCTGCCTTCGCTGAAGGTCACCGCCGCGGCGTCGAGCGCATAGGGCACCTGAAAATATTTTCCGCCCTGCGCGACGATGATGTAGTCCTCGAAGACGTCGAGCACGTAGGAGTCCGTCGGCGGCACCGCGGCCGCGAGAATGTCGTAATACGCGCAGCGCACGATCGACGCACGGTCTTCGATCGACACCTCGCCGCCGGCGCCGATCGCCTCGCGCGCTTTTTGCGCGCGCAGCCTTTCCGCTTCTGTGATTTTCATCAGCGAGCTCCTAAGCCGGAGAGCCGATTAATCTTCGTCGGACTCGGGCCTCTCGGACGGCGGCGGCACCGGATCGAGCTGGACGCGTTTCAGCTTCTTCACTTTGTCGCCCTTCTCGAACTTCGCCTTGAATCCGGCCTTCGTGATAATCACGACGCGGCCGCGCGCGACTCTGACGGCGAGCTTGCCGTCGGTCTCGGCGATGTCTTCCGGCTTGATGCCGTAGGCTTCCATCGCCGCCTTGACCATCGGATTCGAGAGCGGATCTTCCATCTCTCCTTCGGACTTCGGCGCCGGCGGCGCAAAGGTTACTTTCGCCGACAGAGCCGCCTCGAGCTTCGCGATTTTCTCCTCGAGCTGCTGCATACGCTCCGCGGCTTTATCTCCGCTCTGGTTTTGCTGATCTGCCATCTGCTTTCTCCTCTCCTGGTTTTGGCGGCCTATGCCGCGAGTTGATCGAGATTCCAATCGTCTTTGTACGGAATCGATTGACAGCCGCAGTTGATCGTCTGGCACGCCGACCCGCTCGGATCGCGCGGGAACATGAGCTTGTCGGCCGCGCAGCTGCGGTAAGCCGGCACGTCGAAGGGCTCGTCGATCTCGCGCGCCTGGCCGTTGATCGACGCGTGATTCTGGCGCGATACGCCGGACCAGAGCCATTGCTTCTTGAGGCCCGGCACGGCCTGCGCGGCGGATTCCTGGCGCGCCTGCGCGGCGATCGACTGCACGCGGCCGACTTCGGTGCGCGTGATGACTTCGGCGCGATTGGCGATCGTGCCGAACGTCGCCGGATCGTCGAGGCTCTTCTCGATCGCCATGATCGAATCGAACGGCGTCTTCGCGCCGTTGGCGGCGAGCAGGATCTCCGACTTGATATCCTCGGCCGCCTGCCGGCTG
>Ga0070741_10017007_pt1 | contig 12013 bp, 7 predicted proteins | sample Coa_R1_4_FD_66440 | JGI IMG/M metagenome (GOLD analysis project Ga0070741, IMG submission 66440) | Surface soil microbial communities from Centralia Pennsylvania, which are recovering from an underground coalmine fire - Coalmine... | ecosystem: Environmental > Terrestrial > Soil > Unclassified ...
CGCTGCCGGGAATTCACCATGGAATTGAGATTGCGAATGACGAAGTCCTGTCCCGCGGGAAGATAGTCGCGCAACAGTTGCACTACCACCTCGTACATGACGCGGGAATGGAACACGCGCCGGATCACGGTCATCATCAGCACGACAAAGGGGAAGAAGGAAAGGATCGCATTGGCTGCGACCGAGAAGGCGAACGTGTGCACCTCGGTGCGCGCCAGATACCGGATAGTGGACAGCAACAGTCCGGCAGAGCGAGCGGACGATCGCCGCGGCGGCACGAATGTGGCGGGACGTTGGGGAACCGTAGCGATGGGAGCGTCGGGCACGAGAAGTAGATCGTAGCAGAGGGGAAAGGGAATTTTGGCCAGAGGCGGGGTACGGAAGTTCAGGGACCGGTTACCGCGTATTTCTTTATCTTTGTTAAAGTTATGGGGAATGGTTGTAGTGACCGTCGGTCATATTTCGTTTCCTTTCTAATTTATGTTGCGAAACGTTTTAATACTGCTTATTATCTGTTGCTCGACGCCGGATTTTGGTCCGGTGGTGAGACCAGCACTTAGGTTGACGTTTGTTGGGTGTGGTGGAAACGAAGCGCCAAATTGTCGGACTCCGAACTTCCCGCAGCGATTGCTCATCGCTTTTGGGAACCCAGGAGTCTTTTCTTTTTTGGAAGTAAATTCCCTCTACACATCGTAGACGCAACCGAAAAAATTCTGTGGTTTCTCTGAGGGGGGCTCCGGGTTTGCCGGGGCAGAATCCGGGAATCTGCAGAACATTCTTCGCGATTGGTGAAAGGAGTTTTTCCGTGAGAGAGAAAGGTACAGTGAAGTGGTTCAACGGGGCGAAAGGATATGGATTCATCCAACGCTCCACGGGGGAAGATGTGTTCGTGCACTTCTCCGCGATCCAGGAGAACGGCTACCGCACGCTGAATGAAGGCGAGACCGTGGAGTTCGATTTGCTCAAGGGCCCCAAAGGTTTCCAGGCGGCAAACGTCGTCCGGGCCTAACCTCGAACCAGTTCCATGAACCCTCCCGTCCCAGGGGAGGGTTTTTTGCTGCCTGCAGCGGCGCGGCCGGAGATGGGAGAGCCCTCCCGCAACCAGCAGCAGTAGAGTCCTCTGTTCTGCCCGGCCCTATCCCCAGCGGGGTTGTTCGTCCAGGCTGATTCCGAGCGCGGTCTTGGCCACGACCTCGTGGGTCAGGAAAGAATTGGCGGGATGGATCCTTCCCAGGCGCGCATCGCGCAGCAGGCGCTCGTATCCCAGGGAACGGAAAATGCCTCCGCCCCCGCTCACATCCAGTCCAAGGTCGACTACGCGCCAGGATCCCTCCACTGCGCGATACTTGGCGGACATGATTTTTGCCGGCCATTGCGCTCCATGATCCACGCCGGTGGACCAGTCGGCTGCCACGCTTTCCAGATGGGGCCCAATCGACTCCAGTTCGATCACCATGTCCGCAATGGCATGCTGGATTTCGGGGTGATAGGCCATGGAGCGCGAAACCGCCATCGACGTCTTGGTCTTTACTGACTTGATGGTCTGGTCCAACGCGCGCTGGGCCAGTCCGTAATAGACGTTGCCAAAGCCCATCAGGGCCCAGGCGAAGACGGAAAGCACGAAGGCGTCGACGCCTGCTCCGCCGGCGGGAACGATTCGCGCGACGTATTGGTCCGGCACGAATGCTCCTTCCAGGATGGTGTCATCGCTGCGGGTGGCGCGCATGCCCAGCACATCCCAGGTTTCCTTGACGGTATAGCCCTTAGTCCCGCGAGGCATAAAGGCATGGACAATTTTGGGCTGGGCGGGATCGCTGGTGTCCATACCATGCAGTCCGAAGCGCGTCCACACCGGGGTTAAACTGCCGAACTGCTTGCGTCCGGTAAATCTGTATCCGCCCTCGACACGCTCCGCCTTCGACGTGGAAAGCAGAACGGGAACATCATTGCCGCTTTCGGCATGTCCGGCGGCGAAGACCTCGCCGGCTGCGGCTTCGCGCAGCAGCCATTCCAGGGACGGATCTCCGCGGCGCCATAGATCGGCCGCCACGCCGGTCCAGTAGATGTGCATGTTTATGGCTAGAGCTGTGGCGGGGGCGTAGTAAGCCAGTCTGCGTTGCTCCCGGCAGACCTCGGCCAGGGTCATCCCACTGCCTCCGAACTCCCTGGGCACAGCCAGAAGCAGATAACCGGCCCCTTTCAGTTCTTCGAAATCTTCCTTGAAGAAGCGGTTCTCGCGATCGTAATTGACCGCCCGCGAGGAGAACCGCGCCAACATCTCCTCCGTGAGCACCGGGTTCGACTTTGCATGCTGGGCGTTCGAAACGTGTGAACTGCCGTTGCCCTTCGCACTCTCGTCAGTCACTGCAGTGCCGATCACTGGTTCCATAGGGCTGCTCCTTTAAGCTGGTCATCCAAGATTTTCCCGGCCATTTTACAGCGCTTGCTGGTCGGGCACGGCCGGGCCGGTGGTGCGTTTCTTGCCAAACGATATGGGGATGAGCTTGGGCACCTGTTCGCGGTAGCGCTGGTAGGCCTCGCCGTGGGCCCGCAGCAGATCGCTTTCCTCCCAGGGGATGGCCATCAGGATATATGCGGTCGTCGCCACGGCAAAGACCAGGTGAGCCACGGTCATCCGTGGAGTCGCCCAAAAAATGCAGAGCCATCCGACGTAAATGGGGTGGCGCACATAACGGTAAAGCAGCGGCGTCCGGAAGTGCAGGCCCGTGTATTCGCGTCCACGAAAGTTCAGGTAGACCTGTCGCAAGCCGAACAGATCGAAATGGTCGATCAGAAAAGTGGCGAGCAGGAGCAGGGCCCATCCAAAGGCGTACACACCGTAGGTGAGAAAGCGCCCGATTTGCCCGTCGAGTTGCCAGATCACGCCGCCCATGGGTTCCCACTTCCAAAACAGCAGGATCATCGCGACGCTGGCAAACAGCACATAGGTGCTGCGCTCAGCGGCGGGAGGGATGATCCGCGTCCAGGCGCGCTTGAACCACGGCCGCGCCATGACGCTGTGCTGCACGGCAAATAATCCCAGCAGGGCGGCATTGATGGCCAGCGCCTGCCCTAGCGGCCCCTCGGCTCCAGAATCAATAGCTTTTGGAACCCCAAAGTTGCCCAGAAACGCGATGGCATACAGGAAAGTCGCGAAGAACACCAGGTAGCAGAAGACGCCGTACAACAAAATGGCAATGCGTCCGATCATGGGGAATCATCCTCCTGCCCGGCGCTTGGCCTATAATCGGTCCACTAAAGCTCCGGGCGTGATTGCAGGTTAACGGGATCTCGTCTGGGAGTAACGAAGGAAAGCCAAAGAAAAGCCAAAAAGCGGCTATTTTTGGCCCTTTGTGGGGATCGAATCGGGGCATGGCCACCACCCAACCGGACAAGGACGCGCCCAGGTACCACTTCGCCGATTTCATCCTGGATCGGGAGCGCGCATCGCTTCTTCGAGCAGGCCAGGAAGTAAAGCTGCGGCCCAAAGTGTACGACGCCCTCGCCTACCTGGTGCTCAACCGGGGCCGGCTTGTCCCCAAAGAAGAGTTGATGCAGGCGCTATGGCCCGACGCATTCGTGACCGACGATTCTCTGGTGCAATGCATGGTGGAGTTGCGCCGGGCTCTGGAAGATCGATCCCAGGAAATCCTCAAGACGGTTCCCCGGCGGGGATACATTTTCAGTGCGGCAGTGAGCTCGGCTTCCTCCGAAGGCGGAGAGCCGCGCAACGACACAACCACTGGACGCAGCCATCAACTTCCCGGGGCCCGGACTCCGCTGATTGGGCGCGAGAAGGAACTGGCTGCGATTCAGCGGCTGATTACTGATCCCGCGGTTCGACTGGTGACGTTAACCGGCTCGGGAGGCTCGGGAAAAACCAGGCTCAGCATGGAAGTCGCGGGCAAGCTGGAAGATGTTTTCGAGGGACGAGTGTACTTCGTCGGTCTCGGTTCGGTAAGTGATCCTGCCATGGTTCCGGCGGCCATCGCAGAAGCCCTGAACATTCGCGAGGTGGGCGGCCGCTCATTGGAGAATCTGCTGCGGGACCATTTCCGGGAGTGCGGCCCTTCGCCCGTTCTGCTGCTGCTGGACAACTTCGAGCATATCGTTGCCGCATCCCGCCTGGTCGTTGAACTGATCGAATCTTCCCGCGCGCTGAAAGTTCTGGTCACCAGCCGGGCGCCGCTGCGGGTGTATGGAGAGCACGAGTTTCCGGTTCCGCCCCTTCCCCTGCCGGCAGCGGGCGAGTTGCAATCGTTCGAGGTGTTGAGCAGCAATCCGTCGCTCGCCCTGTTCGCGCAACGCGCGGCCGCGGTCAAGCCCGATTTCAGGCTGGACCAGGAGAATGCGGCGATTATCGCCGAGATCTGCGCGCGTGTGGATGGCCTGCCGCTGGCGATCGAATTGGCTGCAGCCCGCGTCAAGATGCTTTCGCCAGCCCGCCTCCTGGCCCGCCTGGAGAGCCGTCTCGGGCTGCTGACCACGGGGTCTCGAGATCTTCCGGAGCGCCAGCAGACCCTGCGTAACGCAATCGGGTGGAGTTTTGATCTGCTCAGCGAGGCCGAGCAGAGGCTGCTCCGCCGGCTGGCGGTGTTTTGGGGCGGGTGCACTCTGGAAGGCGCCGAGGCCGTGTGCAACACCGCCAACGATCTCGGCTCCGACATTTTCGAGGTGATGTCATCCCTGGTGGAACAAAGCCTGATGCAGCAAAGGGATCAGGGAAACGAGGAACCGCGCTTTCGCATGCTGGAAACGATCCGCGAGTACGCTCTGGAGCGGCTGCGCGAGAGTGGCGAGGAGGAGAGAACGAAGCGGGCGCATGCCGCGTACTGCCTGGTCCTGGCTGAGGAAGGCAATCCGGAGATGAATGATGTCGATCGTGCCGCCTGGCTGGCGCGCTGCGACATCGAGCATGATGATTTTCGCGCCGCCCTCGACTGGCTCTTCCACAGCAAGGATCTCGACTGGAGCTTTCGATTATGCCTGGCTCTGTTCCGCTTCTGGGACATGCGAGAACATTTGACCGAAGGCCGCGACCGCTTGCAAATACTTCTTCAACTGGCTGGAGATCGGTATCCGAGGGAGCGGGCCAAAGTCTCTCAAGGGCTGGGAGCACTCTCTACCGCGCAAGGCGATTTTCAGGCTGCCACCCATTTTTTGGAACAGGCGCTCTCAATTTACCAGGCATTGAATGATTATTCGGGCATCGCTGTGTCCCTGAATGCGCTTGGGGTTCTGGAACGCGACAGCGGCGAGTATGCCGCGGCCCAACAGAACTTCGAACAAAGCCTTGCCTACTGGAGGAAGGTAAATGATCGGTCCGCGATTGCCCGCTGCCTGCACAACCTGGCGAACGTCTCAAGAATTCGAGGCGATTACGACCACGCCCGCTCCGCCCTGTTCGAAGCCATGCAGATATTCCGGCAAATTGGGGATTACAGCGGAGCAGCCTGGTCTCTCAACCAGCAGGGGGATGTAGCCCGGGAGCGCGGCGATATCTCCGGGGCGCGCGAACTGTATGAGCAAGCCTTGTCGGCCTTTCGGGAGATCGGCGATCAGTGGGGCACCGCCCGATCCCTGGCCGATGTCGGTTCCATCGCCTGCGAGCAGGGCGACCACCAGCCGGCGCATGAGGCTTACCGGGAAAGCCTGGAGATTTTTGCCCGCCTGGAACACCGCCGCGGGATTGCGCGCGTCCTGGAAGGCCTGGCGTGTGCGGCGCTGGCCAGGGGAGATGCCCGCAGGGCGTTGTCCCTGGCCGCCTCGGCGGCACATCTTCGAGAGGTCATCAGCGCGCCCCTTCCACCCGCTGAACACCTCCATCTTGATCAACGCCTGCGCACGGCGTGGAAAGCGCTCAACGAAGCGGAAGGAAAACGCGTCTGGGAGCAGGGCTGGGCCCAGCCGCTCGAGGCCGCGATCCGCTACTCATTGGAGAATGGGCCAGCGCCCACGCGCGATGTCTAGGACACGTAGTTTTTGGGATCGATGAGGCGCCGCACAGCGGCTACGCGATTCGCGGGAATATTGGTCTTTCGCGCGTGCTCCCGGATGGTTTCTTCGTCTGGCGCCAGATACACACAATAGACCTTATCCTCGGTCACGTAGCTGTGAAGCCACTGAATGCGCGGCCCCATTTCTTTTAAAGATTCAAGCGAGCGGAGCGAGACCTCGCGGATCTGGTCTTCAGTCAGGGATCCGGCCCCCGGTATCTCCCGCTCAATCACGAATTGCGCCATAATTCCGGTAGTTTACCACCAACCTGGTTTTTCTTTTGTCAGGCGGCAAGGGCGAAAATGTTGCGGATGACCATCCCGAGAGCGCCCGGTATGGGATCAGGGCAAGCGGCTGGTTCAGCGCATTTCGAGGGAAACCAGGTCGCCGTCATTGCCGCTGCCCGGCTTGTAGTTGACGGTGACCTGACGGTCGCGCCAGTCGCAGGAAAAATCGTCGGCGCCAATCAGCAGGATCGACCTGTAATCCGAGGCGCGGAGTTTTAACGAGCCGGTTTCCGACCTTACTGTCAGCACCGCGGCCGGAGCCTGCGAGCAGTCGATTCCCACCAGCCGGCCCTTCACGAACTTCGTGGATCGCTTGTCACCTGGGACCTCGGGCTGGCTCTTATCTCCCCCAGCCTCGCGCTTAGCAGCATCTTCTTCGAGAATATCGAATGGCGACTTCTGGGGCGCATACCTGGGCTGCGGATTGCCATTTGCCGCTACCGGTATTCCGTATTTGCGCTCCGTGCCCGCCTGCTCGATCAGGTCGCGTGCCTGCGCCGCAATTTTCGCGTTACTGCTTTCCTTTAGCCGGCCCAGCAGCGCATTGGCCGCTTCCCACTTCTTGCTGGCAATGTAGATCTCCGCCAGGTGAAAGATGTAGCTCTCATTTCGCGGGCTTAGTCCGATGGCCGCGCGTTCGGACTGCATGGCCGCCGCCGGACCTCCGCCGGTGTTGCGCGCCACCGCAAGCAAGTCATAAGCGCCAGCCATCTCCGGATACCACTCGAGCACCGCTTTAAGATCCAGCATCATGTTGGCCAGGCCCATCATCTCGGCGTGCTTGGCCTGGGCCATCCGGTATTTCGCGATCGAAATGTAATAGCGGATCCACATGTCGCGCGGGTTCAGCGAAGCCGCGTCGCCCAGTTCCGACAGGGCCTCCTGAAATTCCCCGTGCTCCAGGTGATCCCAGGCCAGGATACGATGCGCGATAGGCAGGCCGATGGCGTTGCCGGGAAGCTGATCCGGGTCTTCTCCGATGCGTTTGACCTCGTGCTTCTGTTCCGCTTTCTGATCGGCGGAGGTCGGCGTGGTCGCCAGTGTATTCAGCGTCTTCAGACCCATCTCGCGCCGTTCAGGGATCCGGATCTGAATGCCGGCGTATAGCGCCTGCACTTCGGGTTCCGGGATCGGTTTAGCCGAGATTGCGGAATCTCCCGGACTGATTGGGCTCGCAAAGCTATAAGTCTGATCCGGAGGCGAGGGATTCTGAGCGGAAGCAGGCTTTCGCGCGGCGTCTGCCGCTGCCAGCAGAGTGCTTTGTGCATGGAAGTAGGCTTTCACTGCCTGCTCCAGTTGCGCAGCGGACGTTCCGTAAGCGTTCTGAATGGCCTGCTCCACCGGGACATGCTGGTTTAGCACGAGATCGAAGTAAGCTCCCGTTTCGGGCAGCTTCTTCTCATGCAGCAGGTAGTGCATCACCATCCACGATTCGGCGTAATAAAGCGTGTGATGCGTGCCCTCACTGCGCGCCGAGGCATCATGCTTAATGGAGAACAGATCGGGCAGCGACATCCATGTCTCTACGTTGAGCAGTTCCGTCAGCGACTTGGCGGCTTGCGCATCCCGCTCTCTGCCCAGCAAATCCCGGGTCACGGCAGGGCCGAGATCGGGATCGCCTCCGATCTCCACATGCCTGTCATCGAGACGGATTGAACTGAAATATTCGGCCAGCCCCTCGTCGAACCATCCCTGAGCCGGCGGATAGTTGTAATTCAACAGCATGAGGGCGAAATCATGCGCCACCGCGCGCCATGGTTCTTCCTCGAATACATTGAGAACAATGAAGTCCTGATCTTCGCCGCGGACCAGGAACCCTGGCACGTCAATCGGTCGGCCCTGGCGCAGAGGAGCAGCCTGATAGTAGGACTTATCATTCTTCACTGCCAGGATGGTCAGTGGAGCGGACTGGTTGAGGCGGTCCTTGCCCAGCAGACTCGCGAACACCGAGCGCATCTGTTCGAAGCGGAAGGCGACCTCGCGGCCTTTCTTTTCCCCGGCGTCCGTGATCACCATGAAGTGGGTGGAATTGATCTGCAGCCAGGAAGGCTCATTGGAAGCCTGGGCAGGCGCGCACAACATGATTGCGAAAAGCGCAATCCACAGCGGAATGGAACCAGCGCGGGGCATTGGCACCCAGGAGGGAAGACTTCTAAGGAATGCTATCACGGAGCCAGCCTGAAGCGTCTCCTGCGGTCAGCTCCACTTCTTTTTCGGACGCAAGCACGCAGATGCCGGGCAGGGCACCGCATTCCCTTTATAATTCCCGTTCATGTTCCTTGCGCTGCAAAATCGTTTTAATTCCCTCTGCGTGGCTGCGCTTCTTCTACTTGCGGTTGCGGTGGCGAACGCCGAATCGGGTACCTCTTGGAACGGGATGCTGTCGGACGGCGCGGGCAAACCTGTGGCAAGTGCCATCATCAAGCTGCATTCGGAGCGAAACCAGTACACCGCGACGACCAGCGCAGACGGGAAGTTCTCTTTTCCTTCCATCGCTCCCGCCTCTTACCAGCTTTCCGCGACTATTGAAGGCAGGGAATACAAAGCGGCGGGTCTTTTCACGGTCGCCAACGATGCCGCCGCGCTCGCCAGTTCACTGGAAGTCTCGGGTGCAGGTTTGCGGGTGCGTGCACGAGCTGCGGAACTCACCAATATCGTGCCGCAGCCTTCGACCCAGGCGAGCGGAGGCGAACGGCTTTCGAGCGCGGAGGTGTCGAGCCTCCCTCTGAATGCCCGCGATTTCAGCAAACTGCTGCTGCTTGCCGCCGGAACGATGACCGATGCCAACGGCGCTGCCAATTTCACCCAGCAGTTTGCGGTCAACGGACAGCGCGGTGTGACCACCATCTTCGCCATGGATGGTTTCGACACCACCGATCCGGAGATGGGCGGCGCGACTTTTTCCAATTTCAATGTCGATGCCATTCAGGAAGTGGAGTCCAACTCCGGCGTGCTGCCCGCTGAGATCGGACATGGAGCGGCCAGTTACACCAATGTGATCACGAAATCGGGAGTGAACCAGATTCACGGCAGCGTGTTTGAGTTCCTGCGCAATGCCTCCCTGGACGCGCGCAATTACTTCGATCACAAAGATCCCACAGGGCACCGGCGTATTCCTCCTTTCCAGCGCAATGAGTTTGGATTCACCAATGGCGGTCCGGTCGTGCTTCCCCAAATTTATGATGGGCGAAATCGGACCTTCTACTTTGGCGAGTATCAAGGATTTCGCCAGGTGCTGGGAACGACTCAGGTCCTCCCCGTGCCGACGGCGGCAGAGCGGCAGGGTATCGATACGACGACGTTTGCCGGCGATACATTAACCGTGCCCGTAAGCCCGGCGATTGTCCCCGTGCTCAACGGGTATCCTCTGCCGAACGAGCTTGAAGGGCCGTTTGGCGAGCGGACCTATGCGACCTCGTCGAGAGTTGTGACCCGCACGGATCAGTTTTCCATCCGGCTGGACCACAAGATCTCGGATAAGTCCTCGCTGGTCACGCGCTTCAGTTTGAATCAGGTCACGGGCCCCCTTACCAACCCTGACCAGACCGCCATCAATCCCAACTTTGGAGTGCTGTTCTTCGATCACCAGCGGAATGCGGGGGTGCATTACACCCGCCAGCTATCCCCGCACATGACCTCGGACACGTCCCTCGGCTACATCCGCAGCACTCCGTTCTTTCCCACGACGGATCACATCCAGCCGGGGATTACCTACGCTGACGGGCTGTACCAGCCCTTTAATCAGCCGGCGGGATCTATCTTTGGGTCCTATAGCAATCTGTACCAGTTGAGGCAGGACATTGCGTGGACGCGCGGTTCGCACTCTTTCAAATGGGGAGCGGAAATCCGGGTGAATCGCGATTCCACTATCTTCGGGACCAATCCAAACGGACTTTACGAGTTCGGCGGAGGCACGGCGTATTCGCCGGTGAAGATCACTTCCGCCAGCGGCGCTCATGACATCCAGGTTGGCGATCCGCTTCCCGATGCTCTTACCGGCCTGTTAACCGCGACGCCCTATTCCTACAATGTTATTGCCCCGGCGAACTTGACTCCCGTGGGCGGCAAGTTCGACGAGGCAGGAGTCCGGCGCGAAGCCTACAACTTCTATTTCCAGGACGCATGGAAGGCAACCTCCCATCTGAGCGTGAATTATGGACTGCGCTACGAAGTGAACAGCCGAATCCACGAGGCCACGAAGCGTACGTCCCTTCCGGTCTTTACCGGGGCAAATGGGAAGCCTACCGGTTACGGCGATCGGACTGCGAAGCAAGCGATGCTGATCAATCCTCAACCGCCGTACGATCAGGACTGGAGAGGCTGGGGGCCGCGCCTGGAAGTTGATTATTCGCCTGGCAGGCACACGGTGCTGCACGCGGGCGGAGCTATCACCACGCTCATTCCAAATTTGTGGCAGGACAACTTTCTGACTGCGGCGATTCCGTTTGTCTTCGCGCCTTCGATCTTTGCCCAGCCGGCCGAGCCGATCCCCTTTCAGAACACATTCGCCCCGGTGAGTCTGCCCACCGCGTATGACATTCAGGGACAGCCGATCTTTCCGACTGGCCGGAGCGAGGACGTGGCGCCCAACACAGTCATGGATCTGGTGCGTTTCCAGAACGACCTGAATGCTCTCGCGCCCGGGAATGTGCAACTGCTCAACATCACCGGAATCGCCAAGGACTTCGCCAACGGATACATCGGAAGCTGGACCGCCGGAATTGATCACGACTTCGGCGACTTCAAATTCAGTACCGCATACGTCGCAACTACCGGCATTCACCTGCCGAGGGTGTACAACCCGAACGGGTACGGCGGAGCGTGCCAGGGATTCGCACCCTTTACCCAGTTCAGCGCTCCCTGCCACGCCACCGCGGGCTTCGGGCCGGAAGTCATCATGACCAGCGGTTCGCATTCTACATATCACGCCTTGCAAACCAGCCTCACCAAGAACTCCGCCCGCTTAGGCCTCGGGTTGCAGGCAAGCTACACCTATGCCAAGTCCTTGGATGACACCAGCGCGGTGCTCGCGGGCTTGCTGGGGACCTCGGGAACAGTACTGCAGACGGCGCCTCAGAACCCCTGGGATCCGTCGGCCGAAAAGGGGCCGTCCACGTTCGATGTCACGCACGTGTTCGCTGCCAGCGTCATCCAGTTGTTGCCATTCGATCGCATCGCATTTCTTCGTCCGCTCGGCCGAACCCTGACCCGAGGCTGGCAGGTGCTGAACATAACAACTCTCACGACTGGGTCCCCCTTCACCGTGTTTTCTGGAGTCCAGCAGACGGGTGCCGGATTGGGCGGAGGCGATCGCCCCGACCTGGTTTCCATGCCGCACCTTTCGACCCGCCGCAATATTCGTGCCGATTATTTCGGGCTGGGAGCGCTCGGCAACCGATCCTTCTTCTCCATTCCTATCAACATCCCCGGCGGCACGGGGCCGAATCAAGGCCGGTTTGGCACGCTGGGCCGAAATTCATTTCGCGGCCCTGCCTATCACGACTTCGACTTCGCGCTCATCAAAGACACACCCTTCGGACATCGCGGCAATGGCGAACTGGCCACCCTGGAATTCCGCGCCGAATTCTTCAATATCTTTAACATCGTGAACTTCGGCCTGCCGTCGAATATCGTGAATGGCAGCGGGTTCGGAATTATCAGCAAGACCGCGGGCACCTCGCGGCAGATCCAGTTCTCGCTCAAACTGATTTACTGAGGAACTTCCTACG
>Ga0070741_10017008_pt1 | contig 12013 bp, 15 predicted proteins | sample Coa_R1_4_FD_66440 | JGI IMG/M metagenome (GOLD analysis project Ga0070741, IMG submission 66440) | Surface soil microbial communities from Centralia Pennsylvania, which are recovering from an underground coalmine fire - Coalmine... | ecosystem: Environmental > Terrestrial > Soil > Unclassified ...
GGCTGCAGGACGACCTTGATGGCTCCGTCTTGCTTCTGCTGGAAGATCTCGTACCCGTACGGGGCATCGGCAAGCGGCAGGCGGTGCGTGCACAGGTCGTCGACGCCAAGCGGGTCGTCGTCGCCGGTGACAAGCGGCAGCACGTCGTCGATCCACCGCTTCACATGCGCCTGCCCCATCGCGATCTTCACGCCCTTGTCGAAGAGCTGCAGCATGTTGAGCGGATCGGCGGTCCCGCCGTAGACGCCGCTGATCGAGATCGTGCCGCCGCGGCAGACGGTCTCGATCGCGGTCGTCAGCGCGTTCAACCTGTCGACGCCCGCGCGCTCCATGACTGCCCGCGCAGCAGCGTCAGGAAGAAGGCCGACGAGCTTCTGCGCCATGCCGGCGGTCTCGGTCCCATGCGCCTCCATGCCGACCGCGTCGATCACCGAATCCGGCCCGCGGCCATCGGTCAGCTCCCGAATCTCGGCAGCGAGGTCGTCGTGCTCGTCGAGGTTGAGCGTCTCGATCCCGTGGCGACGCGCCATCTCGAGTCGCTCGGGAACGAGGTCGACGGCGATCACGCGCGCGCCTCGGTGGCGTGCGATCCGCGAGCACATCTGGCCGATCGGCCCCAGCCCGAAGACCGTGACGCTGCCGCCCTTCGGGATGTCGGCGTACTCGACTGCCTGCCACGCGGTCGGCAGCACGTCGGAGAGGTACAAGAAGCGCTCATCGGGCGGGCCGTCCGGCACCTTGATCGGGCCGAAGTGCGCCATCGGCACGCGGAGGTACTCCGCCTGCCCGCCCGGAACCTGACCGTAGAGCTTCGTGTAGCCGAAGAGCGCAGCGCCGGTGTCGTACTCGCGCACCTGCGTGGTTTCGCACTGGGCGAAGCGCTGCCGCTTGCACATCCAGCAGTCGCCGCACGAGATGTTGAACGGGATGACGACGCGGTCGCCGGGCTGGACGTGCTTCGCCGCATCCGGCCCAACCTCTTCGACGATCCCCATCGGCTCGTGCCCCAGGATGTCGCCCTCGTCGATGAACGGCCCGAGCACTTTGTAGAGGTGCAGGTCGGACCCGCAGATCGCGGTCGACGTCACGCGGATGATCGCGTCCGTCGTCTGCTCGATCTTCGGATCGGGAACGTCTTCGACGCGAACGTCCTCCGTGCCGTGCCAGGTGACTGCTTTCATGGGGTCAGCCGTTTCCGTTCGCTGCTGGTCGAAACGTGCAGCCGATCATCGGCGTCGTTTCCACGTCTGGACGCGCGGGTACACGACGTCCGTGAGCAGCAACGGCCGCGGGCACGAAGACCACACGCGGATCGTGTTGCGACCGATCGGCAGCGGACTGCCGCTTGGGTTCTTCTCGTTCGGCATCGGCATGCTGCTGCTCGCCTGCCAGGCGGACGCAGTCATACCCGTGGCGGAGCAGAAGAGCGTCGGCATGACGCTGATTGCGTTCGTCGCTCCGCTCGAGCTGCTCGCGACGATCTTCGCGTTCCTTGCACGCGATACGCTCGGCGCGACGACGCTCGGGCTCTTCGCCGCCTCGTGGCTGACATTCGGATGGAGCGAGCTCGCCTCGCCCCCAGGCTCGACGAGCGTCACGCTCGGCATCTACATGTTCGGGTTCAGCGCCGCGATCGTGCTGCTTGCGGGCCTATCGGCGCTTGGCAAGCCGTTCTTCACCGTGCTGCTCCTGTTTTCCGTCGTCCGCCAGCTGCTTTCCGGCATCTATGAAGCCGGCGGCAGTCACCGGCTCTACACGGTGTCGGGCTGGATCGCCTTCGCGCTCTCTGCCGTCGCGATGTACGGCGGGCTCGCACTCGGCCTCGAGGATGCGCGGCAGAAGGAGGTGCTGCCCCTCTTCCGCCGCGGCGGCGCCGACGAAGCCTTCCAAGGCTACGAGGCACAGCTCGCCCGCCTCGAAGCCGAGCCGGGAGTACGACAGCAGTTGTGAGGGCGCGCGGTGCGCCGGTGTCAAAGCTCCTTCGATAGGAGGCGCGCGATGTGGCCGGCGGGCGCAGGTCTCCCGAGCAGGTAGCCCTGAACTGCATCGCAGCCTGCGGCACGCAGCGGAACGAGCTGGCTCTCGCGCTCGATCCCCTCCGCCAAGACACCGAGGCCGAGCGAGTGCCCGAGCGTGGTGATCATCTCGACTATCCGCTTGCCCTCCGCACTGCGGTCGCACTCGTCGACAAACGAGCGGTCGATCTTGATGGTGTCGATCGGCAGCTTCGCGAGGTATGCGAGGGACGAGTAGCCGGTTCCGAAGTCGTCGATCGCGACACGGACGCCGAGCTTCCGCAGCGCCGCGAGGTTCGCACTCGCAATGGCATCACCGGTCATCAGCGCCGACTCGGTCAGCTCGAGCGCGATTCGACTCGCGTCGACACCCGCCGCCTTCACGATCGTGGCGACCTCGGCGGCGAACGACGGGGCGGCGAGCTGCCGGGCTGCGACGTTGACCGAGACATACGGCGACGCCCCGTGCTCGCGCGTCCAGGCGGCGACCTGCAAACACGCCGTGCGCAGTACGAACCGGCCGATCTCGACGATCTTGCCGCTCTCTTCGGCCAGGCCGACGAACTCGAGCGGCGAAACGAGTCCTCGCTTCGGATGCTGCCAGCGGATCAACGCCTCGACGCCTGTCGGAGTGGCGACACCGAGCTCGAAGATCGGCTGATACTCGAGGAAGACCTCGTGCTCGAACGACGGCCGGCTCAGGTCGTTCAGCAGCTGCAGTCGCGCGACGGCGGCTTCGTGCATCGACTGCTCGAAGAAGCGGTAGGTGTCACCGCCGGCGCCCTTCGCGTCGTACATCGCCATGTCGGCATGCCTGAGCACGGTGCTCGGGTCGTGACCCTCTGCGATGCCGACGCTCGCGCTGATCGCAAGCTCATGGCCGCCGACCGAGATCGGCTGCCTCAAAGACGCGACGATGCGCTTCGCCACGTGCTCGGCACTGGAAGCTGCGACGAGCACTCCGAACTCGTCACCACCGATTCGGGCGACGAGATCCGACTCACGCACGAGGTGTGAGAGGCGCTCGGCGACGATCGCGAGCAGCTCGTCGCCGATGCTGTGGCCCAACCCGTCGTTGACGGTCTTGAAGTCGTCGAGGTCGAGATAGAGAAGAGTGATCTCGTCCTCTTCGCCTCGCTCGAGAATCGTGCGCTCGAGCATGGCGCGGTTCGCAAGCCCCGTGAGCGGATCGGAGAACGCGAGCCGCTCGAGCTCGGTCGCTGCCTGGCGCTCCGCGGTCACGTCGAGCAGGTAGCCCTGCCATTGCCGTGGCCGGCCTTCCGCGTCGCAAATCGCGGACGCTTCGTCCCGTACCCACACCGTGCGTCCGTCGCGCGCAATCAGCCTGTATTCCGTCCGCTGCGGTGGCCCGACGCGGTCGAGATCCTCGTGCACCTCGGCGAGTACCCGTTCGCGGTCGTCGGGGTGCAGGATGCGCTCGAGCAGGTTCGGGTCACGCCACTCCTCCGGCGAGTAGCCGAGGATCGCGCTGGTCTGCGGGCTCGTGTAGAGGTTCGGGCTTCCCTCGCTCGCTTCGTCGACATAGACGATCAGCGGCAGTTGCTCGACGAGCGTGCGGTAGCGCTCCTCGGCAGCCCGAAGCTCGCGCTCGACGGCAAGCCGCTCGCTGATGTCGCGGATGCTCGCCGTGAAGAGCGGCCCCGACGGAAGATCGACACGGTTGATCGTGAGCTCGACGTCGACCTCGGTGCCGTCGGCGCGAAGCGCGCGCAGCACCATCGGGTGCCCGAGGACGGCTGCCCTTCCTGTTTCGAGGTGCCGTGCGAGGCCTTTGGAGTGTGCTTCGCGAAGCGACGGTGGCACGATCAGGTCGGCGACGGACCGGCCGACCGCAAACTCACTCGAGTAGCCGAACATCCGCTCCGCGGACTGGTTGAAGTCGACGACGTTCCCGGCGTGATCCATCGTCACGATCGCGTCGAAGGCCGAGTCGAGGACGGCGCTGTGGCGCGCCTGCGTCTCCTGCAGCTGCTGCTCAGCGCCGGCCTCACGCCCGCCCGGCAGCACTGCGAGCCGCAGCGAGCTGCCGCCGCCGCGCCCGCGTCCGGCACTGGTGTTCCGTGCGTTGCTCACCGGGATCCTCCCGCGATATCGACCCAGAAGCGGCCCGGCTTGAGCCGGGGTCAGCCCGGCCGCGTCGCGTTGCGGAAGCTCGCGGTGAGGTCGGCGAAGCTCTCGAGCACGTCGTGGCGGAACTCCTCGTTCTCGCGGAGCACCCGGTTCAGCTGCCGCTCCCCCAGCTTGCTCAGCCGCAGGTAGACGACACGGAGGTCGTGCTCGGCCGGCTCCCGCTCGATCAGGCCGGCGGCTTCCGCGCGCGAACAAAGCTCGGTCACCGTGTTGCGTGACAGCCGAAGGGTCTCGGCAAGGTCCGTGAAGCTCAGGCGCTGCTGCCCGTCGGGCGCGCCCTTGATCGCGAGCAGCAGCAGGTAGCGCTGCGGCGTCAGCCCCCACTTCCGGCTGATGCGGTCCGTGTGCTGCTGAAAAGCCCGCAGGTCGGAGCGGAACGCAGCGATTCGGATGATCTGCTCGAGCGGAAGGTCGCCGGCCCTCGGCATCTCAAACAGCTTAGGCGCGGTTCGCGTCGGTCATGGCGAGCCGCGGGCGAGGGCGGCGGCGGTCGCCTCGCCGAACCTCGCCGTGGAGCGGCTACCTGCGCCGCGGTGCGGTCAGATCCGGCGTCGCGCCGGCGCTCCATGCTGCGAGCGCGAAGACGACGATGCCCAGGATGCCGACGTTCCACGAGGCTGTTCCTCGGCTTCTCCGGCCCGATAGCCGAGCACGAACGGCGAGACGATCAGCCAGATGCCTGCGAAACCCCTCCTTCGAATCGCTCACCGTAAAGATGTTCGTACTACGAACTTGTCAGACGTGGTTTTTTCGAGCGCGGACCGGGAACGAACGACAGGGCTCGAGGGCTCGATCCCGTCGCCGCCTCCGCACCTTCGCTCGTGAGTCGCGCACCCAATCGCCCCTCATCGAACGCCAAGACGACGGGAAGGGAGCAGCGACGAGATGGAACACGTGAGGCTCAGCGCCACCACCTACGACCAACTGCTCGACGCAGCCGAGGACATCGACCACATCTTGACCGCGCACGGACGCTACGAGCTCGACCTCACACCGACGGTGCGCGAGTGGCTCCTCGACGAGCTCGAGCGGATCGAGATCGACTTGGCACAGGCAGCCGAATGACCGACGAAGACGCGAACACCGAGCTCGTCGACGAGGTCAGGGAGAAGACGCGGGAGCTCGATCGCCTGCTGAGCGACTTCAGCGACCGCCTACGGCGGATGCGCGAGCGCAATCGTCAGGTCGAGGAGGAGATCGCGTCGTTCGAGCAAGACCTCGAGCGGCTACGCGCCTGGCTCGCCGAGCGGTCCGGTTGACGAGAGACGCCGGAGCACGTCGTCGATGCGCGCGAAGCCGCTCTTCGCCCCCGCTTCGACGCCGTACTGCATCGTCGCGTCGCGTTCCTCGGTCGTCGCAAAGAGCATCGTCTGCGTCAGCTTCGTCTGCTCGCCGAGGTCTTCGAACACGAGCGTCTGCAGATGGTTCTGGAAGGTCTGCACGAGCCGCTCGGGTGCATCGACCTCGCGGAACTCGCCTTCGACGACTCCGTGTGCGGTGCGGAAGCGCCAGACGCCGCCCGGCCGGACGTCCATCTCCTCGACGACCGTGCTCTCTCCCCACCATTCGGGGATGAGCGCCGGGTCCGTCCAGATCGAGAAGACGTGCGCGCGCGGCGCGTCGAAGACCCGCTCGACGCGGATCTCGAGCTCGGTTGGCGTCGTGACGGAGGTGTCGTGCATGTTCAGCTCACCGCCTTCTTGACAAGCGCGCGCAGCTTTTTCTCGTCGGCCGCAGTCAGCTCTGTGATTGCAAACGCGATCGGCCACACCGAGCCGTCGTCCAGCCTCGCGCTGTCGTTGAAGCCGAACATCGCGTAGCGCTCCTTGAACTTGCCGGCGTTGCGGAAGAAGCAGACGACCTTGCCGTCCTTGTTGGCATAGGCCGGCATCCCATACCACGTCTTCGGAACGAGCTCCGGCGCGCTTTCCTTGACGAGCTCGTGGATCTTCTTGCCGAGCGCACGATCCTTCGGCGTCATCTCCTTGAGCGCGGCCCGCACTGCGGCCTCGCCGTCCTCCGCCGACTTGAGCTCCTTCAGGCGCGCCTTCATCGCGGCCTTCTCCTCGGGGCTGAACTGTTCCTTCTTCGTCGTGGGGCTCATCGTTCTCCTTTCGTACGTTCGACGACCTGCGCAAACCGGTCGAGCCGCTGCAGCCATGTGCTGATGCCCTCGAACGCGTACGGCACGAGGACGCACCGGCGAACACGGCCGACCTTCTGCGTCGTGACGAGCTGTGCCTCCTCGAGCAGCTGCACGTGCTTCTTCATGCCCGTCAGCGACATCCCGAATGGAGCGGCGAGCTCGCTGATCGACGCGCTGCCGCTGCCAAGCCGCTCCAAAACGGCCCGGCGCGTCGGGTCGGCGAGTGCGGCGAACGCGCGGTCGACTGTTGTCGTATGCTGAACCATTCGGTTCAGCATAGCGGATCTCAGCCGGCGGCGACGGAACCCGCGCGGCGCGGGAGCACCCAGCCCGGGCGCGGGTAGTGGCACGTGTAGCCGTGCGGGTAGCGCTCGAGGTAGTCCTGATGCTCGGGCTCGGCCTCCCAGAACGGGCCGGCGGGCGCCAGCTCCGTGACGACTTTGCCGGGCCACAGGCCGGACGCTTCGACGTCCGCGATCGTCTCCTCCGCGATGCGGCGCTGCTCGTCGTCCTCGTAGAAGATCGCCGACCGGTAGCTGGTGCCGACGTCGTTCCCCTGCCGATTCACGGTCGTCGGGTCGTGAATCTGGAAGAAGAACTCGAGCAGCTCGCGATACGAGGTCTGCGCCGGGTCGTAGACGATCTCGATCGCCTCGGCGTGCGTGCCATGGTGTCGGTACGTCGCGTTCGGGACGTCGCCGCCCGAATAGCCGACTCGCGTCGAGACGACGCCGGGCCGGCGGCGGATCAGGTCCTGCATGCCCCAGAAGCACCCGCCCGCGAGAATCGCCTTCTCCATCACGATCAGTGTAGGAAAGGAGACGGGGCCGGCGGAATGCTTGCGTCGTCAACTACGTTATCTGGGACATGACCCAGCGGAAGCGCATCGGCTTTCTCTCCTTCGGCGCCTGGCACCCGGGCGGCGGGCTCACGCATACGGGCGGCGACGCGCTCCGCCAGACGGTCGAGCTCGCGGTCGCAGCCGAGGAGCTCGGGATCGACGGCGCGTTCGTCCGCGTCCACCACTTTGCGCGCCAGCTGGCTTCGCCGTTCCCGCTGCTCGCCGCGATCGGCGTCTCCACGAGCCGGATCGAGATCGGCACCGGCGTGATCGACATGCGCTACGAGAACCCGCTGTACATGGCGGAGGAGGCGGCCGCCGCCGACCTGCTGGCAGGTGGCCGGTTGCAGCTCGGCGTGAGCCGCGGCTCGCCCGAGCCGGCGTGGCGCGGCGCGGAGGCGTTCGGCTACGGCGTCGACCAGGCCGAGTCCCGCGAGAAGACCGCGCTTTTCCGTGCCGCGATCTCGGGTGCCGGCGTCGTCCACGCGGACGTCGGCGGCCGCCCGGGCAACGCGCTCTTGCCGGTGCAGCCGCAGTCGCCCGGCCTCGCCGATCGCATCTGGTGGGGCTCCGGGTCGCGCGAGACCGCAGTCTGGGCGGGAGAGCAGGGCATGAACCTGATGAGCTCGACGCTCCTCCTCGAAGACACGAAGGTTCCGTTCGACGAGCTGCAGGCCGAGCAGATCGCGCTCTTCCGCGAAGCGTGGGCGAACGCCGGTCACGTGCGCGAGCCGCGCGTGTCGGTGAGCCGCAGCGTGATTCCGGTCACATCCGATCTCGATCGCCGGCTCTTCGGCGATGATGCAAACGAGGATCAGGTGGGCTGGCTCGACGGTGCCGTCAGCCGCTTCGGCCGCAGCTACACCGGTGAGCCCGACCGGATCGCCGAGGCGCTGGCCGGCGACGCCGCGGTCCGCGCCGCCGACACGCTGCTCCTGACGGTGCCGAGCCAGCTCGGGGTCGACTACAACGCGCGGATGCTCGAGACGATCGCGCAGGAGATCACTCCCGCGATCGGCTGGCAGCCGGCCTTCGACGCGGTGTAGGTCAGGTCAGTCTCTCGGCGGCAGCTGCTGGACGGCCCACCGGTTCCCGTCCGGGTCGGCGAAGAACACGAACGAGCCCCACGGGAAGGTCTGCACCTCGCTGACCTCGACACCGCGCCCGGCGAGCTCGCTCCGCGCTGCCTCGACGTCGTCGACGACGAGCTGTAGCTGCGCCGAGCCCGGCGCGATGTCCGTCAGCCCTGCGCCGATCGCGATCGAGCACGCCGACCCGGCCGGGGTCAGCTGGACGAAGCGCAGTCCGTCGGCGACGTCGTGGTCGTGATCGAGCGCGAAGCCGGCCCGGTCGACGTAGAACGCCTTCGCGCGGTCGACGTCCGAGACCGGGACGGTGACGAGCTCGAGCTTCCAGTTCATCTCTGACCTCCTCATCGTTCATTTGACAGTAAGCTGTCGTTATGACCGAGAGCCTACCGAAACGACAGCACGCTGTCAAACCTTTGCGCACACCTGCAGGTGAGGCGTTCAGCCGGCTCGCAGTCGCGCTCTTCCGGCTCGACGGCGCATTGACTGCCGCGGGGGACGCGCTCGCGCGGCCCGCGGGCCAGACGACCGCGCGCTGGCGCGTCCTGGCGGCCGTCGAGGACGAGCCCCATACGGTCGCGCAGATCGCGCGCGCGTGGAGCTTCGCGCGCCAGAGCGTGCAGCGGATCGCCGATGCGCTCGAGGAAGAGGGCCTCGTCACCTACGAGGACAACCCCGGCCACCGCCGCGCGAAGCTCGTCACGCTCACGCGCGCGGGCCGTCGTGCGCTCGCGCAGATCCAAACGGCCCAGCAGGCGTGGGCGAACGACGTCGGTGCGAAGATCGGCGCGGCCGACCTGGACGCCGCGACCGAGATCCTCGGCCGGGTGCTGGCCGCACTCAGCTGCTAGCGTCTCGGCGCCGGCTCGAATCCGACGAAAGGAGGGCCCCGATGACTGTCGATCTCCACTCGCCCGCCCTCCCGATCGCTCCGGCAACGCGCTAGCTTCGCGCGTCTTCCCATCGCGACGGCGCGGGCGTCGAGCTCAGCCCGTGTCACATCGCGAAAGGACGCTCGTTGAGAAAAGCACGCCGCAAGACCGCAGTGCCCCTCGCCCGAGGGTGACCGCCCGCGTGAACGACGAGATCGGCGCACGCGAGGTTCGCGTCGTCGACGACCAGGGAGTGCAGGTCGGCGTGCTCGCGCGCGCCGCGGCGCTCGCCTACGCCCAGGAACGCGGCCTCGATCTCGTCGACCGCACATCGGCCCGCGGCGCGCGCCTGTCCTTCGCCGCCGCGTGTGCGGGAGGTGCAGATGTCCTGTCCGTTAACCGAGCGGGAGCAGCGCGCCTTCGTGTTCGAGCAGGAAGCGCTTCACGTGCAGTCCTCCACCGAAGCCGGTGAGCGAGCCGTTCGCACCGATCACGCGGTGGCATGGCAGCACGATCGGCAGCGGGTTCTGCCCGTTCGCGGCGCCGACCGCGCGTGCAGCGTCAAGGCCCAGGCCGAGCCGGCGCGCCTGCTCGCCGTAGCTCACCGTCTGCCCATACGGGATCGTCGCGAGCGCCTGCCAGCAACTGCGCTGGAACTCCGTCCCGTCGAGCTCGAGCGGCAGGTCGAACGTAAGCAGCTCGCCCGCGAAGTACGCGTCGAGCTGGCGCTCGGCCTCGGCGAGCACGGGCGACCGTCCTGCCGGCCGCAGCCGGCTTCCGTCGAAGAGCACGGAACGGAGCCTTTCGCCGGAGGCGACGAGACCGAGCGGGCCGATGGGTGTGTTGACGACTGCGGCTGCCATTTCGTCAATCTAGAACGAGGCTCGTACGCAAAACGTGAGATCGGGCTGGGTCTGCCATGATCGAGATTCCGGCGGACAAGGAGGCAGGATGAGCGCGTACAAGGTGAGCACGCTCGAGGAGATCGAGCCGATCGACGACGGACGCTGCCCGTTCCGTCCAGTTCGCTTCCATTTCGGCATCGAGTCGTTCGGCGCGAACGCATGGACGGCTGCCGCCGAGGGCGACCGGCTGATCAACGAGCACGACGAGTCCGACGACCGGCACGAGGAGCTCTACGTCGTGCTGCGCGGCAAGGCGACGTTCGAGCTCGACGGCGAGCGGGTCGAGGCGTCCGCAGGCAGCTTCGTCTTCTGCGAGCCGGGTGTGAAGCGGACGGCGTTCGCGGACGAGGCCGGCACCACGCTGCTCGCCCTCGGCGGCGCGCCCGGCAAGGCATACGAGTCGCAGGGCTGGGAGGTCTGGGCTCCGCTCAACCGCTTCTACCAGGCGGGCGAGTACGCGGAGGCGGCCGACCGGGCGAAGCCGATCCTCGCCGGGAACCCCGGCCACGCAGGGCCGCTCTACAACGTGGCGTGCTGCGAGAGCCTGGCCGGACGCACCGTCGACGCGATCGCGCATCTTCGCGAGGCATTCGCGATCTCGGAGAGCTCCGTCCGGGGCTGGGCCGAGGGCGATTCCGACCTCGATCCGCTGCGCGGCGAGCCGGCATTCCAAGAGCTGTTCGGAACCGCCTGACCGAGCGTGTTTAGGTCTCCCTCGTTCGAGGGAGGGTGACTTCCATGCGGGGGGTCGCCGTGGCGGTGGTCGTGCTCGGAGGGCTTGTCTTCGGCGTGCCGAGCGCGCTTGCCGGCGACCCGCTGACCGGTCTCGTGTCGGGCGTGACCGCCCCGGTCACACAGGCAACGACGAACGCCACGACGCCTGTGACACAGACCGCAGCGTCGGTCGCCGCCCCAGTCACGAATACCGCAGCGTCGGTCGCCGCTCCGGTCACGAATACCGCAGCGTCGGTCGCTGCCCCGGTCACGAAGACGGCGGCAGCGGTTACCGCTCCGGTCACGCAGGCAGCAGGGGCCGTCACGGCGCCGGTGACGCAGGCCGCAGCGGCCGTCACCGCGCCGGTCACCGACGCCGCCGCTTCTGTGACCGCCCCGGTGACGCAGGCGGCGGCTTCGATCACGCAGCCGGTCGTGCAGATCGCAGCACCGGTGACGCAGACCGTCGCAGCGGAGGCCGCCCCGGTGGCTCGGACGGACGACCATCCTTCGACCCCTTCGACCGGAGCGACGACGCCGACGCCCGCACCGACGCCCCCGGCGGTCGCAGCGCCGAGCACACCGAACATCGTGACAACCGCGCACACGACCCCAAAGCTGCCGAGCACGCACGCGACACCCGCTCCGACCCACAGAATGCCGCTCCGCCCGGCGCGTCCCGTTCGGCTCGTGACGCTCCCCGCGCCAACGATCACGCGGCACGTCGCACATCGGCGGCCGACGCTCGTCGAGCGCATGCCGAGTCGCGTTGTGCCACAGCGGCACATCACGATCACGAGCCTGCCCGCGCAGTCCTCCGGGCACGCTGAGCATGTCTCGGCGTCGCCGGTGCTTCCGTTCGCACCGGCCGGCCCGCCCGCGCGCAACTCCCTCGGCGCTGTAAGCGGTGCCTCCGGCGCCGGCTCGCTGCTGCCGCCCCTGGTCGCGCTCTTGACTCTTCTCTTGCTGGTCCGTCCGCCGACGGGCACGCGCTCCACGCGCCGCCCTGCTGCCCGGCTCCCGCGACCGGCGTTCCAGTCACTGCTCGGGCGCCCCGGCTAGCCCCCTCCTCGTCGTTTCCAGCTGCTCCGCCGCCCCGTCATCGGGGTGCCGGACAAGTCATGCCTTGAATCGACAAAGGAGATTGAACAATGCAACGTTTCTTGACCGCCCTCGTGGCCGGGCTCGCGCTCGCGCTCACGATCGGCGTGGGCTCCGCGCTGGCCGGCGGGCCCGGCGGCCCGGTCGGGTCGCTCACACAGACGATCGATCAATCGCAGG
>Ga0070741_10017009_pt1 | contig 12013 bp, 11 predicted proteins | sample Coa_R1_4_FD_66440 | JGI IMG/M metagenome (GOLD analysis project Ga0070741, IMG submission 66440) | Surface soil microbial communities from Centralia Pennsylvania, which are recovering from an underground coalmine fire - Coalmine... | ecosystem: Environmental > Terrestrial > Soil > Unclassified ...
TGATAAATGGGGAATCACTCCCTTCGGCATTCGAACCAGGGTCTATCTTGAAAGTGTCAGGTAGCTAGACCGTGTTTCAAAAGAGTGTCGTTTGTAGAAGCGTGCTGCAATGCCATGAGACCCGTCTTTTCTAAAATTACAACCACCTCGTTTTTCGCTTTGCGCCGTGGTCCAAAGCCGTGATCAGAAACAATAAGGACATTTGTTTCTTCCCCTACGCGTGCAAGAATTTCAGCAATGCGGCCATCCAGCAGTTGATATAGCTCGCGCAGCGCCGTCCAGGATTCGTCGAAAGGATTTTCACTCGTTCCCCAGTAATAGTGCTGCATTCGATCCGTCGCAATAAAAACAACCATACCGACATCGCATCGAAATTGCTCCATGCCGTACAAAAAGGCGCGGGTGCGCGCCTCAACCATCGCGCGTACAACGGTCGGTATGTGATTGGGTTCGCGTTCATGCACTGCATCCAGCTGATTCACGTCGAGGATGTAATCAATTCCTGCGTGGCGTAATTGTTCCAAAAAGTTGATGGGAAATGCAAACCCCTCGCTCGAAATACTTGGCGCGTCCATCCCGCTCACTGCAAAGCCGTTCACCGCATCGGCTGGATAGGAGATGGGCACATTCATCACACCGACGCGCTTTCCTGCAGTAGTGAGAATGCGCCAGAACGGATTGCGATGACGATCCAGCGCCGTCACGGGATGCCAAGGGCGACTTGGATTCAACTGCTCGCCGAAATCAAATATGCCATGCTTGCCCGCATTCGTGCCAGTGACAATGGAGCTCCACGCTGCTGCGCTGTTCATATTGGGAAAGGAATCCAGCACTCCGTACGCGCCGTTACGCATCAAGCGCGTCAGCGTCGGCAAGTATTCCGCTTCGCTCCAAGGGAGAATCAGGTCAAAGGTCGCGCCGTCCAGTCCAATAATGATCGTGCGCGGCGTCTTGCGTTCGGCGTTATCGTTTTGCATCATGTGATTGTTAGCGTTCATAGATGGGGCGGATGCCTAAAGCTTCTGGAAGTGGGAGCTGCCGCGCTTTAGCGTTACTCTCTCGAAATTCGCACAGAGGTATGAATTTAGGATTAGCAAAGTAACGCCTCATTCGACGGGCATACAGGGATTCGGGATTCTGTTCGAACTGATATTTCTCAAAGCCCCGCTGTTTCTTTAATCCGCGCAAATGATAACAAACACACCCCATGTAACGCTTGGCAAGCAATCGCGTAAATAGATATTCGCCGCCGCGATAGCGTTTATACATGATCCAGCGTCCAGCGGGGAAGAATCCGTGATCTTTGGCGTGTCCCATAAATGGGCGATGGTCAGGTACAAATAATGCGCCGCGCTCGTCCCACAAATTCAAACCGGTGTACCACCAGTATCCCAAGCGCCAAGGCGAAAACCACCATTCGAGCGAACCGCGCCGCAGCTGGCGTAATCGTCGCGTCAAGGAGCCAAACGAATTTGGGTCCGCAATTTCATCCCCATCCCATTTGCAGCGGATTTGAAAAGACGCTCGACTCAAGGCAAAGTTGCATTGATAGACAAAGCTGTGAACCGAATTGCCCGGCGTGGTCTGATGTTCGCGGCTGCCGAGCGGAGCGATATGTGGCACATAATGGTACACCTTGACATGCTCACCGTTCTGTCGCGCAAATTCGGCGACGATTTCAGGTGTCTGGTCGCGGCACTCGTTATACACGATGATGAATTCATCAAAATACGGTTCAATGGAATTGAGTGCGGCGCGGGAAAACTCGGTTTCATTCTTGAGAACGACGATAGCGGACAGTCCGGCTGCCTTGTTCCTAGATGAAAAATCGGAGCGAGAAAAGGTAGGATGTTCAACCGTCTCAATCATTGGGCGGTGGAAAGATACCGAGCGTCTCCGGCAGCGGCAGTTGGCGAGCCAGCGGTTCCTGCGCGCGAAATTCATCCACCGTGATCAAGTCTGGATTCATCCAAAAACGTTTTTCCCATTCTTGGAGAGACCTCGGATTTTGGTTCAGCTGATACTTGTCCAAGCCCTGATGTTTCTTTAATCCGCGAAGGTGATAAAAAACACATCCCATAAAACGCTTGGCGAGCAACCGCTTGAAAAGATATTCGCCATGAGAATATCGTTTAAAGAAAATCCAACGTCCCGCTGGAAAAAAGCCATGATCGCGCCGCGTGCCTAAAAACGGATACTGCCTGGAGACGAACAGTTGACCTTGCTTGTCCCACAAGTTCATTCCCATATACCACCAGTACCCGAAGCGCCAAGGTGATAGCCACCATTCGATTGAACCGCGCGGGAGCTGGCGCAGTCGTTGGGTAAGTTGTCTGAAAGAAATCGGATCGGCAATCTGGTCCCCTCCCCAATGGCAGCGAATCTGAAAGGACGCTTTGCTCAAGGCAAAGTTGCATTGGTGGACAAAACTATGAATGGAATTCGCCGGTGTGGTCTGATGTTCGCGGCTGCCGAGTGGAGCAACGCGGGGCACATAGTGAAATGCCCTGACCCGATTTCCTTGCTGCCGCGCGAATTCGGCGACGATTTCGGGGGTACGGTCTGTGCAACCGTTATAGACGATGATAATTTCGTCGAAAGATGGATTGATGGACTCTAGGGATGCAAGAGCAAATTCGGCTTCATTTTTGAGGCAAACAATAGCGGATAGCCCAGCGGCTTTGCTGGCAGAATCAAAATCTGCGCGGTCAAATGTTGGATGCTCAACAGTTTCAATCATCTCGTGAGGGATAGATACCAAGCGCTTCGGGACGCGGCATTTGTCGGGCGGATGGAGCGCAGGCGAAAAGTCGGTCTAACGTCATCAATTCGGGATTCGTCCAGCGGAGATTTACCCAATCTTTGATTGGAGAATCGGGATTTTGTTCCAGTTGATACTTGTTTATGCCGCGATCTTTTTTTACGCCTTTCAAGTGGTAAAACAAGCAGCCAGCGTAGCGATGGACGAGCCCACGAACGAAAAGATATTCGGCGAGAGAATACCGTTTGAACGTAATCCAGCGCGTCGCGGGAAAAAAACCAATGTCATGTTTCCAACCCGCAAAAGGGCGTACCTTATGCACAAAGAGCTGGCCCCGGGCGCTCCATAAATTGATACCAGTAAACCACAAGTATCCCATGCGCCATGGCGAGAGCCACCAGTCGCGTGAACCGGGCTGGAGCTGGCGTAAGTATTGTGTGATTTGCTGAAAGCCGCGCGGGTCGGCAATTTGGTCTCCGTCCCATTTACAGCAAATCTGGTAGGACGCCTTGCTCAAGGCAAAATTACAGTAATAAACAATGCTATGCGGTGAATGACTCGGTGTGCGCTGATGTTCCTTCGTCGCAATAGGAACGACTTGAGGTACATAATGAAAGGCGCGGACGCGGTTGGCGTGGCACTCGGCAAATTCTGCAACAATTTCTGGCGTGCGGTCTGTGCAGTCGTTAAAGACGATAATGATTTCATCAAAAAACGGCGCAATGGATTCAAGCGCCGCTTTCGCAAATTCCGCTTCATTCTTGAGCCGTACAATGGCGGAAAGACCCGGCTTTTTGTGCGCCCGGTCAAAATCCTTTGCTGTAAAGACCGGATGCTCTACTGTCTCAATCATTGAAAGGTTATTTGCGCCCGATCTGTTCGAGGATGGCGTTCAAATAAGAAAGGTCAGAAACCTGCTCAACGGTCAGCCCGGGTTCGAGGCTGCCGCTTTGTGTGAAAAAGTCAATGCTGTATTTCACGTCGTCCGCTTTCAAGCCCCCGTTCACATCCCACACCCGTCGCGCCAGATACGCGTCGGTAATTTCTTTGGCATCTTCCGGTTTCATGGATAAATACTTGACGAACGCATCACGCAAGAGCTGCGGGTTTTCATTGATGCGGCGATGAATGGTCAATAGCGCGGTCAAATAGTCGCGCACCATGTCAGGATGCTGCGCGGCAAACGCGCCATTGACCTGAACGCCGGTGGTCTTGAGCTTGGGGAAGGTCTCGGAATAATTAATTAACGAATGATATTTCCCCGGCGCGGCGTGGTCAAGTTGCAAAATGTCTGCGACTTCGAGCAGTGTTCCATCAATTTGATTTGCTTGCATCGCGGTTGCGCGATTTTCCGAGCCAGAAATAAAAACGATTTCCGGTTTGATATTGGGGCAGTTTTCTTTGAGATACGCGTCGAGGAGCGCCTTGCTAATGGAGCCCGCGCTGTTCACCGCCACACGGCGTCCGTCTAAATCAGCGCACTTGGAAAATTCGGGACGTGTGACCAGCGACCAAATATCTGCCGCTTGTTCCATCACCGTGCGAATGTCACCGCCCTTTTGTACCGCTGCCCAATGCGTGCGCGTCGAGCCATGACTAATATCTACATCCCCCTTCGCAACCGCCGCCACCGACACGTCGGGATTTGCGAAAAAAGTGGGTTGAACGGTATAGCCCTCGTCCTTTAAAAGCTCAAATGCCATTAATGCCGGTACATCACCCGTATCGGCTTCGGTTGGAAATGCCATGCGAATTGTCCCGCTTTTCTTGGCAGGCGTCGGGGTTGGCGCGCTCGCCAGCGGTACGCCACAGCCGCCCATGATAAGAGCAATGACCCCGATGACGAGAACAAGGATGTTCCGCTTCATAGCATCCCCCCGGATCCGTTCAACTCCAACCTCTAACGTCTAACGTCTAGCTCTTCACATGCCGTTGAATATGCAGCGGATTGAATTTCCCGCGCGATGTAAGAATTGGCTCCATCCTTTTCACTTGCAGGGTATTCGCTTGCGCCCAAATCGCCCGCGCCGCGTCTGCCGCTGCGCTCGTATTTCGCAGCGCGTTCATAACCACTTGAATCACTGCTTGTTCATCGGCAATCTGGAGGCGCGGGTGAATCAAGAGGAATAACCGCGTCAAGCCCTCCGCGTCTTCTTGCTCCAAGAGTTGGTAATCGAGAGGCGAACCACCGAACCGCGCAGGGAGCTCGTGTTCAAGAATGTGAACCATGTCACTGCTGACGAGCGTAACACCTTCGCCGGTCAGCTTGCGATAGCTGTGAATGCCGCGCAAGTGTGTTTTGAAACCCAGCGTGGACCACAAGCAGCCGCAGTCACGTTCTTCAATCACTCCAAAATCATCCGTCTCGACGTTCAGCATAATCTTGGAGGCGCTGGGCAGCAAGGTCGTCATGTGAAAGGCGTTGACATTTACATCAAAGCCTTCGATGGTATGTGCATAGGGAATCAAGGCAAAGGCATCTCTGGCGAGATGAACGTCAGTGCAATCTAATGGATGCGCACATCCATTCCCAATGCGTCCGGTCTCGCTCATGGTGTACTGTGCCATCACGCGCGCCCCCGAATCGGTGATGCGACGCGCTTTCTCGGGAGTCAAAGGCTCTCCGCCAACCATCATCCCCGTGCCAGTGAGGTCAATCCCCGCCTCTTGTGCTGCCAATGCCACGCGCATTCCACGACTGACTGTCGCCGTAATCCGACATTTCCCGCGCCGGCGAAGCGCATCGGCTGCCCAACGCGCGACGACGATGGCATCGCTGACGGGGAGATATTCTGGAAAAGGAACACTCGCCCCATATAATCGCGACAAGAGAACAAAATAATAGCTCGCGAGAGTGTATTTTGGATTCTTGGCATCAAATGGCTTGACGGGCGAAAACCATTTTTCCGGCATTTCGCCAAAGTATGCCGGATACAAAATGTTATTAATGCCACTGCCATCCGGCAAAATGCCGCGCCAGACCGCCATCGGCGCGTTCAACACATTATGGGCGGCATAGCCAATCATAATGTTCGGGGCGAGCGCCGCGTTCTGTTCCAAATCGTGCGGTACGCGCAGGCTGACGCCCGTTGAACCGCCCGATTCGACATAAAAATGTTTGACTAAAAAGGGATTGTCGAGGGCGTGGGCATCCATTGGCAGTTCCAAGCTGCCGCGCACAATTGGCGCTCTGCCTTTCCATTCTTCAAACGCGATGTAAACCCCTTCCTCGCGCAAAAGATAGAGCGCCCCTTCCAAATCATGCTGTCGCACCAACGTTTGTAAATCGCCAAATTCGCAGCCCGCATGTTTGAGCAAGGCGAGATAGGGACTGCGTGGATTACCGTAAATGGAACGCTCGACCAGACGTAAAAAATTTTCGCAGCGCCGCGCCAGACGAGTTTGCACCAGCTCATACGCCTCATCTAACGTCATGGTGTGATGAAGATAGCTACGCAGCGCGGTAGAAAAGCGCGCGTACATCCCCAAGCTATCAAACCCGCTCATGCTTTCCCGACCCGCAGGGTTTCTCGCGCCGTTGTGCGGCGCACAAACCCTTCGGGTCGGGAAACGGAGTGAATGCCAAGAACTCATGCTATAACTGGTACTCCTGCCTTTTTGTGTTCTATGAGCGATTCCACAAGGTCGAGATAGCGCGTCAGGTGAACCTTTGGCGTATAGTCACGTTCGTAGGCTTCAAACCCACATTCGCCCAATTCTTGACGCAGCGCGCGGTCATGCATCAAACGTAAAAGTGCAGAATCGAACTCGGCATCCGTTGCAAAAGTGAGACCGCCGCCGCTACTCTGAATGATTTCGGGCAGACTGCCAATCTTGCGCGCGATCACAGGCGTCTTTTGTTGAAACGCTTCAACCATCACGAGCGGAAACATTTCATAACAGAGCGAAGGGACAATTAGCGCAATGGCGTTCCGCATCAACGCCTGCACATCGGCTCGGTTCCGCCGCCCGACAAAGACAATGTTTGGGTCGTCGCGCGCTAACCCGCGCAATTCTGGCTCATAATTGCCTTGTCCCGCGATGAGTAGGCGTGCATCAGTTCGATTCCGAAACGCGGGGATGATGGTTTGCACGCCTTTGAGTTTTTCGAGACGCCCGACGTACAAAAAATAAGGTGTGTCTGCATATTGCGCCAAGTCGTCGGGAAAGACAGAAGCGCCAGCGAGCGGAGCGACAAAGTTGGGTAGATGGGTCATCGGCGCGCGCAGACCGCGCGCGCGATGTTCGCTCATGCTGAAACAGCTGGGCGCGAGGAACATATCCACATACCGCACCATTTCGGGGAGCAAATTCGTATAGCGCCAGAGCTGCGGCGGGCGTCCATAGTGCAGCGAACAACGGAGGCAAGCGGGCTTGTCGCAAATCGCTTGATTATTGCGAAAAAGCACGTGCATTGGACATACGAGCCAGAATTCATGCAGTGTATAGAGTTTCAAGGCATCGCCATATGACAGAATTCGAGGACCGCCGACGAGCGAGATGTTGTGATAGTGGATAACGTCAAAGCCCTGCGCGAGGATCGTTTGAATTTCTTTTTGGTGAACCAGCGGCATTCCGGTCTGCTGTGTGGCGAGGGACGAGAGCCAACCCGCGCGGCTGGCGAGACCATGTACTTTGACGTTGGGGTGTGTATTCTTGTCGGGAGAAGGTTCTTGCTGGGCGAGAAAGCGGTACGCGTCCTTGTCGTGGATGACGGTGACATCATGTCCGCGCCAAGTGAGCTCGTTCGAGAGCGCCTGAACATACACGCCGTCTCCGCCAAAATGATACGGCGGATAGAACGTCGTAATCATGCAGAAACGGAGCGGTCTTTGCCAGCTCATTTCAAAAAGTCTTCACCAAATCAAGCCCGGCTGGTTTCAAACCGATTCCACAAGCATCTGGCTGTCCAATTCCCTTTTTGAAAATGAGTTGGTTACTCCGTCCAGCGCGTGACGCGCCGTTCAATAACTTTCAGAAGTGAATTGCACGTGACCGCGACGGCGACGATCACGATGAGAATGCCAAACACGCTGGCGCTGTCAAAGCGACCTCCGTAATTCCGCAAGAGCGCGCCCAAGCCCACCAGCACAATAATCATCTCTCCATTAATCATCCCGCGCACGGCGCGCCCCATGCCGAGCCGCAAGCCTGCAATGATGGTCGGCATAGCAGCGGGGAGGAGCACCTGACGAAACATCTGGCGGTCATTCGCGCCAAAGGCGCGTGCCATTTCGACATAGCTGGCTTCGACGGTGCGAATTCCGCTCATCGTCATAATCGTGATGATGATGACCGAATATAAAAAGATGACCGCCACCTGCGTGACACGGCTGATACCGAAAATGCCAAAGAGGATCGGGACATAGAGCAGGCTCGGCGTGGCGAGCATCGCATTGATGTAGGGGTCAATCAAGTATTCGAGCGTACTGTATCGCCCCATCAACACGCCCAGCGGCACGCCGACGACAATCGCGCAGAGATAGCCAATCACAAGGGCAACTAAACTGACGACGAGGTTGGAGGGAATTTCGCCGCTCAATGTCATGCGCCACGTGGCGTTAATGACGGCACTGAACGGCGGAAGAAAGGAAAAATGCGCGAGCTGTCCGGCGACTTCCCAAATCACAATCCCGCCAAGCAGAGCGAGAAAGGTGGGCTGAATTTTTCGTAAACGCGCCCAGAGGTTCGGCGCGGATGTTTCACGCGTGGGGGCGAGCGGGGCGTGTTCCAGCGTGGACGAACGCGGTTGAAGGGTAGTTGCCATCAGGAATCCAATGCAATTGGAGTTTACAAAGTGCGATAAGAATAACGCGCATGGGCGACCCATGGCGTAATTCGGGATTCAAATGCGCGTAGTAAGCGAAGCAGCAAAACGGCTTCAATGACGACGACGAGGACGGTCGCGTACACCGATGGCGCTTCAAAGGTTGCTTGATAATCTAAAATCAAGCGTCCGATGCCAACCGCGATCAAGGTCAATTCGACAGCAACCATGCCGGTCAGCGCGCGTCCAAGACCCAGACGCAAGCCGGTAATCACGCCGGGCAGCGCGCCGGGGAACAAGACCGTGCGCCACAATTGCCATTCCGTCGCGCCGAACGCGTGCGCCATTTCAATCAGACTTGGGTCGAGCGTTCGCAGCCCCGTGCGCGTGTTCACGATAATGACGACAAGCGAAAACAGAAACACGATGAATACACGCGAAAATAATCCGAGACCTGCAACGAGAATAATGACCGGAATGAGCGCTGTCATCGGCGTGGCGAGCAAAATACTCAAGTAAGGGTCAATGACCTGTTCGGCGGTACGCCAGCGTCCGATGACCAGACCAATCGCAATTCCGCTCGCGGCAGCAATCGTGAATCCAAGAATCAAGGACTGATTGCTGGTCCACATCGCGCTCCAAAAGTCGGGTGTGACGACGAGTTGGGTTAGCGCGAACAGCGTGGCAGTCGGCGCAGGGAATAACAGCGAATGCAGCGAGCGCGCCATAATCTCCCACACGACGCCAAGAAACAGGATGGATGCGAGGCGCAGACTCCATTTGCGCCAGAGTGGATTATCCAGTGGTGCTCGCAACGACCGATTCCAAGTTGCCATATCGCAGCATTAAAACAAGCTGCTTGGCTCTAACGCTACAACATCGTTTAGAAATCGAACTGCCGTTCAATTTCACCTAGAATAGTTGGTGAATGCTGCACTCCAAGGGCGATTTGAATTACGGGCGAGTACAGCGGCGGTGGATTAGCGCCGCCGACGATCAAATGCAATATGACTACCGGGCAAGGTCTTGAGGTAGCGTTTCACTTCGGCGGCGATTTGTGCCACCTGTAGAGGATGTTCGAGCACACGCTGCTCGTTGGTCACAACCGCCACGCCGAGACTTACGAGCGGAATGCGACGCTGCTCGCCGTTTCGGTCTGTAGTTTCGACAAACCCGCGCGCGCGGTCTTCGGGCGAATAATAATCGGGAATCATTTCATCAAATTGGCGAACAGCTTCATTGCCGATGCCTGCCGCATATTCGGGTCGCGTCACGACGACAAAATCATCCCCGCCAATGTGCCCCACGAAAATATCCTTGTCGCCTGACTGGAGCGCAACATTCACGACAATGCTGCCCAGCCTTTTGATAATATCATCCCCCGAAATCCAGCCGTAACGGTCATTGTACGATTTAAAGTTGCTCAAATCAAAGTAAATCACTGCAAGGGGTTCTGCGGCTTGCAAACGCGCCGCAATCACTTGATGAATTGCGTGATTGCCGGGGAGATTGGTAAGAGGACTGCTTTGCAGGTATTGTTCACTGCGCTTGAGATGCGTTTGTACCCGGGCGCGCAGCTCACGGGGATCGAACGGCTTGGTAATATAATCATCCGCGCCGAGCTGCATTCCATAGACTTTTTCGCTCATCTCACCGAGCGCGGTGAGCAAAACAATCGGGATACCCTGCGTGATAGGATGGGTGCGCAAGCGGCGAATGACCTCAAATCCATCCATTTCCGGCATCATCACATCCAGAAGAACGAGGTCGGGGCGCTGCTCAATAGCACACTGGATGCCCGCCGGCCCTGACTCGGCTTCGAGCAAGTCATACGTCGCACGGTCGAGGCTCTGGGTCACAATACGCCGCATTAAGGGGTCGTCGTCAACGACCAACACTTTGGGTTTGGTCTGGGGAGCAGATGTCTGGGGAGGCTTGGGTGCAGGCACCATTGTCCGCTTATTCTACAACGAGTTTGGAGAGTATCAAAACGAATTCTGTTTGAATCTCAATAGTCAAACAGAATTCGTTCCGCCGAGTATTGAATCAGAATACACGCTCTAGCCGTTCCCAATCATCAAGCGTCAATGTCTCCGCGCGACGGGTAGGGTCAATACCTGCCCTCTGGAGCAACGCCGCGGCCTGATCGTTTGTCAGCGCGAGACCGTTCGCCAGCGCGTTGCGGAGCTGTTTGCGTTTTGCGCCAAACCCCGCGCGCACGAGTTGAAAGAATCGTGCCGAGTCTATGGCGGCGCGGCGCGGTGTGACATCCACCCGCAGAATCGCAGAATCCACTTTCGGACGCGGGTAAAACGCTCCCGCTGGCACAATATCAACAAGGCGCGGCGTGCCATAGAATTGCACGCTGACCGCCAATAGATTCAGGTGCGGCGGCTGCGCCACGATTTGCTGCGCCACTTCGCGCTGCACCATGACGACGAGGCGGGTTGGCGGAATCGGCGCTTCCAACAGGTAGCGGAGAATGGCGGACGTGATGTAATAGGGCAGGTTGGCGACCACAATATAGGGTGGCTGCCGTCCTGCCTCTCTCAACCATTCTATGGGTGCTTGGGTTAAAACATCGCCTTCGACAATATGGACATTCGGTGTCTCGGCAAATTCGGTACGTAAACGGGCGGCGAGTTCCCGATCCACTTCGACGGCGACGACCTGCGCGCCCGCCTGTGCCAACGCGCGGGTCAAATGCCCCAAACCCGGCCCTATTTCTAAAACAACGGACGAGGGTTCGAGTTCCGCCGTGCGGACGATTTTATTGACAATGTTGCGATCGGCGAGGAAATGCTGACCGAACCGTTTGCGCGGGGTATGCTGCTCGCGCAAGCTGCCTTGTGAACGCGAGCGCGAGGACGATGAGCGCGGCATCGCTTGCTCAAAAGCCAAGAGTAGGGGCGGCGTCACGCCGTCCCTACAGTATGTTTTAATTCGGACTGCTCCGACGTTCAACGGGGTAATCGGGGATGACGATATTGATTTGTGACAGGGGTGGCACGGGCGCAAGTAAATAGACATCCACCCAGCGATACCAGTCCTCGATTTCCCCTTCAGGATAGCCGAGGTCAATACGCCGTCCTTTGACCCGTCCGCCGGTATCGCCTGCGACTGCCAAGCCATACCCCGGCACATACACGTTCGCGCCCAGACCGATTACGCGCGGGTCAACGGCAACTACGCCGCGTCCCGCTTGCAGCCCGAGCCGCGTTCTGCCGTACTCGGGATGCTCTTTCGTCTTACCCGAAGTTGCAGCAGTATAGGCGGTTGCCAGCAGGCGCACCTTTCTCCAATACTGTACAATATTGCCATCCGGCAGCGTCAAGTCGCGGACGACGACCTTCGTGCCATAGTTGATGATATGGTCTTGCGGCGGCTGGGCAATCCATTCCTTCTCAAGTCCCGTCGAAATCAACTTGCCGTTTTCGTACACGGATTTGAAAAGGCGGTTCTTGACTCCCTTAGCCCCCGTCTGT
>Ga0070741_10017011_pt1 | contig 12012 bp, 9 predicted proteins | sample Coa_R1_4_FD_66440 | JGI IMG/M metagenome (GOLD analysis project Ga0070741, IMG submission 66440) | Surface soil microbial communities from Centralia Pennsylvania, which are recovering from an underground coalmine fire - Coalmine... | ecosystem: Environmental > Terrestrial > Soil > Unclassified ...
TGAGCGCGCAGTCGCGCCGTCGGGTCTCCTCTCCGTGACAGTTTGCAACTCTGACGGCTCAGCCGCCGTCCCGGTGGGAATGGTTCATGCTTCCGCCGGGGCGTTTTTGTTTTTTTACAGGAATCGACTCGTTTCACGCTTTCTGACCTCATGTTTTCGCGCGCCGGAGGATCGCGTTCAGAGAGCAGGATATAGGCGCAGGAAAGGGATTTCGGGCGCGCAGGAGGATGGATTTTCATGGGTGGCATCAATACTCTGGATTTTCTCAAGCAGGTGGAAGAACAGCGCAGCCAGGAGCGGGCGCTGCATTGGGAAGGGACGTTTGCCGACTATGTGGACCTGGTCGCCAAACAGCCGCACATCGCAGACCTGGCCCATGCGCGCGTCTATAACATGGTCGTCTCGGCAGGGATCAAGGAAGAAGGCGACGGCCAGCCGCGCAAGTACAGGTTCTTTGAAGAAGACCTGTACGGTATGGAGCGAACGCTGCAGCAGTTGGTGGAAGAGTACCTGAATCCGGCCGCTCGCCGTCTGGATATTCGCAAGCGCATCCTGATGCTCGTCGGGCCGGTCGGCGGCGGGAAGTCCACGCTCGTCACCCTGCTCAAGCGGGGGCTGGAGAAATACAGCAAGACGGACGAGGGCGCGACCTACGCGATCAAAGGCTGCCCGATGCACGAGGAGCCGCTGCATCTGATTCCGGAAGAGATGCGCGCGGACTTCAAGCGCACTTTCGGCGTCTATATCGAGGGCGATCTCTGCCCGGTCTGCCGCTACCGCCTGGAGCATGAGTGGGGCAACAACATCAACACCGTGCCGGTGCATCGCATCTTCCTGTCGGAGCGCGCGCGCGTCGGCGTCGGAACCTTCAAGCCTGCCGATCCCAAAAGCCAGGATGTCGCGGAACTGACGGGCAGCGTCAATATCCAGGCTTTGACGGAGTACGGTCAGGAATCCGACCCGCGCGCCTACAACTTCGACGGGGAACTCAACATCGCCAACCGGGGCATCATGGAGTTCATCGAGATGCTCAAGGCGGAGAAACGGTTCCTCTATGAACTCAACACCGTCGCGGGCGAGCAGACCATCAAGGCCAGCCGGTTCGCGCTCATCTACTGCGACGTGGCCGTCATTGCCCACACGAACGAGTATGAGTACAACTCCTACTTCTCGAACAAAGAGAATGAGGCGATGATTGACCGCATCTTCGTGGTCAAAGTGCCGTACAACCTGCGGGTGAGCGAAGAGGTGCGCATCTACGAGAAGCTGATCGGGCAGAGCGACGTGCAGGATCACCGCGCGATGGGTGGCAACGGCAACGGGGCCGACCTTGACCTCTCGCAGATCCATATCGCGCCGCACACGCTGCGGGTCGCTTCGATGTTCGCCATCCTGACGCGCCTGAAGCCGAGCAAGAAGGCGGGCCTCTCGCTGACAACGAAGATGAAGCTATACGACGGCGAGAAGCAGGTCGGCGACTGGGATCAGCGGCACGTGCGCGAACTGCACGATGAGTACCTCGACGAGGGCATGAACGGGGTTTCGCCGCGCTTTATCATCAACCGCATCTCCTCGGCGCTGGTCAAGGGCGGCAAAAACTATGTGACGCCGATTGACGTGCTGCGCTCGCTGCGGGACGGCATCACGGAGTACACGAACAACGAGGAGGAGCGGCGCAAGCTGCTCGGCTTCATTGACGAGGTGCGCAAAGAGTTCGACGAAACGGCCAAGAAGGAAGTGCAGCGCGCGTTCGTCTACTCGTACGAGGAGTCGGCGAAGACGCTGCTCGACAACTATATTGACAACGTGGAAGCCTACTGCAACCGCGAGAAGGTCAAGCATCCGATCACGGGCGAGGACGTGGACCCGGACGAGCGGCTGATGCGCTCTATCGAGGAGCAGATCGGCGTGACGGAGAACGCCAAGCGCGAGTTCCGCGAGGGCGTCATGCGCTCGGTCGCCTCGCTGATGCGGCGCGGGCAGTCGTTCAATGTCGCTTCGGACGAGCGGCTGAAAGAGGCCATCGAGAAGAAGCTGTTCGCCGATCTGAAGGACATCGTGAAGATCACGACCAGCACCAAGACGCCGGACGCGGAACAGCTCAAGAAGATCAACGAGGTGGTAGACCGCATGTGCCGCGAGCAGGGCTATACGCCGGAGTCGGCGAACGAACTGCTCCGCTATGTCGGCACGCTGCTGAACCGGTGAACGGCCCTCACCCCTTGCCCCTCTCCCAAGCTTTGGGAGAGGGGAGGATTTCTTTTATCCAGAGAGAAGCGCCATGTTGTCGAAAAACGTTCAGTTTGTCGTAGATTCCGAGGGCAATCGAACGGCTGTTATCCTCTCCATCGAGGAGTATGAGAACTTAATGGAAGACATCGGAATGCGTCAAGCCTATTGCGAGCGCAAAGACGAACCACGCCGTCCCTTCAGAGAGTTCGTGGAAGAGATGCGAGCCACCGGTGAGATAGATGTATAGCGTTATCATATCATCGCACGCCGAGCGCGAGATGAAACGCCTAGATAGAAACCTTAAAAATCGCCTTGTTACCGCTATTCTTGCATTAGAGGCCGATCCGCGTCCAGAGGGATGCCTGAAAGTCAAGGGAGTAGAGGGAGTGTGGCGCATCCGCGTGGGCGATTGGCGTATCGGTTATGCAATTGATGACGCGAAACAAGAGGTAACGATAATCCGTGTTGCTCATCGAAGCGAGTTTTACAGTTAGACCGTTCTATGGCGACGCCGTTGCGTTCGCTCACCCAAGAGGTGTGAACCAATGCCGCAATTTTCATTGAGTACCGATAGCTGGGACCTGCATCGTCGCGCCGAGCGCGACCGCCAGCGGCATAACGAGAAGGTCAAAGAGGTCATCAAGAAGAACCTCGGCGACATCATCAGCCAGCAGGACATCATCACTGCCGACCAGGGGAAGATCATCAAGATTCCTGTGCGGGGACTGGAGTTGCCGCGCATCCGCTTCGACAACGAGGAGCGGGAGCGCGTGGGCCAGGGCAACGGCGGCACGAAGCCCGGCGATGTTCTGGGGCGCGTTCCGCAGCAGGGCCAGGGAACCGGGAAGGAGGCCGGTCAGGAGCCGGGCGTGGATTTCTATGATGCCGAACTGACACTGGAAGAGCTGACCGCGCTCGTGTTCGAGGATCTGCACCTGCCCAACCTGGAAGACCGGGGCGTGAAGCAGATTCTGTCCGAACACGCCGATTTCAACAGCATCAGCAAGCGCGGCATCAGCAGCAATCTGGATCGGAAGCGGACGCTGCTGGAAGCCTACAAGCGCAACGCGCGCGAGGGCAAGCCCGGCTGGGAGATCCGCAACGAAGACCGCCGCTACAAGACCTGGGAGATCGTGACGGAGCCGCAGCGGAACGCCGTCATCTTCGCCATGCGTGACGTCTCCGGCTCGATGGGCGAGTTCGAGGCGTATATCTGCCGCTCGTTCTACTTCTGGATGCTGCGCTTCCTGCGCAAGAAGTACGCCAGCGCCGAGATCGTCTTCATCACCTGCCACACGGAGGCGAAGGAAGTGGACGAACACGCCTTCTTCAGCCTGGGCGATTCGGGCGGCACGAAGATGAGCGAAGCCTACAAGCTGGCGATGCGCATCATAGACAAACGGTACAACCCGCGCGAGTGGAACATCTACCCGTTTCTCTTCTCCGACGGCTATAACTGGGGCGATGCCGAGTGCGTCGAACTCGTCAAACAGATGGTCGAAATCTGTAACTTAGTCGGCTATGGCGAGATCGCCAACGATATCTGGAGCCAGTCGCCGCACTTCGCGCCGCTCGGCCAGGCGTATCAGGAAGCGTTCGCCGACGAGAAGCGCGTCTGCCTGGTCAAGATCAACTCGAAAGAGGATGTCTGGCCCGCGCTGAAAAAGTTCTTCAGCAAGCACCCGGAGGTTCAGGAGATCGCGTAAGCAGGCGCTAGGCGTTAGGTATTGGTCTGTTGTTGGAGATGGATGAGTTATGAATCAGAGCGAAAAAGCGGAACTGGAGAAGTGGATAGACATTATCCAGGAGAAGGCGGCGGAGTTCGGGTTGGACTTCTACCCGACTCACTTCGAGGTCGTGCCGGATCACATCATCTATGAGTTGGGGAGCTATGTCCTGCCCGCCCGGTTTTCGCACTGGACGTTCGGGCGCGACTATCACCGGCAGAAGACGATGTACGAGTACGGCATGGCGAAGATCTATGAGATCGTCTTCAACACCGACCCGTGCCAGGCGTTCCTGCTCGACAGCAACTCGATGCTGGCGCACAAGTTCGTGGTCGCGCACGTGCTGGGCCACAACGACTTCTTCAAGAACAACATCTACTTCGAGCATACCGACCGGGGCATGATCGAGAAGGTGCGCCTGCACGCCAACCGCATCCGCAAATACGAAGAGGAGTTTGGCCCGCTGGTGGTCGAGGAGTTCCTGGACTCGGTTCTCTCTATCGAGGAGCATTTCGACACGAGCCTGACGACCTCGTTTCGCCGCAAGACGCCGGAGCAGTACGAGGCGGAGCGCCGCAAGCCGCAAAAGCCCACGACGGAGTACGATGATCTGTGGAACTTGATGGAGAGCAAAGACGGGCAGGAGCCGCCGAAGGCGCGCAAGTTCCCGCCGGAGCCGGAGAAAGACCTGCTCGGTTTCCTGCGCGACTACGCGCCGGAACTGGAGAAGTGGCAGCGCGACATCCTCAACATGATCCGCGAAGAGATGATCTACTTCATCCCGCAGATGCGGACGAAGATAATGAACGAGGGCTGGGCGTCGTTCTGGCACGAGCGCATCCTGACGGAACTGCCGCTGACGCCGGAGGAGCATCTGGAGTTTCGGCGGATGCACAGTTCCGTGCTGTCGCCCGGCTCCCGCATGTCCATCAATCCGTACTATGTGGGCTACAACATCTTCCACGACATCGAGCGGCGCTGGAACGGCGAGGAGGATGAGGACTATCCAGAGGAAGACTGGCGCGGTGAGACGCTCAAGCGCCCGGAGGGTGAGGGGCTGAAGAAGATATTCGAGGTGCGGCGCGATGAGGCCGACGTCTCCTTCCTGCGCAAGTATCTCACGCAAAGCCTGGTCAACCGGCTGGATATGTACACCTACAAGCTGGAAGAGGTCAACGGCGAGCAGATGTGGGTCGTGCAGGATACGGACTGGCGGCGCGTGCGGGATACGCTGCTCGACAGCATGACCAACTTCGGTATTCCGATGATCTATGTGGAGGACGCCGACTTCGAGCGGCACGGCGAACTGCTGCTGCGGCACGCCTATGACGGCAAGCAACTCGACCTGGACTACACTTCACGCACGCTCAAGCATCTCTATAATCTATGGAAGCGGCCCGTGCATATCGCGACCGTAGTCGAGGATACGGAGACGCTCTTGAGCTATGACGGCGAGGAGTTCCTCCAATCGGAAATGTAGGCAGACGCCCCCCTCTCTTCGGGAGAAGGGGGCTTTTCTTTTCTCTCCCCTGTCTCCACAGTTCGGTTCCCACCAGCCTGTTGACGCTTCAACAGGTTGGCTATGACATTTCTCACACAGCACAGAGGAGTTGACACCCGTTTGTGGAATTAGGCCGTATAGAACGGTGAAAGTGCGCTCTGTTTGCTGTGAGGGGTTCCTGCGAAAGGAGGACCACAATGGAGCTTGTCTACCTGCTGTTTGCGGCGCTGTTCGGGATCATTTTCGTCTCCTCGACGTTCAAGGTGCTGGCGAACTGGGAGCGCGCCGTCATTCTGCGCCTGGGCAAATTCAACCGTATGACCGGGCCGGGGCCGATCTTCCTGCTGCCGTTCGGGATAGACCGCGCCTACCGCGTGGACACGCGCATCGTGACGCTGGACGTGCCGCGCCAGGACATGATGACCCGCGACAACGTGCCGGTCTCTGTGGATGCCATCGTACTGTTCAATGTGACGGACCCGCGCGCGGCCATTCTCAACATCGAGAACTTCATGCGGACGACCTCGCTGATCGCGCAGACCACGCTGCGCAGCACCATCGGCCAGTGCGAACTCGACGAACTGCTTGCCCAGAGGGAACGGATCAACCAGACCTTGCAGGCGGTCATTGACGAGCAGACGGAGCCGTATGGCGTGAAGGTCACGGCGGTCGAAGTGCGCGATGTCTCGCTGCCGGAGACGATGAAGCGCGCGATGGCGGCCCAGGCGGAGGCGGAGCGCGACAAGCGCGCGAAGGTCATCAATGCCGAGGGCGAGTTCCAGGCGGCGGAACGGCTGACCCAGGCCGCAAACATGATGAGCAAGGAACCGGCGGCCCTCCAACTGCGCTATCTGCAGTCCATGCGCGAGATCGCTTCGGAGCGCAGCAGCATGACGATTCTGCCCATCCCGATAGACCTGCTGACGCCGTTCGTGGAGATGGCGAAGCGCGCCAACGAGCAGGCGAAAGAGGCTGCTTCGGAAGCGCCTGCGCCCGCCCCCGCAACGACACCGACCCTGGCAGCGACGCCGGAGACACCCAGCCTGAACGCGGCGGGCAACGGAGACACGGCCCCGGCGCTCAGCGCCTACAGCGCCGCCGCGCAACATGAACCGGCGCCGCGTTCCTAGCACATCAAGCGTGACAACTGTTGTCTGAACTGTGATTTATGGGATTAGAGGAGGGACTAGGATGGGGCTTGGCTTAATCCTAAGTCCCTCCTAAGCACGACCAGCATCTTGTTGCGCGCCATCGGTATCTGCTTCAAGCGGCCTTCCTCGAAAAAGCTTTGCAGCACTCTGCGCTCGAACTCGCTGGCGTCGGCGCTCTCCTCCGCGTCCGGGAACGCCTTCGGCCGCAACTGTTGCAGCAGGCGGTGAATATCGTCCTGGCGCAGGCTATAGTAGTGGGAAGTCCCCTCCTGCCGCTTTCCCCTCCATCTAATTAGCCAAACGCCTAATTAGGAGTCTGCCTAATCAGTGGCGATCTGTCAAGGCGTTTTTTCGTGATTTTGTCGGAAATGAGAGTCGCGTACTCTATGGGAAAGCAGGCGCGTTTTTGGCTCAAGGCGGGGTGCGGTTTCCGTTGGAGTGGGATATAATGAAGGCAGGCGCGAATGTCGGACAGGAGGAAAGCCATGGCGATCGCCAGACAGCCGGAACCAGCCCAACTGCTCACCTATGAAGACTATTAGTCCATCCAGGTAGAAACTTTGCCTAGACGATGAGATTGAGAACGCTGTTCGCCTATCTCAAGCAGCATCCCAAACTTCTACCTTGACAGAGTACTATATGGCGGAGGGCGAAATCAACACACGGTACGACATCCTCGACGGAGTGCGCATCTATATGACGAACCCCACCAGGCGTCACCAACGTATCCTAAACAACTGGTGTCTTCCCGGAACTGACTATGGCCGTCGCCATTTTCGCACTGTAAGCAGGAACATCCACATTCAACAGATAGCGCAACAAGTGAGAGAAATCATGACGCTGACAATAGAGTTATCACCTAAGATCGAAGCGCAACTACGAGAAATCGCACAGGAGCAAGGCGTCGAAATCAGCGATCTTGCCACGCGGTGGGTGGAATTTCTTATGCATGTTGTCTTAGAAGAGATCTCACCCACAGAAAAAGAGACTTTCAGGAAAGCACTCGCTGAAGTCTCCGCAGACGCACAGCCTCTTCTCTATGAACTGCTCGATAGAGCTATGCAGCGTACTGCGAAGATGCAGAAGATTCGCTCTCTGCATGGGCGCTTTGCAAATATTCCCACGACTGTAGATGACTTCTGCCGCGAGAAGCAAGAAGAGACCGCCAGAGAGGAAGCACGGGCGTGAATATTGTGCTGGATGCCAGCGCCCTGCTTGCTCACCTGCGCGGCGAGATCGGCGCGGATGTCGTGGATAGTTTGCTGTCGGATGCCGACACATCCTGCTATATGCACGTTCTCAACCTCTACGAAATTTTCTACCTGCTCAGTCGGGATGCCGATGAAGAGGCTGCCCTGACGACTATTCAGGACTATCAGGACGTTGGCATGATTGTGTGCGACGATATAGATGCCGGCTTCTGGCAAGACGCTGGACGGCTCAAGGCGGCCTATCCTATGTCTCCGCCGGATAGCTTCGGCATCGCTTTGGCTCGACGGTTGGGGGCAGAGTTTGTGACAGCAGATCATGCTGAAATGGATCCGCTCGTTCCGACGGGATTATGTGCCATCAGGTTCATTCGTTAAGGATGAGGCAGCGATAATGCGACAACAGTCTTGGAAACTGACGATACTGGGAACGTTGGTTCTGGCGGGAGGCGTGCAGATGCCGGCGCTGGCGCAGACGCCTCCACCCCACATCACAAGCGTCACGCAGTCGAGCGGGCTGCGCGGCACGACGATAGAACTGAAGATCGCGGGCGTGCATATCGGCCAGGGAACCGCGCTGGTGTTCGAGGGCGACGGGTTGGCGGTCGAATCGCTCTCGCCGGAGACGCCGCCCGCCGGACAGCCGCCCAAGCCGGAGGGAACGCTGACGGCGAAAGTGCGTATCGCCGCCGATGCCGAACCGGGCTGGCGCGCGCTGCGCGTCCTGACGCCCATGGGGCCGTCCGACCTGGGCCATTTCGCCATCGGGCTGTGGCCGGAGGTCGCGGAGAAGGAGCCGAACAACGCCCGCGCGCAGGCGCAGGAGGTCAAGCTGCCGGTCACGGTCATCGGGAAGCTGGACCCGGCGGAGGACGTAGACGGCTATCGCTTTCACGCCGAGGCCGGACAGACGCTCGTGTTCGACGTGTTCGCGGCGCGCATGGACTCGCCGGTCGAACCGGCGCTGACCGTGCAGGAGGAGGGCGGCAAAGAGGTCGCGCTGAAAGAGGATTTCCGCCGGGAAGACCTGCCGATGGTATTTGCGGTTCCGAAGACCGGGAACTATGTCCTCTTCCTGCGCGATCTGCGCTACCAGGGCAGCCCCAACCACGTCTACCGCCTGACGCTCGGCGCGATTCCCTACGTGACCGGCGCGATGCCGCCTGGCGGTTCCCCCGGGGCGACCCTGAACCTGCAACTGGCGGGCTACAATCTCGGCAGCGCCGCCTGCCGCGTCACCCTGCCGCCCGAACCGGCCTCGGAACCGTTCGCACGCGCGCTGTCCCTCCCGAACGGCCCTTCCAATCCTATCCTGCTGGCGACCGGCGCGTTCCCGGAAGCGCTGCAAGCCGGAACGAACGATTCGATAGCGAACGCACAGAAGCTGCCGGTTCCGGCGACGGTGAGCGGGCGGCTCGCGCGCCAGAACTCCGCCGCAGGCGGCGCGCAGGCCGATTTCTATCGCTTCCACGCCGCGCAGGGCCAGAAACTTGCGTTGGAAGTCGTGGCGCGGCGGCTCGGCTCGCCGCTCGACTCGGTGCTGACTGTGCTGGACGCCAGCGGCAAGGAACTGGCCTCGAACGACGATGACAATGGCGCGGACTCGCGGCTGGAGTTTACTGCGCCGCAGGCCGGGGACTATATCGCGCGCATCGCTGACCTGAACCAGCGGCACGGGCCGGACTTCGTCTATCGCCTCACCGTGCGCGTGCCGGAACCCGATTTTCGCCTGGCCTTCGCTCCGGAACGCCTCGCCATCGGGCAGGGCAACGCGATCCCGCTGACGGTCACGGCGACACGGCTCAACGGCTTCGACGGAGAGATCGCGCTGGCCTTCGAGGGACTGCCCGCCGGAGTGCGCGTCATCGGGCCACCCCAAATCCCGGCGGGCCAGGCCGAAACGCTCCTGCTGCTTGCCGCCGCGCCCGATGCCCCGCTCAACAAAGCGGACGCCTTCCGTATCACCGGAACCGCGACGCTCAACGGCAGACCGGCGCGGCGCAAGGCCCAACCCCTGCTGGAAGAGTACGTCCGCAACAACAATAACCAGATCGAGCGGGCGACGCGCCCCTCCGTCCTGCCGATGATCGCGGTCGCGCCGCCGCCCGACATGACCGTGACGGCCACGCCCGACCATCTCACGCTCGCGCCGGGCAAGACCGTCGAGATCAAAGTCAAGATCGCGCGCAAAGAGGGCTTCACCGCGAAGGTTCCCCTGGCGCTGCTCGGACTTCCCGCCGGAATCACGGCCACCACGCCCGAAATCGCCGAGAAGCAGACGGAAGCGACCCTTACGCTGAAAATCGAGGGAGATGTCAAGCCCGGCGACTCCACGCTCATCGTCGTCGGCAAGGCGGCGCTGGACGAACTGCGGTTTGTGCCGCACTGCGCGCTGCCCCTCACGCTGACCGTGACGAAATAGCGCCTGCAGACGCGGCCATCAGGCGGCTTTCTCCTGCGGTTCCGGGCGGCTTGTCGCAGCCTGCGCGCTGACAGCCTCCGGAGTCTCGCGCAGCACGGAGATCACGAGCGCGCTGAGCGCGATCAGGTCGAGGACGAAGCGTGCCGCGTGCGCGTACTCCCACTGGTTGCGCCAGCGTATCCAGTTCGCAGGCGCGGCCTCGACCGCCCACCGTTTCATCTCGGCGTTCGCGGGCGCGATAATCGGAACCCATACCCCGAAGAACTCCACCACCAGGCAGAACGCCGCCAGCAGCGTCAGGCCGAAGGCAGGTCGGCGACTGCGGACGAGAAACGCCAGCACAATCGTCGCGATAATCGCGCCGAACTGAACGAGGATGCCGGGCCAGGTGCCGTAGGTCAGGTAGAGCGTGCGATGCAGCGTCAGGTACAGTGAGGCCGGATACTGCATCTTGGCGGGCATCTCCATGACGTGCGAGAACGTCAACCCAAGCAGCAGCGCCGTGAACAGAAGGGGGAAGAAGCGCCAGACTTTCAACGCCATAGATCTCTCCTTCCTCCTATCGAAATGCAGGACGAACTTCCCAACGAGACGCACGCACGCGCAACCATTGTTCCCACGAAGCAAAAAGCCGCCCGGTCACGCAGACCGGGCGGCTCAGAGGGAACAGCGTTTCCGCTAAATCAGTTCCTGGATGGGTTCATGTCCATCGAGGAGATAGTGCGGACGCCCTAACGCATCCGTGACGGGCGTGCTGGCAATGTCTATGCCCAGGTTGTGGTACAAGGTGGCGAACACGTCCTTGTAGTCTATCGGACGTTCGTCGGCCTCCTCCCCGAACCGGTTGGTCGAGCCGATCACCTGCCCGGTGCGCATCCCACCCCCGGCCAGCAGGCAGCAGGAGACGCGGGGCCAGTGGTCGCGTCCGGCATCTTTGTTGATGCGAGGCGTGCGTCCGAACTCGCCCCAGACGACGACGGAGACCTCCTTATCCAGCCCTCGGTCATAGAGGTCCTGGACCAGCGCCGTCACCGCCTGATCCAGCATCGGCAGATAGGTCTTGAGGTTCGAGAAGTTGCCGCCGTGCCAGTCCCAGAAGCCGTAGGAGACCGTCACAAAGCGCGCCCCGGCTTCGACCAGCCGCCGCGCCGCCAGGAACTGATCGTGGATCATCGGAGAGGCGTCGCCTACCGGAGAGTCCGTGCCTTTGCCGTACCGGGCGCGGATTTTCGGGTCTTCTTTGGTGACATCGAGGGCGTTGACCAGCCTGGTGGAGGTCAGCAGGTTGTAGGCCCGCTGGTTGAGCGCATCCAGACCTTTGAGGTTGTCCACGCCGCGCCGGAACCGATCCAGGCTTTGCAGAAGCTGGCGACGATGGCTGAGGCGGTCGAGGGTGATACCGTTCAGCGTCATGTCCTGCATCATCGGGCCGTTAGGATTGAGCGCGCTGTACTCCAGTCCCAGGAAGCCGGGGCCGGGATCGTTGTACGGCGGATGCTGGGTACGCGCCGCCAGGTTGATATAGGCCGGAACCGTCTTCTCGACCGGCCCCTGCAGCTTAGAGACGACCGCGCCCATGACCGGAGCCTGGTTCTGGTTGAACTCGGCCTGCGTGTAGCCGCTCATACAGAGATTGGAGGCGTGTTCGTCCCTGGCTCCCACCAGGGAGCGAATGATGGCGAACTTGTCCATCATCTTTGCCAGCCGGGGCATGTGTTCGCAGATCTCGATGCCCGGCACATTGGTCTTGATGGGCTGGAACTCGCCTCGG
>Ga0070741_10017012_pt1 | contig 12012 bp, 12 predicted proteins | sample Coa_R1_4_FD_66440 | JGI IMG/M metagenome (GOLD analysis project Ga0070741, IMG submission 66440) | Surface soil microbial communities from Centralia Pennsylvania, which are recovering from an underground coalmine fire - Coalmine... | ecosystem: Environmental > Terrestrial > Soil > Unclassified ...
TGGAGTCGGTGTCGACGACCGGACCCTTCGTTCCGTCCTCGTTGATGACCTGCAACGGCCCGTGCGTGATGAAGAACATCACCACCTCTTCGTCGGGCGCATCCTCCGAGTGGCGGAATCCCCCGAGCTCGTAGGCGTAGGAACCGGGGCCGAGGGTCTGGTCGCCGAAGCTCACCGTGCCCTGCAGCACGAAGTACTCGGCCGACGCGAAGTGCTTGTGCATCGGGCCCTTGACGCCCGGCTGGATCCGCAACAAGAAGACCATGCCGCCCGTCTCGGGGATGGTCCGGAGCAGCTTGATCTCGGAGCCCTCGATGCCGGGCTGGGAGATCCAGGGCTGGTCCTGCGAGTGCACGATCCCGCTCACCGAACCGACGAGGTACTCGGGCAGCGTCGTCGTCGTGGCCATCGGATCCCCCCGGCAGCGCGGCCGCGCGCAGCGACGCGCGGCCCTGGCGAAACGTTCTACAGAAACGTAGGCTTCTGCTCGAAATCTGTCAACAGCGAGCCGGGCCCGGCCCGTCGCTGGAGGGGGGAGGCGGACCATGCCCGTGCACCCGCAGGCGCAGCTGTTCCTCGACCAGACCGCGGGGCAGCCCGCGGCGTACGAGATGGCGATCGACGAAGCGCGGGCGATGATGGACGCCTTCAACGCGCTCGCGGGCGAGGCTCCCGCGGTGGCGTCGGTCCGTGATCTCGAGATCCCCGGTCCGGGCGGCCCGCTGCGCATCCGGGTGTACCGGCCGGCGGGAACGACCGACGAGGTGCGCGACCTCCCCGTCACGATCTACTTCCATGCCGGTGGCTTCGTGATGGGCAGCCTCGACAGTCACGACACGATGTGCCGCAAGCTCGCCAACGGCGCGCGCTGTGTCGTCGTCGCCGTCGACTACCGCCGGTCGCCCGAGCACAAGTTCCCGGCCCCGGTCGAGGACGCGTTCGCGGCCGTGCAGTGGGTCGCGGCGAACGGCACCGAGCTCGGCGCCGACGCGAGCCGCCTCGCGGTCGCCGGCGACAGCGTCGGGGGCGGGCTCGCGACGATCGTGTCGATCCTCGCCCGCGACGCCGGCGGGCCACCGATCCGACTGCAGGTCATGGTGTACCCGGACGTCGACTGGTCGTTCGCGTCGCCGTCGTGGACGGAGTACGGGCAGGGCTACTTCGTCACCGTCGACGTCGCGCGGTGGTTGCGCGACCTGTACTTCGAGCGCGAAGAGGACTGGAGCGACTGGCGGGCATCGCCCGTGCGCTGCCCCGATCTGTCGGGGCTGCCGCCCGCGCTGCTCCTCTACCCCGAGTACAACGTGGCCCGCAGCGACATGGAGGAGTACGCACGCCGGCTCGAGGCCGCCGGCGTGCCGACCAAGGCGTCGATGTACGAGGGGATGCTGATGGGCTGGTGGTGCATGGGGAGCTTCATCGACGCGGCCAACGACGCCGTCGACGAGGTGACCGCCGCGTTGCGCGCCGCCTTCACGGACTGAGCACGTCGATGGACGACCACGAGCTCCTCGGGCAGCTCCTCGACCGTGAAGCCGTCATCGAGGCCTGCTACCGGTACTCCGCCGCCGTCGACGCGACGACACGCGACCAGAGTGACGCCACGTTCGCCGCGTACGCGGCGACGATAACGGAGGACTGTGTCGTCGACTACGGCCCGTTCGGGCGGTTCGAATCGCGCGACGAGTGGCTCGCGTTCGCGCGCGGCCTGGCGACGCGCGCCGGGCTCAGCCAGCACCTCTACGGCAACTTCTTCGTCGAGATCGACGGCGACACCGCGCACGCCACGTTCAACGCGCAGGCTCTGCACTTCTGGGCCGACCGTCCCCCGAGCGAGCAGCTCCTCCTCGCCACCGCGATCTTCGACAACCGCCTGCGGCGCACAGCCGACGGCTGGCGGCTGACCCAGGTCCGGCCCGACATCCAGTTCGTGCACGACCCCGGCGGTGGCGCGCTCCGCATGTTCCCGTCCGGCGCGACCGCCGGCCCGGCCGCCGTCACTCCAGCCCCAGGACCCCCGGGTTGACCGCGTGCGCGGGGTCGAGCAGGTCCTTGATCGCCGACACCACGTCCCAGGCCACGCCGCCTTCGAGGGCGTCGCGGTACGGGTACACCTTCCCGATCTGCAGGTGCAACGCGCCGATCCCGCGGAGCATCTCGATCATGCGCCGGCGGAGGTCGAGCGCCGCGGCACGAGCAGCCGCGTTGTCGGGCGCGGCCGCGAACTCGCGGCGCTGCTCCGGTGACGCCCAGCTCGCCCGGTAGGGGCTCAGCCGGTCGGGCCAGAAGATGATCGGCTCGATCCCGAAGGCGTGTCCGCACAGCAGGGAGTTGCGCACCTCGTAGATGCCGTGCTCCCGCATGACCGCGGCATTGTCGGCCATGAACTGGTCGAGCGACTCGCATGCGTCGAGCGCTCTCGACAGGGGGAAGAGCGCGTTGCTCGGGAAGCCCGCCTCACCCTTCCTGCCGATCATGAGCGGGTGGATCGGCTGGTACGGCGCGTAGCGCATCCCCAACGCGAACGTCGGTGGAACCGACCGACCGCCGTGGCGCCTCGCGATCCGGCGCACGCGCGCGAGGTTCCGGTCGGCGGCCGCCTGGTCGGCGGCGTCGGCGACGACCACGAGCGAGAAGGGCACACCGGCCATGAACCGCATGCCGCCCGGCCGGGCGCAGCGGGCGAGCGTCCGCAGCGCACGGGCCTTGCTGCTGCTCGCCGCGAGGTAGGCGGAGGCCACCTTCTTCATCTCGGCGCGCGGCGGGGGCGGCATCTCGGCGATCACCGTGTTCATGAAGCTGTCGGCGCCGATGCACTCGGACGCCAGCCCCGTCCGGCCGATCTCGACCTGCGCCGCGACCATCGACCGGGCGTCGGCGAAGGAGTAACAGCCGAACGCGGTGCCGCCCGGGAGCGGGTCGAGCCGCAACGTCGCGCGCGTCTTGAAGCCGAAGGCGCCGGAGTCCGTGAGGAAGAGCCCGTTCAGGTCGGGGCCGAAGTGGCGGTGGTACGGAGGCGCGCCCTCGGCCGCCGCGGAGCCCGTCTCGAGGACCCGGCCGTCGCCGAGCACGACCTCGAGGCTCAACACGCACTCGCTCAGCCACCCGCGTCCGAGCCCGGCCGAGTTCTGCGAGAGCGTGCCGCCGACCGTCGCGTGGAGGCCCGACAGGGTTCCGTTGAACGTGAGCCAGCAGCCCGTGCCCCGCAACGCGTCCATGAGCCGCGCCCACGTGACCCCGGCCTCGACGGTCACGTACCGGTCGGCGGGGTTGATCTCGACGATCCGGTCCATGCGGCGCAGGTCGACGACCACGGTGCGCTCGTTCGCCGGGGTGTGGGCGAGCGTGTACGACATCCCGCCGCCGCGCGGCGCGAGCGTCAGGCCGTAGCTGGTCGCGGTGCGCACCACCTCGACGACCTCCGCGGTCGTGGCGGGCTGCACCACCGCGACCGGCGCCGGTACGTCGGCGTCGGTGAAGTCGGCGGCGTACCAGGCGAGCTCGTCGGCGTCGACCAGCACGTGCTCGTCGCCGAGCACCGCCGCCAGCTTGCGGATCGCGTCGCCGTGCGCGCGGGCCGTCGGTTCGGTCGTTACCATCCTCGGCGCTCCCTCGCGTCGCTGTCGGGCGCGGAGCGTAGAATGATTTTGTAGGGCAATCAATGTCCGGCGAGCGCGCGGAGGACGCGTCCATGCCCCCAACACCCGACCGGGCGGCGCGGCGGACGGCCACGACCGCGGTCGAAGCGGTGATCGAGGCGATCACGGACGGCGTGAAGGACGGGCGCTACGTACCGGGCCAGCGCCTCGTCGAGGCCGACCTGACGCGCGACCTGGGCGTCAGCCGGGGCCCGCTGCGCGAGGCCCTCGGCCGGCTCGCCGCCGAGGGCATCGTCGAGAACGAGCCCTACCGGGGCGCGGTCGTGCGCCGGCTCACGCGGGCCGACGTGGTCGACCTCTTCCAGATCCGCGAGGTTCTCGAGGGCGAGGCGGCGCGGCTCGCCGCGCGCGCGATCGACGAGGGCGACCACCGCCGCCGCATGGCCGCCTCGCTCAGGACGCTCGAGCGGTTCAAGCGCCGGCCCGACACGTTCGCCTACATGGACGAGAACACCCGCTTCCACGAGCTCGTCGTGGAGCTCGGCGGCAACAAGCTGCTCGCCCGGCTCATCGGCCAGCTCCAGGTGCACGCCTTCCGCCTCCTCCTCCGGCGCCTCGTCGCCGACGGCAACGCTGTCGACGACTCGATCCGGGAGCACGAGGCGGTCGCCCATGCCATCCTCGACGGCGACGGGCGGGCCGCCGAGCGGGCGATGCGCCGCCACGTCCGCCGGTCGGGCGAGATGGTGCTGCGCAACGCGGAGCGGGTGCTGGGGTAGCTCGTCGCGCGATATTGTTCGACAAAATTCGTGTCGCCGGCCCAGGAGTGCGCCGATGGAGGCCGTCCGCAGCACCGACATCGAGCCGAACCAGTTCGCCGACCACCGTGAGGGCGAGATCAAGTTCCAGCGGCTGCTGCGGGGCGATCCCGACGCGCCGAACAACTTCGAGTGGAGCCTCGTGCGCGCCGGCGAGGACTACGTGACGCCTCGCCACCACCACAACTTCTCCCAGCTCCACCTGGTGCTCGAGGGCACGCACGAGTGGGCACCCGACCGGCTCATCCCGACCGGCGCGGTCGCCTACTTCCCGGAGGGCGCGTTCTACGGCCCGCAGCAGGGCCACGGCGGTCTCCTGCTCGGGCTGCAGTACGGGGAAGCGAGCGGGAGCGGGTTCATGAGCTACGACCGGCTCGCCGAGGGCAACAAGCGCCTCGCCGAGGGCCCCGGCCGCTTCGAAGGCGGCGTCTACCGCTTCGTCGACGCCGACGGGAAGCCGCGCAACATGGACGGCTACGAGGCCATCTGGCAGGAGATGCACGGACGCCCGGTCACGTACCCGAAGCCGCGCTACGAGCAGATCGTCGTCATGGAGCCGGAGCGGTTCGCGTGGACGCCGACCGACGAGCCCGGCGTCGAGCGCAAGCACCTGGCGACGTTCACCGAACGGCAGACGAGCGTCGGCTTCCTCCGGTACGCGAGTGGGGCCCGCCACCGGGTCCACGACCGGCGTTCGCCCGAGCTGCACTTCGTGCTCGAAGGCGCCCTCCGCTGCGGGGGCGCGCTGCACAAGCGCTGGACCGCGCTGAAGTTCGACCCCTTCGACGACCTCGACCTCGAGGCCGTCGAACCGACCGAGACCTACGTGATCTCGTTGCCCGTGTTCTGACCGGCGCGGCGCCGCCCCACCAGTCAGTTCAGGAAGTCGCGGGCCGGGTTCGCGCGCGGGAACGACCGCACGTAGCGCAGGAAGCGGGTCAACGCGCGATCGGCCGGGAGGAGCAGGTCCTCCCGGAAGTGGATCGTCGACATGACCGCGTCGTCGTCCTTGAGCAACTGCTCGCCGAACGCGAGCGCCATGCCCAGGGCCATCTCCGCCGTCTCGCGGTCGCCGTCGCTGCCGTCGCCCCGGGGCGTGGCCGCGAACTGGAAGTTCCGCGCGCCGCCGTTGGGCAGCGGGACGGCCGAGGAGCCCATGAACACCTTCATGCCCGCCATCTCGCCCGTGAGCATGATCGTGTTCGTCCCGAAGACCTTGATGTGCTGGTCCATCGGGCCGAGGTTCGGGTCGACGATGTGTGCGTCGTACTCGACGTTGTGGTCGGTGATCTCGATCGTCTCCGGGTCGACCTCGATCTCGAGCCCGTGCAGCGCGCGGAGGTGCTGGATGTCGACCGAGTTCGTGAGCAGCGTCCACGGCTCCACCGGGTACTCACGGAGCACCTCGCGCGCCGCCGGCTTGGTGTAGAGGTCGGCCGCGTCGAAGCCGTGGAAGTGCGGCAACTCGGTCGGCTGGTCGCCGTTGTACGCCCAGATCAGACCCATCGTCTCCGCCGCGGGGAACGCATAGAGCTTCGCGTCCGCCGGCGGATCGCCCTCGACCGGGATCGAGACGCACGTGCCGTCCGCCGAGTACCGCCAGTGGTGGAACGCGCAACGGATGCAGCCGTCGACCAGCTCGCCGATGCCGAGATCGGCGCCGAGGTGCCGGCAGTACGCGCTCAGGACGGCGGCGGAACCGTCGGGACCGCGGAAGGCGACGACCCGGCCGTTGAGGAACTCGGTCGCCATGATGCGGCCGCCGTCGATCTCGCTCGCCAGGCAGACCGGGTACCAGCCCACGTGGTAGCCGTCGGGGCCCTGGGGCTCGAAGCCGCGGCCCCGCCGCGCCAGGGGGCTCGCCGTGCTCTCGGACATCGCCGCCACCGCCCTCTCGCTCCCCGGCCTGGACGCCGGCGCCTCTCGGACTGACCGACGAGATTGTAGGACAGACTTCCCCTGCGGGCCTGGGTCATCCGACCCGCACGTCATGACCGGCCCAGAACGGGTCGCGGAGCTCGCGCTTGAGCACCTTGCCGGGCCCGGACTTGGGCAGGGGCTCGTCGCGCAGCTCGACCTGCTTGGGCACCTTGTACCCCGCGATGTGCCGCTTGCAGTGCTCGACGAGCTCGTCGGGCGTCGCCCCGGCGTCGGGGCGGAGCACCACGACCGCGTGCACGGCCTCCCCCCAGTGCTCGTCGGGGACACCGAAGACGGCCGCCTCGAGCACCGCGGGGTGCCGGTACAGCACCTCTTCGACCTCGGTCGAGTACACGTTCTCGCCCCCCGACACGATCATGTCCTTCAGGCGGTCGACGAGGAACACGTACTGCTGCTCGTCCGCGTAGCCGAGGTCTCCCGAGTGGTACCAACCGTCCCGCAGTACGGCCGCCGTCTGTTCGGGCTTGTTCCAGTACCCCTGCATCACGTTCGCGCCGCGGATCACCACCTCCCCGACCTCCCCGGCCGGCACCTCGTTGCCCTCGGGGTCGACGATCCGGATCTCGAGCCCGACGACGGGCTGCCCGCAGGACCGGGCGCGCGGCCCGTCGAGGACGTCCTGCTCGTCCGGAAGGGCCGTGGCGATCGGCGCGGTCTCCGTCGCGCCGTACCAGTGCGTCAGCCGCGCCGAGGGGAAGGCCTTGTGGGCCCGACGGACCACCTCGGTCGCGACCGGCGACCCGCCGTGGCCGAGCTCCAGGAGGTGGGAAACGTCACGGGGCTTGGCGAGCTGCACGTCGGTCATCGCGGCGAGCATCGTCGGCACGACGAGGGTCGCGGTGATGGCCTCGCGTTCGAGCAGGTCGACGGCGGCGTCGGGTTCGAACGCGGGGAGCACGACCTGTGCCGCCGCGTTCCAGACCGTCGCCAGCACGGCGAACGATCCCGCGGCGTGGAACAGCGGGGCGATCACGGCATAGCGGTCGCTCGACCGAATCCGTTGCGTGACCATCATGTGGTACGCGTTGGCGACCAGGTTGCCGTGGCTGAGCATCACGCCCTTCGACGCGCCGGTCGTCCCCCCGGTGTAGAACAGGCCCGCGAGCGACTCGCCCGTCACGCCGCGACCGAGCTCCTCTTCGGCCGCGTCCGCGAGGAGCACCTCGTAGCCCTCGGCGCCCTCGCCCAGCGGCACGACGCGCTCCACGAGCTCGGCGAGTGGGCCCGGGTCGCGATCCGTGATCAGGATGCGGGCGCCCGAGTCGCGCAACGCGTACTCCAGCTCGGGAAGGGCGTGGCGGGTGTTGAGCGGGACGAGCACCATCCCGGCGGCCGGAACCGTGAGGTAGGTCTCGAGGTAGGCGTGGCAGTTGCCGGCGAGGATCGCGACCCGGTCGCCGGGCCGGACCCCGAGCCGGGTCAGGCCCCCGGCGAGCCGGCGGCACCGCCCGAACAGCTCGCCGTAGGTGAAGCGGCGATCCCGGTCGACGATGGCCTCGGCCTCGCGGGCGACGCGAACGGCCCGGTGGAGCGGGTCGGCGAAGGTGTTCATGTCTTCCCCCCGTGACATGAGACGCATCGCATGCGTCACGTCGGCAATCGTGGCAAAGAAATCCGGCGCGGTCGAGCGGTTCCGGCCCGCGGCTCACATGTGCATGCCGCCGTTCGGCTCGAGCGTCTGACCGGTCATGAACGAGCTCTCCTCGGATGCGAGGAAGAGCACCACCGACGCGATCTCGTCCGGGTGCGCGACCCGTTGGAGGGCGTACTGCGCGACGGAAGCGGCCATGAAGGCCGGCGGGAGGATGGCGGTCATGGGCGTCTCGACCGGGCCGGGCGCGACGGCGTTGACCCGGATGCCGTACGGGCCGAGCTCGGCCGCCATCGAGCGCGTCATCCCGAGCACGCCGGCCTTGGCGGCCGAGTAGTGCGGCGACCCCGGCATCGGCGACACCGCCGCGCCACTCGCGAAGTTGACGATCGCCCCGGCCTCGCGCCGCATCATGCCCGGTGCCGCCGCACGGATCGTGTAGAAGGTGCCGCAGAGGTGCACGGCGAGCATCCGCGCGAACGACTCGTCGGTGATGTGGCACAGCATGTCCCACCGCGTCGTCGGCGGGCCGCCGGCCGCCATCTCGAGCATCATCGCCTCGAGCGTCGCATTGAAGCGTTCGCTCTCACCCGGCCCGCCCCACGGGATGCCGGCGACGTTCACGAGGACGTCGACGTGCCCGCAGCGCGATTCGGCGGCCGCGACCATCGCGTTCACCGCCGCGCTGTCCGACACGTCGGCGCCCACGGCGTACGCCGGGGCGTCGCTGCCGATCTCGTCGACCGTCGCCTGCGCCCGTTCCTCGGTGACGTCGTTCACGAAGACCGTGGCGCCCTCGGCGGCGAGGCGCAGCGCGGTCGCCCGCCCGATCCCCGAGCCCGCACCGGTCACGAGCGCGACCTTCCCCTCGAGCAGCATCGTCCCCCCTCCCGGCCGGCCGACGGCGGCCGCAATATTCGACATCTCTTGTACCATCCTCTCACGATCAGTATCGTTTCCGCATGGGCGGGTCAGGTCCGGGCGAGCCGCATCCGAACGAGGTGCTGCTCCGGCGCCTCTACGACGCCTACGCCGCCCGCGACCGGGCCGCGATCTGCGAGCTGATCGCCGAGGACTGCACCTGGAACATCCCGGGGCGAGGCCCCAAGGCGGGAACGCACGTCGGCCGTGACGCGATCCTCGAGCTCTTCCGCGACCTGATGCGCCGCAGCGCCGGGAGCGCGACGATCGAGCTGCACGACGTGCTCGCGAACGACACCACCGCGGTGGCCCTGCAGACCGGAACCGCGACGATCGACGGCCGGACGTCGGCGTTGAAGGAGGTGCTCGTCCACACGATCCGGGACGGTCGCGTCGTCGACATGTGGGAGTACCAGTTCGACCTCTACGCCTTCGACGGGATGCTGTAGCGGCCGTTGCCGGATCCGGGCGGGCGGCCTACGCTCGTTCTACGAATGTGTGACGTTCGGTGCCGTTCCTGAGGAACGACACCGGGCGCCGGTCGCGGCGACTCGGGGGGATCGGCATGATCGACGACGCGGTCGTGTTGGATGCAGTCATCCACGCGTACAACTTCTCGCCGGAGAACCAGAAGAACCCGGAGCTCTGCTCCCAGCTCGGTGGGATGCTCTACGGACTGTGCTCGTCGTACGCGCCGCGCACGCAGCCGGAGTACACGCTCGACGTCGAGCGGTTCATGGCCCCGCCCGACCCCGACCTGATCGCGCACGCGCTGTTCGCCGAGAGCCCGACCGACATCGCGATCTACCACGACGTCCCCCAGTGGGGGCTCCTCGAGGACGGTGGTTCGCCGATCTGGGTCGGCCAGGAGCTGCGCGAGCGCTACCCGGGCCGCTTCGCGATCTACGGCGCCGTCGCGCCCTGGACACCCGGAGCGCTCGACCGCATCGACTGGCTCGCCGAGGAGGTCGGCGTCGTCGGGCTGAAGCTCTATCCGCTCGACGTCGTCGACGGAACGCCGATGAGCTACCGCATGGACGATCCGGAGGCGTGCTTCCCACTGCTCGAGCGGGCGCAGCAACGGGGCATCCGCTCGGTCGCGGTGCACAAGGCCCTGCCGTTGGGTCCGATGCCCCTGGACCCCTTCCGGGTGGACGACCTGGAGGGCGCGCTCGCCGCGTTCCCCGACCTCTGCATCGAGATCGTGCACGGCGGCATGGCCTTCCTCGAGGAGACGGCGATGCTGATCGCGCGGTTCCCGAACGCGGTCGTCAACCTCGAAGGAGCGAGCGCGTTCCTCCCCAACATGCCGATGAAGTTCGCGGAGGTGCTCGGAACCTTCCTCTCGTTCGGCGCCGAGGACCGCGTCGTCTGGGCGACCGGATGCATGGCGTTCCACCCGCGGCCCCTGGTCGAGAAGTTCTGGAACTTCGAGTTCCCCGAGCTGCTCGTCGAGGGCTACGGCGTCCCGCCGCTCACGCGTGAGATCAAGAAGAAGATCCTCGCCGAGAACGCGGCCCGCATCCTCGGGCTCGACCTGAAGCAGATGCAGGCCGACGCCGGCAACGACGAGTTCGCGGGGACGACCTCGTACGCGCCGCCGTGGAGCGGCGGCCGGGTCGCGACCGCGGTCGCGTGACCGGACCGGCGATGGACGCGGAGCCGGCGATCGAGGAGGCCGTCCGGGCGGCGCTCGACTCGGTCGTCGACCCGTGCAGCGAGGTGGCCGGCGTCCCCGCCGGGCTGTGCGAGATGGGGCTGGTCCGCTCGCTCGAGATCGACCGGGACGTCGGGGGTGCGGCCGTCCGGATCAGGATCGGCGTGACCGAGCCGACGTGCCTCATGGGTCCCGCGCTCGCAACCGGCGCACGCGAGCGCGTCGCCGCCGTGCCCGGCGTCGCTCGCGTCGACGTCACCTTGTGCGACGACGACTGGGAACCGGCAGACATGACGCCGGCCTACCGCGAGCGCCTCGCGGCGCACCGGGCGGCGAGGCGGGTTGCTCTCGGGGTCGCCGGCCGGGTCGTGGAGACGCCGCTCGGCGCCGCCATCCGCGTCGGGAAGGGGTGACACCGTGGCGCTGCGGGGGCTCGACGGGAAGGTGGCCGTCGTCACGGGCGGCGGGAGCGGCATGGGCGCCGCGACCTCGGCCCGGCTGTCGGGCGAGGGCGTGCGCGTCGTCGTGGTCGACGTCCGCGAGGACGCCGCCAAGGAGGTCGCCGCGAACCTGCCCGGCGACTCGATCGCGGTGGGCGCCGACGTCTCGACCGTCGACGGCGTCGACACCTACGTGCGGGCCGCCGCCGACGCGTTCGGGCGGATCGACCTGTTCCACAACAACGCCGGCTTCGGCGGCGACCTCGTCCCCATCTGGGAGATGCCCGTCGAGCAGTTCGACCACACGCTCGGCGTCAACACCCGCGGCGTGTTCCTCGGTCTCCGCGCCGTGCTGGGCCAGATGGCGCGCCAGCGCGCCGGCGGCGACTGGTCGGGCGGCGCGATCGTGAACACCGCGTCGGTCGCCGGCCTGCGGGGCGTCCCCGGGCAGGCGGCCTACGGCGCGTCGAAGCACGCGGTCGTCGGCCTCACCAAGGTCGCCGCACTCGACGCGACGCCTCTGGGCGTGCGCGTCAACGCGGTGTGCCCCGGGCTGGTCCGGACGCCGATGCTGCAGGGCCTGATCGACGTCGCCCCGCCCGAGCTCGTCGACGGCCTGCTCGCGCGCGTGCCCGCGGGCCGGCTGGCGGAGGCCGACGAGGTCGCGGCGCTCGTCGCGTGGTTGCTGTGCGACGAGGCGTCGTACGTCAACGGCGAGTGCGTCGTCGTCGACGGTGGCATCGCCGCCGGCTGACGTGGACCGCGCGCTCGATCCGCAGCTCGCCGCCGTCCTCGAAGCGGTCGCGGGCGGCGGGATGTTCGACGCCGGCATCGGGTACGAGGAGATGCGCGCCCGCTTCGAGGCCACCGCGCCGTTGATGTGGGATCCCGCGAAGCTGCCCGTCGACTCCACCACCGACCGGACGATCGACGGCCCCGCGGGCCCGCTCCCGATCCGGGTCTACCGCCCGCACCCCACCGAACGGCTGCCCGTTCTCGTGTACTTCCACGGTGGCGGATTCACCATCGGGAGCATCGACACCGC
>Ga0070741_10017013_pt1 | contig 12011 bp, 14 predicted proteins | sample Coa_R1_4_FD_66440 | JGI IMG/M metagenome (GOLD analysis project Ga0070741, IMG submission 66440) | Surface soil microbial communities from Centralia Pennsylvania, which are recovering from an underground coalmine fire - Coalmine... | ecosystem: Environmental > Terrestrial > Soil > Unclassified ...
AACACAGAGACTCCGGACAGGATCCGGCGTGCCGCCGGCCGTGCCCGGAGTGTCTCGAGAAGGAACGATGCCCCATCACCGATCCGACCGCTCCGCCGGGGGGCGGGCGTAGCACCGTCGCTCGTGACGTTCATGCTCTCGTGTCCCTTCGCTCCTCTAGTCCGATGTCTTCTATCGACAGGTCTGGGACCGGGGTTGACCCCCGGTCCCAGACCAAACTGCTCACATGCGGTAGTTCCGAACGACTACGGACGGACTAGGCGTTCCGGCGACGACGCCGAGCCACGGCCCGGAGACCGGCGGAACCGCCGAGCAGCACCGGGATGGCGGTGGCGTCGAAGGGCAGACCACCCGTCCGAGGCAGGGCCGGAGCAGCGACCGGAGCCGCCTGCGGGTCCAGCTGGCGGGGAGCCTCCTGCGTGGCGCCCATGACCTTCGTCCCGCCGGCCTCGGCCATCGCGTGGGCGAGGGAGATCCGGATACCGGGGACGTTGGTGGGCTCACCCAGGCTCAGGCCCGTAGCGCCGCCGACCAGGCTGCTCAGCACGCCGCCGATCGGGCTGCCGTTGCCGAGGATGGTGCCGAGGTTCAGACCCGGAACCAGGCCGTTGACGAGCGGCAGGCTGCTGGTCAGGGTGTCGAGGCCCTGCAGCATGCTGATCGTGACGGTGGAGGACTCGATGTGGGTCCGGCCGTCAGCCGTGGTCGTCGGAGCCTGGGCGGCACCGACCGAGATCTGCGTGCAGAGCGGGGCCACGAGGCCGTTGCAGAGCAGCGAGACACTCATACCGGGGCCGAGCTCGATGTAGCCGTCGCCGGCGTTGAGCCCGAGGTCCTTCACCGTGGCGTCGAACCCGAGCAGGTTCGTCACGGCGCCGGGCAGCGCAGCGGGAACCCCGCCGAGCAGGCCGTTGACGACCGGGACGATGCTGCCCACGACCGGCAGGCCGGTCGAGCCGAGCAGGCCACCCACGATGGGCAGGCTGGACAGGCCGAGGTCAGGCAGCAGAGCACTCTCGACACGGACGAGGGTGTTCGTGGCCGACGGGACGGCCTGCATGGTGTTGCGGTCGATGGACACCTTGGCGTCGGACTTCATGATGTCGATCTTGAGGAGCGACTTACCCGAGCCGAGGAGGTCCGGCAGGATGTCGATGGAGCCACCCTCGGACACGGCCTGCGAGAGGTACGACTGCAGGTCGCCGGAGTTCTGGGCGGTGGCCACACCGAGGTCGATACGGATGAGGTCGCCGTCCTGGAGGCTCTTCAGCAGGCTGTCAACCGTCGTCGCCGGGTTCAAAGCCGGGGCGATCGAGTTGAGGTTCAGCGTCTGCGCCGCGTTGCCGACGACCGGCAGGTTGACGTTGCCGAGGATGCTGCCGAGCAGGCCGTTGACATCGCTGACGGCACTGGTCACGTTCTGGGTCGGGCTGGCGGCACCGAGCAGACCGCCCACCACAGGCAGGTTGCTGATGAGGCCACCGGCACCGTTGTTCCCGGTCACGCCGAGCGAGCCGAGGGTCTGGCGAAGCGAGCCGGCGAGGCCGCTCACGAGCTCGGGGAGAGCCACGTGAATCTGCAGCACGCCGCCGACCGACTCGGCCAGGAACGAGTCAGCGTTGCCGCCGACGTTGGCCTCGGCGCAGCCGACGTTGATGTCGAGCTTGGGCAGGAGGCCGCCCAGCGAGAGCGAACCGCCGCCGACGCTCGGGAGGAGGCTCCCGACCACGGGCAGGGCAGGGAGGCCCTGGCCGGTGCCGCTCAGCAAGCCGGTGACCTGCTGAACCTGCGGCAGTGCACAGGCCTTGTTCACCGAGCTCGGGTCGTTGAACCGGGCGATTGCCTGGGAGGCCGGGACGAGCAGGGTGCCGAGGCCCTTGGCCTCCGCGTTCACCTGCTTGGTGACGGCGTCGAGGGTGCTGTTGACGTCGGCCGAGCCGAACGACACGTGGCGACCGAGAAGGTCCATGTCGATGACCTGGCTGCTCGCCGCAGCACCGTACTGGTCAGTGACTGTGGTGGCATCGGCGTGGGCCACACCGGCGGGAACTACGACCGCCGCCGCAAGCATGGCCGCCCCGCCTGCAACCCCCAATCTGCGAAGCTTGCGCATCTTCTCCTGTTCTCCTTCCACATCCCGGTGGCCGGGACCCGCTGGTTGATGCCGGTACATCGCGAGCCTCCGGCGCCACTGCGAGCTCGCAAGGTCTGTGTTCGCTCCCGGAGGAGCTGATTCCTGCCCTCGGAGCCATGATCAACCGGGACATTCCGGGTGAAGCTCGGCTCGGGCAGCCGCCCTGACCAGGCCTGACACCGGCCTGGAGGAGGGCAGTGCGACGGAGACGACAACGAAGACCGCCGGACCTGCGCATTCGCAGCGCACGAGGCGGGCACCATTGGCTGCCGCTGTCACCGAAGCAGTTCGCTCTGCGTCCCCTTCGGTCCTGCCTGCGGCGATTTCGCCCGCGGCGGCCAGGGCGGCGGCGTCGGCCGCGGTGTGGGCGCGGGACACGGCCACCACGCCCGTCGCCAGCCTGCCGAGCCCGAGGACCAGCACGGCGACCAGGGCCAGGAGCCCGCAGGCGAGGACCCCGGCGCTGCCGGCCTCCGGCGCCTCCGGGGCCCGTCCGGCGGCGGGGCTCACCGCTCCACCCGCATGGCCGCCCGGGCCTCCAGCCACGGGTCGGGAAGGAGAGGCCCGACGAGGGGCAGGTTCGTGGCGCTGCGGTACGTCACCTGGACGGTGACGAGCTCGCCGACCGCCGGCCGGGGGCCGGACCGCACGGTGACGCCGGGCAGCACGGCCGACGCCGCCCGCTCGGCCCCGGCCGGGTCGGGGTCGAGGCTGGCGGCCCGGGCCGCCTCCCGGGCGGCGTCGGTCAGGACGAGGTCGTCCCGCAGAACCAGGGCCCCCTGGACGAGCGTGAGCGCCAGCAGGACGACGACGGGGAAGACCACGGCCAGCTCCGCCGTCGTCTGCCCGGCCTGGGCGCGCCGGCTCATCCCGCCGAGCCCAGGACCCGCTGGAGCACGGCGTCGAACAGCCGGCCCACGGCGCCGGAGTGCGTGGCCCAGGCGATGAGCATCGTGGCCAGCGCGGCGGCGGCGAGGATCACCAGGGCGTACTCCGCGGTCGTCTGGCCGGCGACGCCGGTGATCCGGGCGCGTTCGGGAAGAGGCATGCGCGTTCTCCTTTACTTCTGTGGGATGGGCGTCAGCGGGAAACGGCCGCCAGCACGACCGGCGCCACGGTGAGCACCAGGAAGGCGGGCAGCACGAGGAAGACGAGGGGGAACAGGAGCCGGACGGGGACCGTCCGCGCCCGGGTCATGGCCCGGCGGCGGATCCGCGCCCGGCTCGAGGCGGCGAGACGGCCGAGCGCCGGGCCGGCGGCGGCGCCGGTGCGCTCCGACGCCGCCAGGATGGCCAGCAGCGGGGCCAGCGCCGGGCTGCCGGCGGCCCCGGCATCGAGCGCGTCGGCCAGGCGCTCCCCGGCTCCGGTGGCCGCCAGCACCGCCTCGAACCGGGCGGCGGCCGGACCGGGCCCCGAACGGGCCAGGACCTCGACGGCCAGATACGGAGTGAGCCCCGCGGTGAGCACCACCGCCGCCAGGTCGGCGGCCAGCGCCACGGCCTCGTCGCCGCCGGGCCGGGTCAGCCGTCGCATCGGAGGATGCGGCCCATCCAGGCCGCGGCCAGCGCTTCCAGGGCGACGCCGGTCAGCAGGCAGGCCCGGCCCCGGCCGGCGGCGAGCAGCGTCGCCGCGACGCGGCGGTCACACAGGAGGGAAAGGCCGAGCGACACCACCGGCGCGGCCCCGACGACGACGGCCGAGAGGCGGGCCTGGGCCGACAGAGCGGCGACCTCGGCGAGGGCGTCGTGCCGGTCGCGCAGGCCGGCGGCCAGCCCCTCCAGCGCCGGCGCGGCCGGCCCGCCGGCTCCGACGGCCACCTCGAGGGCGGCGGCGACGGCGGCGACGGCCGGGAGCGGCCGCTCCCGCGCCCAGGCCGCGACCGCCGGTGCGAGCCCGTCGCGCTCGAGGTGGTCCAGGACCCGGGCGAGGTCGGCCCGCAGCGCCACCGGGAGATCGGCGGCGCCGGCCGCCTCCCGCAACGCCGCCGGCGGTGCCGCACCGGCCCGGAGGTCGCCGGCCAGCCGCTCGAGGAGGTCGGGTAGCGCCGCCTCCAGATCGGTCACCCGGCGGCGCCCGCCGGTCAGCACGCCCCATCCCCGACGGTGAAGGCCGCGACGCCGGCATGGCGGGGAGGCCGAGTCGGAGGACGGCCTCCCGGCGCGGGCGGATAGAGAAGGTGGAGACCGCCGGATCGGGAGAGCTCGGCGACGGCCGCCACCGTCCTCCCGCCTCCGGGCGAGCGGACGACGTGGACGACGGCGTCGACCGCCGCCCGGATCTGGGCCCGGATGGCGGAAAGCGGCAGGCCGAGCCCGGCCAGGAGCACGAGGTTCTCCAGCCGGGTGAGGGCGTCGCCCGGACCGTTGGCATGGATCGTCGACAGCGAGCCGGAGTGCCCGGTGTTCAGGGCCTGGAGAAGGTCGAAGGCCTCCTCGCCCCGGACCTCGCCGAGAACGAGCCGGTCCGGCCGGAGCCGGAGGGCCGCCCGGACGAGAGACCGGACGGGGACGGCTCCGGCGCCTTCGGCGTTGGCCGGGCGGGCTTCGAGCCGGACGACGTGGGGTTGCGGCAACGCGAGCTCGGCCGTCTCCTCGATCGTGACGATCCGCTCCTCGGTGGCGAACTCGCCGGCCAGCGTGTTGAGCAGTGTGGTCTTGCCGGCGCCCGTCCCGCCCGATATCAGGAGGTTCCACCCCGCCCCGACGGCCCAGCGGAGCAGGCCGGCCCCGGAGCCGGTGAGGCCGAAGTCGGCCAGGACCCGCCGGCCGGGGCCGAACCGCCGGATGGCGACGCACGTACCGTCGACGGCCACCGGCGCCAGCACGGCGTGCAGGCGTGAGCCGTCGGGCAGGCGGGCGTCGACCATCGGCGAGGCCCGGTCGAGTCGGAGCCCGAGCGGGGCGATGATCCGCTCCACCGCCCGACGGACGCCGGTCTCGTCGAGACCGACCGCCACCGGCTCCAGGCGCCCGGCCCGTTCGACGAACGCCCGCCCGCCGCCGTTGAGCAGGATCTCGGAGATGTCGGGGTCGCCGAACAAGCGCTCGAGCTCGGTCGGGTCAGGGGCGCCCGCTCCGGTCGGGCCGGTCGGGCCGCTCACGCCGCCCACCGCCCGCCGGCGCTGTCGGTGACCGCCGCCACCACCGCTCGGGCCGGCGCCGCCAGCGCGGCCGGGAGCCGGTCCCGGAGGACGCCGGCGTCGACGGCCCGGGCGATCTCCGCCCGCACCGGGAACCGGCCCACGACCGGCCGGTCGAGGACGGCGGCCACGTCGCCGGCGTCGAGCGCCCGGCCCGGCTCCTCGACGAGGATCACGCCCGCCGACCGTTCCAGCCCGCCGTCGGCCACCGCCCGGCGCAAGGCCAGATAGCAGGGCCGGATCACCATCAGCACCAGGTCGGCCACGTCGAGGAGGGCCCGGACGGCGTCGTCGCGGGCCCCGCCGGCGTCCAAGACGGTCAGACCGGGGTCGCGCAGGGCCACGGCCAGCGCCGCCCCCGCCTCCGGTACCGCGGTGCCCACCGGCCCCGGGCCCCGCGGGAGCAGGCCGAGACCGGGCACGACCGGCAGCACAGCGGAGTCGAGCCACTCGGTCGGCGCCGACGCCCCGGCCGAGAGCCACCCGGCCAGCCCGACACGGCCTGCCGACGGAGCGGGCCCGGCCCGGGGCGGCGAGGCGTCGGCCGGCAGGCCGAGGATGGCCGGCTGGTCGCCGCCGAGGTCGGCCAGGCGGGTCGGGCCGAGGCCGGCCGAAGCGAGCGCCAGCGCGGCGGCGACGACCGACGTGCCCGATCCGCCCTTCGGTGACCACAGAGTCAGCAGCACGGCAGCTCTCCCTCCGGTGGATGCGGCGACGTCGTCTCTGACGGCGCGCCAGAACCGATCGACGAAAGGGGGAAGAGCGACGGGGAAATGCGGTGCTGCCGGAGGGGCACGGTATCCACGCCGTTCACGGCGCCGCAACGGAATTACCGGATCCCGCTCCTATGCTGGCGGGTCCCATGGAGGCGGCTTTCTTCGATCTCGACAAGACCGTCATCGCCAAGAGCTCGGTGCTGGCCTTCGGGCGACCGCTCTATCGCGAAGGCCTTCTGTCCCGCTCGGCGCTGCTGAAGAGCGCCTATAACCAGGCCCTCTACCGGCTCCGCGGCGCCGACGAGGCCCGAATGGAACGGGCCCGGGACAGGATGCTGTCCGTGGCCCGCGGCTGGGACCAGGCCCACGTCAACGGCATCGTGCGGGCGACCTTCGAGAAGATCGTGGCCCCGATCATCTACGCCGAGGCCCTCGAGCTCTTCGAGGAGCACCTCGACGCCGGGCGCAAGATCTTCCTCGTGTCGTCGTCGCCGGTCGAGATCGTGTCGCACCTCGCCGACTACCTCGGGATCGAAGGGTGCATCGCCAGCCGGTCGCGGATCGACGCCGACGGCCGCTACACCGGCGAGCTCGACTTTTACGCCTACGGCCCCCACAAGGCGGCGGCCATCCGGGCGGCCGCACAGCGCGACGGCATCGACCTCGCCGCCTCCTACGGCTATTCCGATTCGATCACCGACGCTCCGATGCTCGAGCTCGTCGGCCACCCGGTGGCGGTCAACCCCGACCGGGAGCTGGCCCGGCTGGCCCGCCAGCGGGGGTGGGAGATCCGGGAGTTCGACCACCCCGTCCCGCTCCGGCGCCGGGTGCCCACGCCGGCTCCGGCGCCGACGGCGGCGTTCGGCGGCGTCCTGGCCGCCGTCGGCCTCGGCCTGGCCGGCTACCGCTGGGCCCAGCAGCGCCACGGTCATATCGACGGCCGCCGTCCGACTCCACGGCCGCGGCTCGCCTTCGGTCAGCGGGGGTGAGGCCGGCCCCGCTGCCGCTCGCCCACCGTCCGACGCCGGTCGAGCCGCTCGACCGCCTGACGGAGTGGCTCGGCGGCCCCCGGCTGTACGTGAAGCGCGATGACCAGACCGGCCTGGCCCTCGGCGGCAACAAGGCCCGCAAACTGGAGCACCTCTGCGCCGAGGCCCTCGCCCTCGGGTGCGACACCCTCGTCACCGGCGGCGGCCCGCAGTCGAACCACTGCCGGATGACGGCCGCCGCCGCCAACCGCCTCGGCCTCCACTGCCATCTGGCCCTGGCTGGCGACGCCCCGGGGCGACCGAGCGGCAACCTGCTCCTCGACCATCTGCTCGGCGCCGACGTCCACGTGACCGGCGCCCGGGAGTACTACGACATCGAGGCGTCGATCGAGGCGCTGGCCGAGGAGGTCCGGGAGGACGGCGGCCGGCCCTACGCCATCCCCGTCGGCGGCGCCTCGGTCACCGGCGCCCTCGGCTACGTCGACGCCGCCCGGGAGGTGGCCGGCCAGCTGGCCGAGCCGGTCGACTGGATCGTCGTGGCCGACGGCTCGGGCGGTACGCACGCCGGCCTGCTGGCCGGGCTCGAGGCGGCGCAGACGCGGATACTCGGCGTCGACGTCGGCACCCGGCCCGACCTCGACGAGCGGGTCCCCGAGCTGGCCGCCGCCACCGCCGGCGCCGTCGGACGGGCGGCCCCCGACGGCGAGGTCCACATCGACCGCACGCGCTTCGGCGCCGGCTACGGAAAGCCGACGCCGGAGTGCCTCGAGGCGATCCGGGCCGCAGCCCGGCTCGAAGGACTGATCCTCGACCCCGTCTACACCGGGAAGGCGATGGCCGGCCTCATCGGGTGGATCCGGGAGGGCCGCTTCACCGACCGTCAGTCGGTGCTGTTCTGGCACACGGGGGGAGCGCCGGCCCTGTTCGCCGGCTCCTACACAGACTGGTTGGTCGGCTAGGCCGCCATCTTCTTCTTGGCGACCAGCGCGCCGAGAGCGATCACGATCACCAGGAGCATGAGCTTCTTCACCGGACCTCCTCCGGACGGGGGGACCCGGGAACTCTAACCCGGGTCCACCGCTTGGAACCGGGCACGGCCGGCTGCTAACACAGGAGGCGGAGGTGAACGGGCGCCTGGTGGGCCCCCTCGTCTTCAAAACGAGTGGGACGGGTGATCCCCGTCCGGTGGGTTCGATTCCTGCCACCTCCGCAATGAGGCGGAGCCGCCTCATTGCGAGGCGGCTCTTGCTTTTGGTTGTCAGCGGCCACCAGGATCTGCCCGCAGACGGCCACCACGACTTCGGAGCGATTGGGTGGACCGGCGTTCCTAAGGAACACCTGTCGTTCCTGACGTACGCCGGTTGCCCGTCCGCCCGGCAGCCGACCGATTCGGCGTTCCTGAGGAACATCTGTCGTTCCTCAGGAACGCCGGTTGTGAGGCCGATCGGGGATTGCCGGCGATAGGCCCTCTAGCAGGAGAGGGGGCGGACAGTCCGGGAACGGCAAGTGGCAGGTTGGGGAAGGTCACGGCCGTGTCCGGCGGACACCTTCGAGTACCCGTGACGCGAAGAGGCCGCCCGTAGGCGGCCAGTTCGCAGGATTGTCGTCGACTCAGACGGCGAGGAGGTCCCTGGCGCCGGTGTCGGAGGACGGGTGACGGAGCTTCGACATCGCCCGGGCCTCGATCTGGCGGATCCGCTCCCGGGTGAGGTTGAAGTACTCGCCAACCTCTTCCAGCGTGCGGGGCTCGCCGCGGTCGAGACCGAAGCGGAGGGCCAGGATCTGGCGCTCCCGTTCGTCGAGCGGGGCCAGCAGCTTCTCGATCTCGGCCGGCAGCAGCGCCGTGGCCGCCACCTCGAAGGGCGACTCGGCGGAGCGGTCCTCGACGATGTCGCCGAGTTCGGCGTCGCCGTCCTCCCGGAGGGGCTCGGACAGCGAGAGCGGCTCGGCGGCGAACCGCAGCGCCTCGGTGACCTTGTCCTCCGGCATGTCGACCTCGACGGCCAGCTCCGACAGCGTCGCCGGCCGCCCGAGCTTGAGCTCGAGGCGGGCCCGGGCCTTCTGGAGCCGGGCCAGCGTGTCGCCGGCGTGGACGGGAAGGCGGATCGTGCGGCCCGTATTGGCGATGCCGCGGGTGATCGCCTGCCGGATCCACCACGTGGCGTACGTGGAGAACTTGAAGCCCTTGCGCCAGTCGAACTTCTCGACCGCGTGCATCAGGCCGAGGTTGCCCTCCTGGATCAGGTCGAGCAGCGGGAGACCGGACGCCTGGTACTTCTTGGCGATGGAGACCACCAGCCGCAGGTTCGACTGCACGAACGTGCGCTGGGCCTGTTCGCCTTCGGTGACCGAGCGGCGGAGCTCACGCTTCTTGCTCGCGGAGATGCTGGCTGCCTTCTCCAGTTCGCACCGGGCGGCGTTGCCGCCTTCGATCGCCTGGGCGAGGCGAACCTCGTCATCCTTCGTGAGCAGGGGATACTGTCCGATGTCGGTGAGGTAGAGCCGGACGAGATCCTCCTCGTCCCGCTCAACTCGTTCCTTGGCCACGGAGTTCCTTTTCCGGGTTTCGCGTGGAGCGCGCGTGGGCTTGGCATCGCCACCCAGCATCCAACACCACCTTGTCGTTAACGATACCGGGCCGGTCAAGACTCCCGGATCAATCCGCCGAATTCGTCTCAGATCTCTCACAGCCGCAGGGCCGACGCCCCGTCTCCCCCGGGAACAGGACCCGGCCGAACCGGCGACGGTGCTGTTGATCTGCTCCGGATTTCGGCACAATCCGGACATCTCCTCCCTCCGAGCGCGGTTATCGCCATTACAGAACGATGTCAGTTGCCGTTTCGCGCCCATCGTGAGCGTCAATACCCGCACCGCGCGATGACCGAACCGTCAAACACCGCCGATCTGTCGCTGGCGGTCGTCGCCGGCGTTTTCGACGCCCGCCCCGGTTCCGAGTCGGCCCTCGGAGCCGTCCTCGCCCACTACGTCGTCGTCAGCCGGACGAGCCCCGGATGCCGCAACATCGACCTCGTGGCCTCGCTGACCCGGCCGGGCCGCTTCCTCGTCTACGAGAAATGGGAAAGCGCCGACCACCAGCGGGCGCACCTCACCTCGCCGGTGACCGAGGAGATGGCCGCCGCCGCCCTTCCGCTCCTGGCCGCCCCGCCCGATCTCGGGTTGTTCGAGGCGATCAGCGCCCACGACCTGATCTAGAGGGCGCAGACGCGCTGGATGTCGGACCAGGTCAGGCCCGATCCCTGCCACAGCCGATCGAACGCCTGGTCGGCGGCGTCGGTGAAACCGTGGCGGATCCGGAAGGCGTAGCGCCGCCGGCCCTCGCCGCCGTCGACGCCGGCGCGGCGGGCGTAGCGGCCGAGGCTGTAGGCGTCCCAGGCGGCGTGCTCGGCCATCGTGAGATCGGCGTCGGCCGGCGGGTCGCCGAACGCCGGGTCGAACCGGTCGGCCACCCGGTACAGCAGCCGCCCGAGGGCCAGGCGGGCGCCGGGCTCGGAGAACTGCCGCAGCCGCTGCGGATCCTCCAGCGCGCCGCCCTCGACCAGGAGCCGCACCGAGCGGCCGGTCACCACCGCCGACGTCTTCCCGAACGGGCTCCGCTCGTCGACGTCGACCTCGACGGTGACGTCGTCCGGCACGCCGACCAGGGCGGCGACCTCGGCGGCCAGCGCCGCGATCCGCCCGGCGTCGAAGTCCACGAGGGAGAAGGCCTGGGGCGCGACCGTGACGTTCATGCCGCGGCGGCGACCATCAGACCGGCGCCTTCCAACCCTCCTGCTGGGCGTCGGTTGCGGCGTCGGCGGCGATGGTGTCGATCTCGGCGTCGCCGAAGCCGGCCATCTGCCGGAACGTACGGGCCAGCTGGACGGGGCTGTCGTCGCCCTCGCCCCGGAAGCCCCGGAAGCTGAAGAGCTTGTCGACCACCCGCTGGAACTCGAGGGCCCGCTCCCGGCGGCCGGGATCCGATTCCGTCAAGCGGCGCAGCCAGTCGGAGCCCATCTTCACGTGGGTGACCTCGTCGGCCAGCATCCAGTCCTCGCAGAACTCAAGCACCGGATCGCCGCAGGCCTGGCCGAACTCCCGCATGGTGTTGAAGACGTCGATGGCCAGCCCCTCGAGCGCCCGGTTCACACCCGTCAGCCGCAGGACGGGGTCGGGGTTGCAGGCGGCCTCGTAGAGGAACGTCGTCTCGGCGAACTCCCCCACCTCGGTGCCCATCCACTCGCCGAGCTTCACCGAGATCTCGGTGTGTCGGGCCTCGTCCCAGCACTGGCGGGCCATGTCGAGCTTGAGGGCGAACGGCGCATCGTCGTCGTCGAAGTCCCACACCGTGCGGCCGGCGCCCTCCAGCGCCTGGATCTCGCCGACGAAGATGCCGTGCATCATCTGGCGGGCGGCGTGGGCGGCGTCGCGGCGCTCCGGCGTGAGGCGGCCCGCCCTCCGGCCCTCCGGCAGGAACTGGTTGCGGGGATCGTTGATGCGGTCTTCCGTCCTCGCCCGGCGGAAGCGGTCGTCGCGGGCGAGATCTTCGGCCGGGAAACTCTTCCTCATGACGCGGCCCCCACTTTCCAGTCGGCCGGCTCGCCCCCGAGGCTACCCGGGCCGGCAATGCCGCCTGCCCTGGTGATCAGCGTCTCGAGCTCTCCCTGCCGGCGGGCGGCCCGGGCGACCTCCTCGTCGCTCTGCACCAGCGACTGCAGGACCATCTCGCCCTCCCGCCAGTCGGTGGTCTCGTCTTCGAGGATGAAGCCCAGCGACCGGATCGTCGGGCCGTCGGTGATCCGGCTCGTGGCCGCCAAATGGTAGGTGTAGGCGCCGATCTTGCGGGGCAGCAGCACGCGGTAGACGCCGACGAGCTTCTCGATGGTGAGCTCCGGGGCCTCCGGTTCGGTGAGGGCGGCGACGAACGTCTCGAGGTCGGCGTTGGGCGGCCGGATCATCCGCTCGGGCCGCATCTCCCGCAGCTCGGGCAGGCGCTTGTGCCACAGCTCGGCGTGCCAGGCGTGGTGGTAGCAGTG
>Ga0070741_10017014_pt1 | contig 12011 bp, 9 predicted proteins | sample Coa_R1_4_FD_66440 | JGI IMG/M metagenome (GOLD analysis project Ga0070741, IMG submission 66440) | Surface soil microbial communities from Centralia Pennsylvania, which are recovering from an underground coalmine fire - Coalmine... | ecosystem: Environmental > Terrestrial > Soil > Unclassified ...
TCCCACGTGAGCTCCCCCGGTGACCTCGCAACCACCTCGTGGGGCCGAACCCTGCTCGATAAGACCGGGCTCGTGGTGCTTGTGGTGGCGCTGAGCGCGGTCCACTCCGTGGCCGGCGCCCGGGCTGCCTCCCCTGGCTGGCGCATCGCTTCTCGGGCGCTCTCTCCCGCGATCCTGGCGGTGACGCTCGGGATCTTCTACATGGGGATCAGGCTGGCCGCGGCCTGAGCCGGGCTCAGCTCAGCGAGTAGGCGCGCAGGCTGTCGGAACGGCCTTCGCGACGCAGCTTGGCAAGCGCGTGGCGCTCGAGCTGGCGCACCGTCTCCCGGCTCATCCCCAGCCGGCGGGCAACCTCGTCGAGCGGGCGCTGGTGCCCGTCGAGCAGCCCGAACCTCAGCTGGAGCACGCGGCGCTCGCGGCCTGTCAAAGTCGCCAGGACCTCGTCGACGCGATCCCGCAGGTCCGTCTCCAGGGCGGCTGCCGCGGGGGACTCGGCGGTGACGTCCTCGATCAGGTGACCGAGCTCGGTGTCCGCCTCCTCGCCGATCGGGGTTTCGAGCGACACCACGTCACGCGTGATCTGCCGCAGCTGGGCGACCTCGTCGGCCGTGAGGCCGAGCTCCTCCCCGATCTCGTCGTCGGTGGCAGGGCGGCCCAGCGCGTCGCGCAGGCGGTCGGTGATGCGCAGGAGCTTGTTGGTCTGGTCTCCGATATGGATCGGCAGCCGGATCGTGCGGGCCTGGTCGCCGATGGCCCGCAGGACCGCCTGGCGGATCCACCACGTGGCGTAAGTCGAGAACTTGAAGCCACGCTTGTGGTCGAACTTGTCGACAGCTCGCATCAGCCCGACGTTGCCCTCCTGGATGAGGTCAAGCAGAGGCATGCCTCGGCCCTGGTACTTCTTGGCGATCGAGACGACAAGCCGGAGGTTTGCTTCCGTCATGCGGCCGCGCGCCTGCAGGGACCCGGCCTCGATCTGGCGGGCGAGCTCGACCTCCTGGTCCTTGGTCAGAAGCTTGCCCTTGCCGATCTCCTTCAGGTACGTGCCGAGGGCGTCGTCGGTGTCGAGCTCGGACGCGGCGGGCGGCGCAGCCGGCTTCTCTTCCAGGCCGGCCAGGACGCTGGCGAGGGGAGACTCGCGGCGCTCGGCGCCTCCGATTCGATCGTCGTCAGGTTCCTCCGACCACAGCAAATCAGCGGTGGGGTTTTCCATCGCTTGATGATTTACCCAGCTCGGGACCCCGGCAAACGCCATCCGAAAAGGCCTCGTAAGGTGGGAGAGGTACCCGTCAGGCTGAACGAAGGAGGTACGGATTTGAAGATCGCCTGCATTCTCGGCCCGATGTTCGAGGATTCCGAGTTCAAGGAACCGTACGAGGCATTCAAGCAGGCCGGCCATGAGGTCACGATCGTGGGCCTCGAGGCAGGGACCGAGCTCCAGGGCGACAAGGGCAAGGTCAAGGCCAAAGTCGACAGGTCCATAAAGGACGCGAAGCCGGAGGACTACGACGCGCTGCTCATCCCTGGGGGCGGCAGCCCCGACAAGCTTCGCGCGCACGACGATGCGGTTCGGTTCGTGAAAGCGTTCATGACCGCCGGCAAGCCGGTGTTCGCGATCTGCCACGGGCCGCAGCTGCTGCTCACCGCGGACGAGTACGGAGGCCGTCATATGACGGCGTGGAAGACCGTCCAGGGCGACCTGAAGAAGGCCGGCGCCGACGTCGTCGACCAGGAGGTCGTGGTTGATCGCAATCTCGTGACGTCACGGCAGCCCTCCGACATCCCGGCGTTCGTCCGGGAGTCGCTCAAGCTCGCCGAGCAGGTTCCCGCCCGGCGCTGAACAACCCCTTACCGAAAGGCTCGCGCGGTCGCGACGTGCGGCCGCGCGACCTTCGTCGGCGGGATGTAGCCTCGTAGCCGTGGGTTGGGTGAGCTTCGACGTGAAGACCGGACGGCACTCCGAGATGGTGGACATCACCCGGCAGGTCGAGGACGCGGTGCGGCGGTCAGGGGCGGCCGAGGGAGTCTGCCACGTCTTCGTGCCGCACACGACGGCGGGAGTGACGATCAACGAAGGGGCGGACCCCGACGTGGCCCGCGACGTCGAGGCGCACTTCGCCGTGCTGGCACCTCACGAGGCCGGCTACCGCCACGCCGAGGGCAACTCCGACTCCCACATCAAGACCGTGATCGTGGGGCCTTCGTGCGCGGCGCCCGTCCGCGCAGGGAAGCTCTCTGTTGGCAGGTGGCAGTCGGTTTTCCTGTGCGAATGGGACGGGCCTCGCACCAGGCGGGTGGAGGTGTGCGTCACTCCCGTCTGACCCGGGCTCGGAGGGTCGGATGCCTCTATGGTCGAGGCAGGCTCGCCGATATGTTGACTGTGTGGTCACAGGTGGAACCGCGTCCAACCGGATGAGGGTGAAGCGATGACCAGGCCACCGGCGCCGGCACCTGGCCCCATGGCGGCTCCGCCGGACAGGGCATGGAACGCGCAACCTCAGCCCGCGACCGGCACCTGGCCGGGGCGACCCGCGCCAGCCCGTCCGCACCTGGCCACGGTCACCCGCCCGCCCGCCTCGCGCCCCGTGCCGACCGTGTTCGACCCCTGGATGGCTGCGCTCCAGCACCCGATCGAGTCGCCACAGGTCGTAGCTCAGCTGGCGGCGCTGAGGAGCGACGTCCGGGAGGTCACGGTCGACAACGAGCTGATCCGCAGGCTTTTGATCCGGCTCCGCCGCGACCGCCGCCAGGGCGACGAAGATGCGATCGTCGCGATGCTGGCGGGCCTCAACCCGGCCGGCTTCCGCGACCTGGTCGCGGAGCTGTTCCGTAGAGAGGGCTACGAGGTGACGACAGGCGAGGGTCCCGACGCGGACGTGATCGATCTCGAGGGCCGAAAGCACGACGAAAGGTGGCTGATCAACTGCCAGCTGCGCTCTGTCGGCACGGTCGACCTGGCGGCGCTGGTCGAGATGGCCAGGGTGATCAGGCACAACAACGCCGAGGGGGCCTTCATGATCAGCGACGGCGAGTTCGGCCACGATTGCCGCGCCTTCGCGCGCACCAACGGCATGGTCCTGATCGACCGCGAGCTGCTGCTCAACATGGTCGTCGAGCTGACCCTCGAAGACCTGCGCAAGGAAAACGTCGGCCTGAAGCTTTCGAAGCTGATGCATCCTGATCGCGGCCACGAGCTCCGACATGCCCTGCTGAGCGGCGAGTCGGGACGCTCCGCGAAGAAGATCCGCTAAGCCGCGGGCGTGGCGACCTTTCGCTCGATCTCGGGCATGCTGGCGGCCAGCGGCACCGTGATTCGGAACGCGGAGCCTTCGCCGACGGTGCTCTCGGCCCACACGCGACCGCCGAGCGCTCCACGATGCGGCGGACGATCACGAGACCGAGACCGGTGCCGACCACCTTGCCCGTGACCTTCTCGGGCGGGCTCTCCCCAATCATCCTTGGGGAGGGTAGGTGTCGTTCACGGCACGGTTGTTTTGGATGCCGCCCGGGGCGCCAGTGAGGGGGCGCGGTTGAGGACCGCCCAGTAGGCGCCTATGTCCTGGACGGCAGTGGCGAACTGGGTGAAGTCGACGGGCTTCACGATGTAGCTGTTCGCCTTGAGCTCATAGCCGCGAATGATGTCGCGCTCTTCCGCCGAGGAGGTCAGGAGCACGACAGGCAGCTTCTCGGTGGCGGCGTTGCTGCGGATCCGCCGCAGCACCTCGAGGCCGTCGACCTTCGGCAGCTTGATGTCCAGGAGCACGACTTTCAAACCCGTCGCCTGCCTGCCCTCGGCGAAAAGGAAGTCGAGCGCTTCTGCCCCATCTCGCGCGACGTGCAGCCGGTTCGCCAGCCGCGCCCCTTTGAGCGCCTCGAGTGTCAGCTGTTCGTCGTCGGGGTTGTCCTCGACCAGGAGGATCTCCGCCATCTCGATCTCTTCCTCTGGACTCTTCATGTCAGTCTCCTTTGAGCGTGAAGTGGAATGTGGCTCCTTTGCCGACCTCCGCTTCAGCCCAGATGCGGCCTCCGTGGCGGTGAACGATGCGCTGGACGAGGGCGAGCCCGACTCCGGTTCCCTCGTACTCGGCCTGGCTGTGCAGTCGCTGAAACACGCCGAAGAGCTTGTCCGCGTACCGCATGTCGAATCCGACTCCGTTGTCCCGCACGTCGTAAACGGCCTGGCCGTTCTCCTCGTGCGAGCCCACCTCGACGCGAGCTCCCTCGCGTCCTCGGCTGAACTTGATTGCGTTGGAGAGAAGGTTGGCGTAGACCTGCTTCAGGAGGCCGGCGTCCGCGCTGCACGTGGGTAGTGGGCCGATCACGACCTCGACCCCCGCGCTGCCGGCCTGCTCGCTCAGGTCGCTGAAGGCGCTGCGCGCGATCGCAGCGGGATCGACCTGCTCGACGTTCATCGACGCACGGCCGAGGCGCGAGAACTTGAGAAGCTCGTCGATGAGCGTCCCCATCTTGAGTGCGTTCACATTGATGCGCTCGACGTACTGCTTCCCGTCCGCGTCGAGCCTGGCCGACTCCCTCTCCGTGAGAAGGTTGGAGAACCCGGCCATCGCCCGCAGGGGGGCGCGGAGGTCGTGGGAGACGCTGTAAGTGAAAGCTTCCAGCTCCTGGTTCGAAACTTCGAGCTCCCGAGTACGGTCCTTGACCCGCTGCTCGAGCAAGCGGTTGAGAGCGCTTATCTCCAGCTGGGCCCGTCTCTGCTCCGTGACGTCGCGCGCCGCGGCGAACACCCCGGCGACCTCGCCGGACGGGTCGCGGTACACCGTCGCGTTGTAGAGCACCGGGGTGAGGTGACCGTCCTTCGAGCGCAGCGTCAGTGGGTAGTCCGTGACGGAGCCGTCTGCAAAGACCCTTTCGTAGCCCGCACGAGCGAGGTCCGGCTCGGTGAAGTACTCCGAGAAGTCAGTCCCGATGAGAGCCGACCTGTCGATGCCCGTGACCTTGACCGTCGCCTCGTTGACGTCCGTGATCTTGCCCTCCCGGCTGATCGTGACAAGCGGGTCGAGGCTGGCCTCGATCAGGTTGCGCGCGTACTGGGCCGCGCGCCTCTGCTCGGTGATGTCGCGTGCGGCCGCGAACACGCCGATGACTTTCCCGGACGCGTCGCGGAAAACGGAGGCGTTGTACAGGACCGGAGTCAGGTGACCGTTCCTCCCCCGGATGGTGAGCTCATAGTCGAGCACGGAACCTTGCCGGAAGGCCCGCTGATATCCGGTGTGTGCCCTCTCGGGATCAGTGAAATAGCTCGAGAAGTCCGTGCCGATCAATGAGGCACGCTCGACCCCGGTCACCTTCACGGTCGCCTCGTTGACGTCGGTGATCTTGCCGTCCCGACTGATCGTGACAAGAGGATCGAGGCTGGTCTCGAGGAGGCTGCGGGCGTAATCGGCCGCCCTCCTGATCTCGCGCTCCGCTTGCAGGCGCTCGGTGATGTCACGCGCGATGGATGCGACGCCGACCACGCTTCCGGACTCGTCGCGAATGGGAGACACGCTCAGCGACACGGGTAATACGGCGCCATCCTTGCGGATCCGTTCGGTCTCGTAGTGCTTGACTCCCTTGCCGCCGCCGACGCTGTCGAGCATGGCTCTCATCTCAAGCTGCTTGCTTTCCGGGATGAGCACCGAGACCGGCTTGCCGATGATCTCGCCGGGCGAATAGCCGTACATGGTCTCGGCGGCGCGGTTCCAGCTCGTCACGGTCCCCTCGAGAGTCTTACCAATGATCGCGTCCTCGGACGAGTCCACGATCGAAGCAAGCATCGAGGCGTCGGCGAGTCGCTTGGCGAGCTGGGTGTTGGCCAGGCTCAGCGCGACCTCGGCCGATGCCCGCCGGCGTGTTGCGCCGTTCAGCACTGCGACCATGCCCAGGTTCACGAGCCCCAGGACGCTCGCCGCAAGAAGCACGGAGCGTTGCATGAGCGCGAGGCCGCTGAAAGCGACGTCGCGTGGCACCTCCGCGACGATGGCCCAGTGCGAGAACGGCGCCGGCGCATATGCGGCGAGCTGTTTCGAGGAGCTGTCGTCGTTTCCCGCACGGCCGGCGAGCGCGGCCGCGACGCTCGGGTCGGCCGTCTTCCCGAGCGAGGTGACGGTCTGGCCGGTGTGGGCGATCACGGTCCCGGACTGGTCCGTGACGAGAAGCCTTATGCCCTGTGCGGCCGCGAAGCTGTCGACGAACTGGGGGAGCTTCGACAGCTGAAACGAGACTCCCAATACGCCAAGCAGACGGCCGGTCGCGTCGAAGATCCTGGTCGACACCGCGACCACCAGTGGATGAGGGACCGATGCACCCTGGAACGCCGAGGAGATGTAAGGTCCATTCGTTCTCAGAGCACCCCGGTACCAGTCCCGACCTGAGAAATCCTGACCGGCAAGGCCGGCGGCTGTCGACGCCGCCAGGGTTCCATTCGGCCACGCGACGAAGGCCGTGTACCCGCCTTCGGTCCCGCCCAGCAGCTGGACGAGAGTGCTGCTCACTGTGGAGCTTCCGGCCGGATCGAGGTGGCCACCCCCGAGCGCTGCCACAAGGCTGGGCCGGCCCGCGACGAACAGCAGCAACCCGGAGCGCGCCTCGAGTCGCTGGTCGACGTACGCCGCGCTGCCGGACGCGGCAGAGGCCATTCGCAGGTCGACCTGTTGGTCCACCGCGTTCGAACCGAGGATCAAAGCTGAAGCCGTGAGCGTGCCGAGAATGGCGTAGGTGACGACGCCGAACAGCAAGACCAGGGCGCTGGGTCGCATCTCGACAAGGCGGCCCGGGAAGTCAAACCATCGCTTTGAGGCGCGCCGCGGCAGGGAGTCCTCAGGAGCACTGCTGCGCGGCAGCGCGGCTGTGCTCACGTCTGCGAGCCCAGCGTGAAGTGGAAGGACGCGCCCTTGCCGGGCTCCCCTTCAGCCCAGATCCGCCCGCCGTGGCGATGCACGATTCGCTGGACAAGGGCAAGGCCGACCCCGACCCCCTCGAACTCGGCCTGGGGATGAAGTCTCTGAAAGACTCCGAACAGCTTGTCCGCGTAGCGCATGTCGAAGCCCGCCCCGTTGTCGCACACGTCGTACACGGCCACGCCGCCGTCGATGTGTGAGCCGATCGTCACCCGCCCGTGCGGCCGTCCGCGGGTGAACTTGATGCCGTTGTCAAGCAGGCTCGCAAAAGCCTGCTGCAGCAGGATGGGGTCGGCTCGGCATGCGGGCAGCTGGCAGATGTCGACCTCGACGCCCGATTCGACGGCACGCTGGCGCAGCCGCCCCAATGCCGCACGCGCGAGCGCGGTCGGATCAACCTGCTCGAGGTTCAGGTCGGCACGTGTCACGTGAGAGAACTTCAAGAGCGCCTCGATCAGGCGTCCCATGAACATCGCGTTGGCATCGATTCGTTCGAGGTAGTGCTTGGCGTCGGCGTCCAGGTACGGTCCCTGCTTCTCGCGCAGTGCCTTGCTGAATCCCTCGATGGCACGGAGTGGCGCCCGCAGATCGTGGGTGATGCCTTCCGCGAACACCTCGAGCTCGTGGTTCGCGAAGTCAATCTCGGACGCCCGGGCAGAGAGCCTGCGCTCGAGGTCGGCGTTGAGCTCACGGAGACGAGCCATCTCGAGCTCGACGGGATTCCGAACATCCGCCTTATGAACCCGGACGGCGCTCATCGGGGCAGCTCGGCCTTGCCGAACAGGTAGCCCTGGCCGAACTCGACTCCCAGGCTCTTCAATATCGCCAGCTCGCCTTCGGTTTCCACGCCTTCGGCGATCACGTTGGCGCCGATCTCCTTGGCGAACGTGACCAGTGCCGCGGCGAGGCCGCGCTGCCGGCGGTTGCCGTCGATGCCCCGGACGAGGCTGATGTCCAGCTTGATGAGCTGTGGCTCGAGCATGAGGATGTGTCGCAGGCTGGCAAAGCCCGCGCCCGCGTCATCCACGGCGAGCCGCATGCCTCGCCTCCTCAGCGGCGCGAGGGCTCGGGCGAGGCTCTCGTAATCGGCGACGGGCGCGTGCTCCGTGATCTCCACGACGCACGGTCCATAACCGGAGGTAACCTCCTGGAGGCGTCCGGAGAGCACGGTCTCCGGGGAGACGTTCAGTGACAGGTACGTGTCCGCCTTGCGGGGTTGCGAGACCAGCCCCGCCTTGATCGCCGCCAGCTCGAAGTCGGTGAGCAGCCCGGCGTCCGCGGCCTCGGCGAACCATTCCTGAGGCTTTTCCGCGGGTTCGGTGTCGAATCTCGCGAGCGCCTCGTAGCCGACGAGCTTTCCGTCGCTGAGCTGCACGATCGGCTGGTACGCGATCTTGAGGCCGCCGGCCATAGCGTGGTGGAGCCGCTGCAGCCTCGATTTCGCCTTGGCCTCGGCAGTGCTGTCGCTTTCGAGGACCTCGGCCAGGCGGCCGACGACCTCGTGGGCCACGGACGGCGAAAGCGACGATTTGCCGGCGAAGACGTTGTGGACCCCGTCGAGCACGGCCGCCGGGCTCGAGCCTTTGACGATGAAGCCGGACGCGCCTCGGCGCAGCAGCTCGAAAACCGTGTCGCGGTCCCCGTATGCCGAAAAAGCCAGGATCTTCGTCCTCGGCGACCGCTGACGGATCTCGGAGGTGGCGCGCTCCCCACCGCCATCCGGCATCTTCACGTCGACCACGGCGACGTCGGGCTTCAACGCGGCCGCCATCTCGATGGCCTCACCGGCGCTGCCCGCCTGCCCGACCAGGTCGCAGAGCGGATCGGAGCGAAGGACCTCGGCGAGCGCCTCACGCAGCACGACGTCGTCGTCCGCTATGACCACGCGGATCCGTTCTTTCACGACGCGCTCAGCTGCCGGCGTGAGGGCTCCATGGGTATCCAGAATTCGATCCGCGTGCCCGTCGAGGGGGAGCTCGCGATCTTCCACCAGCCGCCTGACAGCTCGGCACGCTCTCGCATCGAGCCCAGCCCTATGTGCTTCGCGCTCCCGGGACGGGACTGGTTGGGATCGAAACCGCGACCGTTGTCCTCAACGCGCACGAGAACGCCGCCGTCCGCATCTCGCAGGGTCAACAAGACGCGCTCCGCGTGCGAATGCTTGTGCACGTTCGTGAACGCCTCCTGGATGATGCGGTACAGCACCAGTCCTGCCGCGGGATCCGGATCGACCGTCAAACCTCCACGCAGCTCGCTGACGATGCCGAAGTCGCGCTGAAACTCGTCGACAAGCGTCTTCACCGCGGCCATCAGTCCTCCACGCTCGAGGGCGGGGGGGCTCAGCTCGAACAGCAGGTGCCGGAGACGCTCGATGGACAGCGAGATGGTCGACTGAAGCTTTGTCGCCAGAGCAACCTGCTCGGGTTCCTTCATGTGCTGGCTGAGAAGGCCCAGGCGCATCAGCGCGGCGCTCATCACCTGCACTGCGTCGTCGTGGACGTCCGCCGCGATGCGCCGGCGCTCCTGCTCCTGGGCGTCGACCAGGCGGCTGATCAGCTGGGCGCGCTGCTTCTCGAGGCGCTGGCGCTCGACGGCGACCCACAGCGTCTGTCCGACGAGCTCGATGAAAACGCGCTCGTCTTCGGTCCAGTGATGCGGCCTGCGCTGGTGAGCCGAGATGAACCCGTAGGTCTGGTTGCCGTCATGGATTGCGTAAGCGAGGGTGGACTTCACGCCCTCCTCTCCCAGAGTGATCACCGAAGGAAGGCCCGGCTCGGCGAAGTCTTCGATCGCCTTCACCTCGGTGCTCCCGAGGATGGCCTCGACCAGGCCGCCGGGTTCGATCGGCAGCCGGTCCCGTGGCCACAGGTAGCCGATCGACGAGAGCTTGCGCACGCTGCGCCGGCCGGGCTCGCGCTCGTGGACGGCGGCCATGTCGGCGTTCAGCCCGCCGGCGACCAGCCGGGCCGCGCGGTGCATCAACTGGGCGATCGGCGGAGAATTCAGCGCCTCCTGGGCCAGCTGACGCACGGCATCCTGCTGGCGTGCCCGCGCCTCCGCCTTGAGCTCGGCGATCCGGCGCTCGGTGATGTCGACCGCCAGGAACCCGGCCCCGTTGCCGAGCTCAGGATTGACGATCGGGTAGTACTTGATGTGAAAGTAGCGACCGCGGTATTCCGCCTCCTCCACGGTTTCCTCGCCGGCCAGGGCGCGCTCGATCGGCTTGACCAGGTCTGGCCGCTCCTTCAGGGCGTCGGCAACCCGCCGGCCGATGATTGCGGCTGGCTCCAGACCGATTTTGGTCAGCCCGGCCCCGCCCACGAAGGTGTAGCGGACCTCGTGGTTGATCGAAGCCAGGACGATCGGAGCGTTGTCCAGCGTGGCGTCGAGCAGGTCGTGACTCGTCTTGTTCTCTTGCTCGGCGACCCTCCGGGCCGTGCAGTTAAGCAGCAGTCCATCAAGGCTTGCTATGGCACCCTTCTCATCCCGCTTTGCACTGATCTCTAGGGTCGCCCAGAAACGATCTCCGTCCAGCCTCTTGAACTCGATGTCGCAGCCCTTGACCCTGGAGTCGGCGGCCAGCCGCGCGACCAATGTCTCCCTGTCCTTGAGGTCCACGTAGTGGGCGGACATTGGAACCGCGATGAAGTCGTCTTTCGACGGATAGCCGAACATCCGCCACATGACTTCGTTGCAGGTCTGGATGTGCCCGGCGGCGTCGGTCGTCACAGCGCCGACCTCCAGGTCGTTCATCATGCGCTCGAGACGCTGGCTTGCCTGAAGCGCCGCCCGGCCGAGCTCATCCCGATCGAGCGCATTGCGCACGGCCGACCCCAGGCGGGCGAGACGATCCTTCAGGACATAGTCAGCCGCTCCTTGCTGCATGTACTCCACCGCGAGCTGGTCATTGATGGTGCCGCTGACCATCACGACCGGCAGGCTGATGCGGCGCTCCTGGAGGATCTCGAACGCGCGGCGGGCACCGAACCTGGGAAGGCTGTGGTCGCACAGGATGACGTCAACGCCGGCATCCAGGGCAGCGAGGTAGGTGGACTCCTCGTCAACGACCTGGTGCGTGAACTGGAGACCCGACGATCGGAGCTCCTGGACCATGAGCGCGGCGTCGTCGGGATTGTCCTCGACGATGAGGACCTTCAGCCGCCGTTTCCCTGGCTCGATTTGCACCTAGCCCACCCTCGATCATCCTCAGCCGATGAGCCCAAGTGACACAGGGCTGCTAGTCCCTGTTCAGTAAGGACTTAAGACTGCAGGCGCAATCCGTTTAGCGCCGTCAAATCAAACCGAGCCATGGTTGCGATGGATGGTGGTACACGCCCGATCGAGGTTGGGACCGGCCGCGCGGCGGGGGTTCCACGCTCCTCGAGCACTCCGCGCGTGCGGCGGCGGCCAGGACGCTTGGCCGGGCCGGCCCTGGCGACACGGCCGACCCCATCCGATCTGCTCCACGGCGCACCAGACGGGATGATCGTCGTCGATCCCGCCGGAAGGATCGTCGTGACCAACCGCAGGATGGCGGAGCTCTTCGGCTACACGCCCGTCGAACTCACCGGAATGACCGTCGAGGACCTCCTGCCGGAAGAACTCCGAACAGCACGAATGGACCGCCGGCTGAGCTTCAACGAGACACCCCATGCCCGCGAATTGGGCAGCGGCCTCGGACTGCTGGGGAGGCGCCGGGACGGATCGATCTTTCCGGTTGACGTGGCGCTCAACCCGCTGGCCACGCGAAAAGGGCCAATGGTCGTGGCCGCGATACGCGACGTGACCGCGCGGACGAAGGCTGAGAAGCGACTGGCCGAACGGAACAAGCTCGACGAACAGCGCCGGCTGACGGAACACCTCGTTCAGGCACAGGAGGAGGAGCGGCGAAGAATCGCCGGTGACATCCATGACGACCCCATCCAGGTCATGACGGCAGTCGGCCTCAGGTTGCGGCAGCTGGCGCGGAATCTGAAGGACGAAGATGACCGGCGGGTCTTCCGCCAGCTCGACAAAGAGGTTCGGGAATCGGTGGCAAGGCTCCGACGCCTGGTGTTCGAACTCCGGCCCGCGTCCCTCGACTTTGGGGGCCTGGCTCCTGCGCTGCGCGAG
>Ga0070741_10017015_pt1 | contig 12011 bp, 7 predicted proteins | sample Coa_R1_4_FD_66440 | JGI IMG/M metagenome (GOLD analysis project Ga0070741, IMG submission 66440) | Surface soil microbial communities from Centralia Pennsylvania, which are recovering from an underground coalmine fire - Coalmine... | ecosystem: Environmental > Terrestrial > Soil > Unclassified ...
AAGATTGTCAGCGTCCGTGATGTCGTAGACCATCCGGTCGTTGTCATCGATCGTCTTCGCCAAAGGAAACGAGTTAACGGCATGGTTATAAACAAGACATAACCTGGCTCTTTCTTGGTGAAACTTCGTCCCGTATGCGCCGACGATGCGATCGATTCGCTTTATAACCGTTTCTGAGTCGAATCGATCTATGGGACCCGGAAAAATCAGTTCGCGCAGTAGTATCGATTCTTCAGAAAGTAGCTTGCGACTTACAGCGAGATCCGAGCCAGCACCGCTGGACAGCAAGAGGTCGCGATCCACATCAAGCAATCGGGCAGAGAGTTCACCGAAGGATTGCCAATCAAGACGAAATGAGTAAGAACCGGTTCCGCCATCCGCCTTTCCCACGGGAAGCATCGTGGTCCCAGCCGCATTTAATCGAATGCTCCACTCGAAACCGCCGAGCTGATAGTCTGGAGAGTTGCCGCCCTCCGTAAACACACTCCATTCATTTAAATTTCGATGAATAAGTCCATGGGAGTGCAAAATTCCCAGTCCTTGCGCGAGACGGCGCAAATTCCTCCAAACGAGGCGACGTGTAACGCTCTTAAGAGTAAGTGGCTTGCTTACCGAAGGTTGTTGGATACGCCATTTGAGCGGAAGTCTCTGGTCTGCGTTAAGAACAACATAGAAACCGCTAGATGAGTTCCCCGCGTCTTTCATGGGGACCAGATACTCGCGAGCACCTGCATATCCGGCCAAGCGTTGGAGTTGACGAACTTCGTTCTGCCATATGCTCTGCAGAGACAGGTCCTTGCCATCGTTCCGTCGCGGCCACAGCTTAACGAGAACACCAGAGCCGGTTTCGATGTCATGCCCGAAATATAGGATGGGACGACCCGACAATGGCTCTGGATCGACTAACTGTTGCTCCAGGGAGTAACGATTAAGAAGGAGACGCTCTTGATCCTGCATGTCACCGCCTGATAATAATCAAATAGATATCGACATTTCTCCTTAGCCGCATTTTAAGCGAAAGGCGGTTGGCGGCGAAAAATCCGGTGCGATTATCGGTTATCGAACCCACGTGCCGTCGCGTTTCGTAAGGCGCTCGCGGCCTACGATGGCGCACGCCAAATCCGAAGATGCGCCCGGTAAGTGGCTCAAGAAAGCTGCAGGTTATCCGACAAGTCCGACCTGCGTAAGAGTTGGCTAGACGACGGCGACGGCTCGCTGTTAAATATGTAAGTATCAACGGGCCGGCAGCACGCCCACCGTTCTCCCCCCTCCTTAGGAGGGATGGTAAATCTGCCAGTCCTCCACCGACGATAACGTTGCCCTGTTATGTGGAACGCCATCATCGGACAACGGGAGACCTCCGATACGCCACGCGTTGATGGCGTTCCCTAAAGACAGGAGAACGTTACATGTCATCGCACTCGTTATCACTCTTCGAGGCCAAGGTCTACGCCAAGCGACTAAGCAAGCACCTTTCCGACATTGGAGTTGCCGTAAAACACACGCAGGCGCTCGAGGCCGTCGCCGGCATGTTCGGATTTCGCGACTTCAACACGCTGCGCGCGCGGCTTAGCTCTACGTCATCAAGTCACCGGTTCGAAACGGATCAGGACAACGTTGCGCACACAGACGAGCCAACCGAGCAAGAAGAACTGACGGCGTTCCTGCGACTGGTCTTCAAAGAAAACCATGAGATTCGGGCAGGCCAGAATCCGCGCGCCGTTTATCTCGCGACCGTTAGCGAAACCGAAGTCGACCGGCTGAGCGATCGGGCGATCGGAGCAGCGCACGCGCTCGGCCGTCGTGCGGCCGTTATCGATGCTGCCAATCGCACGAGTGCGTCCTTCTATGCCGCATTCGCCGCGACGCGCTCCCGTTCCCCCTATTTGCTCAATAAAGCGCTCATCGCGCGCCTCTATGAGGACGAAACAGTTTGGGTGATTAAGAACTTCTCTCGCCTTAAAGATCAACGGAAGGGGTGGCATATGCGCGGCTTGATCAAGATCATCGACGATGCGCATTTTGAAGGTGTCCATCCCAAAAGCGATCTCGTGTTCATCGATTCCGCGTCCTTCCTGGAGCGCCATGAGCGGATATTCAGTCCTTATGTATGGACGTGGATGGCAATGACGCGCCTAGGATTCTAGCGATGGCTGGCGCGTACAAGGAGGCAACCATTACCGTAGGAGACATGACGGAGGCCCACGGATGACCGAGGAGTGGCGCCCCTACCTAGCCAGCGCGACCCGCCTCATAGACCTCCACGATAGCGGGCATTCCGTTGGAATGCCCGCTGTTGCGCCGTCCGAGCAACGGCCGGGTCATCCCGAAGGACTATGGCTCGACCTCGGCGTTCAGTTGCTCGAATACCTTGGTGAGCGTGACGCAGAGGCGAACGGCAGCTGGGTGTTATTGGACGAGTTCTGCGCCCATGTGCGCCTGCGTTATCCGAATCTCACGGACGAGGACGTTCAATTCGTTGTCACGACCCTGTCGACCCCTTCTACGCTTACGTTCGTGCGCGATGTGCCAGAGTCCAACCGGCCTACTTCATACACAACAAAGGAGACGGCGCTGCTCGAGCGCCCCGCGCACAAACTTACCGACCGCTGCCGGCTCACGCCCACGGGCCGGCGGGCGATCGGTCTTTCGCGGGCTGGACACGACTGGCTCTACGCGCATCATGACGCGGAAAAGATCGTCACCGCCATTAGATGGGGAGATTTCGACCAGCTTCCGGCCCGATGCGCTTACGTGGCTCAATCCATTCGAAGCTTTGGGCATGAAATCACGCGCGCACTAGAGCGCCCGGGACTCGAGGCGCTCCTTCAAACGTTCCTTGAACGTGAGGCGAACTACCGGGAAGCGATCCGAAATGTGCAGGCCGCCGTGGAATCCGGCGCGGAGCTGCTACATACGCAGGAGACGATTCAGCGGCTCGACGAATGGCTGAGTCGGCGCCCGGACAGCGAGCTGTCGCTCGACACCCTACATCGAAGTCTCGTACGGCTCATGCAGTCGGTTGAGCGTCTCGGCCGGCACTTCTCGGATTTCATCGCGCGTGTTACCAGCCAAAGCCGCGAAACCATCGGCGGCGTCCGCTTCGATAAGCTTGCCATTCATCTCGCCTTTAAACCGCCTGACCCCGGAGTAATATCGCGCTGCCTTCTGGCGCTCGGTCCATGGCGCATGAGCACGCCGTTCGTGGGCCCCGAGGACCTTACGGCTGCCTTGCGCAGCGACCTGAACACCGCGCAGCCGCTTGGACTGCGTTTCGAAGATGAAGTACTGACGGAGCTGCCGACATGCATGGAGCGCTTCTTGAGCGCATACCGTGATCAAATTCTGACCGCACTCGAAGAAGGACCGATCTCCTTGCAAGACGCGATTCGCCGCGGCTGGCTGCTGTTGGACGGTGAAACGGTGCTGACCCAGCTCGTCGGCGTTTATGCGGCGCCCTCCTGGCTTCTTGACAATAGTGAAGTACCGCGCGGTCAATTGGTTGTTTCGTTTCAGCGCGACGCGCTCAACCTCCAGCTCAATAATGGCGATAGGCTCCAGGGCGATGACTTGTTGCTTGCTCTGGTGCCGGACAAGGTAATGGTATGAACATGGAAGACATGGGGCGCGTATACGCGTTCTTGCTCGCCCATCGCGTCGTGGAAACGAAACCCGCCGTTCGGCGCCTACGCGAGGGTGAACGCGATGTCGCAGCCGTGTTGACCGGTGCGGATTCCGAGGAGATTGCGGATCTCCAAACGTTCCTCGGCGCGCAAGGATTCACGCTTATTGTTCACGACGATACGAGCATGCCGGGTGTACCTACGGGCGGACGCGTCTGGTTATTGACGCGAAGCGCTCGCGACAACCCACCGGCGTTTCTCACCGTGGATCGTATTCACCAGGGGCTGAAGATCCGGGCGAGTGAAACCAACCAGACGGCCACAATCTGGTTCCTCCATATATGGCTCAACTGCCTTGCGCTGCTCTACACCCAGCTCGGTCGCGGAATCTCGGAAGTGTCACGCTATCAGGACGCGATCTTTCGCAGGCCGACGCTGGAAGAGGCGGTAAAACACCATGTAGAGCAAGTGCGACGCATTGGCGTCACGGGCGGAGCGGCACCCTCCGTAGTTCAGACGCTGATCGCCGAAACCGGGCGCGACGTCCATCGCCGCGTCGGCAACTTTCTCGCGCTGATGTGCGACAGCGGCCTACTACAGAGCATCGGGGAAGATGAGTACCGGCAAACGCTGCTCGGCGCAATTGAGATCGCGCAAAGCTTCAACCATTCACTCGCCACCCTGCATCCGGGCGATGACGTGCTCGATAACATCGTAAACATCGCCGATCCTCGCGTGAGCGGCGCTGGCATGCCGTCGGATTCTTAATATGTCGGTCATCAATCGAATCGAGATCGTCAATTTTCTCAACACGAACGGTGAACGTGAGCAGGCGCCTTGGGAGCCGAAGTATCGTCACGTCATATTGCCGCTGCGCGGACAATCGACAGCCATCAATATGGGCAATGGCTGCGGTAAAACGTCGCTCGCGGAAGCGGTCATCGGCATGCTGTCGCGCGATCAGCAGTTACTTGGCAACACACGAAGCAAAATGGCGCCGGCCAAGGCAGGTGTCTTCTCCCACGTACGCGTTGAGTTCCTGGTTGTCACTCGCTCGGCAATGCAACGCGACGTGTTCGTCGACAGCGGTCAGTCACCAGACGGCGAAACGTGGGTCTTTGGAATGTGCGGCTATCGCGGCGCTGGCGAACAGGTCACTTTTTACTATCACCCAGGCAGCCTCGAGCAATCGATTCTTGCGACACGCACGGGCAACATAGTACAGCTATTGCCGAACGCCGTGCTCCAAGATTATCGGAAGATCGTGCCTGGCTTCGACTGGGGCGTCGACCGCCAGCAATGGCGAGAACGAGTCACGGAGCACATTTCATTACAGACGTTACTGCGCAATGTGCGGTATCAAAAGATGGGAGCCGGCGACAAGAGCGCCGAGCTCTTCAAGGTAAAGCCGCGCGCCGGCGAGCCGTTCCATATCGCGTTCTTCTACGAGGTACTCGCGCCGGAGCTTCTTAGCGGCCTTATGGACGAAGAAGGCGAGGAAGGCGAATTCGACTTCGAAGACACGGTGCTTAACACCATCGACCGCGTACTTAAGGCGAAGCGCAATACGGATTCCAAGCGCGACGAGGTGGCTCGCGCCCGGCAGGCAGTCGATGCGATCAAGGCTGCCGCGCGCAAAGCGGCCACCTGCCGTGAGGCGCTCACCGTCTACCACAACAAGCGCAAAGAGGTCAGCGCAATAGCGCAGCTTCTGCGCGAGCTCGCCATGACTAATCCTCTTCCCGGTGTTCCCCGACTCGCGCCTCTTCCGACAGGGCTCGCCGGCAACGTGTTTCCTTACTTGGTAATAGAACCAGGTAAAGAATTGCGGATTCTTGATCAGGGTCTCTCCGAGCTGCTCGGACGTGAGGTAAAGCATGTCAACGAGTTCGCAGGGCGCCACAACATTCGTCGGTCCAAGCCTGCGCAACTCATCGAGCTAAGTACCGGCCCGAGTATCGTCGTAACACGCGGCGGCCATGGCTCCACTTGTTACACGCTACAAGACGCGTGCGATCTATTGAAGAAAAGCTCGGCATTTGGCGCGGGGATAACGCTGTCCGACGCTGTACGAGCAGTCGAGGATGCCACTGCATGGTTTGAGACGAAAGCCGACACACATCCATTCCGCCCGATCTTTCTCGGGAAAAAACGCCAAATCACTAGGCTCGAGGCACACGTCGAAAAACTGGAGCAGGAAACCGCGGCCGCCGCGGAGCGCCGCAATGCGATCGAACGCGAGCAGCGTCAGATGCAAGAGAACGAAGCGTACTATCGGGATCTCCTCGATTGCAGTCTTTTCTCGCCTAAGGAACTGGAAGAACCGCTCAAAACCAAAGATACCGTCACCCGCGAATACCAGGCCGCGCAGGCGGAGCAAACCCAGCTCGAACGCAAACTGGCGCAACTCGAAGTCCATGCCGTTCATTGGCGCGCGTTTCGAAAGAACTACGGCGATAGCTCAGACCCCCAATTGGTCCACTCGGAGCTCCTGGGCCGAACCCAAGTGTTGCAAGAGCAAATTAAAACACTGCGCCGCGAGCGTGACGAAAACTTCGCAGCGCAACGGTCCGCGCACGCGGAATTGGCTGGCCATCAACAGGAATTCGCAAAGACGGGGGACGCCCTAAGCGAGTTCAATCTGCTTGCCCCACTCGTGGAGGATTATCGCCATCGCTTCGGCGAGAGAAATAGCGCCGGGCTCGACCAGGAAGTCGTCAAGACACTCTCCGAGCTGACTGCAAGTATAGATGCGGCAGAAAGAGAACTCGCTCGTCTGCGCGAACAGGAACAGAGCATCGCGGCGTTTCGCACGATGTTTGGAGACAAAACAGGTCCCGACGCGCTGCTCCGGCAATGGGAGACCGAGCGCGAACGGTTGCTATTAACGTCTCGCAACGAAGAATCAGCGCTCGCCTCGCTCAAGCGCCGGCGTAGCGCGTTGGATCACGCGCAAGTCGCGTCCGGGGACGTGGCAGAAAGCGCACTCGAGGTATTGCTCGCGGCCAAGATCGCGTTTACCCCGGCGCACACGTTTCTTGCGACCTTGGATCTGCTTCCCGAGCGCCGACGGACGGTCCTCTCTTCGCTTTCCGCCCTGCTATTCGCGCCGGTAGTGCGCGAACCCGGCGATGCCGCACGGGCGGCAAAGCTGCTGCATGAGCGCGATCTGCCCATACCGATCTTTCTGGCGGACGCCTTCGCGACATATGCGCGCGACGGCGCGATCGAAACGCTCACCGATCCACCATTCGCGCACGGCCTTGTCGGTGGTGTTCCTACTCGCGCGGTCGAGTGTTTGCTCGATCCGACGCTTGTCGAGCGCGAAAAACGCACCCTCAATGCGCAGATCGCGGAGACGTCCTCGGCACTTGAAATGACACGACAGCGGCTTGCCGCCATCCGGTCCGATGCGGACGCCGTCCAACTTGCACGACGAGCGGCCGAGGCGTTGCGCCTGAACGTTCCTCAGGCGATTACAAGGACGACGGGGCAACTTGAAACGCTGCGCAACCAATTGCCAGGTGTGACGGAAAACGCTTCGATTGCCGCAATCACCGCCATCCAGGCAATGCAAGCCTACGTGAAACGTGACGGTGAGACAGGTTTGGCGAAAGCTAGGCTGGAGCGCGACCGCCTCGAGCAAGCGATACAACGGGCGTTGGATCATCAATCGCAGCTTGTCGAGACAGGCCAGAACATCGCGAGAGATCTTGCTGCGGCGGAGCAGGAATTGCCGGATGTTTACCCGGGTGAACTTCGTATGCAGATTGACGGCGCCAGAACGTTCACCCGTTTGAACGGCCCCACATTCATGGCCAACGCCGAACAGGAACGACGGCGCCTAGAGAATGCCGTGAATCAGGCAGAAAAGCGCCGCGGATACGCCGAGTTCTTCGATAAAGCAGAGCGCTACCTCAAGGCGAAGCGCGACGCGCCAACGTATCTGAAGGAGCTCGGCCAACTCGAAAGACAGATCTCGACTAACAAGACCGAAGTAGAAAGACTCAATAGCAGTATCGGGCAACTACAGAGCGAAGTGCCGGCGCTTGAGGATATCGTTGAAGACATCGATCTCGTCGCCGCTGAAGTACTCGCCCAATATCGACACATCGCGTCGCTTGAGAGCGAAATTTCCTTGGAAACATCCGCCACTACGATCGAGACCGGTGTTGGCGATGCGGCCGCCGCGTTGCGATGCGCAATCTCCGGGGGCGACACGATAGATAGCGTCCAGGACCGCGCGGTGACACTGCGCGATGCTTTGAAAGCGCTCGACTTGAAGGCGGATGCGGCACAGTTGCGGGATTGTCACTCGGATTTCCAGAACGCCGAGCAGGAGCTTATCGACGCTGTCCGCGCGTTGAGCACAGAGCCATCCGGTCTCGCCCCGACCGAGCGGGAACAGTTATCCACTGTGCAAAACCACGAAGGCGCGGCCATTGTGCTCCAAATGGAGCAACGCCTGACGGCGATCTACGAGAAGGAACGGAGCGAGTTCACGATCGCCGAAACTGCGGAAGCAGAAAATCGACAAAAAGCGGCAGAGCGTATGAACTGGTTCATCCGCAGCGCCGAGACCAATCTCGACACGTTCAAGAAAGTCGTGAGCCGGGAGCGCGGACGATTTGGCGCCCATTTCCGGGTGGAGGCGAAAATGGCGACTAAGGAAGAAGCGGCGAAGCTGGTCGACAGCATTCTGGAAACGATCGAGACCGTACAACGCGAAAGTGCGGCGCTGGAGCGCAAGGGGGTCGCGGGAGACAAGGACACCCAGCGTGTGCGCCAGCGCGAACTGATTCGCAACCTCGCCTACCGACAGATTTTCCGCGATCCGAAAGTCACGTACGTGAATCGCGCGATTCGTCCAACAGGTGAGCCGCACGCGATGAACCCGACAGCGCTCAGCAATGGTCAGCGCATGGCGCTTTCGCTCATGTGGATGGTTCGTCTGGCGGACTTTGCGATCACGAAGGAGGTTCAGCGGCTATCATCGAGCCGTGTACGAGGAAAAGCGCTCGCACAATCGGAAAGCATTCTCATCATAGACGGTCTGTTCTCGGATTTGTCTGCGCCGGATCTCATCGAAAGCGCCATGAGCGGCATTGAGGACACGCGCGGTCGCTTCCAGCTGATCGGTCTGATTCACATTCCACAGTATCAAAACGACTTCCAGGTATTCCCGGTACTGTTGTATGGCAAGGAGCGCGTCTCGCCGGGTGGTGGCCACGGGTGGGTTCAGATCGAGGAAGGCCAGCCGACTGCGGGACCGCACCTCGGCAGCCTCGATGTTGCGCGCCTCGAACTGATTGCGGCTGCGAAAAACACGATCGAGGATAAGGACGCCTAAGCGATGGCAGATCCGCTCGCCGACGCCGTTCGTCATGCGCTCGCGCGCCTCGCGCAAGGTCGCAACACAGTACAAGGCAATCGCCTGGTGGAGCGGCTGAAGGAGCGGACAGGACTGACGGTTATAGAGGTTCGCCGCGGGTTGATCGAGCTGCGCGAGAATGGCGAAGTGGATTGCCGCGACTGGCTGAATGGGCAGCCGCTTGGGAAAGTCCGTCTCGCCCTTTCCGTACCGCTTCCTTCTGAGATGGCGACGATTTGGGCCGAGGTGTTGCGGGACAATCACCTATCGCCAAATGAAGTCGAAGCGTTGATGCCGATTCACGAAATTCTCGCGGGGTTTGGTCCCTCCGATATGCAGCAACTCCTTCACGGTCTGCTTCGACTGCGCGAACAACAAAGCGATTTTTACGGAGCGGCCCGCTTTAACATTTCGGCGAAGTTTCTACTCGGATCGTCAAAGCTTCTCGACGAATTACCGGCGGCGGCGCTCCGCGCTTTCGGCATCGACACGGATCGATTTGAACGCTTTTCGGGGTACGTCGTTATCGCGGGACCGCCCGAGCCTTCGGCGATCGTGCTTGTCGAAAATCCGCATGCGTTTGAGACAGCCGTTTCCTCTCCCGGCACGGACGACGTCGGGTGGATCGTGACCTTTGGTCATGGGCTCTCTTTGCGCGAGGAGGACTACGGCGGACAGCTCGCCAATCTCCTGGCAAACCGCCGGCAACCGCCGCTTCCTCTAATACGGAAAGGCAACCCGCCTTCGCTAGCTCGGCTTCTGCAGCATTCTAAACTTTTCTTCTGGGGTGACCTCGATCCCGAAGGACTGCGCATGTTCGAACGTCTGCGAGCCCGGTACCCGGCGTTATGTTTAAGCGCCCTTTACTTGCCGATGCTGCACGCGCTTTCCGCTGATAGTCATCCTTACGTGCCAGCCACGGCAAAGGAAGGACAGACGATATGGGAAAGCGGCGACCCGATAGTCCGAGAACTGCTAAGCCAATGTAGCAATCGCGGGGTCGATCAAGAAATCGTTACCGGAGATACGGTAAGCCTGTTTTGTCGAGAATCGTTACGCCTTTAGTTCGAAGACTTGTGAAACCATGCATAGTCGGTAACGCCACGAAGTTGTGAAACGCTCTGTTGCCGTTAGCAGCTTCCGGACATTCCGCAACGTCCGCCGTTAATTGAGACGCGTGAGTAAATGACGATTTTCTTAAACTACCGGGCAACTCTTATCGTATAGTCGGATTACTTTCCGACGGCTATATATCACCACGAATCGTGGCAGTAGTGCTCGTACGTGTCGCCAATTAGGTGACGCGTCATCACCGTCCCGTCTTGGAGATCTCCCAAGCGGGAGCAATCTGTCTCCTTTCGGGCGCCCCCTTTTACATCCTAAGGAGAAAGTACGCGCTGCTCTACTTCACGAACAAGCCGTTTATAAGCGCAGCGTCGTTTCTCCTGTACAGTCTCGGAGAAGCGTATGACACATACGTATTTTCATGCAAAGTCGTCGGCTAGGCTGTTTGGCGGTAAGCCGGAAGACTATCTACCGATCCACAACTGGTTTGATGCGACGAAGGAGTCGTATTGCGACTTCCGTCATCGGGCCTTACGGCATCACGCCGAGGGAATCTTCGAATGCGAGCGTATGTTCGGGATCACCATAACTAATAGCGCCGGCAAACAAGTACCCGTCCGGTATATCGGGGAGCAACATGTCATGGAGGACTGCGGCGGGCGAGTTCCATCGCTTTCCGACTGGCTGTCGCAGATTCGGCCACAGCACTGGATGGCGCGAGCCACTCATACTCGCCTCGGTCATGGCACCCGAGGAGCGAGCAATGAATAGCGTGGAAGCCAGGCTCAAGAGTTTGCCCTCGAAGGTCGGAACGCCAATCGAGCGCCTACTTGCCGCCGGGCAACTCAACGATAAAGTCGTTGAGACTGCACTAGATGCAGGCGAGCTCGCACGCGATAACTCGAGGTTGCTCGCATTCGTGGCGGGGATGTTGTACCTGCAGTCGCAAGGAATCGCTGTGCACGACGTAATCGAGATGGCGAAGAAGCAAAGCCGTCGCATCAATCTCGGTTGGTCCGCGAAGCGCTGGAAAGCAGAACATGAGCGTTTGTCTCAGGCCGAGACTATGGCTCGCCTGAGTCAGCAAAACGTCGGATATGACATCTCGAAATTCACCGCCTACCTGCCCGAGTGCTTCAACGGCTATCTGATCAAAAATAGTCGCCGCTTAGGAATGGAAGGTTTGCGGCAGCGGCACTGTGTGGCCTCTTACCATCAACAGCTGCTCGCGGGACATTGCGCAATCGCAAGCGTATTCGTGGACAAGCGGCGCTGGACCGTTCAGCTGGTACTCACGGGAAACAACGACGTGCCGCTATGCATCGTGCAATGCAGGACCAGGCACAACCGTTCTCCCTCGGCCGAAGTCTTGAACCGTATTCACGAGCTACTCAATGTTAAGCGGTTCGACGCGGCCGCTCAGTACTCTGCTGAGAGAAGCTCAAATACACGCTCCTACATGCAGAATCTGCGCGCGCTCCTACCCGTACTCCGTGAGCGCGGCGTGCAACAAGTAACAGTGCAGTTCGATGGCAGTGGCGATAGCGGTAGCATTGATAGCACTTATTACGAACCACAGCTCGAATCTCGAGGGATCGACATTCAAGTCCGGCGAGTCACCCGCGAATTTGTCCAAGGCGAGTGGCGGTACGCTAGCAACGTCGAGCGTCTCAATCTGGACGACGCGATTGAAGAAGTTGCAAACGACTATCTCGAAGAAACCGGCGTCGACTGGTACAACAACGACGGAGGATTCGGAGAGCTAGTCATTGACGTGACCCAGGGAACGGTAGCACTCGAAATAAATGTCCGCATGACCGAATCAGAAACTGCTTACTCGGGCACGAAGGACATCGAGACAGGAGAAGAACGTTAGCTTCCCCTATATCTCCGCACCCGGCTTCGGCCGGGTGTTTTTGTTTGCCAAACAAACGAGTCAATATTCCTCAAAG
>Ga0070741_10017016_pt1 | contig 12010 bp, 12 predicted proteins | sample Coa_R1_4_FD_66440 | JGI IMG/M metagenome (GOLD analysis project Ga0070741, IMG submission 66440) | Surface soil microbial communities from Centralia Pennsylvania, which are recovering from an underground coalmine fire - Coalmine... | ecosystem: Environmental > Terrestrial > Soil > Unclassified ...
TGGCTCCACTACGCCGACACCGAGGCGCCCGCCGACCTCTGCTCCCCGCCGGGCGGCGGGCCGCACGGCGCCGTGGTCCTGACGCTCGGCGTCCATCCGCTCGACCGCCACGACCCGTTCGTCGTGCAGGTGACGGAGGCGCTGGTGCGGACGGACCTCGTCGTGCTGCGGCCGGCGTCGCCCGACCTCGCCGCGGGCATCATCGCGCCCCGCGAAATTGATGGCCTGGTGGCCGCCTTCCAGGCGCTGCAAGCGCGCCCGGACGTCGACCCTACGCGCGTGGGGCTCACCGGGTTCTCCGTGGGGGGCGCGCTCTCCACCGTGGCCGCCGCCGACCCGCGCATCCGCGACCAGGTACACCTCGTCTACACGTTCGGCGCCTACTACGACGCCCGCGACGTGCTGGCCGCGATCTGCGACGGCCGCGTGCGCGTGAACGGCGTGGACGAGCCCTGGACGCCGCACCCGTGGTCCGTCCACGTCTTCGTCGAGCAGATCGTCCACGCGCTCCTGCCCGGCGCCGAGCGCGACTACCTGGCTGCCGCCCTGGCCGATCCTGAGGCCGCCGGCCCGCCCACCTTCACGCTCTCTCCGCTCGGCCAGATGCTCTACGCGCTCGCCGTCGAGGGCGAGCACGTGGACGGGGCGGCGCTGCTCGCGGCGCTCCCGCCCGCCGCCCGCGACACGTTTGCGCGCCTGTCCCCGGCGAGCGTGGTGGACGATCTCCGCGCGCCGCTCTACGTGATGCACGACGTGGGCGACACGCTCATCCCGTACACCGAGTCGCGCCGGCTGGTGGCGAGCCTGCCGCCGGACCTGCCCCGCCGTTACGACGAGTTTCACATCTTCCAACACGTCACGCCGCGCGCGCCGGGCGAGCTGCTCGGCTCGTTCAGCGAGTTCGTGGCGCTCTACCGGCACCTCGACGCCCTCTTCCTCGCGCTCGCCGAGCGGCCGGCCCCATGACGACGGCAGAAGGCGCGAGCGACGAGCAGGCCATGGCGGCCGCGGCGCCGCGGATCAGCACGGCGCCTGGCGACCAGCGAGGCGCGCCTGAGGACGGCGGCGTGGCGGCCGAGGCGCTGCCTGTTACCGCCGCGACGCTGGCGGCGGCGCTGGGCGTCGCCGTGCGCGCCGACGGGGCCGACCCGCCTACTTTCCATTTTCGCCAGGCCGTGCGCTTCGGCGAGGGCCTGAGCCGCCGCGGCGTCCTCGACCTCGGCGCGCGCCGCTTCCGCGCCACGCTCTGGGCCGGCGACCACCGCTGCCTGGAGCACCTGGAGCTGGACGACATCCGTGCCGTGCGCTGCGATCCGGGCGCCGGCCGCCTCATCGTGGACGGGGCCGCAACCCGGCTCGTCCTGAGCCAGCAGGGCACGCTCACCGTCGTCCCCCGCGACAGCCAGCAGACCCGCCGTGGCGCCCGCCGCGCCACCCCGCAGCCATAACGCCCCTCGCCGCTCTGCATGCTCCTCACGCCGGTCCTGGCACGCTCCGCCGTCTCGGCACGCGACTTGCTTGGCAGCCGCGGGGGACACCACGCTGCCGCTCGCGCCCACCGGCGAGCGGGAAAGGGCCCAGAGAATGCGCTTCGTCGCGCTCGCCTGCGATTACGACGGCACGCTGGCCACCGATGGCCAGGTGGGCGATGCTGTGCTCACCGCGCTGGAGCAGGTGCGCGCCTCCGGCCGGCGGCTGGTGCTCGTCACCGGGCGCCAGCTAGACGACCTGCAGCAGGTGTTCCCGCGCCTCGACCTGTTCGACCGCGTGGTCGCCGAGAACGGGGCCCTGCTCTACGACCCCGTCACGCGCGAGGAGCGCCCGCTGGCCGACCGCCCCGCCGACGAGTTCGTCGCCGCGCTGCGGGCGCGGGGTGTGGCGCCGCTGGCCGTCGGCCGCACCATCGTCGCCACCTGGCGCCCGCACGAGCAGACGGTTCTCGACGTGATCCGGCAGCAGGGGCGCGAGCTACAGGTGATCTTCAACAAGGGCGCGGTGATGGTCCTGCCGTCGGGCGTGAACAAGAGCAGCGGCCTGGAGGTGGCGCTGCGCGAGCTGGGTCTGTCGCCTCACAACGCGGTGGGGATCGGCGATGCCGAGAACGACCACGCCTTTCTCGCGCTCTGCGAGTGCGCGGTGGCGGTGGCGAACGCGCTGCCGACCGTGAAGGAGCGGGCCGACTTCGTGACGGCCGGCGACCACGGCGCGGGCGTGATTGAGCTGGTCGAGAAGCTGCTGGCCGACGACCTCGCGAGCCTGGAGCCGCACCTCACGCGCCATCACCTGCGGCTCGGCACGTGCGCCGACGGCGGCGAGTTTCGGCTGCCGCCCTACGGACCGACGATCCTCTCCGCCGGGCCGTCGGGCAGCGGCAAGTCCACCGCGGCGACGGGCCTGGTGGAGCGGCTGGCCGAGCAGGGCTACCAGTTCTGCCTGCTGGACCCGGAGGGCGACTACGAGGCCTTCGCCGGGGCCGTGGTCCTGGGCGACAGCGAGCGGCCGCCGAGCGTGGACGAGCTGATGCAGCTCCTGGCCGATCCCGACCAGAACGTGGTCGCGAACCTGCTCGGCGTGCGGCTGGAGGACCGCCCCGCCTTCTTCGCCAGCTTGGTCCCCCACCTGCAAGAGCTGCGGGCCACCACCGGGCGGCCGCACTGGCTCGTGGTGGACGAGGCGCACCACTTCCTGCCGGCCTCGTGGGACGCCGCCAAGGTCGTCCTGCCGCAGCGGCTCGATAGCACGATCCTGATCACGCTGGAGCCAAGCCATCTCGCGCCGGCCGTGCTGGCCGAGGTAGATGTGCTGCTCGCCGTGGGCGCCGCGCCCGCCACCACCTTGCACGACTTCGCCCGCGCCCGCGGCCTCCCCGCCCCGCCCGACCCGCCGGCGACGCTCCCCGCGGGCGAGGTGCTCGCCTGGCAGCCCGCCGCGGACCGCGGGCCTGTGCGCGTCTGCGTCGAGCCGCCGCGCTCCGAGCGCCGCCGCCACCGCCGCAAGTACGCCCAGGGGGAGCTACTGGAGGAGGAGAACTTTTACTTCCGCGGCCCGGAAGGCAAACTGAACCTACGCGCGCAGAACCTCGTGATCTTCTTGCAGCTCGCGGAGGGCGTGGACGACGAGACGTGGTGCTATCATCTGCGGCGGGGCGACTACTCGCGCTGGTTCCGCACCTGCATCAAGGACGAGGGCCTGGCCGACGAGGCCGCCACCGTCGAGCAGGACCCCCGCCTCTCGGCCGACGAGACGCGCGCCCGCATCCGCCAGGCCATCGAGGAGCGCTACACCCTGCCGGCGTGATCCGTCGCCGGCGTCGCTCCATAGCTTCTCGCCAGATTGAGAGCCTCTCAGCGCCGCACCGGTGGCCACGGGACGCAAGAGGGCTTGGCCAGCCCCGGTGGCTGTGCCTTCGGCGTTAAGTGTCCCACGCTGAGGCTTCTTCTGTCGTGCTGTGAAGGCGCAGCGCATCGCGCCCAATCTTTCGCGTCCGAATGCCCCACTCGCGGAGCATCTGGCGATGCACATCCTGGATGTTCTCATCCAGGATGTGCATTGTCAGCCGTCTCCGGGAGGAACTCGTGCTGGTGCTCTAGAAGCACGCGGCGCGCCAGCCGCACGGCGTCGCTGATCGCCTCCTTGCTGATTGCGCCCCCCCAGTCGTCGATAATTCCCTCCCACGATCTGCCGCTCGCCACTTCGTCCAGCACCTGCGAGACAAGGATACGTGTGCCGCGAAACGTGAGCTGCCCGTGGCAGATCTTGGGGTCGGCCACCACGTAGCCCTGCAATGTCCGAGCCATAGGGTTCTCTCTCTCGGTGACTCAGGGTATGTAAGGAATGAGGCCCTTGCGAAGAGCTTCCGCCTGTAGCCAGCGAGGGGCGTAGCGGGCGTCGACAGGCAGGCCATTCACGCTGAGCATCCAGACCAGAGGGTTGTCACCCAGCTTGCTGGGCAGGCACCAGTCTGGGTCGAGCGGGTAAATGCGGAACATCTTGCGGATGGCGCTAGCCTTGTTGGACGCCGTGCTGTTCGCCACGCCGAAGCGCTCGCTGAGCTCGGCGCCCGTCATGTGCGGGGTCTGGCTCTTGTCGAACAGGAAGTTCACGCTGCCGATGACGTACACGATCGCGCACGCCCAGGTCTCGATTCGGCCCTGCGTCAGGGGCGAGGGGCGCTTCCGCGCTAGCGCGGCGGCCAGCTTGCGGCACAGCTCCGCGTACTCGTCGGTCAGGTATTCCTGGCAGAACGCGTCGGTGCGCGCGACGATCGCATCGTAGAGGGGCCGTAGCTTCAGCGGAATGGACTCGCGGCGCTCCGTGGTCATGGCTGCCTCGTCTGGCGCGGTTACGGCAGGCGCGCTTCGAGCTGGCGGAGGGCGGCTTGCAGCTCGCGCTGGCGCAGCGCGGAGGTGAGGTCGCCGCGGGTGCGCTCGAGGATGCCGCGCACGTTGTCGGTGGTGCGGCGCAGGCCGCCGGTGAGGGCGTCGGGGTAGTCCATCGTCACGAGCAGGCTGTAGATGTCGTCCATGATCTGCAGCAGCGCCTCGCAGCCGTCGGCGTCGTCGCGCCGCAGCCGGTCGAGCACGTAGCGGCGCAGCTCGCCGACCGCCTCGCCGAGGCCGTTCAGGAACGCCGCGGCCGCCACGCCCAGCTCCTGCGGCGTGGGCAGCGGCTCGCCGCGCACGGCGCGCAGCGTGGCCGTCGCCTCCACGTACTCCTTCTGGGCATCTTGCACGTAGCCCGCCCAGTAGAGGTCCTGGTAGTCGCGCAGGGCGTCGCCGAGGCGGGCGCTGGCCGTGGCGGCCTGGGCGAGCATCTCCGCCGCGCGCTCGAACTCGTGGCGGTGGACGGCGCGGATCGTGTTCGCGCAGGTGCGGATGAGCGCCCGCGAGTCCACCAGCGCGCGCTCGCGGGCGGCGTGCTTGCCGTCCAGCTCCTGCCGGGCGGCCGCCTCGATGGCCTGCAGGCTAGCGGCGAGCGGCCCCTCAGGCATGGCTGCCGGCCGCCAGGGCGACGCGCCGCCGCGGCCGCACCTCAGCCTCGCCGGCGCGACGGCGCAGGCCGTACTCGATACTGTCCACGAGCGCCTGCCAGGCCGCCTCCAGGATGTTCTCGGAGACGCCGACCGTGCTCCACGACCCGTCCTCGTCAGCCGAGTCAATCAGCACGCGCACCTTCGCGGCCGTGCCGTCCTGCGCCTGCAGCACGCGCACCTTGAAGTCCGTCAGCCGCACGTCGGCCAGCGCGGGGTAGAACGGCAGCAGCGCCTTGCGCAGCGCGTTGTCGAGCGCGTGCACCGGCCCGTCGCCCTCCGCGGCCGTGTGCTCGTGCTCGCCGTCCACGTAGACCTTGATCGTCGCCTCGCAGACCGGCCGCCGGTCCTTGCGCTTCTCGACGGTGACGCGGAAGCCCTCTAGCTCGAACAGCCGCCGGTATACGCCGAGCGTCTTCTTCATCAGCAACTCGAGCGACGCCTCGGCCCCCTCGAACTGGTAGCCCTCGAACTCCAGGTCCTTGATGCGCTGCAGGATCTTCTGCCACTCGGGCGACCGCTCGTCGAGGTCGAGCTGGAACTGCTCGGCCTTGAACAGCAGGTTGCTGCGCCCGGCCAGCTCGGATACGACCACGCGGCGGGCGTTGCCGACCAGCGCGGGGTCAATGTGCTCGTAGGTGCTCGCCTCGCGCATCACGGCGCTCACGTGGATGCCGCCCTTGTGCGCGAAGGCGCTCTTGCCCACGAACGGCTGGTGCTCGTCGGGCGTGATGTTCGCCACCTCGGCCACGTACCAGGCCAGCTCCGTGAGCCGCCCCACCAGCTCCGGCGGCATGCACTCGTAGCCCAGCTTGAGGGCCAGGTTCGGGATGATCGAGGTGAGGTCGGCGTTGCCGCAGCGCTCGCCGTAGCCGTTGATCGTCCCCTGCACCTGGATGGCGCCCGCGCGCACCGCGGCCAGCGCGTTCGCCACGGCGCTCGCGCTGTCGTTGTGCGTGTGGATGCCGAGCGGCGCGAGGTTCAGCGCGGCGACCGCGCGTACGATCTCCTCGATCTCCCACGGCAGGCTGCCGCCGTTCGTGTCGCACAGCACCAGCACGTCGGCGCCCGCCGCCGCGGCCACGCGCAGGGTCTCCAGCGCGTAGTCGCGGTTCGCCTTGTAGGCGTCGAAGAAGTGCTCGGCATCGTACACCACCTCGCGGCCCAGCGCCTTTAGGTAGCCGACCGAGTCGCGGATCATGTCCAGGTTCTGCTGCAAGGTGATCCGCAGCGCCTCGGTGACGTGCATGTCCCACGACTTGCTGACGAGCGCCACCGTGGGCGTCGCGGCCTCGACCAGCAGGCGGATGTTCGGGTCGTCCTCGACGGTGCGGTTGGCGTGCCGGGTGCTGCCGAAGGCCACCACGCGCGCATGCTGCAGGCCCAGCTCCGGGACGCGGCGGAAGAACTCGATGTCTTTCGGGTTGGAGCCGGGCCAGCCGCCCTCGATGTAGTCGATCTGGAACTCGTCCAGCTTGGCGGCGATCTTCAGCTTGTCCTCGACCGACAGCGAGATGCCTTCCCACTGCGTGCCGTCGCGCAGGGTGGTGTCGTACAGCAGCACTCGGGTCATGGAGCCTCCGGTTCCGGGCGAAACGTCGCGCGCGACAGGGCGCAATGTGGTGAATAATCACGAGCAGGTGCGTCGCGGTAAGTATAATAGTGATCGGAGCGCCGGACAAACCCGGCGCCTGAAAGGACTCGGCCGCAGCATGGCGCGCCGCCTCGCTCGCACCCCCCTCCTGCTCGTGCTCGCCTCCCTGCTGCTGCTGGCCTGCAACCGCGGCCTGCCCAGCGGCAGCGGCGAGTACCCGATTCGCTCCCTGTCGTTCGACGGCAAGGAGTACAGCTTCTACTGGACCAGCCCCGACGGCGCGCTGCACGAGGCGCACGGCGACGACTTCAAGCTCGTGCAAGACGACCAGCGCTCGTACCTGGAGGTCGGCCACGGCACGCCGGTCCTCCACCTGAAGCCCGACGAGGGGATCGCCGTCCGCGGCCGGGACAGCGGCGGCAGCTTCTCGAGCTGGTGGTTCCCGTTCATGCTCGGCTACGCGCTGGGCGGCAACGGGCCGTGGGTCACGGTGCCGCAGAGCGGGCCGCCGCCCACCACGCCGAGCTACCGCTACCCGCCGACCGACACCTTCGGCCGGGGCGACACGCTGCACGGCAGCGAGGCCACCTCGCGGCCCTCGCCGCCCGACTACCGCAAGGTGCAGCCCGCGCCGAACGCCGTGAGCGGCCAGAACGCGGGCACGGGCGGCGGCAGCGCGGCCACGAACAAGAACGCGGGCGCCAGCAGCGGCCAGAGCAGCGGGACCGGCGCGGGCAGCGCCGCCACCAACAAGGGCACGGGCGCGAATAGCGGCCAGAGCGGCGGCGCCGGCACGGGCGGCGCGGCGACCGGCAAGAACGACGGCGTAAGCCCCGGCGGCGGCAGCGCCGCGAGCGACAAGGGCCGCGGTGGCTCGGGGACGAGCGCCGCCCCGGCCCCGGCGGCGCCCGGCGGCGTCACCAGCCGGCCCGGCCCCGGCAGCAGCGGCGGTAGCTCGCGCTCGTCGGGCGGGCTGCGCTCGGGCGGGCGGAGGTAAGAAGAGCCGTGGAAGGACTGATCGTCATCCTCGTGCTGATCGCGCTCGGCATCGCCGGGTTCGCCTGGTTCCAGCGCGCGCGCTCGTCGCCGCTCGGGCAGCGCGCCGAGACCTACTGGCGCTCCGAGCATCCCGATCCCGCGGCGGCGCCGGCCGCCCGCGAGCCGACCGTCGAGACGCTGCGCCCCGGCGATGCCATCTCCTTCTGGGACGGCGAGGACACCCTCGTCGAGACGGTGCTACAGTGCGAAGAGCAGCTCGGCGCGCGACGCACGCAATGGCGCTGGAACCTCTTGCGCGGTGGCCGCATGCTGGAGACCGCGCCCGACGGCAACGTGCTCTACCCGAGCAGCGAGGTCTTCTACCAGGGCAGCGCGCCCTTCGAGCAACTGACCGGCGATCCCAGCACCGGCGGCGTGCTGAAGACGTTCGAGGCGCGGGTGCGCGCGGGCACGGTCGGCAGCAACCCCGTGTACTTCGAGTACCAGGGCAAGCAGCTCCAGGTCCGCAGCACGGGCACCTTCGGCGCGACGCCGCTCGGCCCGCCGCCCACGGCCGAGGTCTGGCGGGACATCGCCGACGACCCGAGCCAGAACGTCTACTTCGAGCTGGACGCGCCCGACGGCACCCAGGGCCTCGGCATCTGGACGACGCACATCCTGCTGCTCGTCGGCGAGCCGCTGAAGGCCAGCGACATCCGCGCGATCTATCCCGGCCAGAGCGCACCGGTCTAGCCCGCCTGGCCGCATCCCGCCACCAGGAGGAGCCGGCATGGCCTGGGACCGCGCGCCCGCGCTGCGTCCCCTGGGGATCGGCGACATCCTCGACGAGCTATTTGCTGTCTACCGCCGCGGCTTCAAGACCCTCCTGGGGATCGCCGCCTTCATCCACGTCCCGCTGGCCCTGCTCAGTCTGCCCCTGGCCACCGCGTCCGCCGGCTACTGGCGCGAGCACCCGAACCTGCTGTGGTGGCAGTTCGGGGCCCAGCCCGTGCCCTGGAACGCGATGGAGGGATGGCAGGCGATCGTCTCCGTTCTTATCTTCCTCGTCAGCTTCGTGGCCGGCTCGCTGGAGCTGGCGGCCGTCGTCTACGCCACCTCGGCGCTGTGCCTGGGACGGCCCGTCACGATCGGCGAGGCGTACCGGCGCGGGCTGAGCCGGTTCTGGGCGATCGTCCGCGCCAGCCTGTTGCTCGTGGGGCTGGCCGTCGCGCTCATGGTGGCCTGGATGGTGCCAGCCTTCGTGTCGCCCGCGCTGATCTGCCTCACCTCGCCGCTCGCGATTGGCGCCGCGGTGTACCTCGGCGTGCGCTGGAGCCTGGCGATTCCCGCGCTGGTCGTGGAAGGCCTGGGCGCGATCGCCGCGCTGGGCCGCAGCCAGGCCCTCGTGCGCGGCGCCTGGTGGCGGACGCTGCTCACGCTTATCCTGCTCGGCATCCTTTTGCTCGTGCTGTGGGGGATCGCCTATGCGCTCGTCTCGGCGCTCGTGAGCGGCGTCCAGAGCGTGCTCGCTCCCGGCGTGCGCGGCCAGACCGACTGGGCCGCGGCCGTCGAGTCCCTGCTGAACAGCGCCGTCGGCCTGGTGTTCGGGCCGCTCCTCTACATCGGCCTGACGTTGATGTACTACGACCGCCGCGTGCGCGCGGAAGCGTACGACCTGTCGGTCCTCGCGCAGGACCTGCTCCACCAGCAGCGCCCCGAGCCAGGCACAGCATGAACCGGGCGATCCCTGCGCGCGCCGCGCCCCTGGCGGCCTGGCGGGCGCGGCGGCGACGCGGCATCGCGGCGCTCGCGCTGCTGGTCCTGCTGAGCCTGGGGGCGATGCCCGCCGCGCAGGCCGCGACGCCCGCGGAATACCGCCAGGCCGTGGCCCGCGCGCTGGACGTGGTCGCCGGCGCCGCCGACGCCGACGAGGCCGGCCAGGCGCGGGCGGTCGCCGAGGCCGCCGCCATCCTCGGCGGGGCGGGCACGGTGGAGCTGGGCAACGGGCAGACGCTCGCGCCGGTGGACCCGGCGCTGCGCGCGGCCCTGGACGCCGGCGACCTGGCCGCGGCCCGCGCGCAGCTCGCCGCGCTACGCGCCGCGCTGGACGCGGCGGCCGGCGCCCCGGCCGCGCCACGCGACGCGGCGGAGCAACTGGCCGCCATCCTGGCGCGGCCGGAGTTTCAGCCCCCGAAGCCGAACGTGGTGGAGCGGCTGCTGCAGCCTGTGCTGGAGCCGCTCCGGCTCGCCTGGGAGCGCTTCTGGCGGGGCCTGCTCGCGCGCCTGAACGCGCCGAGCGGCGACGGCAGCGGCGTGGTATTTCTGGTGCTCGGCGCGGTCGTCGTCGCCGGGCTGGGCGCCTTGCTGGCGGGCGCGTTCGCGGGCAACGTGGTGAGCGGCGCGCAGACCACGGCCGGGTGCGGGGGGCCGCGCCGCGGGCTGGCCGCCAGCCGCGCGCGGGCCTTCGAGCTAGCGGCGGCCGGCGACTACCGGGCGGCGCTCCACGAGCTGCACCTGGCCACCCTGCTGGCCCTCGACGAGCGTCGCCTGTTGCGCTTCCAGCCCGAGCTAACGAACCACGAGCACGCCGCGGCAGGCCGCGTGGACCCCGCCATCCGTCCGGCGCTGGCTCGGCTGGTCGAGCTGTACGACCGGCTGTGGTACAGTGGCGCCCCCGTGTCGGCCGACGACTGGCAGCGCTTCGCCAGCCTGGCCGACGCCTGCGTCGCGGCGGCCGGCAGCCGCGGGCCGAGCACCCCGCCCCTGGAGCCACGCGCGGAGGCGCCAGCCACGTGAGGCCCTCTCCCCTCGTCCTGCTGCTCGTGGGCCTGGTCCTGCTCCTCGTGGCCGCCACGGCGCTCTCGGCGCGGCCGTCCAGCAGCCTGCCGCCGTTGTCTGTGCGGTCGTCGGAGCCGGGGGGCGCCCGGGCGCTGGCGCTCTGGCTCGAGGCGCTCGGCTTCCAGGTGGAGGAGCTGGCCACGGAGCCGTTCGCCGTGGACCCGGCGCTGCACACCCTGTACGTCCTGGCGCCCACCGCGCGCTTCGACGACGACGCGGTCGAGGCCGTGGCGAGCTGGGTGGGGGGCGGTGGCCACCTGGTCGTCGTCGCGACGGGGGGGCCGCGCGCGCTGCTGGAGCGTTTCGGCCTGACCGTGCGCTTCGCGGGCGACCGCGCGGCCGAGGCGACGGCCGCCCAGCCGCTGCTCTTGCAGCCGCCGGTCGAGCGCGTGCGGGTGGATAGCTGGGAGCAGATCGAGGGAGCGGACGGCCTGGCGCCCTGGCTGGTCGCGGGCGACCGCGTGGTGCTCGGCTCGCGGCCCTACGGCGCGGGCGAGGTCGTCGTGCTCGCGGCGCTGCGCCCGCTGTCCAACGAGGGGCTGGCGGACACCGCGAGCGCGGCCCTCGCGCTGAACCTCGTGTCCCGCCTGCCGCCCGGCGCGCGCGTCGCCTTCGACGAGTACCATCACGGCTTCGTGCGGGGCGCCACGCGCAGCCTGTGGCAGCTCTTGCTGGCCAACTACTGGGGCTGGGCGATCATCTACGCCGTGGCGCTCGGCTATCTATATCTCTGGCTGCGCGGCCGGCGGTTCGGGCCGCCCCTCGTCCCGGCGCCCGCCGCGCGCCGCTCGGTGGGCGAGTACGTGGCTTCGCTCGGCGCGCTGTACCGCCGCGCCGGGCAGCGCGGCTACGTGGCCGACCGCCTGGCGGACCAGCTCAAGCACGAGCTGGCCACCGGCCTAGGGCTGAACGCGCGGCTGCCCGACGCGGCCTTCGCCCAGGCCGTGGCCGACCGGCGGGCCACCGCGCCCGACCCGCTCGCCAATACTCTCGCGCGCCTGCGGGCGGGCGGCCGACTCGGCGAGCGCGACCTGCTCGCGCTCGTCCGCGAAGCCGACGCCCTGAAAGCCCGCCTGCTCCGCCGACCAGGCTGACGCGACGCGCAAACATCTACACTACAGGGGACAACGCGCGGGGCGCGGGGACAGGGGATCGGACCAGGAGATAATTGCGGTCTGCCGGCCGCTGCCCGAGCCTGCATCCTTCGCCCCGGGGGAAGATGTGTCGGTACACGACGCTTACGCGGCGATGCGCGCGCAGGCCGACAAGGTGCTCGTCGGCCAGGAGCGCGTCTTCGAGCTGCTGGTGGTGAGCCTGCTGGCGGGCGGCCACGTCCTGCTGGAGGGCGTGCCCGGCACGGCGAAGACGCTCGCCGCGAAGACGCTGGCGACGCTCATCTCGGGCCGCTTCCAGCGGGTGCAGTTCACGCCCGACCTGCTGCCCTCCGACATCCTCGGCACGAACGTGTTCCACGTGCCGACGGGCGAGTTTCGGCTGCGCGAGGGGCCGATCTTCTGCGATATCCTGCTGGCCGACGAGATCAACCGCGCGCCGGCCAAGACCCAGTCGGC
>Ga0070741_10017017_pt1 | contig 12009 bp, 5 predicted proteins | sample Coa_R1_4_FD_66440 | JGI IMG/M metagenome (GOLD analysis project Ga0070741, IMG submission 66440) | Surface soil microbial communities from Centralia Pennsylvania, which are recovering from an underground coalmine fire - Coalmine... | ecosystem: Environmental > Terrestrial > Soil > Unclassified ...
CTGCGAGCTCGCGAACCGCGACCTGCTCGACTCGGTGCGGGCGCTCGCCTTCACCGAGCACGAGCGACTCCGGCGACCCGTGGACTACCGGAACCTGGGCGCGGAGGAGCTGGGCTCCGTCTACGAGGCGCTCCTCGAGCTCCATCCCGAGGTGGACGTGGACGCCGGGACGTTCGGGCTGGCCGCGGCCAGCGGCCACGAGCGCAAGACGACCGGCAGCTACTACACGCCCGCCGACCTGATCCGGTGCCTGCTGGACTCCGCGCTGGAGCCGGTCCTGGAGGAGGCCGCCCGCGCGCCGGACCCCGAGGCCGCCATCCTCGCCCTCAAGGTCTGCGACCCGGCGTGCGGGAGCGGCCACTTCCTGGTGGCGGCCGCCCACCGGATCGCCCGCCGGCTGGCCGCCGTGCGCTGGGCGGAGGAGGAGCCGTCCCCGGCGGCGCTGCGGACCGCCATGCGGGACGTGATCGGGCGCTGCCTCTACGGGGTGGACCTCAACGAGATGGCGGTCGAGCTCTGCAAGGTGTCGCTCTGGATGGAGGCGCTCGAGCCGGGCCGGCCACTGTCGTTCCTGGACAGCCGCATCGTCGCCGGCAACAGCCTGCTCGGGACCACGCCGGCGCTCCTGGCCCGCGGCCTGCCCGAGGACGCCTTCACCGCGATCGAGGGCGACGACCGCGCCGTCGCGACCGCCTGGCGGCGCCGCAACCGCCAGGAGCGCGAGGGGCAGATGGCCCTCCCCATGGTCGCCGAGCCGGGCGGCGACTACGCCGTCCTGGCCGGCGCCTTCGGCGAGCTGGGCACGACCGCCGACGAGTCGATCGCGATGGTCCGCGAGAAGGAGGCCCGGTACTGGGGCGTCCTGGCGTCGCCGGCCTACCGCCGCGCGAGGCTCGCGGCCGACGCCTGGTGCGCGGCGTTCGTCTGGCGGAAGGTCACTGGCCCCGTCGAGCCGGTCACGGAGGACGTCGTCCGCCGGCTGGCCGCGGACGGCGACCGGGTCGGGGTGAACACGCGAGCGGAGATCGAGCGGCTCGCCGCCCGCCATGGCTTCCTCCACTGGCACCTCGCCTTCCCGGACGTATTTCGCCTGCCCGCTCCAGGCCAGGAGCCCGGCAACCCGGAGGCCGGCTGGACGGGCGGCTTCGACGTGGTGCTGGGCAATCCTCCGTGGGAGCGGGTGAAGCTCCAGGAGAAGGAGTGGTTCGCCACGCGGCGGCCTGACATCGCTGGCGCGCCCAATGCCGCCGCCCGCCGGAGGCAGATCGCCGCGCTCGCCGACGAGGATCCGGCGCTCTGGAATGCCTGGATGGATGCCCTCCGCGAGGCGGAGGGCGAGAGCCACTTCGTGCGGAGCTCCGGCCGCTATCCCCTTTGCGGCCGGGGCGACATCAACACCTACTCGATCTTCGCCGAGACGATGCGGCTCATCGTCGGCCGCACGGGGCGGGTGGGCTGCATCGTGCCGACCGGCATCGCCACCGACGACACGACGAAGGCGTTCTTCGGAGACCTCGTGGAGTCACGAAGGCTGGTCAGCCTCCACGGGTTCGAGAACGAGGAGCGCATCTTCCCGGCGGTCCACCATGCCACCAAGTTCTGCCTGCTCACGATCGCCGGCCTGGGCCGACCACAGGCCGCCGCCGACTTCGTTTTCTTTGCCCGGCAGGTCGTGGATCTCCGTGATGAGCACCGGCACTTCTCGCTCACGCCCGACGACATTGCGCTGCTCAACCCGAACACCCGGACCTGTCCGATCTTCCGCTCTCGCCGGGATGCCGAGCTGACGAAGGCCATCTACCGCCGGGTCCCGGTCCTCATGAGGGAGGGTCCGCCGGAGGAGAACCCCTGGGGCATCCGGTTCCTGGCGATGCTCCACATGGCCAACGACTCCGGGCTGTTCCGGACGCGCGAGCAGCTCGAAGCCGACGGCTGGGCGCTCGACGGGAACGTGTTCCGCCGTGGCGACGAGACCTGCCTGCCGCTCTACGAGGCGAAGATGGTCCACCACTTCGACCATCGCTTCGGGACCTACGAGGGCCAGACGGAGGCCCAGGCCAACCAGGGCAAGCTGCCCGAGCTGGACGACGCCCAGCACGCCGATCCCGATCGCCGCGTGCTCCCACGCTACTGGGTTCCGGAGCCCGAGGTGCTGGTCCGCGCCGCGGCCGCGCCCGAGGCGCTGCGCGAGGCGTACGCCGCGCGTCGCGAGGACCTGGCCGCCGAGGCCCTGGCCGACTGGCTCGAGGCCGAGCACGCGCGCCGGGGCGAGCGCGACGCCACCGTCGCCGCCCTCCACCGCCGCTTCGCGAGACGACCAGCCCCGGCCTCGGCTCGTCCGACCCGCGGCCGTCCCCGCGCCCCCCGCGCGCGACCTGCGGCCCCCGTCGAGCACGCCCTGACCAACGCCGAGCTGCTCCTCGTCCGCGACAGCCCCGACGCCCTCACCGCCGCGCACCGCCTCCTCGACGCCCGCTGCCCCCGCTGGTTCCTCGGCTGGCGCGACATCTGCCGCGCCACGGACCAGCGCACCGTCATCGCTAGTCTGGTGCCACGAGCTGCCATCGGCCACACGACGCCACTGATGCTCCTCGGCGCCGACGTGCGCCCGCTGGCCGCGTGCCTTCTCGCGAACTTGACGACATTCGTGCTCGACTACTCGGCGCGACAGAAGGTCGGAGGTACACACCTCACGTACGCCTACCTGAACCAGCTGCCGGTCCTGGACCCGGACGCGTACAAGGCGGCCACCCCCTGGGACACACAGGCACCCTTGAGCGTCTGGCTCGCCCACCGAGTGCTGGAGCTCACGTACACGGCGCGCGACCTGGCCGCCTTCGCCCGGGACGCCGGGTACGCGGGTTCACCGTTCCGCTGGGACGCGGATCGCCGGTTCCTGCTCCGCTGCGAGCTCGACGCCGCCTTGTTCCACCTGTACGGCCTCGAGCGCGCCGACGTCGAGCACGTGCTCGAATCCTTCCCGATCCTCAAGCGCGACGACGTGAAGCGCCACGGCGAGTACCGCACGAAGCGCTTCATCCTGGAGATCTACGACTCCATGGCCGCCGCGGCCGCCGGCGGCCCGCGGTACGAGACCCCCCTCGATCCGCCTCCCGCGCACCGACGCCTGGCTCGTGAGGGAAACACGCTATGAAGGATGAGGCACGTGCTTCTGCCGGACGCGATGGACCCCTTTACGCGGGCCATGTCGTCGATCCCGGCTTTCTAAAAGTGATCGGCATCGTTGCCGACCTGCTGGGGCTGACTGAGCATGTGCACGCCGTGCTGCCGCTGGACCGAGTACGGATGACACGCAGACATCGACGCGTCGAGACGCTCCTCCAGCGGTTCGCCAAGGCGCTGGACGATGCGCGAACGGCGCTGCGGGTGATCGCGACCGGTGTGCAGCACGGGCTCGGACGTGTCGGCAGCGCCGATCGCGGCCAGGATGGCGAGGCGATCGGGTTCGGGCTGCCGGAAGCCGAGTCCGCCCTGTACCGCAGCGGCTGGGACGAACTCCTGATCGCGGTGCGACGCATGACGCAGGCGTCCCTGGAGTTGGAGGCCGTCACCGCCGGTATGCCTGAAGAAGCCCAGCGCTATCACCGGATCTCCGGTGCAGGCCGGAGTGTCCTGGAGAAGCTATGGGCCGGCCGCGCTGGACGCCCCAGGACACCATGTGACCGGTTTGCTGCAGGAGGCCGAGCGCTACCTGGCGGGCGCCTCCGAGACGCTTGCCCAGGCCCGTCGATGGCGCGAGGTGTGAGCGGTGACCTGATCTGTCACGCGGTGTGGGCATTCTGGGTCACGGAGGTCCAGTCGGGAACCGCTTCACCGATGTCGTCAGGGCGCCGATGAAGAGCGATCTATTCGTGGGCATCGACCTGGGCACGAGCCACTCGAGTATCGCCTACCTGACCGATGATCCTCGCGTCCGGGAGATGGCCATGTTACCGGTCAAGGTCATGGAGCTCCCACTCGAGGACCGCGAGGCCACCCGGTCCGTGAGAATGCCATCGATCGCATCTCGCGATCTCGACGATCGACGCGTGCGCCGACCGCTCCTCGGCTGGAAGTTCTTCGAGACGTTCGACAGACCGAGACGACGCTCGCGGCTTCTTCGACGGGAGGTCGATCTCTTCACCTCGGCGAAGTCGGACATGGGTACTTACCGCGTGTACCCAGATGCGTTTTCGGAACAGCTCAACACGCCGGTGAAGGTCTCTGCCCAGATCCTGAGGTCACTGATAGACATCGCCTGTCAGCGACTGGGGCGGGAGGTCGCGCGGGCAAGGATCACCCTCACGGTTCCCGCCTCCTTCAGTGTGCTGGCCCGTGACGATACGCTGCGAGCCGCGAGACTCGCGGGACTCGACCGCGAGCGGGTGGAGCTCATTGACGAGCCGGTCGCCGCGCTGCTCGATCTCCTGAACGATGTGGATGCGGCGACGGTACTGACCAAGGAGGATCGCACGATCCTCGTCTTCGACTACGGCGGCGGGACGTGCGATCTTGCCCTCGTGCGAGCGCGATTCCAGCGAACCGCTCGGACCGGTATTCACGTCGAGAACCTGGCGATCTCCGAGTACCGTCGCCTCGGGGGTGACGACATCGACCGGGAGATCATGGCGCAGGTCGTGTGGCCGCAGATCTGCGATCCCGGCGTTCTGGACCCGGAGACGAGAAGGCAGATCGAGGACACGCTGACCGTCACCGTCTGCCGCCGCCTCAAGGAGGAGCTCTGTCGCAAGGTGAGCGAGGTGACGAAACGGGGTGGAGGCAAGGAGTGGGCGCGTCTTTGCGTCCGCCCGGTGGCGGTCGACGTCTCCATTGAGCGCCGGTTCTTGATAGACGCGTCGGATGTCGCGATCCCGGGCCGGTTCGAGATCCGATCCGACCAGTTCGAGGCGCTCATGGCGCCATTCCTGGCGATCGAGTCCAGGTCCACGAGAGAGGCACGCTCACGCTCGCTCGTCATGCCGATCCTGGAGACGCTCCGCAGAGCTGGATTGAACCCCAGCGATCTCGACGTCCTGGTTCTCCATGGCGCGAGTTGCCGCAACCCGTACGTGGGGCGGATGCTTCGCGAAGTAGTGGCTCGTTCCGGCGATCTGTTCGGAGAAGTCCGGGTGGTCGAGACTCCGGACCTCGATGCGTCGGTCGCGAAGGGTGCGGCTTTGTCGGGGTACTGGCGCCACGCCCGCGGGACGGAGATCGTAGCGCCCATCATTGCGGAGGACCTCGGGATCGTCGCGAGGGGCGAGAGCCCCGTCAGGCTGGTATCGGCGGGCACTCCGCTTCCGTACCCCGAAGCCGGTATGGCGGAAGTCGAGCGTGAGCTCTACGTGGCCCGAGCCCAGCAGAGGGAGCTGTTGGTTCCGGTGTACGTCGGTCAAGCGCCCCGCCTGGCGGGCTCGGTCAGAGTGCCCTTGGCCCAGGACATCGAGCAGGGTGCGGCCGTGCGGATCAAGCTGGCAGTGGACCGAGACAAGCGGCTCCACTGGTGGTTCAGCATCCAGGGCGGACCATACGAGGAGGCTCCCTCGGTGAACGATCCTTGGACCGCGGACGTGCAGTTGCCGGAACGCGCCCGGGTCCTCGCGCATCGGCGTGCCATCCGGGACCTGGTGGAAGCCGGGGGAAGGCCGTCCGTGGAGATGGAGTACCGAGAAGCCCAGCTGCTGTACGAGGCGGGTGCCTTCGAGGAGGCGCTGCACGCGATCGAGCGTCTGGTGAGGCGTGATGGCCGTGACGCGAGATCGCTCAATCTGCAAGGCGTGATCCTCGGGGCTCTTGGCCGGCACGCGGAAGCGGCCATCGCCCACCAGCACGCGGCGGAGATTCATCCCGATGACCCGATCTACCGTGGAAACTATGGCTGCGAGTTGTTCCGCCTGGGGCGTACGAGCGAGGCGATCGCGGCGATGCGGGAGGCCTTGGGACGGAACCAGGAGCTGACCTATCTGTATGAGTGGCTCGGGGGCGTGTACCGGCGCCTCGGCGATGAGGAAGCAGCCGTTCGCGAGTATCGACGTGGTCTGATGCTGGCCGTGGCCGAGACGCAGCGCTACCCCGCATGGCCGGAGGCGTGGCGGCGGCGCGTGTCGCTCCACCGGGCAGTCGGCGAGTACGAAGCTGCGGACGACTCGGCGCGTCAGCTGGAGAAGATCCGTCGAGACGAGCGATACGGCGGGGATACCGACGATCTGGTGACCACGCTGTGAGCCCGTCGCCCTTTCGGCGAGGGTTGCGACCCAAGGGGCGGCGACCGGCGCGAGCGCGGCGTCGATCCGCCGCGAGCCGGAAGGTGCCTCGAGGCGTCCTCAGGGCGGTGCGTCAGCCACAGCGCGCCCAGGAGACCCAGGAGCGCTGCGCGGCGAATCTCCTTCGGGTCGTCGAGAGCCTCGGCGAGGCGGCGGTCGACACGTACCGCCGGGGACTGGCCGCCGAGTTGCTGGAACGACACTACCCGCGAGACCTGGCGCTGCTGCGCGAAGCGCTGATGCGGCTCCCCGCGAGCTCGATCTCGCGCGAGCTGACGACAGGGCGGGTGCTCATCGATTCGATGTTGCGCTGGCTGGAGGAGCGCTTGGATGTCACCAGGTATCTTCTCCCGGACCAGGAGCTGGACGTGCCTGCGGGGAAGCTGGACGGCTACGAACTTGATGGCGGGGGTCCTGCGGAGGGATTCGGCGGCCTCGTGCGGCTCCGCGTGCTCCAGCCGGGATGGCGGCTGGCGGGACGGCTCGTCGTCAAGCCTCTCGTGAAGCTCGTCTCGAACGGCCGTTAGGTAGGGTCCCAGTTACTTCTCGAGCGACGTGCGACTGGAGGCCAGCAATGAAGAACTTGGCTGCGATGCTCTCGGAGGAAGAGCCGGTCGATCGTCGACGCCAGTTCCGCGACGCCTTCTGGTCGCGGTGGCCGGAGGAGTACCGGCGAGCCGTTGTGGAGTCGTTCTGGGACGATCCGGATGTCCATGACGGGGAAGTGGTCCAGGACCTGGCACGGTACCTTCGCTTTCGTCCGGCCTTCCTCCGTAAAGCACCGTTCGCGCGCAGGGTTGAGTGGCTTATGCGCTTTTCACATGCGCGGAATGGGTCCGGCACTGCGTTCGTGGTTGCGGCACGCGCTGTGTTCCAGAGATGGCGGGACCTGAGTGAAGGCTTTTGGAGCCGTTGCGGGGTCGAGCACGAGTCAGGGGTTCCGAGTGACAGAGAGCATCCACTGCCCGCGACGGACCAGCTCCGCGAAGCCGTCGGCTGGACCAAGGACTCGAGCATGGCGCGGCCCGAAGCGCCGAGGATGTCGTTCGCGACGGCGGCCAGCTTGACGCCGGCATCCTCGAGGGTCTTATGGATGCGGTTCGCGTGGCGGGTGCGCTCCTGGATCACCGACTTCCGGTAGCGCGTGAGATCCCGCAGTTCGCGGATCGGCGATGGGGGCACGAAGCTCCCCCGTATGAGCCCGTGCTCCAAGACCTGCGCGATCCACGCACAGTCCTGCACGTCGGTCTTCCGGCCTGGGACGTGCTTGAGGTGGGCCGCGTTGACCAGCAGGCACGTGAACGCCTCCTCGAGCACGTAGTAGACCGGCTTCCAGTAGACGCCGGTGCTTTCCATCGCCACGTGCGTCACGCCCTGGGCCTCCAGCCAGTCGCGCAGAGCCAGCAGGTCGGCCGCGGTCGTCCCAAAGGTTTGGACCGTCTGGGTTCGCCGGCCACCTGGGCCGGGCACGCGCACGCACGCGGCCACGGTGTCCCGATGCACGTCCAGGCCACAGCACCGCTCGATGAGCTGTTCCATCCCGGCGCCTCCTCCAGGCCATGTCGCCGGGGCCCGGAGGTGCGTGCTGTGCACGATTTTGCTCGGCGGGCTCGAAGCACCACTGCGGGGTACCGAACGCACCCACGCCAATTTCAGTCCGGACTCGCGGTACCAAAAACCAGCGGCGTCGACCGGACCCCGGCGCGCGGCCAGGATAGCCCATCTACATGCTGCGTGGGTGGGCGCGCGCCCATGACCATTTCAGGTGTCCACGACTGGCCGGTTTTGGGTGTCCACCGAGGCGAGGAGGAACACCCCGGTCTGCGGGTCGACTTCGTCCATACCAACATGTCCAGCAACTGGGGGCGCCAGTTCGAAGACATGCAGACAAAGCTCGGAGCGGCTGATGCGGTGGTGGTGATGCGGATGATCCGTACCCAGCTGGGGCGCTCGATCCGGCAATCTTGCCGGATCTGGGTGCCGTGTGTTGGCCACGGAAAGGAATCGATCAAGAGAGCAATCGTGCGGGCGGCGATGGTGGCGGCAGAGCAGGGGAGGTGCTGAAGCTCTTGGAGGTCCAGGCCTTCGTCGGAACGGGAGCCTGTACCTCGAGCAGCACCGCGACGACTACTATCGACTGCTGGATCTCGTGCGGAGCGACGGGCACTACGGGCGCGCTTCGGCGCCGGGCGCGCGCTGGTCCTCCCGCTCGACTGGCCGCGACGTGGGCCGCTCACGTTCGCCGGGCGCATTGCCGTCTTCGTCGGTCTCCCAGCGCCGGCCGGGGTCGCCGCTCACCGCCCGATCGCGTTCGTCGTCGCGGATCACGGAGATGGCCGCGGGCCGGCTATGAGACCGGACGGCCTGGGTCGGTGCCACGTCGAGGGAGTCGTCACGTCAGGACGGCTCCCGGCGTCCGCGGAGCTGCTCGCGGAGGTCTCGCCACGAGCGATGCGCCTGACATCGAGGGTAGCTCGAGCAGCCGACGAACTGACCGAACGGCCCGGCGACGGCCTTGACGGTCTGCCCGCACTGGTGACAGCGGACCGCCAGCTCATCGAGCGCCGCGGCGAGGACGGCGCGATCCACGCCCGACGTCTTGCCGCAGGATGGGGCCCCGCACTTGAGGAACGGCCCGCGACGGCCGAACCAGAGCCGCGTCTCCCAACCGCACTCCGGGCACGTCCACGCGGCCTCGGGGAGGCGGCGCTCCAGCGCCGCCGCGAGAGGGTCGCGATCCGGGGACCGTCGCCGGGTCGGGCTCGGCCCGCGGGCAACGATCCCACCCGCCGGTGACCCGAACGCCAGCGGCGAGCCGCCCGTCGGGCCGGGCGGATCGGGCTGTTTTCGATCCGGCCCGGCCGGCGGTGCCTCTCCAGGGGATCCTGCCCGGGACCCGCTGACGGAAGGCGCGGCCGAATCACCCCTGTCCTGCTGCGAGGACCCGTCCGTCGGCCCGGAGTTCGGTGTGGCGCCCGCCTCGGACGGGACGGTTCCGCGGTTGCTGTCCCCTGGCAGCCGGTCGATCGGCCGCGGCGGCGGGAACCTGAAAGGCGACCCGGGACGAACGCCGTGGTCGCGGAGGCTCTGCCGGATGCGCTCCTCGATCCCCGCCAGCTCCGCTTCCGGGTCCAGGCGCCAGGCAGTCGACCAGATGCGGTGGATTCGCCAGCCGCGCTCCTCCAGGATGCGCTGCCGCCAGAGGTCGTAGGCGCGAGCGGCCGGCGCGGCATGGTACGCGCGCCCGTCGCACTCGATGCCGAGCACGTAGGCGTCCGGGTCGTCGGGATGGCGCACCGCGAGATCGATGCGGAACGCCCCCGACCCCACCTGCGGGTCGACGCGATAGCCGAGCCGGCGAAGCCGGTCAGCGACCGCGATCTCGAATTCCGACTCCTCGCCGCCGCGAGATTCGGCGGGATCCAGCACGTAGCCTGAAAGGCGCGTGGCGCGCGCGAGCACCGCCTTCGCTGCCTCGTCTTCCCCGCGCGTGACCGCGTCCGCATAGCGGAGGTAGAGCTGGAGCATGGCCCGCCCGACGCCCGGCCCGGTCGGCACGGTGTCGGAGACCAGGGCATCCGCGATCTCGTCGATGGGGAGGGACGTGTAGATGCGCACCCAGCGCCTGGCCCGGCTGATCGCGACGTTGAGGCGCCGCTCGCCGCCGGCGCGGTTCAAGGGGCCCAGGAAGGCTCGGCTGAACGGGCGATCCTCGCGGGGCCCGTACGTCGTCGAGAAGACCATGACGTCTCGCTCGTCACCCTGGACGGTCTCGAGGTTCTTGACGAAGAAGCCGACGTCCTGGCCGTCGTCCTTCCGGGCCACCTCGCGGCGATATCGGTCGCCGAAGGCGCGATCGCGCCCGGCCACCTCCTCGATCCGGTCGAGGATCAACTGCTCCTGAGGCTCGTTGAAGGTCACGATGCCGAGGGTTGGCGAGGGCTCCTGGCCCGCCCAGAGCGCCCGGACGTATTCCACGACCGCGTCAGCCTCCCGCGCATTCACCCGGGCGGTCGTGTACCGGCCGTCGACCGGGACGACGGCGAGCGGGGGGAGGCCGTCCGGGCGGATGGGCGTGGCGGGTTGTGGCAGCTGGAGCCGCCCGCCGTAGAAGGCGGCGTTCGAGAACGCGATCAACCGGGGATCGAGGGAGCGGTAATGGACGTTCAGGTGAGCCTCCGGGAGACGAGCCTGGGCGAGAGCAAGCAGGTCCTCGGTGCCGGTCGTGACCGCGAACGCCTGTCGCTCGCGAAGCGTCGGGTCGCCGGCGGAGCCAGCCCCGGGAGGAGGGGGGAGCGTCGGGGTCGACGGCGCCTGCGGGTCGGGGTCGATCGTCTCGGGGAACGGGTCCTCGTCGTCCTCGTCGAAGTCGAACGTGCTCTTGAAGAACATCGTCGGCGGAAGCTGCTTCGCGTCCCCGGCGACGACGGCGCGTCGCGCACGGTGGAGCGCCGGAACCGCGTACTCGGGAGGGCACTGGGACGCTTCGTCGAACACGACCAGGTCGAAGAGTCCCGGCTGGAGCGGGAAGACCTGGCTGACCGTGCCGGGGTTCATGAGCCAGCACGGCCGCAGGACCATCAGGCTGGACCTCCGCGCTTCGACGATCTCGCGGATCCGCGGCGAGGCACGGCCGCGCAGGGCCAGTCCCTGACGCCACCGCAGGTCGTGACGATCCCAGTGACGACCCCAGGAGGCGAGGATGGCCGTGGACTCGAGCGCTCGCTTGCGCGCGAGGGCGTCGGCCAGCTCTCGCCGGCGCGCCTCGTAGAGCTGGGGCGACATCGCGAGGAGCGCGGGGGCCGCCTGCTCGGCCGCTCGCGCCCAGGCTCTCAGCGCTGCCATCTCCACGGCGACCGACCAGCCGGCCGGCGGGCCGTCCCCGAGCAAGGCATCGACGACGTCCCGCTCAAGGGGGGTCAGCCCCGCGAGCATGGCGAGCCACTGGACGAGCGGAGGCAAGCGGGGAAGCCATTCACGGAGCGCGTCGAGCCGGCCGACCACCGCCTCGCCACGTCGCGACGCCGTCTCGACCGCCGCCACCGCCCCCGGGGTCAGCCACTCGGCGAGCCCGGTGAGCGCCTGGCGAAGCGCGAGGAGGGCCCGGGCGCGGCGCTCCACCCGGGCGAGCAGGTCTCCGGCCTGCGGCTCCGCGAGCCACGGATGCTTCGCGACAATTCGGCGGAGCTGCCGCCGGGCGCGGTGGTAGGCCGGGGCGAGCGCGCGGACCCAGGATGGCTGCCAGTGCGCCACTACCTCGAAGGCCTCCGCCGCGTCGCCGAGGGGACCATCCTCCAGACGGGCGCCACCGTGGGAGCCCTCGGCCAGGGGTGGCCGGGCGAGTCCCGCCTGCCAGCCCGGAAGGCCCGTCCGGAGGGTCGCCGCCGCCTCCGCGATCGCGGCGAGATCGCCGCAGAGCTCCAGGGGCCGCCCATCGGGCAAGGCGCACGTGTCCGCCTCGGATGCGGCGCGCTGGGCGCGTTCGAGCGCGGCTGCGATCGCCCGGAGCTCGTCCGGCGCGGCGCCCACGTCGGGGCGCGCCTGGCGCCACGGGTTCTGCTCGGGCCGCGCACGATCGTGCGCGGCCTCCAGCTCCTCCAGGAGTCGCGCGAGGCGCTGGACGTCTCGGTACGCGAGCGGGCTCAGGAGCTGCCGTAGACGGCCCGGGACGGCTGAGTTCGGCGCGGCCGGCCCGAGCCTGGCGAGACGGCCGAGGATCCATCGATAGCTCACAGCGTGCGCCTCG
>Ga0070741_10017018_pt1 | contig 12009 bp, 18 predicted proteins | sample Coa_R1_4_FD_66440 | JGI IMG/M metagenome (GOLD analysis project Ga0070741, IMG submission 66440) | Surface soil microbial communities from Centralia Pennsylvania, which are recovering from an underground coalmine fire - Coalmine... | ecosystem: Environmental > Terrestrial > Soil > Unclassified ...
TTGCCCGCTGGGCCACCCTTACGACACGGTCCTTAAGAACGGCGGGCGAGCCTGTCGGGAGTGCTGGCGCATCAAGAACCGCCGACGCTTTGTTCCGTCGCCGAAGGTGCCGAAAACCCATTGTCCCCAGGGCCATCCCTATGACGGCGAGAACACCTATGTTTCCAAACGGGGGGACCGAATGTGCCGAGAGTGCATGCGAGAGCGTACCCGCGAGTGGCGAGCCCGCAAGAAGGCCGAGGGGTCCTAGGTTATAGAAGAGCCGGGTGTTCACCCCGAGCTCACCAAAGCCGGTCACCCCAAGCTTCCAATACGTCTTCGCATCAGCCGGCGACAAAAAGAACGTTGTCTTCCACGACTTCGGCCCGAAATCATGCTGGATACCTTCAATCACCGTCGTCTGCGTGAACGGCGAACCCAGCCCCTGCGCCGTGTAGGTGACCGTAATCCAGTCGGTCAGGTCCCGGGCCAACGCCTGCGGGAACAGATTAACGGCGTCTTCCCGGGGCATGAGGACAAGCTGCGAGATCCGCTGCAACGGATCCTTGTAGTTGGCGACGAGATATTGGGCCGCGGCTAGCGACAGGTCGTCGCTGTTGTGGTACATGCCGGACTTGCTGTACGAATTGATCTGATAGTTCGAGATTGACGTGGCGTCGGTTGCCTCTTCGGGGACCCCACCGTCGCGCTGGATGATCACATCGTTGCGGATCAGCTGGTCGGTGTACTCCGGGGTCGCCGAGTTGATGAAATTGACCGACCCGTTGTGGCTGTCCACGAACGTCCCCTGCGAGACTTGGTCGACAGCGTCCTGGCGGGAATGGAGAACGATCCCGCCCCACTGGTTGACGTAGAACTTGCCGAATTCGGCGTCGGCGACACCCTGTAGATGGGTCTGGGCGAACTGGCCGAGCTTGGCCGACTGGAGGACGGAGGCGCCGGTGGAGATGACCCGCTGATCCGACGGCCAGTTGATCGTGTCCAACACCCACCCGAACCGGGTCCCAGGCGAATCACCAGCCCGGCCAGTGAGAGCAGCCGAAGCGTGGACAGCGATCCGGGCGGCGGACAGCGCCGTGTTATAGAAAGCGCATTCGTCAATCACGCCGATCTGGCCGTACACCTGCAAGTTGGAGAACAAGACCGGGGATCCACCGACCACGGTGGTGGCGGTACCCGACGCGAAGTTAACCACCGGCGTCGACGACGACCCGTCCAACACACCGTTGACGTAGAGGCGGGCGGCGCCGGTCGCGTCCCACACCCCGACGATGTGGTAGGTCTGTCCGAGCACCAACGTTGTCGACCCGGTGATCGAGAAGCCGGTGGCGAAATCGGATGTGGCGATCGACAGGAGCGCGTGGGCGCTGGTCGTGACCGCGAGGCGGGCCCCGACCCCTTGGTTGTTGAAGTGGAGAAGGACGTTCCCGCCGGAGGTGGTGATCGCCCCGTACGTCCCGGCGAACGATTTGGGGGTGACTATGGCTTCGAGGGTGAGGGGGGCGGTGGTGACGTAGAGGGATCCGGCGGGGGTGGAAGCGACTCCGTCTCCCATCGAGCTGATTTCGATGCCGCTGTCGGTGTCTTGGGAGGGGAGGCCGGTCGCTCCGAAGGTGGGGGTGTTGGAGACCTGGTCGAGGTGGGCGGACCCTGCGGTGTCGCGGGCGATGGTGGATCCGGCGGCTTCGCCGAGCCGCCACCAGTGAAGCGGGCTGTCCGCTTTGACTTCTTTGGCGTACACGGAGGTGGGCATGCCGGCTTTGGCGATGACTTTGAAGGCGTCGGTCAACGACACTTCGACGTTGGCGGAGTGGGGCCCGGTGTATTTCTGTGTCCAGCTGTTGATGTAGCCGAGGAACACGCTGTAGAGGGTTCCGTTGACGATGGTGAGGAGTTGCATGCGGCGTTGGGGGAGGATGCTGCCGTTGTAGGGCGACGACGCATAGTTGGGGTCGTATTGCCGGTTGTTGTTGCTGAGGGTGAGGGTCATGTTCCCGGCGGTGAACGCGTCTAACTCTTTGGTTTTGCCGCGTCGGGTTGTGCCGGTCATGAGGTCGGCCGAGATGTCTCGCCAGGTGCCGTCGATTTGTTCGAACATGAGGATGTTCGTGACGATGTCGGTTGTGGAGGCGGTGACGTTTCGGGCGAGAAGGGTGGTGAGCATTTAGGCAGGCGTCGGCGAGACGTAGTAAACAATGACGTTGGTTTTGACGCCGGACCGGACAACACGAAGACCGGACGCCATCTTGACGCCTTGAGGGCCGAACCATTCGTTGTAGGTGCGGGTCCCGACACCGGTAGAGAGCGTGGCACCCCACAGCACGTTCCCTGTGCTCGACGTGGTGCTGTCCCGGAGGGTCATGGTTGCCGCTCCGGTGGCGGTTGACCAGTAGGCGATGCCGAACAGGATGCCGCTTGAGCTGGCGATTGTGGTTCCGGCGGCGGTGCTGGCGACTGACTGTCCGGGGGTGACGGCCCGCATGTCGCTGGTTTTGCCGGTGGCTCCGATAACGGTTTTGACGCGTTGGTATTCGACGGAGGAAATGGAGTCGGTGCCGATAGTTTTGCCTGCGCCGGGGGTATAGCCGACGTTACTCATATGTGCCTCCTAGGCGGGGCCGAGATCCTCAACCAAAATCTTCATCGTCAGGCCGCTCGCCGCCGCAAGGGTCAGCGAACCCGTACCGCCGGCCCGTCCGACGGTCAAATAGTAGGAATGCGACCCGGCCGTCGGGGTATAAATCGTCCAAAACCCATGCCCGAACCGCTGAGTCGTCAACGTGGCGAACGTGATCGCGTCAAGCTGAGTGCCGGTCAGCCCGTCTTCCCGGATCCGAATGAAATACAAATCCCCGGAAACGGTGAACAAATGGTCCCACCATCTGACCGTGATCCGTATCCTTCGGCCGCTCGGGATCGTGACGGGGTTGGTGTTCAACGCCGTGATCTCAGCGCCGGTGCCGGCGTTCGTCGTGGCGGCGGTAGTCGTCTCGGCGAAAGCGAGCTGGCCCCCCGCGCCATATGGCACCCAGGCGATCCCGTTCCACACCATCAGTTTGTTGGTGTCGCCCTCGTAGATGCTCTGCCCGAGCCCCGGCGCCGTCGGCCGGGATACCGACGTCACCGTCTGAATCCCGAACCGCTGGATCTGCGCCTTGATCACCGTCAACTGGTTCGTAATATCCTGAAGCTTCATCAGGCAGCCTCGATACCCAAGTTTCCGGTGCGGCGCTGTTTCTGCAACAGCCCGTTATGCACAACCTCGGTCAACACCTGGCCGTCCACCACAAGCTGAATCGTGACCGGCCCAGAACCCCCACTAGAACCGCCCTGCGGCCCCCCAGCCCGCCACGGCGTGATCTCCTCACCACCATGCACCATCGCCAACTGCGGCGCCCCAATCGCCCCAGGGACCGTCCCACCAAGAGCGAACGTCGGCAGCGGCGGCAGATCAATGTGGTAGCCGCCGAAATGGACCGGGCCCAACGAGATCTCCGGCAGAGTGAACCCGAGACTGTTCCAGTTATTCGCGATCCAGTCCCACGCCCCCTTGAAGGCGTTGATGATGAAATCGAACATGTGGCCGCCGGTGCGGGCCAACGCGCCCGGTACCCCGGCGATCCAGTTGATCATGTTCTGGAACGTGCCCGTCACCCAGTTATACACACCGGTGACCGCACCCTTGATCGTGTCGAAATGGGCGATGACCTGGGTGACCACAATCCCGACCGGGCCGGCGATCACATCGACGATCAGCTGCCAATGGTCTCGGATAAACCCGACCGCAGCCTCAACCGCCCCGGTGATCGCATCCCACGACTCTTTCCAATGGGTGGCGACCCACACGATCCCCGCCACCAGCGCCGCAATCGCCGTCCCGATGCCCAACGTCGCCGCGTTCTCCGCCACGAACGCCGCTGTCGCCGCAGCGGCCATCGCCACGTTCTCGCCGATGAACGTAGCCGCCTCCACCGTATGCTCCGCGGCGAACTCCACAAACGATTTGATCGCCTCCCCCACCTTCGGGATCACACCCGACGACAAAATCCCGCCGATCCCCGACAGCGCCGGACCCAAAGTGACCAGCGCCGGCCCCACCTTCGCGCCGAGCGACCCGGCGAAATCTTCCACCTTCACTTTCAGGGCGTCCATCTTCCCGCCGAACGTGTTCGCCTGCGCCTCCGCGATCCCATTCAGCTTGTCGCCCAATTGGGTCAGCGGATCCTTCGCGTTAGCGGTCGCCTGCGTCAACGCCTCTTGGTCACCCTGCGCCGTCTTCACCGCGTCGTCATGTTTCGTGGTGGCGTCAGTGACAGCCTGCTGCGCGTCCCGCAGAGCGATCTGATCTTTCACGGTCAGTTTCGCTTTCGCGGAATCGATCGCTTTCAGGTCCGCCAGTTTCTGGGTGGCGGTCTCCAGATCCTTCGCCGAGGTCGTCACGGCCTTCTGGGCCGTGTCATAGTCGGACTGCATCTTCGTAGTGTTGACCACGGTGATACCGAACTGCTTGAGGGTGCGGGCGTTACCGTCGATGATCTTGCCGAGCTGGCCGGCGGCTTCATTCAACGAAATATGTTTCGTGGCGGCAAGTTCAGCCACCAGCCCCATATCGTTGAGCGCCTTCGTGGGGTCACCCAACTTGGTGGTGAGTGTCGCCAACGCCTGTTCGGTGTCCGCCTGGGTATGACCGAACGTTTCCATGTGGGCATCAACCGCGTCGATCTTGCCCTTCAGTTCGTCGAAACTCGACCCGGCGTTCGTCAGCACCGTTTCGAGAGTCGCCCGCGACGTTTCCATCGGGTCAGCGAAATGTTCGAGGGTGCCACCCAGCCCGGTCATCGCCGCGCCGATCGCCACCGCATGCTGCTTGATCGTGTCGACTAGACCCTGCGACTTCTTCCCCGCCGCGTCCATGCCCGACGAGAACGCCGAAATATCGGCCTTCAGGGTGGTGAGAAGTTCGACAACCTCGAGTGCCATTAGGCGGCCCTCAGCCGCTCGAGGGCCGCCGCGACCCGGGCCGCCAGACGGCTACCCATCCCAGATGCCGCCGCCAAGAAGGGCTGCTCCAGGAACTTGGCCTGCCCGGTCGGATGATGCACACCCATCCGCTCGTGGACCGGGACGGCGTAGGCGCTGGCGGCGCCACCGAACCCGGCGACCACTTCGATCTGCGTACCCATCGACACTGGGGGCAGCACCGTCCCCGACGCCCGCAACACGCCGGTGTCGACGGGGGTAAGCATTTTGGCTGCGGCCATGATCTGTTCCTGTTCCTGCACCATCGCCGCTTTCAACGCCGCCATCGCCAGCGGCCCAGCCTGCGCCAGCGCCGCCTGCAACCGCGACGACCCTTGGATCGTGTATGTCTCCTCGGCTGCCATCAGATGCTGATTCCCTTCTCGGCCAGCCGACGGCGCCGTTCTTGCTCGTAGGCGACGAGCTCGAAATAGGCTTGCCATTCCGTCAGTTCCGACGACGACATCCGGTCCATCAGGTCACCCACGGTCATATGCAACTTCTCGGCTACGAAGAAAACGAACCGGTACCCCGGGTCGTCTAAGAACCGTCTTTTCCCGCTTCCACCGCAGCCTTCGTCAACCCGGACAGCTCCAACACCTTCGTCGCCAACAGCTCCACCGGCGCCGACGACTGGTCAGCCAACCATTCGGCGTCGGCGTTGGAGAACACCTTCTCGCCTGTCTCCGGGTCGAACACCGACGCGATGAGCAGCGCCGGGTAGAGCTTCTCCAGGCGGGTTTCGTCGTCGACGATGGCGTCGTGGTACACCTCGCTGCGGCCCCGGACCGTCATGGGGCGCACCTCGACGGTGACACCCCAATCGGGCACGGTGACCTTCTCGCCGCCGGCGACAGCCGCAGCCTTGATCTGTTCGATGAGGCTCATGGTCTTCTCCTAGTCGGGTTTAGAAGTTGGTGGAGGTGACAGCGCCGGTGACCTGGAAGTTGAGAGCCAACTTGACCTTGTCCGCGACCGGGGCCTCATAGTCGAGGCCGGTCAGCCACGACGAGCCGGTGAACTTGCGTCGGCCGGTCGCCGTCGACTCCGGCCCGTAGATGAACGTGCCACCCGACGTCGACCCGAGCAGAGCGTCGAGTTTCTTGGCGTGGGTCGACGAGAAAATCCCGGTGAGAGACAGGGTGGTGTCCCGCAGACCGACGATGTAGTTCTTGTCGTTGTTGCCGAAGTGGGTGACATCGGCCGGGTTCATCTTGCGGGAGAACTTGACGTCGTCGATACCGGACGACAGGTTGATCGTGCCACCCGTCGCCGACGTGACACTGAAGAATGCGTTCTTGCCATGACGAAACGTGGGTGCCATTGGTTAGCCCTTTGCCTTTCCGTTACGAGCGAATGCGACTGCGAACGTGATCGACTTTGCTGCGCCGCCGGTGAACGCCGACAGGTTCGCCCGCAGCTGCTCCTTCACGTTCCCCGACACGGTGCTCCGGACGAACGTGCCACCATCCGACGTCGTCAGCGTCGCCAGCGACACCAGATCAACCCACGTCGATCCCGACGTCGAATGTTGAACCTTGATCGTGTAGCCGGTCGTCACCGTCGACGCCGCCGTCACATGCAGATGGGCGACCCCCCCGCCGGTCGAGAACCCGGTGGTGGTCGACCCGGCGAACTTCACCGCGCTGTTCGCGGTGGTGGCCGTCGCCGCAGCCAAAGGCCGCAGCATGACCCCGCCCGGATGGAGGCTCGAGCCTTGGACCTGGGCGGCGGTAGTAACGATCCCTTCGGCGGGCGAGTCGACGTCGTGGGCGATCGAGTCGCCCTTCATCATCACGGCCCACCCGCCGGTCGTCTGCCCCTCCAACGCGATGGTGGTCACCCACTGGGTGGACCCACCCAAGTAGCGGGCGAAGATGGCGTCGGCGGCGGACGACCCGGAACCGGTCGAGAAATTGAACCGTCCATCCAGCGAGATCGTGGCGTCCCGGATACCGGGGATGTACACCATGTCGTTGTTGGTGAATGTCGTCACGTCCGCCGAAGGGCAAACCGACGAGAATTTGGCGGACTGAAGCTGAGCACTCAGGTCGAACTGGTTGATGTAGACCTTGGTGCCTTTGCCGTGACGGAAAGTCGGTGCCACTCGAATGCCTCCAAAGCGTGCAACGACGCTCGGAGGCGCTCGGCCCGCAACCACAAAACCGTCTGTCCGTAAAGGACGTCTACGAGGATTGTATCAAGACCTGGGTCTTACAGTTGGGGCATCGCATCGACAGGGTGCCCCGCAGGAACTCGGCGAGCCGCCGGTTACAGGCGGTGCAGTGCGGCACGAAGATAGCGGTGTCTACAGCCGTATATGCGACGGGGCCATATGCCTCGGGAGGAATAACTACCGGCGTCTCATCACGTCGAAGTTGCAGCCGAACACCGGCCGACCTTTTGCGTCCCGCTCGAGCAGGAACGGCGACTGCACCGCCGAGATCCGCAGATACGTCGTCCCGCTCAACACCTGGTTCGCCACGCCGTTCAGGATCACCCATGCTCTATCCATGTCCGCCCGGGCCGCGGTCGAACTCGTCGAGCGGCACACCATCTGGATGCGGGGATGTTCGATCGCCACTTTGGTGGAGGCACCCATGACGAACTCGGGGGCCGGGCCGCCTGTCTCAATGATCGACTGGGCCCGGTTCGGCGAGTCGGGCATGAAGTTCAAGAATGTTTTCGTGCCCAACACGAACAGGGTCGACTGGGCCGCGAGGTAGGTGCCGATGTCCTCAACCAATCCCACGAGACACCCCTGTGGAGGCATATAAGGCGAGCTTCTTGCACCGCGGGCACATCGCCTCAAGCCGATAGGAAGACGTGCTAGAGATCTTCATGAGGAGCCGGTGGCATACACAGCGGATCTCGTGCATCACGACCAGCCCAACAGCAGCTTGTTGTGATGGTTCCCGTCCCGGTCCGTCGGTGTCTCCACACCGAGGATCGGGGGGGTCGACCCGTCCGGTAGCGTGATCCGGTCCGTCGCGTGGATCGTCCCCGTCGACGCCACCCAACACACATTCTTCACCGCGACAACCTCGCCGCCAGCGCGGCGCATCTCATGCGGCTGGAACGTGATCCGCGCCCGATACCTGGTCGTCGTGGTCGACACGGTCGCCTCGCCGTAGTTGTTGGAACCTTTGCGCGTCGAGATCTTGACGGTGCTCGGCATGAACTCCAGATAGGACGCATACTCGAAACTCATGTCGACGTCGAGCTTTGCGGGTCGAGGGCATAGCGGTTATCGAACTCGGACCGCCGGAACGCCGGCGATACCAGATCGGTGTTCTGCTGATTGGCCCGCTTATCCGACCGGGAGATCCCGCCGGCGTAGGGGGCGATCCCTTTCGCCGACATCGTCTTCAACTCGATGGCGAGCGCCCGGAACGAGTTCGCCATGTCGCGGCGGACGATCAGGTCGCCCACCTTCACCTCGGACCCTTTCCCCATGAAGAACGCGGCGATGGCGTTCGCGGCGAGCGCCCCCGCTGAGAAGAAGTTGGGGGTCTGGGCGATGAAATAGGTGTAGGTGTTGTCGGACAGGTAGACGGTGGTGTCCGACGTGGAGACGTCACCAACCAGCGACCGCACCGCGTCGATCGGCCGAGTCGATGGATGGTTGGTGAACGCCACCGTCAGACCAGGAACTCGGCGTAGATACCGAACGTGGCCCGGGCGGCGTTCTTGCTCGACCCGGAACTCCCAGAATGGGTGGACCGGATCCGCCAGAAAGCGGGGAGCGCGTCTCCGATGACCTTGGTGTAGCCGACCTGGGTGGAGGGACCCAGCCCGGTCACCGTCGACGACTTGATCCCCGGGTAGACGAGCACCTTCATGGTGTTCGCCGTCGTCGAAGCGGACGATACCCAAACGCTGTAGAACTTGGTGGTGCCAGGGATGGCGCCTTGCAGGGTGAACTTCGGTTTGAACGCCGCCGATGACCCGGCGGTGACATCGATGAATAGCCGCAGTCCCCGATAGGCCTGGTTGGCGATTGTTGGTCCGGTGTAGTTGAGGCGGGCGGTCGCCGAGGCAGTAATAGCTGTCCCGGTGATGTTGCGGTTGGTGCCGGCCATTCTAGGCTCCTAGTCCGAGAGCCTCAGCCGGGGCTTCCTTTGCCGACCCGTCGCGCTCAGCACGCGGGTTCGTCCACACCGTCTTGAAATATCTCGTCGTCTCGAGGGCCCCTTGAAGCTGCAAGATCTGCGCCTGCGTCTGGTTGAACGCCTCCTGCAGACCGTTCATCCGGCCGACCAGTTCCTTCTCCCGGTCGTCCAGCTTGATCCGCAGGAACGAGTCGTCCTCCACCCCATACAGCGTCGTGTTCTTCAACAGGTCCGACTGGGGCGGGACATGAATCTTGACGCCCATCCCGGCGGCCAAACCGAGGAAGTACTCACACGACGGCCGCTGGTTGGCGTACTCGGTGCCCTGCGCCATGTCCACACCATAAATGTGGAGTTCACATTCCGACATGTACTGGTTCCGGGCCGAGTCGAACAGGACCGCTTCGAGAGGCTCCAACCCCGGGTTGTCCTCGAGCAGCGCCTTGACCTGCCCCCGGGCCCACTCCTCGGCGGACGAACCCATCTCCATGAGAGCATGGGCGGTCATCCAGCTGATCGAGTTCGTGAAGTACCGGCCGAACGTTTCGACCGCGGCGTCCTTCGGGAACGCCACCGACGCCGGCCATTCCTCCCGGGCGTTCCACACCACAACCGGCTTCTCACAACGCCGCAGGAACGCCTCATGATCCTTGTCGGACCGGATCGTTTCCAGGTCATGCAGGTCATACAGCCGCGACCACGACTCGGGCACGAACTGGTGCAAATTGTTACAGATCCACAACTCCCAGCCGTCCTGACCCCAAGGGGCGTACTGGTGGGACGAGGTGAACCCAATGATGGCGATCTTGCGGCCCATGGCGCTCTGAGGCTCTCTTTCGTTAGGTGAACTCGCCGCCGGCGCGTTCAATCTCGGTTTTCTGGTTCGAGACGATCCGTTTCGCCCGGGACGCCTTACCGCGGCCGAGGAACTGGATGCTGCGGATCTTTTCGCGGAACGCCGCGGCGGCGTCGGGTTCGGCGTCGGGTTCGGGCTGGTCGTGTCCATCGGCGCTCACCTTTCGGCGCTCCTTGTGGCTAGCTGATACTGACCGCAGACGAACCCGACAGGCCAACAACGGCCCACTTGCTTCCGGTGGCACCCATCAGGATCGCCCCGACAGGCACCAGCGCCTTCTTCGACGCGACCCGAGTGATCTTCGTGGCGGTCGAGTTAGCGAAAGGAGTCGTCGTCTTCGCCACCAGGTTGTTCGAACCGGTGGTGAAAGCGATGTACTTCATGATGCCCGCCACCGACGGCGGACCCAACGTGTAGGTCGAAGCTGCCGTGGCGGACAGGACACTCAGACCGAACTTGTTGAGGGCCGCCTGCCCGGTCGAGTGGGTGAGCTTCTGGGCGGCTTCAACGAGCCCTTTCGAGGCGGTGACGCTCGTCGATGCCGAGATCGGCCCTGCCACGTTCAGACCGGACGTCTTCGTTGACGCCGCACCCACGTCCAGCTTCTGAAGGAAGAAACCTTTCTTGAACCAGCCGACAGTCATTCCAAGTTCTCCTGAATCTTCGGCGGTCTACCCCGTCGCGGAGGTTCCGGTTGATGAGCCTCAAGTCGCGACACGCGGGCTTCCAGGTCTTGCACCATCCGAAGGACTTCGTTGTGGTCCACCCGCTCGTCCAGCCAGCCGTGCGCCAACAGCTGCGGCACACGGCCGGGGGGGAGCAGGTCACGCATCTCGTCGGTGAGGACATCGCCGGGCTCGAGGATGTACGGGCCGCAGGTGAACTGCCGGCGAGCAAGGAGCATCGTGGGTGCTTCTCCCATTCGGTCTAGTTGGTGGAGGCAGAGTGGAACAGCACACCGAGGGTGCCGGAGATGACCCGCTGGTCCCACGCGGCCCGCATACGGATCACGTCGGACACAACCTTGTCGTCCCGGTACGTCTCGACAACCTGACCCTCGTTGGAACCCATGAGGCCGGTCCACACGAAGGTGTAACCACCCGACGGCTGCATCAGCCCGGGCGACGGGGCGGCATAGACGAGGAGAGCGTTCGAACCCTCGATGTAGGAGCCGGAGTGGGCGAGCGCCTCAGGGTTGCTGTTCTTCACCGCGGCGGCGACGAGGATCTCATCGAGACCGAGGAGACGGGCCACGATGTCGGTCGACACGGCGTCACGGGACGTGTACTTGACCCGGTCGACGATGTCGGGGTGGTTCTTCAGGTTGAACCACACCTTGCGGTTCACGACCAGCTTGTTGGGGAGCAGGCTGGTCTTCGCCTCGACGTTCTGCATCTCCTTATGGATGTCCTCGATCGGGGTCGAAGCAGCGTTACTCCACTTGGTGAAGTCGGTGCCGCCCTCCATGTCCCCCGAAGCCTTAGAGGAGCCCGTCCAAATCGCGGTAGAGAAGAACTTGGCGGCGAAGTCCACCTCACGCTTCAGCAGCATCTTCTGCGTGAGGAACTTGACCGCGTCCTCTTCCGGCATGTACGGCCCGTTAGCGTTGGCTCGGACCTGGTCGTCGATGATGTGCTCGACGGCGTACTCGTCAGCCGAATACTTGTTGGTGTTGTCGGTGCCATAGCCGACCCGGCGGGGCGCGGAACCGGCCTGACGGATCGACACCTCGTCACGGAGGAAATCGGCCTGCGAGTAGACGGCGTAAATGTTCGACCGGTTGGCCACCGGAACCCGAGGGAAGACCCGGTCGGCGACGTACTTGGTCGAGCTCTGGAGATACGCCACCGAAAGGTCGGTCAGGAGCGTATCAACGTGCACCTGGCCTGCGGTCGGGTTCGGCATGTTACGTCACTTCCCTTAGTCCCGGCGTTCCGCGACGCTCGGATCGTGAACGAGTTACTGGTGCCCGCCGGAGTGGGTGAGCAGAACGGAGATGATCTCGGCCGTGGACCCGCCGGT